>Ga0164293_10004127_pt1 | contig 12430 bp, 10 predicted proteins | sample GEODES118metaG_FD_111487 | JGI IMG/M metagenome (GOLD analysis project Ga0164293, IMG submission 111487) | Eutrophic lake water microbial communities from Lake Mendota, Wisconsin, USA - GEODES118 metaG | ecosystem: Environmental > Aquatic > Freshwater > Lake | place: USA: Lake Mendota... | reverse complement strand
GCTTTCCTATGCAGTTGCAATCAATCTTGCTCGGCCTTTGCAGGCCATTTACAGCCCGGCAACGCTCATGCTTCACGTAGAACTCGTTGCCCTTGCACTGTCACTTCCATTTGGGTTGTGGGGCATTTCACGTTCGACGTTTGCATGGCCAGCCCTTGGTGCTCTCGCACTGCTGGGCGTTCTTGGCACAGGGTTTGCATTTGTACTTTTTGCATTACTGACCAAACGAACTGGCGTGGTTCGTAGCATGATTCCTACCTACTTCACCCCAATTGTTGGAGCAATTCTTGGAAAAGTGTTCAATAGCGAGCCGATTCTGTGGATCTCAGTAGCGGGTATGTTGATTGTGATATTCGGGGCTTGGCTTACGAGTCTGCCCGAGAAGCAGATCAATCTTTCGTAGAAAGCACGAAATAGCCATCAATTTCTAAAGCATCTGCAGTTCTTGAATCACTTTGTGAGAATTTTTCCCAAACCGATTTATTTGCCAGAACATAAATTGTGCCTGGCCGCAGTGATCCAGTTTCGAGTTCACTCAATACTCGCTCATCCTGTTCAGCTATATATTCAGTCAACGGCCGAGGAACATAGCCAAAATTGGTTGATAGATCATGATCAACCGCAAACTTGGCTAAATCGAACCAACGATCAACCCAAACTTTTGCATCGCCAGTTACTTCTCCGATTTGTAGGTCAAAGTTTGGATAAATGACCACACTCGAATGGCTCGTTGCAATTTCATTCCACCTTGGATCAACTATTGAACTTACATACGGCTTTGCGGTCAACAATTCATGACGTATATAGGCGATGCCGGGAGATGACTCAATAAGCATCAAGGCTGCAGCAATGAACACTCCAACCTTTGATTTCTTTGCTGAACAGAAATGACTGATCTGCACGACCGCAAACAGAATGATGAGGTAGTACATAGGCCAACCAAATCGAGTCGCACCTCTAAAGACTTGCCGTAAATCAAGCAATGGCGATGGCCACCAATAGCTAATTTCACGCTGTAAAATGACAATGCGATCTGAAAGCGCAAACGCAAGTAGCACAGATCCCGCAAACACGATCGGCGCATACTCTCGCCAATTGCATAGCCATATATTTTTTTTAGCTGTTACTAACCCAAGCAAAACTCCGGCAATTACAACCGTCCCTAAGTATTGAAAGCCCTCCCACTCTTCTGAAAAAAGGTTTCTGATGCGAGAATTTCCAAGATTATTTAACAACAGCGAAAACGAGCCAGTATCACTAAACCCAGGATTCAAATATGAGATTGCATTAAGTCGAAAAAAATTGGACCCAGTTATCGAGCTTCGCATCGACAAGTACCCCATCACCCAAAATCCAAAAGCAGCAAACGCAATCGGCAAAACAAACTCAGAGACCTTGATACTTTTCTTATAAAAATAGATCTTTACTTGGTGAGCAATAAACAAAACCGCAAGCATTACGGCTATGTACACCGAAGTAACCATCCCAAAAAACAAAAGCACGCCCCATGTTCGCGTTCTGGATTCCTTATCAAAATAGAGATACAACGCAAACAAAATCATCCAATGAGCACCAAGGTGGTAATGGTTCATCACGCCAACACGAAATAGGAGCGCCGGAGAGAAAACAAAGAAAAGCGAACCGAAAATTTGTGCAGATCCTGAATTAATGAAGTGACTGAGCAACTTCACACCGAAGTAACCCTGAAGGGCAAAACACGCAGCAATCCACAAACCAACAAATTGAAAATTTCCAGAAACCACAAGGCCAAACAATTTTCCAAGTAGATTCGCAACCGCATTCTCGGTAGGGAGGATCATGTTCGATCCTTTAACGTATTGTGGAACAGCGGTTAATGGCCACTGAAGCAAAGGTGTCTTTCGGAAAAACTCAAAACCTAACTGAGTAAGCGCACCATCCCCTTTTGAATACAACCATGAATAATTCCAAGGTGATAAATGCTTGGCTCCCAAAAGCCAACTTCCTACACCAAAGCCCAGTACTAATGATGAAAATTGAGGTCTCTTGGCCCGTCGAGCAATACCCAGGTTCACTTACTGCCCGCCTTTATCGTCACAACTGAAAAACCACCTAATCCATTTTCATCCAACAAAAGAGCTGCTTCACTTACCCTGCTCAACATCTTCATAGAGAGCAAGTCCGGATTTGACCGATGCGCTTCCCAGTACTCCTTGCCCTCTTTAACCAAAATTTCAATACCATATTTTGATAGCCAAGTTGCCTGAGATTCGACTTGGATACTGGGTACAGCTAGATGCAACTGGTCTAAAAGCACCTGAGTGGTGATGTCTTGCGAACCTGGCTCGTTCAAATAATGACTACCTCGCTCATGGCCTTTGTAGGTTCTAAGCCAGTTCCGCCATGGTGTGTTGCAGATATCAGTCGTTAATTCACTGCAGTAATCAATCAAAATGATTTTGCCACTATTCAATTTCGATACTGCAGTTTGAACCCATCTACCAGCCTGTTCTTGAACTGGAACGCGCGAGCCATGCTGCGCACGTTCTGGAAGAAAATCAAAGTTCTCGGAAGTGCTTGTTAGAACTTCAATGAACTTTCCAGATCCGTCTTCTACAACGCAAGCTTCTTTCCACTTGCCGTCGAATACAAACAAACGAAACGGAATATTGTCAAGAAGTTCATTAGCAAAAATAATTCCGTTGATCGGCCCGTCTGGCATATCTCTCACAGACACCACGCCAGCCGGATGAAGTTTTCTTTGTGAATCTGAAATCTCTACTGCAACATAATTCAAACTGCCACTGCACTTTGGTTTAGCAGCAAGAATTGACCGAGCAAGCGTTCCTGGGCCAGCACCACATTCAACGAAATCAAACTGGTTTGGCTGGTCTAAGTCTTTCCAGACCTCATCCATCAACCCCGCGACAATCTCCCCAAACAATGGCCCCACTTCAGGACTAGTGAGAAAATCCCCGGCTCTTCTCCCAGCTGACCCACCCTTGGCATAGAAGCCATTTGTCCCATAAAGTGAATGTTTCATGTATTCCTCAAAGGTGGACATTCCACTAGAACTACCTTTCATTTTGAAGTCCAATCGTGAATGTGCTGCGACTCTGGGCAACATGGATAAAATGCAGATGTGCTTGGAATGTACCTAAAGTGGAACTTACATGGTTCCGAAGAAGCCGAATTGGGGAGTTCTCCATTAAAGATGAAAACCGATTGTGTGCCGCATGACCAATAACAAGAATATCCTCGTCCTCGGCATAGAAGGCATGTTAGGACACGTTGTTGGAAGCACGCTTTCGGAGCGATTCAATGTGATTGGGACGACTAGAAACACCCTCCATTCGAAAAGCGAAATTCGTCAAATTTTGCCAAAATTGCCAATTCATGAAGGTTTAGACATTCGCGATGCAAATTCCGTTAAAAACCTTATACAAGCTTTCAAACCCGACTATGTAATCAACTGTGTTGGTGTTATCAAGCAAAAAATGGGCCCATCGTCATTCTTGGACTGCATTGAAATTAACTCTGCGCTTCCCCATCGTTTGTCGTCAATTTGTGAAGAAAATGGGTCACGTCTAATTCACTTCAGTACAGATTGTGTATTTTCCTGCAAACCTGGCGTAAAAGACCTACTCACACCGCCCGATCCACAAGATCTATACGGGCGAAGCAAATTACTCGGTGAACTAGATCATGAAAATTCTCTGACATTAAGAACTTCAATTGTGGGAAGGCAAATTTCTGGGTCTGAAAGTTTGTTCGAATGGCTTCTCGGCCAAAAAGGAAAGTCGATTTCTGGTTATACACAAGCCTTGTACACCGGCATGACAACTAAAACTCTTGCAAAAATAGTCCAGCAAATTATTGAAAGCGAGACCAATTTGCATGGTGTCTGGCAGGTCGCATCATCTGTGATATCAAAATATGATCTCCTTCAATTAGTCAATGAAAAGCTCAACCTTGGTATTTCGATCGAAAAAAACTCTGATTTTGAATGCGACCGCAGGTTGGACGGTTCTGAATTCACCCGACGCACCTCGATCAGTGTTCCCTCATGGAATACGATGATTGAGGAGTTCAAAAGTGACCAAGAAATGTATAGAGAACTGGACGCGCTGATTTGATGAAAGTGATGACGATAGTTGGAACCAGGCCAGAACTCATTCGTCTAAGCCGAATAATCCCGCTGTTTGACAAACTTTTTGATCATGTCCTAGTTCATACAGGACAGAATTACGACTTTGAACTCAATGAAATCTTCTTCCAAGATCTTGAACTGCGCAAACCTGATCACTTCTTGAATGCAGCCGGATCGAACGCAGCTGAAACCATCTCCCAAACAATTGAACGATCAGACAAAATCTTTGATCTAGTCAAACCTGATGCACTTCTGATTCTCGGTGACACAAATAGTGGGCTATGCGTTATTCCCGCTAAACGACGCCATATTCCCATATTTCATATGGAAGCGGGAAATCGTTGTTTTGATTTCAGGGTTCCAGAAGAGATTAATCGCCGAGTTATTGACCATCTCAGTGATATCAATCTTCCCTACACAGAAAATGCTCGACGCAACCTGTTGGCGGAAGGTTTGCCAAGTGAACAAACGTTTGTAACAGGATCTCCACAGTATGAAGTGATTCAACACTTTCTGCCTCAGATAGAAAAATCTGACGTGCTCGGTCGACTTGAATTAGAAAGTAAGAAATATTTCGTTGCAAGCTTTCATCGAGAAGAGAATGTTGATTCACCCAATCGCATGGAACTCTTGATTGCAAGCTTAAATGCGATCGCGGAAAAATACGATAAGAAAATAGTCCTTACAGTTCACCCAAGAACGAGGGCAAAGTTAGACAACAGCAATACACCACTTGACAAAAGAGTTATTGATGTCAAGCCATTAGGGTTTTTTGACTATGTGTTTTTGCAACAAAACTCCATCTGCACGCTTTCTGATAGTGGAACAATTACCGAAGAATCTGCGATGCTGAATTTTCCTGCAATAACTTTACGTGATACCCATGAGCGTCAAGAAGGTACTGACGTTGGGACCTTAGTGATGTCTGGAATTGATCCTGATTCTGTATTGGGTGCATTGAATTTGGCAATTGAATCCCACAAACAAATGGGTACTACACCCTGCCCTGCCGAATATGGAGTCGAATCCGTCTCCTGGACAGTGGCAAAAATTGTGCAGGGGTATGTACCATTCGTCAGACGAAAAACCTGGGGCGTGTAACTTACATACCAGGTATCAGTTAGCGATATATTTAAGATATGTCAACAGATCTTCAACACTGGCAAAAAGTTGCATTAAAGAACTTCAAAGACCAGATTGATACTCGGAAAACCGAATTCCGTTCTGGAGACCCATTCCCCCACATTTACCTAGATGATGTTTTTCCTGAATCGTTTATAGAACGACTATTGGCCGAGTTTCCACTGGAGGACGACGCAATTTGGGACCGTTCATACATTGAACACATCCAAGTTAAATTGCGAACAAACTGGAAGTCAGAACAAGACATGACTGATAGTGCGCGGGAACTCATTCATTTTTTGAATTCTGGGGAGTTTCTTAAGGCGGTTTCAGAATTGACTGGAATAGACAGGCTCATTTCAGACCCCTACCTAACTGGAGGTGGACTTAACTGCATACTTCCTGGTGGCCTATTAGACGTCCATGCTGACGGAAATTGGCACGATGATATGGGCGTGCACCGTCGTCTGAATGCAATCCTGTATTTGAATCGAAACTGGAAGTCCGAATGGGGTGGACAATTTGAGCTTTGGGACCGAGAACTAAAAGGATGCGAAGCAAAGATTGAGCCCCTAGCTAATCGCCTGATGATTTTTGAGACACATGACTTCAGCTATCACGGACATCCCCATCCTTTACAGTGCCCCAAAGGCAACAGCCGTAAATCAGCCATTGTGTACTACTACACATCTGAGCCAAGGCCTCAAGACCAAATTCTCCGTTCAGAGCCCCATAGAGCTCTCTGGCGTAGACGGGATCTCAACCAATTAGAACAAAAATGAAAATACTTTTTGTTCATGAGGTGAGTTGGCAGAAGAAGGTGACCTATGAAATTCATGACTATCCCGAGCTGCTACAACTCAGAGGACATGAGGTTTCATTCATTGAATATGACGAAAAGTCAGTTGGAAAACTCAAAAAGTCAAAAAGAGCAAAAACTCACATCTGGGGCACCGAGACATTTTGTACTCGAGCACATTTTGGTTCAAGCGTCCGAGTACTAACTCCTTGGAGAATACTTCCATCAATATTCGGCAGATTGCTTGCCGTGTTTTTTCACCCGCTAGTCATCCTTAGAGAATTGGTTTTCAATCGTCCAGATGTGATAACGATTTATTCAATTCCGACAAATGGGTGGCAAACAGTCCTGCTTGCGCGCTGTTTCGGAATACCAACTATCTTTCGAGCAATCGACGTTCCTCACGCAATTAGACGTACAAGATTCAAATACCTAATTCAAATTGCAGAAAAATTCGTTTATAAGAAGGTAGATCACATGTCTACCCATAATCACGCAATGGTCAATTACTTGATACGTCAAAAGGCTAATGCAGCAGATATAACCGTGACCGTTCCCGGGGTGGACTTGATTCATTACAGCCCACAGGAACCAAACAAGCAACTTCAAAGCCACCTTGAAATCAAAAACACAGACAAAGTTATTGTCTTTATGGGAACTCTTTTCAAATTTTGTGGATTATACGAATTTCTATCTCTGTCTTCGTCGCACCTAAGTAATTCGGATTCAATAAAGTTGCTAATTATCGGTGATGGCGAAGACAAAGTCCGTATAACACAAAACACAGAACGATTGGGTTTAGAAGATAAGGTAGTTTTTGCAGGTCGAGTTGAACATGAGCATTTGCCAAAGTACCTAAATTTGGGAACAGTCGCAATACTTCCCTTTCTTAATATCAAAACAACCCAATTCGCACTCCCTTGGAAGATTTCTCAATACATGGCTTGTGGACTACCCACATTTTCAACGAGGCTCGAAGGATTGTGCAGCGTTCTTGATGTAACAGATGGAGTCATCTATTCGGATTCTATTTCTGAACTTGTTGATCAAGTATTTGAAACCATTGACGATGCGAGTTCAATCGGTGAGTATTCAAAAACTTGTCGGGAATCGATATCGCTGAAAGGCAACTGGGCCAGACTCATCGTTTCATTCGAAAACGACATTCTGAGAGTAGTTAATGGATACTAAAAGCAAAGTCTCCATAATTACACCAGCATTTAATTGCGCAGAGACAATCCTTGATGTTATTGTGTCAATTCAACGCCAGGGCTCAGTTGTCGGTGAACACATAATTGTAAATGATGGGTCTACGGACCAAACTCGCACAGTCATTGAAAAAGCCGTGCAAACCGCAAAAATCAAGATTCGATTGTTAAACCAGAATAATGCTGGGGAAGCTTCTGCCGTGAACAACGCAGTGGCTATTTCCGAAGGTGAATATTTAATGATTGTAAATTCAGATGACCCTTTACTTGACAGCTGTGTTGATACTTTGGTTTCTTCGTTGGAGTTGAACCCAGCAGCTGCAGTGGCATATGCGAATTGGAACATGATCGACGAGAATGGCCATCTCCTTCGAAATATGTTTGCAGAGCCCTTCAGCTATTGCAGCCTCATTGGAAATTGGACATGCATAGTCGGACCAGGCGCTTTGATCCGAAAATCTACATTCGGTGGATTGCCAGCAAGAAATGAAAAGTACAGTCACCTGAGCGACTTTGAATTATGGTTGCGACTTGCAACAACAAATTCCTTCGTGAAAGTTGATTCAACACTTTCCACTTGGAGAAAATCTGAAAACAATGCAACCCACCACGGTCGCGGGGCCTCAATTGCGCGTCAAAATTTGCAGCTACTAGATGATTATTTCAGTAATCCAAGTATTCCTAATGAAATCAAGAAGATTGAAAAGCGTGCACGGGCACATGCTTACTATTCAGCTGCCCTTCAAATGTTTTTTGATTCCAGCGTCAAAGGGAGACGGCTCATCATTAAGTCGTACACATCACAGATGTTGTTTCTCGATAGAAGGTGCTCTTCAAAACGTTCTTTAATTGCTTCTATTTCGGTACTTCTTCATCCGATTCCGTTGCTAATCGCTAGTGCTCTTCAACGTATGGGAGTTGGTTTTCCTGACTTCGTGCAAGATGCAGTTAAGGCCCGAAGGAATGCATCATGAAATCTACGAATAAACCCGTAGTTGTTGTTGTCGCAATGTTGGACAGCATTCATGTGGCTAGATGGTTGAACATAGCAAAAGATCTTGACTATGTTTTTGTACTTTTTCCTTCATCGCCACACCGAAGGATCCATTCAGAGGTAAAGAAATTGCTTTCCGATCCTCCAACGAGAATGCAATTCCATTTGAGTCGCCATATGCGTGTTTTCTCTCTTATTTTATGGATCTTGGATAGATTCTTAGATAACCAAATTCGGGCAAAATTACTAAATAAGTTAGTTACTAAATCAAAAGCATCAATAGTGCACGCAATTGAATTTCAGAATTCAGGATATTTGGCCAGACGCGCGTGTGAATATCTTCAAATCCCCTTATATGTTACAAATTGGGGCAGCGATATTTACTGGTTTCAGAAGTTCCCTAAACACCGACAGGAGATTCGTTCACTACTTGAGCGCTCTGACTACTACTCTTCAGAATGTTTGAGGGACCAAAGTCTTGCCTCAGAATACGGTTTCAAGGGAACCTTTTTCCCAGTTGTGCCCAATGCCGGTGGACTCAATTTGGACATGTTGACGGCTTTCAATCCGACGAAGACTAGCTCCCGTAAAAAGATCATGATCAAGGGTTATACAAATTTTGTTGGTAAAGCCGATTTAGCAATTAGGTCATTGGTCTTGCTTAAGCACGAGCTAAGGAATTATGAAATAGTCGTGTATTCCGCAACCTACAAGGCACGATTAATCTCATTTGCAATTCGTCATAAACATAAAATTGACATTCGCTGTATTCCAAAAAAACATGCAAGCCATGTGCAAATTCTCGGTCTCTTTCAAGAGTCGCGAATCTACGTTGGAGTTTCTCAGTCAGATGGAATTTCTACTTCAATGCTGGAGGCGATTGCAATGGGTTGCTTCCCCATACAGACAACAACTTCTTGTGCAAATGAATGGCTAACTGATTACCAATCAGGGATATTGATTACTGCGCCTACGCCTGATTCAATTGCATTGGCAATTAGGGAGTCTTTACAAAATGACGTATTAGTGGATAAGGCTCAATCTGTGAACTCTCAGATTGCTAGGGATCGACTTGATATTTCGCGAATTAATCCCACAGTTAAAACCTTCTATCCGTTAATTTTGCGGGAGCTTAGAATTTCTAAGCCTTACGATATTCAACCTACTCAGCAATCTTATTGAGATAATGGCGCCAATAATAAGTAAAATTGGTAGAGCTGGTGCACCATACCGATTTTCACTGGACCGCAAAAGTGAATACAACAACACGAAACAAATCGGGCAAATGGCTAAATAAAAAAAGTTTCTTGGAAACACCAGTAAATAAACAAAATGAAGTAACAACAAGAGGATAGCGATAAACCAACTAAATACATAGATTAACTTGGCAATCTTTTGAGCAAACTCCGACATGAATAGGCTAGATGAAATCCTACAATTATTTTGTACCTTGCTAAAAAGCCCGGGTTCCACTGAAAGAATCACACTCGATGGAAATGACACACATTGTTCTATGCCTGAAAATAGTCTGTAAAAACCTATTGACACATTCGGACCTGAAGCTGGACTTCCAATGACGTTGTTAAAAAATCTTTTGGGAAGATTTTGTATTACTTCAAAAGGATCGTTCTTTAGTGGTTCAAATACCGAAGTTACGAATAAAGGATCTGTAACTAATGCACCTCTTGCGGTTTGGCAGTTATAACCAGAAATCAAACTGTAATTATTACATGTACTTTCAATCGCGCTTACTACTTCTTGCCTTGATTGAACCTGTTTAGATGCTTGGTCTGTCGCAAACTGCGACCACATTATGTGTATTGAGATGAAAAACACAATTCCTATAGTCAAACAAAAACCAATACTGAAAGTTTGTTTTCTCGCTACACCACTGGGACGGATTAACAGGACAAGAATATATAGAGATGAAACGAAAAGAAGATTGGCTGCCAAGAGGGGATGAATTGCGTACATTACTGCAATCAACAAAAGGAATTCAACTACTCGTCTAATGGTGGAACTGGCTTTTTCATCCACCCGAATAAAATAAATCGCTTGCCAAACTAGTCCAACCGTAATTAGAGCTTGCGGCAATATCGCGCTTAGGTAACCTCCCAACAGAATAAACGACAAGAATAATGAGTAATTAATTACTGACCTAAACTGATCTCTACCTAATTCTTGACAGTATCTATTTAGGATTTCATCTCTAAGCTTTGAAAAAACGAAAAATACGCTTACTATTTGTACTAGCGATACCAATTCAAAAAGATATTTCTGAGAAATCAGTGAAACAATCGTTATTAATACTGGATAGCCGGGTGTTCGATTCCATACGTAGTTTTCGCGCCATGCATCCGTTCGGATTGCAAGGCCTGCGGTTGCATACCAGTAAGAGTCAGGGCTTAGGTATGGATTGAATGCATACCAGAATAGTACCGGAGCCCACTTGATGCGACTCCATAACATTGTTCTAAAGTACCACATTCACCCCATTTATTTGAAGTTCATGCCAAGATACTTACAACGAAAGCAAAACTGTAAAGCAGATTTGTTACTTCAACTGATAAAAAGAAAGGTGATCGCTGATCATGCTTTCTGCACTTAGCCGTTTTTCAGCTATTGAGCGATTTAATTTTGCTGCCCTATCCACCAAATCATCATTTGTAAGGGCTTCAACAATCTTCTGAGTAATAATTCTAGGATTGGTGTAGTCCACCGTAAATCCATTTACTCCATCTTCTATCCATTCAGATGCACACGATGTGTTGGTTTGAATTGGAAAACTACCGGACGAAATCGCCTCTAACAAAGATGTACTAATGCCATCGCTCATTGAGACTCCAAGATAAATACGCGCTGACATAAATAAATTCAACATACTATCGTGAGACATTTCGTATGGTTTCAGACATTTGATTTCTAGACCTGTCTTCTTGGTTATGCCCTTAGCGATTCTTCGGCTCTTTCTGTCACTAGAAAAGACTACAACTTCATATTCTTTGCATTCTGCAGCGCATAGTTCAATTGCTTTGAGTGCTATGTCTGCTCGCCCTACAAACTTCGTATATCCCTTTATCAGAATCATTTTTCTACTTGAGGTAACGGCTGAAAAATCGGTCTTATCTAATTGAGTCTTATATATAGGTCCACTTACTGGATGGACTGGTAAATTTATTCCATTAAATCCCAGATCGGAAGCTAACATAACGTCTCGTTGACATTCACAGGAATGATGTGTCGCTATCGATAAAAGTTTTTTAATGTGATTTCTGTGTCGCCTATACCTACTGAACCAAGCGATATCACACCCCCAAGTTGTGACTATAACCCGCGAGAATGCTTTCGTTTTCCCAAGACGCATAAGTACGTAACCAGCATGTTGCAGTTCTAATGCATGCACCACATCAAAACCATTGAACGAAGATCTCAGCCATCGGTTAATCTGAATGCCTCTAAAAATTCCGTGCGAAAAATTATCAAATGCCCCAATCAGAAATGCATTTCTTCTGAAATTCTCTGGAACTTTCAATTTTAGTGGCCCCTCAGAATTGAGAAGATCTTTTATCATAGGGTGAACATTAGAAGTACCTGTCGATGGAATTAGCGTAATTTGCATGGAAACGCCTCGAAATTGATTAATCCAGCGCGCCGTATGAATACTGTTTGTCATGGCGATCATCAGAACAGATACGCTCAGCTCATTTTCTGTGGCAATTTCAATATCCAACGAAATTTTCCTCCCTAAAAATTTGACTTCAAAACTATTTTATTCTCAATATTTTTTGCTGAGAACATAGAAGTATGATCATTGAATTTCACACACCGAAAGTATTAAACAGAGCTGGATCCAACCTAAGGTTACCGCAGTACCTCTTCTGCTCCATGAATACTAATCAGCCGCCGAATGCACCGGCGATACGAGCAATGTCTCCGAAGTGTGTTGCAACTCCAGGCAATACACCAAGCACCAATGTGGCAACACAAGTTAAGCCGAGCGCCAAAGCAAGTGAACCCGGAACAGTAACTTGTGTGGTGTCGCCGTCTGGCACTGGCTTCATCCACATTTCACGCATGATCGTTCCGTAGTAACCGAATGCAACCACCGAGTTCACCGCACCAATGAGTGCAAGCGCATAACCCCAGCCTGTTCCCGAACTGAGCAGCGACTGGAACGC
>Ga0164293_10004126_pt1 | contig 12431 bp, 8 predicted proteins | sample GEODES118metaG_FD_111487 | JGI IMG/M metagenome (GOLD analysis project Ga0164293, IMG submission 111487) | Eutrophic lake water microbial communities from Lake Mendota, Wisconsin, USA - GEODES118 metaG | ecosystem: Environmental > Aquatic > Freshwater > Lake | place: USA: Lake Mendota, Wisconsin... | reverse complement strand
GGCCTGCACCTCGGATGGATCATCCACGCGAATGCCGACGCAACCCATGGACTCGGCCATCTTCACGAAGTTGGGCACCTCGGTCGACAGATACACCTCGCTGTAGCGCTCCTCGTAGAACATCTCCTGCCACTGGCGAACCATGCCGAGATACGAGTTGTTGAGAATGCCGATCTTCACCGGAATGCGCTCAAGCGACGCGGTGACAAGTTCCTGTGCCGTCATCTGGAAGCAGCCATCGCCGTCGATTGCCCACACCGTCTTGTCGGGGCGACCGACTTTGGCGCCGATTGCCGCAGGGATGGAAAAGCCCATCGTGCCCAGGCCACCCGAGTTGACCCAGGTGTAGGGCTCGTTGAACTTCCAGTATTGGCTCGTCCACATTTGGTGCTGGCCGACGCCGGAGACCACGATCGTGCCCTCGGGTGCCGAGTCACGCAGTTTTTCCAAACAAAACTGTGGCTTGAGTGCACGGCCCGGCTCACTCGGCTCGTAGGTCAGCGGGAACTGCTCCTGCCATCCACTCACGCGACTGCGCCACGTGCTGAGGTCGGCTTGCGTGGTGCCAGCCGCGAGTAAATCGCGGATCGCCTTGATGATTTCTTCGATCACCAATCGACAGTCGCCGACGATCGGCACGTCGGGGCGACGCACCTTGCCTTGCTCTGCCGGGTCGATGTCGACGTGGATGATTTTGGCCTCTTGCGCAAACGCATCAACGCGGCCGGTGACACGGTCGTCGAAACGCGCGCCAAGAGCAACCAGCAAATCGGAACGCTGCATCGCCGTGACCGCCGCGGCCATGCCGTGCATGCCCGGCATGCCCAGGCACAACGGGTGATCGTCAGGAAATGCACCGCGCGCCATGAGGGTGGTGACCACAGGAATCTGCGTCATCTCGGCAAGCTCGCGCAATGCAGATGCCGCGCGCGCCTTCAACACACCGCCGCCCACGTAGAGCACGGGACGCTCGGCGCGCAGGATCAGTTGCGCCGCTTCCTTGATCATGCGCGCGTGTCCCTTGGTGTTGGGCTTGTACCCGGGCAGCGAGGATTCCACATCGGCATCGCTCGGCCAGTGCCACGTCATCGTGTTCTGCAACACGTCCTTCGGCACGTCGACGAGAGTCGGGCCGGGGCGGCCCGTGGTAGCCAAGTGAAATGCTTGGCGAATGGCAAGCGGCAAATCGTCGGCAGTCATGACCAGTTCGTTGTGCTTGGTGATACTGCGCGTGATGCCGACCGTGTCGCATTCTTGAAAGGCATCAGTGCCAATGGCCGACGTGGGCACCTGACCCGTGATCGCCACCATCGGGATCGAGTCCATGAACGCGTCGCACAGCGGCGTCACCAAGTTGGTGGCTGCCGGACCGCTCGTGACCATGGCGACACCAGGCCGACCGGTGACGTGGGCATAGCCCTCTGCCATGTGTCCCGCGCCTTGCTCGTGACGCACGAGGATGTGACGGATGGGCGACTCGAGCAGCGGGTCATAGGCGGGCAAAATGCATCCGCCGGGCAGGCCGAAGATCACCTCGGTGCGCTCCATTTCGAGCGCACGGATCAACGCCTCGGCGCCCGTGATCTTTTCACCTTCCTGAAAGCGATCGGTTGGTTTGCTCATCTCGGTCTCCGTACTGGTTTTCGTGCTGGCTCTTGGGTATCGGTCGGTTTTTGGGGAACAAAAAAGCCCCCCTGGCGGGAGGCTTGGGCACACGCGGCGGGCAGCCGGTGTGCCTAATGAATTACTACTACGACAGAAACGGCGGGCGCTTGGGTCGTGAACACGCCCTCCAGTCTGTCAGCCAAATGACCGTTCGGCAACCACGTCCTGCACGGTCACCATGACACGGCGCAAGAGGCCCGTCCCCCGCACCCCCATCTGGCGTTCCTCGGCCGGGGTGAGCGGTACGCGCACGTCCACCTGCACCCGCAGGCCGGGCACCAGCCGGCGTAGATGCCGGCACACGGCGGTGGCACGGCGTAGGCCGGCGCTGCTGACCAGCGAATCGGAATCGGAAAACGTTGCGCACGTGACCGCATCGCCGCGACGCAACGTGGCGGCCATGCGCGCGAGTTGGCGCTCCTGCGCGTCGGTGAGCGTCGTTGAGTAGGAAGCAAACGCCGCCACCATCAACGCCGTGCGCCGGAGTGGTGCGACCTGCGTGGTGGCAGTTGTCGGCATCGGTGCAGAGAGTGCAGTTGTGGTGGTCACTGGTGTCGTGCCTGGGGCATTCGCGGGTGCTGCGACGCTTGTCGACGTGGTCGTCGGTGTCGTCGTAGTGGTGGTCGTGGTGGTGGTCGTTGTCGGTGTCACCGTGAGCGCATCAGTACTGAACGCACCGGTGTGCAACGCATTCACCGCGGCCACACGCACGGTGTAGTCCACATCCACCAACAAACCCGTGATCGTTGCCGATGCAGTTGTCGACACACCATCGGCAACGCGCGTCCAGGCCACGTCGCCTGATGCGCGATACTCCACGATGTAGTCAGTCACTGCCGACCCGCCGTCGCGCAATGGCGCGAGCCACGTCACCGTTGCCGACGAGTCGTCTGACGTTGCGGCAAGGGAGCGCGGTGCGGTGGGTTCGCTCGCCGTAGCGACGCTTGCGCCAAGGGCGACTGCACTCAACCGACCGATGTCGCCCGTTGCGCCACCCAGTGAAGTCGTGTCGTTGCTGCCAATTTGTCCACGCGCGGCATTGCCGAAACATTTCACGGTGGCGTTGTCGAGTAGCGCGCACGTGTGGGCACTACCGGCGGCGATGGCGCGCACGTCGCGGCCAAGTGCGATCGGGGCGAGTGACGCCATCTCACTGGCATTATCGCCGCGATCATTCGCGTCATCCGTCCCGAGCCGACCGTTTCCACCGTTACCGAAACATGTCACCGACGCGTCGTCTAGCAGCGCGCAGGAGTGCGAGCCGCCCGCCGCGACGGCCCGCACGCTGCGCGCAGCACCGAGGAAAATCGCCGGCAGCGCCGCAACTTCCCCACTGGCGTCTCCGCGATTGTCGGTGGCATCGGTGCCCAGTCGGCCATTGCCGCCACTGCCAAAACACTTCATCGCCGCGGCGGTGGTAATCACACACGTATGCGCATCACCCAGTGCCACTGCGCGCACGCCGCCCACGGGCACCGCGGCAATCGTGGCCACTGATTCGTTGTCGCCGAGGCGCGCCGTCGAGCCTTGGCCGAGTTGGCCCACATCGTTGGCCCCCCAACACACCAGGGCGTCGTTGTCCAAAATCGCGCACGTGTGGTTGCCGCCGGCGGCAATCGCAATCGCCGAGCGCCCCGTCGCAAACGCCACCGCGGGCAACGCGTCGCCCATCTCGCCTGGGCCGTCGCCGCGACTGTCGCGGTCACCGAGTCCGAGCTGACCCTCGACGTTGTCACCCCAACATTTCACGACGGCGTTGTCGAGCAGTGCGCACGTATGTGCCGCGCCGGCGGTAATCGCCGTCGCGGTGCGACCCGCGCCAAGTGCGACCGCTGGCAGGTTGACCCCCATGTGACTGTCGGCAGTTCCATGATTTGTCTCATCCCCGTAGCCCAGGCGACCGAACGCGCCGTATCCCCAGCACTGCACCGCACCGGTAGTCAGCAGCGCGCATGTGTGCTCGCCGCCCGCCACCACCTGGCGCACGCCCGCACCCAACGCCGTCGCCGGCGCTGCTGCAACCGACCGGAAGTTGCCCGTCGTGCTCGTGGTAGCGCCCACCTCACGGATCGCACCAAGCCCCAGTTGACCGTAACTCGAGTCGCCGAAACAGCGCAGCGCCGCGTCAGCCATGACCACACAGGAATGCGACGTGCCGAGCGCCAAGTACCGCATCGGCACCAGCGCCTGGGTGGGTGCGCCGGACGCATCGACGAGCGCGCCCATGTCGGCCGTCGCATCGTGCGTGGCCACCACGTTCGCGGCGATCGCCACGACACCAATTGCCAAGAGTCGACGCAACACGATGCCGACGGTACGAACATCACCGTGTGACGCCAGCGAAACGGGCATGTGTTCAACGGCCAGATGCCATTGTTCATCTATCAACCCGAGCAATCGTTTGCACTACATCGACACTGCAACGGTGTGAATTGCAACGTACCATAAACAGTTCAGGCTGTGTTACACGTTGCACCACCAATGCAATAAAATGAGGAACAACACAAACCGCCGCGGATCGGGCAGAATCGGTATCGAGACGATATGACCGACACCGCACCCACCCGCGTGCGCAACGTTCGCGCCGAACATACCCACCACCGCATCTTGGATGCGTTGCTCGCATTGCTGGTGGAGGGCACCCACGATCCGCGTGCGCAACAGATTGCTCAACGCGCGGGTGTCGTGGTGCGCACGGTGTTTCATCATTTCGCAGACGTCGAGTCGATGTATCGCGAAGCCACCTCGCGTCAAGCAGCCACCATGCACAAGCGGCTTACCTATTTCGATGTACATCTCGACGTGGAGCACCGCGCGTCACTCCTTATAGCCCAACGCGACGAGATCTACGCCGAAATGGCGCCTTTACATCACGCGCTGCGCACCAACATGGATGGTTCGTTTGTCGATCTGCGCGAATGTGTTGCGCTGCGCTCGGCGATGACACAGCAGATACGCAAGACCTTCATACATGAACTCCGTCGTCACACTGACCCTGTTGAAGCACTCAGTCGACTGGATGCCGCCACGTCGTTTGAGATTTGGGACTACTTCCGCCTCATTCAGCGCGCGTCGCGCACCAACACCCGCACTTTTATGACGCGCTTGGTGGTGAACGAACTGGGGGCATTCGGGGCGTAGCCTTGGGGAGCCCGTTTCCTCAGGAGAACTCATGCCCGCTTCCCATCCCACTGTCGCCCCCGCTGACGGCAAACTCGGTGTTCTGACCGTCGGCCTCGGCGCCGTCGCGTCCACCCTCATTGCAGGCGTCGAACTCGCCAAGCGTGGCATGGGCGATCCCATCGGCTCGCTGGCCCAGATGGACACGATCCGCCTCGGCAAGCGCACGGACAACCGCAACCCACTGATCAAGGACTTCGTACCGCTTGCTCGCCTTGAAGACATCGTGTGGGGCGCATGGGATCCGTTCCCGGATGACGCCTACGTGGCCGCACAACGCGCGGGTGTACTCGAGGGCCCTAAGCACATCGAGGCTATTGCCGACACGTTGCGCGAGATTCGCCCCATGAAGGCGGCATTCGATCGTCAGTACGTGAAGAAGATCGATGCCGAAAACACCCTCGGCACCGTGTCGAAGCGCGCCATGTTGCAGGCGATTCGTGAAGACATCAACCGCTTCCGTGACGAAAAGAAGGTGGAGCGCCTCGTGATGATCTGGTGCGCCTCGACCGAAATCTTCATCGAACCCGGCCCCGCGCACATGAACCTCGAGGCGTTCGAGAAGGCCATCGACGCCAACGATCCGTCCATTGCGCCCAGCATGTTGTACGCCTATGCCGCAATTCTCGAAGGCGTGCCCTTTGCCAACGGCGCGCCCAACCTCGCTGTGGACACGCCGGTGCTGCGTCAACTCGCCACCGAGCGCAAGGTTGCCATCAGCGGCAAAGACTTCAAGACTGGACAAACGCTCATCAAGACCGTGCTCGCCCCCATGTTGCGCGCGCGCATGCTCGGTCTGTCGGGTTGGTACTCCACCAACATCCTCGGCAACCGCGACGGTGAAGTACTCGACGATCCGGACAACTTCAAAACCAAGGAAGAGTCCAAGCTCGGCGTGCTCGAAGACATCTTGCAGCCCGACAGCTTTCCCGAGCTCTACGGCAACGTGTTCCACAAGGTGCGCATCAATTACTACCCACCGCGCGGCGACAATAAAGAAGGCTGGGACAACATCGACATCTTCGGCTGGCTTGGCTACCCGATGCAGATCAAGGTCGACTTCCTGTGCCGCGACAGCATCTTGGCCGCGCCGCTCGCGCTCGACCTCGTGCTATTCATGGACCTCGCCCAGCGCGCCGGGCTCGGCGGCATCCAGGAATGGCTGTCGTTTTATTACAAGAGCCCGCAGGTGGCACCGGGCCTACACCCCGAGCACGACCTGTTTGTGCAGTTGGCAAAACTAAAGAACACGTTGCGCTGGATGATGGGTGAAGACCAGATCACCCACCTCGGCCGCGAGTATTACGACGAAGCATGATGACGTTGTTGATCGACATCCTCGCGGTGTTGATCTTCGTCATTGTTGGTCGTGACAATCACGGCGAGGAAAACACCGTCCTCGGCATCCTCGATACTGCTGCGCCGTTCCTCATCGCTCTCGCCATCGCGTGGCTGGTATTGCGACTACTCAAGATTCGTCGGCGGCTCACCATGGCGCTCGTCGTCTGGGCCATCACCGTGGGCGGCGGGCTCACGCTGCGCAATGTTGCCTTCGGCGACGGCACAGCATTGTCGTTCATTGTCGTCACGACGATCACGCTCGGTGTGTTGATGGTCGGCCTGCGACTCGTCGTCGGCCGACTCCTCAAGAAGGGGTGACCGCCTAGACGTTGGTGATGGCGCCGGTTTCGGCACCTTGCACCAAGCGCGCGAACTTCGCCAAGACGCCGCTCGTGTAGCGCGGCGGATTCGGCTTCCAGCCGTCACGGCGCGAGGCAAGTGTGGCGTCGTCGACCAGTAGGTCGAGGCGCTTCGTCGGTACGTCGATACGGATGCGGTCGCCATCACGCACGAACGCGATTGGGCCACCATTCACCGCTTCAGGTGCCACGTGGCCAATGCAGAACCCCCACGTGCCGCCGCTGAACCGACCGTCGGTGATCAGCGCCACGTCGGCGCCGCGACCGGCGCCCTTCAACGCGCCGGTGATGGCCAGCATTTCACGCATGCCGGGACCACCTTTCGGGCCCTCGTAACGAATGACAATGACGTCGCCGGGCTTGATATCGCCATTGAGCACCGCGGCCATTGCACCGTCTTCACCGTCGAACACGCGCGCCGGACCTTCGAACGACATTTGATCCTTGGTCAACCCCGCAACCTTGACGACCGAGCCGAGCGGCGAAAGCGATCCCGTGAGGATGTTGATGCCGCCCTCAGCGTGGATCGGATCGGACAGCGGATGCACGACGTCGCCGTCCGGCGCAGGCGGCGCCATTTCGGTCAGGTTCTCGGCCATCGTTTTGCCCGTGCACGTGAGCACGTCGCCATGCAATAGACCTGCGTCCAGCAAATGCTTCAGCACCACCGGCACGCCACCGATGCGATCGATGTCGGTCATGTGGTACTTGCCACCCGGCTTGGTGTCAGCAATATGGGGCACGCGGGCCGCGATGCGATTGAAATCGTCGAGATCAAGCGCGACTCCGGCCTCGTTGGCGATGGCCAACAAGTGCAGCACCGCATTCGTGGATCCACCAAGCGCATTGACGACAGCGATTGCATTTTCGAATGCCTTCTTCGTCATGATGTCGCGCGGATAGATACCGAGTCGAGCCAGATTCATGACGGCGACGCCCGCACGCTCGGCATCGCTCTCGCGACGTGTGTCGATGGCCGGCGGCGATGCCGTGCCGGGAAGACTCATGCCGAGTGCTTCAGCAATCGAACTCATCGTGTTAGCCGTGAACATGCCGCCACAAGCGCCCTCGCCCGGGCATGCAGCGCGCTCAATGGCGCCAAGTTCGTCTTGGGTCATCGTGCCCGCCGCACACGCGCCGATTGCCTCGAACACCGTGGTGATGTCGATGTTCTTGCCGTTATGCACGCCTGGCAGCGTCGAGCCGTTATAAACGAACACGCTCGGCAGGTTGAGGCGAGCAGCAGCCATCAACATTGCGGGAATGCTCTTGTCGCAACCCGCAAGGCCCACAAACCCGTCGAAGCGCTCAGCGTGCACCACGGTCTCCACGCTGTCGCAAATGACCTCGCGACTGACGAGCGACGCGCGCATGCCCTCGTGACCCATGCTGATGCCGTCGCTCACCGTGATCGTGCCGAACTCGAGTGCGACGCCGCCGGCACCGCGTACACCCTTCTTGGCGCTTTCAGCGAGTCGACGCAACGAAGCATTACACGGCGTTACCTCGTTCCATGCCGAAGCGATACCGATCTGTGGCTTTTCCCAATCGTCGTCGGTGAGTCCGACAGCGCGCAACATTGCGCGCGCCGCTGCTTTCTGATTGCCGTCGGTAACGTCGCGGCTGCGCGGCTTGACATCAACGGGCGTTTCGCGGGGAGAAGGCGTCATAGCGAAACAGGCTAATGGTGTCGGTGGCAACGAGTTCAGTCAGCAAACGCGCGAACGGTACCGTTCACTCGAACCGCCACAACATCGTCGATGTTCGGCAAATGATCGGCCTGCACGCGCACCATCGCCTCATCCCCCGTTGCCAACTTGACCTCGACAATGCCGTCATGACCGAAGAACTTTGTGCCTACCACCACGGCCTCTCGGGCCGCCGCCGTACCGCGCTCCACAATCTCCAGCTGCTCCGGGCGAATGATGACGTGCGCGTCGCCTGCAACCGCTGCCGCATCCAGCGGCAGACGATCGCCGAAGGCACACGAGATCACCTCTCCCGACTGATCGACGCGACCCGACACCACCACCACATCGCCAACAAATTCTGCAACCCGTCTACTGATGGGACGCCGATAGATCGTCGTGGGTTCGTCTACCTGATTAATCGTGCCCCCGAGCAACACCGCCACGCGATCGGTCGTGGCGAGTGCCTCCTGCTGATCGTGCGTCACCCACACGACCGTGGCACCCACGCTGCGCAACGCGCGCACCGTTTCCTCACGCACCTGCTCGCGCAAGCCAAGGTCGAGCGCGGCAAATGGTTCATCAAGCAAGATCACTTGCGGATTCGGTGCAAGCGCCCGTGCCAATGCAACGCGCTGCTGCATGCCGCCTGATAACTCTTGCGGCCGACGTTTTTCGAATCCGCCGAGGCCCACCATTTCGAGCACTTCGGCCACGCGCTGGCGTGTCGTTGCCGATCGACGATGACGCAAGCCGAATGCCACATTGCCGGCCACCGACAGATGCGGAAACAGCGAGCCCTCTTGCGGTACCAGCGAAACGCCGCGATCCTCGGCCGGCACGACGATGCGTCCTGCGGCGCTCACCAATCGACCACCAATCGTCACCGTGCCAACATGCGGGGTTTCGAAACCGCTGATGATGCGCAGCAAAGTGGTCTTGCCTTCGCCCGACGGTCCGATGACGGCAGTGATTGAACCAGAAGGCACCGCAAGCGAAACGTCATGCAGGACAACGCGATCGCCGAAGCGATGACCTACCCCGTTCAGCACGAGTGCGTCGTTCACGCCCATCATGATGCCCGAAGAACTCGGGATGTCGTCGCGGTGAGCACCGCAACGGGGATGGCCGACAGCACGATGAGGGCGATGGCGTATGGCCCAACGGCGGCATAGTCCGACACGGCACTAAACGTCCAAATACTCGTGGCGAGAGTTTCCACTCCAGTCGGGCGCAATAGCAGGGTCGTGGGCAACTCCTTCACCGACGACAACATCGTCATTGCAGCGGCCGCCAGGATTCCCGGCATCGCAATCGGCAGTGTTACCCGCACGAGCGTCGCAAACGTGTTGGCACCAAGCCCGCGAGCGACTTCCTCTACCGAGGCGGTGCTCTGTTCGACGGCGCTGCGCATTGACGCAGTAGCCAGCGGCAAGAACACGATCACTTGCGCTAACACCAATAAAGGAATGTGTTGATAGAGCGATGGCACGGTGCGAATGCCGATGTACACCACTGAAATTGCAATCACGATGCCGGGCAATGCGTGCGCTACGTAGGTACTGCGTTCCAACCACCGCGTGGTTGGGGTGCGATATCGCGCTGCGGTAATCGCGACAGGCAAGGCGATGAGCACGGTAGCGAGAGAGGTGAATACGCCGATCTGAAACGACGACAGGATGGACGACACCAGACGCGTTGTCGACAGGCCGCGCTCACTATCTCGCATCAGCCACGACACTGCGCTGACGACGGGGACGCCGACCCCGAGTGCCACCACGATCACCGACACGCCGATGGAGAGCGCCGAGAATCCGGGGCTCAAGTGGTGGCGCTGCCGACGAGCCAGACCGGAGCCGAGTCGCGACGGCGCAGTGGCACCGCGAGCCCGCATCTCACCCCACGTCAGCAGCAAGGCGAGCGCGACCAACACAAGCGACAAAATTGCCGCCCGCGCGGGGTTGAAGCCGGCTCGATAGGCGCCATAAATCACCCATGTGAACACCTCGTAGCGCATCGCCGCAACCGCACCGAAGTCCGACAGTGTGTACAACGCAACGAGCAATGCGCCACCAGTAAGTGCGCCGCGAACATTTCCAAGGGTGACGGCGAAAAATGCCGATACCGGCCCCCGTCCCAATGACCGCGCGACTTCGTCTTGAACCGGGTCAATCGAGCGCATCGCCGCCGCCACCGGCAGCATCACAAACGGATACGTGACGAGCGACAACACGATGAAGGCACCGACAAAGCCGCTGAGTTCGGGGAACCACGAAATCCACGCAAAGCCCGACAAGTACGACGGGATGGCAAGCGACAACGAAAACACCACCAACAGCATGGTTCCCGCGCGCAGACCAGAGAGCACGACGGCCCACGCCGTGAAGGTTCCGATGACCACGGCTGCAGCGGTAACCGCCACCGTTAATCCAACGCTTCGGACTACCAAGCGCAGCGTACGTTCGCGCCACAGCTCATCGATCACTGCTGCAAGGCCGCGATCAAACGCGACGTCGACGAGATAGATGATGGGCAATAGCGCGATGAGCGCGCCGATAATCGCAGGTACCAGCAACGCAACCGGTACCCGCGATCGAGGGCTCATCGTGTGAGGAGGCCTACTTCCTCGAGCAACTGCTGCGTTGCCTCAATCGAGGAAAGATCCGATAGGTCAATAGCCGGAGGGTTGAGCGCATCGAACTTCGGCAACTCGAAGTACGCATCGATGCCGGCAGCCATTGGATACTCGAATGTACGGTCGACGAAATACTGCTGTCCCTGCGCAGACAACAGGAACTTCACAAACTCAAGTGCCGCTGTCTGCTTCGCGCTCGATGCCACGACGCCAACGCCCGCAACGTTAACGAGCCCACCCACGTCGCCATTCAGGAAGTAATGGTTCTTGGCGACAACAGAGTCTGCGCCTTCGGCCGCAATCTTTTCGTAGAGGTAATAGTGATTAACGAGGCCGAGCGACACTTCGCCAGCATTCACCGCGTCACGCACGACGCCATTCTTCTCGTACGGCACCGGTTCGTTGGCGGCGAAGCCTTCGAGCCATGTTCGAGCAGCATCCTCGCCACGAATCACGCGCAATGCGGTGACAAACGACTGCCACGAAGCATTGGTCGGGGCGTACCCGATCTTGCCTTTCCACTGCGGATCCAACAGGTCGTCGATTCCCGCAGGAGGCGTGGCAACGAGCGTTGGGTTGTAGACGACCACACGCACGCGGCCACTGGTGGCCACCCACTGGCCTGACGTCGAACGGAAACGCTCGTCGACTTGCTCAAGCACGTCTGGTGGCAGCTCGGCCAACAACCCCACTTCGCTCACCGCGCCGAGCGCGCCGGCGTCCTGCGAGAAGTACACGTCGGCGGGCGATGCCTTGCCTTCGGTGAGGATGAGCGACGCCAACTCGCCCGAGTCGCCGTAGCGCACATCGAGTGCGATTCCGGTCTGCGCGGTGAACTGCGTGAAGAGTTCGTCCACGAGACTCTCGCTACGACCGCTGTAGACGACCAACGTTTCACCGGCGAGAGATCCATCCTCTGGCGTGGTGTCGGGCGCGCTCGTATCCGACGCGGTCGAGCAGGCTGCGAGGACAAGTGAGGCCACCGAAGCGGCGGCGAACCTGCGCAGGGATCGATTCATGGAGACTCTCTTTCTATCGCCAGAGGCGGCAACTGTTAGGTGTGACTAACAGATGTTAGGTAAACCTAACGAACGAGGTCAATTCGGCGAAATACCTGGCTCAACCCGCCGCACGACGGGCCTGCAACACCGCCGTGACGACCTTGCCATCGGCCTTGCCCTGACTGGCCTTCATCACGGCACCGACGAGCGCACCAGCGGCCTTCTCCTCGCCCGCGCAATACTTCGCCCACGCATCAGACTGCGCCGCAATCGCTGCATCCACCATCGCTTCGACCGCCGAAGTATCCAACGCTTCAAAACCTTTGGCAGCAGCAATTGCCGCCGCGTCGCCGCCGCCATTGGCCACAAGCTCGGCAAGGATGGTCTTGGCTTGCGTGGCCGTCACCTTGCTGTCACGCTCCAGAATTGTGAGCGCCGCAAGATCTGCTGCCGGCACTCGCGGCGTTGACGACTCTTCGGCGAACGCCTGTTGCACGTAGACAAGCGTTCGAGACGGCTCGCCTCCCGCAGCGGCAACCGTCGCAACGTAAACGTCTTGGCC
>Ga0164293_10004125_pt1 | contig 12433 bp, 11 predicted proteins | sample GEODES118metaG_FD_111487 | JGI IMG/M metagenome (GOLD analysis project Ga0164293, IMG submission 111487) | Eutrophic lake water microbial communities from Lake Mendota, Wisconsin, USA - GEODES118 metaG | ecosystem: Environmental > Aquatic > Freshwater > Lake | place: USA: Lake Mendota... | reverse complement strand
TCAGGTCGGTTCAGGGTGACGGTGGCCACGCCCTGTTGCACCTGCAGCAGGAAGTGTTCGGGGCGGTAGTGCGCCATCGGCTGGTCATGACGCGGCAAAGCATGGGACTGGCCCGGAAGGTAGCGGGGGGCGTTCATGGCGTCTCCTGGGGTTGTGGGGGTAGGGTGGCCAAGCCACCCTTGAGCGTGCCAAGCAGGCGGTACAACTGGTCTTGCTGGCGATCGCTCAGGGGCGACAGCAGATCGACGATCCAGGCTTCATGTTCGCGCGCCATGACGGCGAACACACGTCGGCCGGCGGGAGTGAGGCGCACTTTGAAGGCGCGGCGGTCTTCCACGTCGGTCTGGCGCTGCACCAGTTGCTCGCTCTCCAATTGGGCGACGATGGCGGTGACGTTGCCGCCAGTGACCAACATACGCCGCGACAGCGCACTCATGGTCAGGCCCTGAGGCTCGCGTTCGAGCTGGGCCATCAGATCAAAGCGAGGTAGGGTCAGGCCAAACTGCTCGCGCAGGCGCTGGCGGATGGTGTCCTCGATGCGCGTGGTGCAAGACAGCAGGCGCAGCCACAGTCGTAAGGAGTCGTGGTGGTCGGCGCGGGCGCGCACCTCCATGTCGGTGGCAGCGGGCGTGCAGGCGGAGGGAGTGGACACGGGCATGACGCTCAGTCGCCTCGGCCGGCGCTCTGCATCGCACGCTCGCGGGCAAACCCCGCCTCGAGCTGCGGCTTGGCCGATTGATAGGGCTTGGGCCAAGCCAGACCGGCGTAGCCGATACGCGCGGCCTCTTGCAGCGTCCAGGCCGGGTTGGCCAAGTGCGGGCGAGCCACCGCGCACAAGTCGGCACGGCCGGCGGCGATCACGCTGTTCACATGGTCGGCTTCGCTGATCGCACCCACGGCGATCGTGGCAATACCGGCCTCCTGGCGCACGCGGTCGGCGAACGGGGTCTGGTACATGCGGCCATACACCGGCTTCTGGTGCGGGCTCACCTGGCCCGAGGAGCAATCGATCATGTCAGCGCCCGCGGCCTTGAAGGCGCGGGCAATGTCCACCGCATCGGCGGGCGTGATGCCGCCCTCGACCCAGTCGTGGGCCGAGATACGCACGGAGATCGGCAGGTGCTGCGGCCAAACCGCACGCACCGCGTGGAAGACCTCCAGTGGATAGCGCAGGCGATGGGTGAGGCTACCGCCGTAGTCGTCGCTGCGGCGGTTGGTCAGGGGCGAGATGAAGGACGACAGCAGGTAGCCGTGCGCGCAATGCAGCTCGAGCCAGTCGAAGCCCGCCTGCGCGGCGCGGCGCGCCGCATGCACGAAATCATTCTTAACGGCGTCCATGTCGCTGCAGTCCATGGCGCGCGGAACCGGGCCATCGTCCAGGTAGGGCACGGCGGACGCGGCGATCAGGGGCCAGTTGCCCTCGGGGAGGGGCTGGTCCATGCCCCCGCCTTGCCAGGGGGTGCAAGTGGAGGCCTTGGGTCCGGCATGGCCGATCTGCATGGCCATCTTGGCGTCGCTGTTCGCATGCGCCCAATCGACGATGCGTTTCCAATCCTGCATCTGATCGTCGTTCCACAGGCCGGGGCAGCCCGGTGTGATGCGGCCTTCGGGGCTGACGCAGCTCATTTCCGCGAAGACCAAGGCGGCACCGCCCATCGCACGTGCGCCCAGATGCACCAGGTGGTAGTCGCCCACCCGGCCGTCTTGCGCCATGTACTGGGCCATCGGCGAGACCACCACGCGATTCTTCAGGATGACCGAGCGCAGGGTGTAAGGCGTGAACATGGGCGGGCGAGTGCCCTTTTGGCCCGCGCGCTCGGCGAACCAGGATTCGTAGCCTTCGAGCCAACCCTTGTCTCGCAGGCGCAGGTTCTCGTGGCTGATACGCTGGCTGCGCGTGAGCATGGAGTACATGAACTGCTCGGGCTCGAGCGGGTCGCAATAGCGATCGCCGCAGACCTCGAACCATTCCATGGCGTTCCAGGCGGCGTTCTGCAGGCGGATCACGTCGATGGCGCGCACCTTCTGATAGCGCTGCAGAACTTCGGGAATGCGATCGACCGTGTCGCCCATGTCCGTGAACTGGCTGACCAGCTCGATCGCATCCTCCAGGGCCAGCTTGGTGCCCGAGCCAATCGCGAAGTGGGCCGTGTGCACCGCATCCCCCATCAGCACCACATGGCTGTTGCCATTGAAATGCGACCACTGTTCGCACTTCACCCGCTGAAAATTGAGCCACGCCGAGCCGCGCAGGTGACGCGCATTGGTCATGAGCTTTTCGCCGCGCAGGTTGGCAGCGAAGAGTTTTTCACAAAAGGCGATGGAGGCCTCTTGGTCGGCCTGGTCCAGGCCGTGGGCCTTCCAGACCGACTCGGGGCATTCGACGATGAAGGTGGACGTCTGCTCGTCGAACTTATAGACGTGGGCCTGAAACCAGCCGTGTTCGGTCTTCTCGAAGAGGAAGGTAAAGGCGTCGTACAGGCGCTTCGTTCCCAGCCAGATAAAGCGATTGGGGCGGGTGACGAGATCGGGCTTGAACACAGAGGCCAGACGCTGGCGCACCTTGGAGTTCACGCCATCGCTGGCGATGATCAGGTCGGCATCGGGAAAATCCAGGTCGGAGTCGGCATCCTGCTCAAACAGCAGCTTCACGCCCAGCGCTTCGCAACGCGCCTGCAGGATATTGAGCAGCTTCTTGCGGCCGATGCCCACAAAGCCGTGGCCACCCGAGCGAATCACACGGCCCTTGAAATGCAGCTCGATGTCGTCCCAGTGGTTGAAGGCCTGCTGCACCTCGGCGGCGGTCTGCGGATCCCACTGGCGCATGCGCTCCATGGTCTGGTCAGAAAAGACCACACCCCAGCCGAAGGTGTCGTAGGGCTTGTTGCGCTCCACGACTGTGATGTCGTGGTGGGCACCGAGCTTCTTCATTAAGAGCGCGAAGTACAGACCCGAGGGCCCACCGCCGATGCAAACGATCTTCATGAGGGAGCTTCCAGTCTGAGAAGCGAAATTGGGAGAGGCGAAATACTTCAAGCCTAAAGCAATTCTCCCATCGGCTGAAGGTGTAGGCCTAAGGGCAAACCCGCAATCACTGCCAATCTTGACTTAATTCACCCAATCGTTAACTATTGCGCCGTGCCGACTCCCAAGACCGCCCCCCGTCAAACGCGCCCGAGCCCGCCCGCGTCGCACGAAAAGCAGCGCGACGCCGACCGCTCGCAGGCCGCCATCCTGGCCGCCGCCACCCAGGAATTCGCGCAGCACGGCCTCAGCGGCGCACGCATGGACACGATCGCCGAAAAGGCGCAGTTAAACAAGCGCCTGATCTATTACTACTTTCAAGACAAAGACCAGTTGTTTCAGGCGGTTCTGGAGCAGTCCTACCGCCAGATCCGGGAAGAAGAAAGAGCCCTGAACCTCGAGGCCCTGGAGCCCGCCGCCGCCATGCGTGCGCTGGTGGAATTCACCTGGAATTACTACATCGCCCACCCGGAATTCCTCACGCTGCTCAATAGCGCCAACCTGCACCGCGCGCGCCATCTGCAAAACTCCCAGCGGGCCCGCGCCATGAACTCGCCCTTGATTGACCTGCTCGCCGACATCCTGGAGCGAGGGCGCAAGGCAGGCCAGTTTCGCGGCGGCATCGACCCCTTGCAGCTGTATGTGTCGATCGCTGGATTGGCCTACTTTTATCTGTCGAACAACCCCACCCTGTCGGCCATCTTCGGCCGCGACCTGATGTCGCCCAAGGCGCGCAGCGAACGCCTGTCCCACATGGGCGATGTGATCCTAGGGTATGTCCTGAGAAGCTAGGGCGCGCGCGGCGTTGACACGCCCGGACCCCTTCTTAGAATTCACCATACAGTTAATTAGAGCGGCGAATCCATCCCAATAGATGCAGCCGCCACGACTGCATCCCAGACCACAACCGAGGAGACCTCTGTGCCCATTCCGTTTCACCGCCGCCACGTCATCACCGCCCTGCTCGCCTCGCTGGCCTGTGCCAGCGGCTATGCCCAAGCCCAATGGAAGCCCAATAAGCCCATCACGCTGATCGTGCCCTGGGCGCCGGGTGGCTCGACCGACCAGGTCACCCGCGTGTCCGCCGCCGAATTGGAAAAGCATCTGGGCCAGAAGATCGTGATCCAGAACCAGCCGGGCGCCTCCGGCTCGGTCGGTACCAAAAACGCGATGCAGTTCCCGCCTGACGGCTACACCTGGACGGCCGGCGCCGCCAAGGACCTGGGCACCTACCGGGTCTTGGGCATGGTCGAGACCTCCATCTCCGACTGGAACGTCTACGTCAACGTGGCGCACGTTGCCGTGGTCGGCGTGAACGCCGACACCCCCTACAAGACCATGACCGAGCTGCTGGCCGCCATGAAGGCGCGCCCGGGCGCGATCTCGGTGGCCACCGCCGGCGTCAACTCCAGTGGCCATTCGGCCATCGAAGCCCTGGCACGCGCCGCGGGCGTCACCTACAAGCACGTGACCTATGACGGCGGCGCGCCGGCGGCTGTGGCCGCCGCTTCCGGCGAGGCCAACCTCACCACGCAGCTGGCCGCCGAACAGACCGACATGATCCGCGCCAAGAAGATCCGCCCGCTGGCTGTAGTCAGCGACAAGCCACTGGAGATCGAGGGCTTCGGTACGGTGCCGCCGCTGTCGCAGTTCATCCCCGGCTTCAAGGATCCGATCAACTACTTCGGCATCTTCGTGCCCAAGGCCGTGCCCGCCGAGGTCAAGGCGACGTTGGATCGCATCTGGGCCACCGAAATGACCAAGAGCACCGCGCTGCGCACCTATGCGCAATCGCGTGGCGCGATGTTCGCCCCGATGTCCGGCGACGAAGCGCAAAAGGCGGTGATGCCGGCGATCCAGTCGTATGCCTGGACGCAACATGCCGCCGGGAAGGCCAAGGTCTCGCCCGACACCGTCGGCATTCCCAAGCCCTGACCCGCGCGCCATGAGCCAAGCGTCTGGCAGCCGCACCGACCTCTGGGGCGGTGCGGCTTGGGTGGGTCTGGGGTCAGCCATCCTGGTGGAGTCGCTGCGCATGGACCGCTTCGAGTCCATGGGAGCGACCGTCTACACCTACCCAGGCTTCGTGCCCGGCATGATCGGTGCGGTGGTGGCGCTGCTCGGTTTGGTGCTGATGGCACGGGGCTGGCTCGCTCGGGCCCAGGCCCCCGAAAGCGAACCGGTGATGCCGGCCCGTGTCGCCATCGCCCTTCTGCTGTCGCTGGCCTTCTGTCTGGTCCTGCTCTCGCGCGCGCACTTCGTGCTGGCCACTGCGCTGTTCGTCGCGACTTTCACCTTCCTGTTCGCCGATCCCGCGCAGCCACGCGCACGGCGCCTGCGCGTGGCGGGGCTCAGCGGTGCGATCACGGCGGTGGTGGTGTTTTACGTGTTTCAGGAAATCTTCCTGGTACGTCTCCCCTAGCGCGCACGCCCTGAGGCCTCCACATGCTTGAAGGATTGCTGGGCCTGGCCCAATCGATTGCCGGCTTCGCCACGCCAGAAATCATCTTCTACGCGCTGCTCTCCTGCCTGGTGGGCGTGATCATGGGCGCGCTTCCCGGGCTGACGGCCACGATGGCGCTGGCCCTCATGACGACGCTGACGCTCAAGCTGCCGCCGAACCAGGCGCTCCTGATCTTGATCTGCACCTATGTCGGCGCGATCTATGGCGGATCGCGATCGGCCATCTTGCTCAATATCCCCGGCACGCCGGCGTCTGCCGCGTCATGCCTGGACGGCTACGCGCTGGCACGCCAGGGCCTGGCCGGGCGGGCCATGGGCATTGCCACCACCGGCTCGGTCATGGGCACCTTGATCGGTATGTTTTTTCTGGCGGCCTTCACGCCGGTGCTCGGTGGCATGGCCCTGAAGTTCGGGGCCTACGAGTTTTTCTGGCTGGCGCTCTTTGGCGTGATCATCGCGGGCACCCTCACCGGCAACGATCCGCTCAAAGGCTGGATCGCCGGTATCGCGGGCCTGTTCATCGCCGGCATCGGGCAGGAGCCCCAGTACGGCTTCGAGCGGTTTTCCTACGGCGTGCGTGACCTCGCCGGGGGCATTTCACTGGTGCCCGCGCTGGTGGGCGCTTTTGGCTTCGCCGAACTCCTGACCGCCATCCGCGAGCGCCAGGCGCCCGTGAAGATCAGCGCCTTCGACACCGTGATTCCGCGCCTGCGCGATGTCTTCCAGTACTGGCGCACCATCCTGCGCTCGGGCCTGATCGGCACAGCGGTGGGCATCGTACCGGGTGTCGGCGAGGATGTCGCAGCCTGGTCCTCCTATGCCGCCGCCAAGCGCGCCAGCAAGGAAAAAGAGCTGTACGGAAAGGGCTCGGTCGAGGGTCTGATGGCGGCCGAGACCGGCGACAACGCCTGCGTGCCCGGTGCGGTGATCCCCGTGCTGACGCTGGCGATTCCCGGGTCTGCGCCAGCCGCCGTACTCATGGCGGCCATGATCATCCACGGCATCAAGCCGGGGCCGATGATCATGATTGAGAACCCCCGCTTCGTGTACGACGTGGTGGCCATGATGCTGTTCGCCACCATCGGCATCCTGATCTACGGCCTGGTGCTGACCAAGGCGCTGGTGCAGGTGCTGCGCGTTCCCCAGCATGTGCTGGTGCCAATCATCTTCGTGCTGTGTGCGGTGGGCAGCTTCGCGATCGCAGGACGCATGTTCGACGTGTATGTGATGCTGGTCTTCGGCATCCTGGGTTACTTCCTGCGGCACTTCGGCTATCCCATGGCGCCGCTGGTGCTGGGCATCGTGCTGGGCGATCTGTTGGAGAAGAATCTGCGGCGCGCCCTGATCCTGTCCGACGGGGATCTCACGCCCTTCTTCACCCGTCCGATTTCTGCGGTGGTGGCGGCGATGATCTTCGGCACCATCGGCTGGAAGCTGTGGAGCCTGCACAAGTCCAGGCAGGCAACGTCGGCGGCCGCATGAAGCTGGCCCTGTGCAACGAAGTCCTGCGCCATCTGCCCTTGGACGCGCAGTGCGCGCTGGCGGCGCAACTGGGTTACCAGGGGCTCGAGATCGCGCCCTTCACCCTGTTCCAAGACCCGACTGAACTGAACGAGCGCCTGGCAGCACGCACGCAGGCCTGCGCCCATGCGCAGGGCCTGCACATTCCCAGCCTGCACTGGCTGCTCGTGAAGCCCGAGGGCCTGTCCATGGTCAGCCCCGATGACCGGGTGCGTCAGGCGACGCTGGACTGGATCCGACGGCTGATCGCTTTCGCGCAGCGTTGTGGCGCCCGAGTTCTGGTGCATGGCTCGCCCGCGCAGCGCAACCCGCTGCCCGGTCAGAGCCTGGATGATGCCCGCCAACGCCTCGAAGACAGCCTGCGGCAGATCGCGCCCTGGGCCGCACAGGCGGGCGTGACCTATTGCCTGGAGCCGCTGTCTCGCGCCGAAACCGTGCTGGTGAACACCGTGCAAGAGGCGGCCGACCTGGTGGGCCGCATCGACTCGCCGGCGCTACGCACCATGCTCGATGCCAGTGCCGCAGCGCAAACCGAATCCGAGCCGATCGCACAGGTGCTCGCGCGCCACCTGGACGCAGGCGACATCGCCCACGTGCAAGTGAACGACCGCAACCGCCGTGGCCCCGGGCAAGGCGACACCGACCTGCTTACGCTGGTGCGGGTGCTGCGCGAACGCGGCTACGACGGGTGGGTGGCGGTCGAGCCCTTTGAATACATTCCCGACGGCGCCACGACGGCGGCCTTTGCAGCCGGCCATATGCAGGCCTTGTGGAGGGCCACCGCATGAGTCGCCGCGCGCCCATCGCCTTCACCGTGCGCGCGATCACGGCCTACCAGCGGCCGGTCACGCTGCGCATGCCCTTTCGCTTTGGCGCCGCCACGGTCACTGCCTGCCCGCAGGCCTTTGTGCGGGTGCGCGTGCAGATCGAGGGCCGCGAGGTCGAAGGCGCGAGCGCCGAGCTGATGGTGCCCAAGTGGTTCGACAAGTCGCCCGCGCTCACCCACGAAGACAACTTCGCGCAGCTGCGTCGAGCCGTGAGCGCCGCACGCACCGCCTATCTCGCCTCACCGTCGTCCGCCAGTGCCTATGCCCTGTCATCAGGCGCCGGTGCACAGGCCATCACGAACGAGGTGGCACAAGGCCTGCCACGCCTGGCCGCCCAGTTCGGCCCAGCCCTGATCGACAAGGCCATCGCCGACGCCGTGCTGCGCGCACAAGGTCTGGACTGGGTCAGCGGCGTGCAGGCGGGTCTGCTGGGCGATCCCTGGTCGGCGCACCTGCGCCTGCTGCGCCCTGACAGCGTCTGGCTGCGGCACACCGTCGGACTGGCCGACCGCCTGGAGGCCGACGATGCCGGAGCCGACCCCGACGACGGCCTGCCCGCCACCTTGCAAGACGCCATCGCCTTCTACGGTCTGTGCTATTTCAAGCTCAAGTTGTGCGGCCAGCCCGAGGCCGATGTGGCGCGCCTCTCCCGCATCGAGCGCCTGCTGGCCCGCGTCGGCGATTACCGCGTCACGCTCGATGGCAACGAAACCTATGCCGACGTGGCGCAGATCGAGGCCCTGTTCGACAACCTGGCCCGCCACCCCGCCACCGCACGCCTGGTGCAACGCACCCTGCTGCTGGAGCAACCCTTGCCCCGCCACCTGGCCTTGCAGCAATCACTGGTGGGCGCGCGCATCCCGGTGCCGGTGATCCTGGACGAATCCGACGACGACGAATCCGTGCTACCCCTGGGCCTGGCCCAGGGCTATCGCGGCATCTCCAGCAAGGCCTGCAAAGGCATCTACCGATCGCTGGCGCATGCGGCGCGTCTGCGTACGCGCCCCGGTCACTTGCTCTCCGGCGAAGACCTGACCTGTCAGGCCGGCCTGGCCGTGCAGCAGGACACCCTGTTGGCCGCCAGCCTGGGCGTTACCCACATCGAGCGCAATGGCCACCACTATGTGCGGGGTTTCGGCACCGCCAGCGTGGCCGAGACACAAGATTTTCTGAGTGCCCATCGCGGGCTTTACCAGCCCGACCCGCAAGGCGTGCGACTTCGCATCCAGTACGGACGCCTGGATCTCTCCAGCCTGCACCAACCGGGGTTCGCGCATAGCGCCACGCCCCACTGGGACACGCTGGAGCCGTTTACCGAATGAGGCGCACCGCGCCCGCACATCTCCCAGGAGGAAACAAGCCATGACCACACAACGACTCGGACTCATCATGCACGGCGTCACCGGCCGCATGGGAATGAACCAGCACCTGATTCGCTCCATCGTGGCACTGCGCAAGGAAGGTGGCGTAAAGCTGTCCAACGGCACGCGCGTCATGCCCGACCCGATCCTCATTGGACGCGACGGCCCCAAGATCGAGGCCCTGGCCCGCGCACATGGCATCGAGCGTTTTGGCACCAACCTGGATGCGGCACTCGCCAACAAAGACGACACCGTCTTTTTTGATGCGGGCACGACCCAGATGCGCCCGACGCTTTTGGCCAAGGCCATCCGCGCGGGCAAGCACGTGTACTGCGAAAAGCCCATCGCGACCAACCTGAATGAAGCGGTGGAGATTGCACGTCTGGCGCAGTCCTCGGGCCTCAAGCACGGGGCCGTGCAAGACAAGCTCTTTTTGCCGGGTCTGCGCAAGCTGGACATGCTGCGACGCGCGGGCTTCTTCGGCAAGATGCTCAGTGTGCGCATCGAGTTCGGCTACTGGGTGTTCGAGGGCGATCTGCAACCGATCCAGCGCCCCTCCTGGAACTACCGCAGCGAAGACGGCGGCGGCATCATCCTGGACATGATCTGCCACTGGCGCTATGTGCTGGACAACCTGTTCGGCCAGGTGCAGTCCATCAGCTGTATCGGCGCCACCCACATCCCCCAGCGCTGGGACGAGGCCGGCAAGCCCTACACCGCCACCGCCGACGATGCCTCCTACGCCACCCTCGAACTCAAGGGCCACCAGGGCGAGCGCGTGATCGCGCAGGTCAATAGCTCGTGGACCACGCGCGTGCGGCGCGACGATTTGGTCACTTTCCATGTGGACGGCACGAATGGCTCCGCGGTCGCAGGCCTGACCGATTGCCGTGCGCAAAGTCGCGTCAACACCCCGCGCCCGGTGTGGAACCCCGATGTGCGCCAGACCATGAGCTTCATGGACCAATGGCAGGACGTGCCCGACACCGAGACCTACGACAACGGCTTCAAGATCCAGTGGGAGCATTTCATCCGCCACGTGGTGGAAGACGCGCCTTATCGCTGGACACTGCCCGAGGGCGCCAAGGGCGTGCAGCTGGTCGAGGCGGCGCTGCAAAGCTGGAAAGAGCGGCGCTGGGTCGACGTGCCCCAGATCGCGCTGTAAGGGGACGCACATGACGCGCCTGACGTTGGTCAATGACCAGGGGCAACTGGCCCCCTACACCCTGCAAGGCCAGGTGCTGCCCCCGCCCGCCCAGGGCGTGGCGTTCAACCGCATCGCTTATTCGGCCGCCCACGTGGTGGCCGATCCGCGCGCCGCCATCGACCCCTGGCTGCAATGCGCCATCGACTGGGACGCCACGGTGGCCTACCGCCAGCGCCTGTGGTCACTGGGCCTGGGCGTAGCCGAGGCCATGGACACCGCGCAGCGTGGCATGGGCTTGGACTGGCCCACGTCGCTGGAATTGATCCGCCGATCGCTGGACGCCGCCAAATCGTTCCCTGGTGCACGCATCGCCAGCGGGTGTGGAACCGACCACCTGGACATCGACGCGGTGCGCTCGATCGACGACGTGATCCGCGGCTACGAAGAACAAATGGCCGCCATCGAAGCCCTGGGCGGCCGCCTGATCCTGATGGCCAGCCGAGCGCTCGCCCGCGTGGCGAAATCGCCCGCCGATTACGAGAAGGTCTATGACCGCGTGCTGCGCCAGGCGCGCCAGCCGGTGATCATTCACTGGCTCGGTGACATGTTCGACCCCGCACTGGCCGGCTACTGGGGTTCGCGCGACGCCGATGCGGCGATGGACACGGCGGTGGGCATCATCCGCGCACATGCGGCCAAGGTCGATGGCGTGAAGATCTCGCTCCTGGACAAGGACAAAGAAATCGCGATGCGCCGACGCCTGCCGGCTGGCGTGCGCATGTACACCGGCGACGACTTCAACTACGCCGAATTGATCGAGGGTGACGGCGCAGGCACCGAGGACGTGCATGGCAAGAGCGACGCGCTTCTGGGCATCTTTGATGCCATCGCGCCCGCGGCCAGCGCGACGCTGGGCGCCCTGGCCCCGGGTGACACGAAGAAGTTCCACGACATCCTGGGCCCGACCGTGCCGCTCTCGCGCCACATCTTTCGCGCGCCCACCCGGTTCTACAAAACCGGCGTGGTCTTCATGGCCTGGCTCAATGGCCACCAGAGTCACTTCAGCATGGTGGGCGGCCAACACAGCACGCGCAGCGTGCCGCACCTGTGCGAGATCTTCCGCCTGGCGGACCACGCCCACTTGCTGGAACAACCCGATCTGGCCACGCACCGCATGCAAACGCTGCTGGCGGTACATGGCGTGAGCTGACCATGCGTGACTTCACCGGCGACATCCAGTGGCTGTCGATCAACACTGCCACGGTGCGCAAGCAGTGGACGCTCGATCAGATCATCGAAGGCTGTGCGCGGCGCGGCATCCGGGCGATCAGCCCCTGGCGTGACCAGGTGGCCGCGATCGGGCTGGACACGACCGCACGCCTACTGAAAGAAACTGGCATCGGCCTCAGTGGCTATTGCCGGGGCGGCTTCTTTCCAGCCAGCACCGCGCAAGGCCTGCGCGACGCACTGGACGACAACCGACGCGCCATCGACGAAGCCAAGACCTTGAACGCGCCGTGCACCGTACTCGTGGTGGGCGCGCTACCCGGCGCGCTGGCAGGGAAGGCCGAATACAAGGACATCAGCCTGGCGCGCAGCCAGGTGCAGGATGGCATCGCCGCCACCATGGAGTACGCGCGCGAGGTGGGCATGCCCTTGGCCATCGAACCTTTGCACCCCATGCAGGCCGCCGATCGCGCCTGTGTGAACACGATGGAGCAGGCGCTGGACCTGTGCGACGCCATCGATCCCGAGCGCACCGGCATGTTGGGTGTGGCCGTCGATGCCTACCATGTGTGGTGGGATCCCAAGCTGGCCTCGCAGATCGCGCGCGCCGGCGTGAAGCGGCTGCTCGCCTGGCATGTGTGCGACTGGCTCACGCCCACCCGCGATCTTCTGAGCGACCGCGGGATGATGGGCGACGGCGTGATCGAACTGCGCAAGATCCGCGGCTGGATGGAGGACGCCGGCTACGCCGGCTTTGCCGAGGTGGAAATCTTCTCCGAACAAGACTGGTGGCTGCGCCCGGGCGACGAGGTGCTGGACACCTGCATGGCGCGTCACCGCAGCTGCGTCTAGTCGCCCGACGT
>Ga0164293_10004124_pt1 | contig 12433 bp, 12 predicted proteins | sample GEODES118metaG_FD_111487 | JGI IMG/M metagenome (GOLD analysis project Ga0164293, IMG submission 111487) | Eutrophic lake water microbial communities from Lake Mendota, Wisconsin, USA - GEODES118 metaG | ecosystem: Environmental > Aquatic > Freshwater > Lake | place: USA: Lake Mendota... | reverse complement strand
GGCAAAGCGGCCTCGCTAGAGGGCGGATGGTACGGACAGGTGGCCGAGTGGTTTAAGGCAGCGGTCTTGAAAACCGCCGTAGGTGCAAGCCTACCGTGGGTTCGAATCCCACCCTGTCCGCCACTAGCATCTGAAAGGATTAAGCTTTTCCGCTTAAGAGGGATCCATTCCCTTAACCGCTCCCCGATAGCCTTGTCCCTTGCCCGGCGCAGGCCTGATGGATCCACCCGACCAGGGCCGCAAATCTCCCGGATCAAATTCGGGTCAGGAGCTGGTGACCACTCGGAGGTTGGGAACTTTACACACCGAACACCGCGAAGCGGTAGTCTGCTGCAGAGAGATTTGCTTTTTATAACAGGTGGTTGGGTAGGCGCGGAGTGCGCTGCATCTGGCTGCAGTTTGTGCGCGGATGGGATGTTTGCGTGCCCGATCAGCGGGTTGGTGATGCACCCGGCGTAAGCGTGGCGTGGGAGCCGTCTTGTCAGCGGGCCTACGCCACCAACGAGCTCAACCAGTACCAGAGCGCTGGCCGCGCGGCGTTCGGCGGAGCTCGCCAAAAGTATCTCGCCATCGGCCCACAACGTTCGCCCCATGATTCGCCCCTCATCCGGTCAATCAATTCTGATTTGCCAGCCGAGCACGAAAATGCCTAGTTCATTCAAGGGGATCAGCGCGCCTCAATCAATTCTGATTGGCGAAATTCGGCCTATCCAGATGCGATTGGGAAGCTGCCATCTACGGAGATGCTGGTTATCTCGCTGTTCCGCATAGCATATTTGGGCGAATAGATGCTGCGATCTGTCGCGTAGGGTGTGCCTGAATCTGTTCCCACTTTGTACGCGTTGTGTTCTAGAAATTGCTACTCGTGTTTTCTGGGAAAATGAGCCTCAAACCCGCAGGATACCTAGCCTATCTGGCGCCTGACAGAAACCCCCAGCGGTTGGCAAAGTTGACCGATGTTCCACTTTACGGAAGCAAATAGCCATTTTGGACGCGCGATCTCCGCCTCGCGGAGGTCGCTCATTTTCGCGCTTTCGGGGCGAGTTTCTATGGGCTGATTAGCATGCGAAAGGCCCGGATCAGCAGGTGCCGATCCAGGCCTTTGAAGGAAGTTGTCCGATCGCTGCGGCGCTATTTCGAGCGCCGCTTCTTGGGTTCGTCCGAGGTCGCCTCCTTGGCCTTCGCGAGGAAGTCGACCTGCTCGGCAACGATCTCGCAACCATAGCGAGTTTGGCCCGTGTTATCGGTCCACCGCGTATAGTGGATTCGTCCGGTGATCATGACCATCGCACCCTTGGTGACGTGTTCGGCGACGCATTTGCCGACGCCGTTGAAGCAGGTGATCCGGTGCCATTCGGTCTCGGTCTGGCGGTTGCCTTCGCCGTCCTTGAAGCTGCGGGTGGTTGCGAGCGAGAAGCTGGTGATTGCGGCACCAGACTGGGCGGTGCGAACCTCGGGAGTGTTGCCGACGAAGCCGACGAGAGTGACGGTGTTCTTCATGATGCTGACCTTTCGAAGCTGTTCTTCCGTCCAAGGGACCATCCCTTTGACTGAGCCCCGAAAAGGCCGGGCACGGTCAGGTCTGCACCGAACGTGAGAGAGGGAAACGTCGCTCGAAGGAGTGGGGCGGGCAGGCATGCGCAGCATGACAACACGGTCCGCATGAGCGCGCGTTGCATGGCCTGCCCGGGTTCGGTCAGGGGCGTGGATTAGTCATGGAAGGGGATGGAGCCTTGGTTGAGTGAAGGCGAACTGGTCGCATCAATTGCAGGACATCCGCATTCGCGGTTTCGCCCTATCCAACAGTCAGCAAATGCTCACCGCTGTCCTGCCTTGTCAGCTCGATCCGCTGCCCGGTGAACCGCTTGGCGATGTCGATCGCCGTCAGCGTATGCTGGCTCGGTTTCACGGTCGTGACCGATCCACCGCCCGCCAGCACGAACGGCAGGACAAGCTGGTCAGCCAGGTACGGGCCGGCAAATGCTGATGCCTCGATGTAGCCATTCATCCGGGCTGCGCAGGTCTTGGCCAAGCGTTCGGCCGGGACGCCAAGCTGGCCAAAGCCGCTGACAACCTCCGTAACATTCGCGTACTGCGCCTCAAGCATCAGGATCACGCCCGGCCCCTGATCGGCGGGCAACTCGCGCACCGAAAAGGCATCGTCGGGCCAGCCATCCAGATCGCGCCGGGCGCGCGCAAGCATGCGCTCCGCAATCTCGAACGGCAGGCCGGTGAAGACCGCTTGTCCGGAGACGCCAAGCTGCTCGCCGCGCTCAATGCAATCGATCGGCGCTAACGGCGCGGGAGTTATATCAACTTCGATCCGCCCCCCACCGCGCGGATAGAAACCGTGCCGCACAATGCGGGCCGAGACGCTCGGCCCCATCCGATTGATCACCGGCAGGAAGGTCCGCTCGATGAAGTCGAACGGCGGCGCGAGCATGTTGTGAGTTCCGCCTTCCAGAACGAGCCGGGAAGGACCGTCGGCAAGTGTAAGCGGCATCAACACGGTTTGCAGCACGAGCCCGGTCGAACCGGCTGTGCCGACGGCGCAACGGTACTCGCCCGGCGTCACTCGACGGGGACGGAATTCGAGTTCGGTCGCACCGACCGTCAGGCCGGAGCATTCCGATCCCGAGATTACACAAGCGGCTTCCACCGCAGTCACATGCTGGCGCATGAGGCCTGGCTTCGGACGACGCCCACGAATGTTGCTGATCCGGAAAGGTTCGCCGGTCACGAGCGAGAGAGCGCACGAATTGCGCACCATCTGCCCCCCGCCTTCGCCTTCGGATCCGTCAATTAAGATCATGTACTCTTCCAAAAAGCTCTTGGCGGCCACCAGAACATCCACGGATCTGACCGCCGACTATCTGACGTCGCGATTCCAAAGTCGCCGCCGCCGATTTCTACGTCTGCAAACGCCGCCACCAGTTTGCGCAAACGCGCATTGCCAACGACAAGTACGAGACGGTCATCGTCGGGGTTGAGCGTCAAATCCAAAACATCCGGCTGAAACTCGATTCTCAGCCTGTCAAAGCGCCCCAATGGCTGCCTTGAGTAGTTGGGCACAGACAGTACATCTTCGGTAACCGAAGCGAGCGACAGCGTGCGATGGCAAGCCGGACCGCCACCCATGCCATCCAGCAGACGCATGACCGAACGGCAACCGGGTGGATCGGCGGAGAAATGCCATCCACGGCAATTGGAACTGGGGTTGCGATAACGCCAGACCCACAAATGTCCCTCTTGGACCCATTTGTTAACCTCATTCGCCATGATAACCTCTTAGGTATCTGCGCAAAGGGGATCACCCCTTCACGCAGACCACCTGCTTCAGTGTGTGGACGATCTCGACCAGATCGGCCTGGGCGGCCATCACCGCCTCGATCGGCTTGTAAGCCCTGGGCGTCTCGTCGATCACGCCCGCATCCTTGCGGCATTCGACGCCTTCGGTATCGCGAATGTGCTCGTCGAGCGTCACCTGCTTCTTGGCCTCGGTACGTGACATGATCCGTCCCGCGCCGTGGCTACAGCTGTCAAAGCTGTCCGGGTTGCCCAGCCCGCGCACGATGAAGCTCTTCGCGCCCATCGAGCCCGGGATGATCCCCAGCACGCCCTTGGCCGCGCGCACGGCCCCCTTGCGGGTCACGAGCACGTTTTCGCCGAAGTGGTTTTCCCGCGTCACATAGTTGTGATGGCAGTTGACCGCTTCCAGCTCGGCCTCGAACGGCTTGGCAATCTGCCCCCGCAGCGCGGCGATGACATTGGTCATCATTGTGCGGCGGTTGAGCGCGGCAAAGTCCTGGGCCCAGCCGACTGCTTCGACATAGTCGTCGAAATGGTCGGTCCCTTCCGGGAAGTAGGCCAGGTCTTGGTCGGGCAGGTTGATATGCCACTTGCGCATATCCTGCTTGGCCAGTTCGATGAAGAACGTGCCGATCGCATTGCCCACCCCGCGCGAGCCGGAATGGAGCATCACCCAGACGCGGGCTTCCTGATCGAGGCACAGCTCGATGAAGTGGTTGCCCGTCCCCAGCGTGCCAAGATGCACCAGGTTGTTGGTGTTCTTCAGGCGCGGGAACTTGTCGCAGATCCGATCAAATCGCTGCACCAGCACCGCCCAGGCCTCGACAATTGCCGGGGGGGGCGAGCCCCACGACCCCTTGTCGCGCTTGCCGCGCCCGACATCACGCCCATGCGGCACCGCCTGCTCGATCGCCGAGCGAATGCTTTCCAGGCTGTCAGGCAGCTCATGCGCCATCAGCGAGGTTCGCGCGGCCATCATCCCGCAGCCGATGTCCACGCCAACGGCTGCCGGGATTACCGCTCCCTTGGTTGGGATCACCGAGCCAACGGTAGCGCCGATCCCCACATGCACATCAGGCATTGCCGCGACGTGCTTGAAGATGAACGGCATCTGCGCGGCCCGCGCAAGCTGGTCGCGCGCCTTGTCGTCGACCGGCACGCCGCGCGTCCACATCTTGATCGGCACGCCGCCTTCGACGGCCTGGAATTCAAAAGTAGTATTGGTCATCACTGACCTCCTGTAGTCATCATGGTTTCGGCGACGAGGTGTGGCGAGACATTTTTCCTGAGCTACTCCGGATTGCTCCGAGGGTGGATTCGGACCACCGACCTCCCGCCGCGAGGGCGGGCGCTCTACCCATGTAGTCCCGCCGGCATTCGCCGACGTTGCTAGGGTGCTGGCGACGAGGTTTGACGAGACATCCCGGATTACTCCGGGGCGGAATCGAACCGCTCGGCCTTTCGGCCTTTACCGATGTAGTCCCGTCGGCATTCGCCAGCATTGAAAGTGTTCACGGCGACGAAGTTTGGGAAAGACATTGCCCACAAGGGGCGCTGCTCTATCCGCTGAGCTACGGGCCCATAGTTGGTGGACCCGGCGGGATTCGAACCCGCGACCTGCATCGTGAAAGGATGTAGTCCTTACCCGGCATTCGCCGTGAATCTGGGTTGCCGTGGCGACAAGGGATGGCGAGACGCGGTCCTTAAGCTACGTGTCGGCGGCGGGATTTGAACCCGCATCTCCCATCACCGCTAGCGGTTCTGGGCGCTTTACTCGTCGGACCTTCGGTTTGGAGACATGTAGTCCCACCGGCATTCGCCACGGCAATTCCTGAATCTTGTTTACGGGTCACGGCGACCAGGATTGGAAAGACAACCGCCTTGCGGCGTTTGTTGCTCTAACCGACTGAGCTACTGCCCCGAAAGGCAGGCGGGACTCGAACCCGCGACACACAAATCCAATGTAGTCCTTCCGGCATTCGCCGTGACCCTTTTCTTTCATACCTCCGTATTCTGGACGATCTCGACCCAGTCACGCGACTGCCCTGAAGCAAAGCGCGCCATTGCGTCGAACACAGCGTCGGTGAAGCCACCGACATTCATGATGTCTGCACGGTCCTTGGCCTGCGTGGAGCCATAGGGCTGGATGTCGATGCAGATCAGCTTCGCACCCGGGTTGCGGGCCTTCAGCTTATTCCACTCGTTCATCGTCGCCGTGGCGCCGCGCCGCGAGGGATCAACCCAGGACTCGTTGTCCGAGACGATTACCACCATATCGACCCGCGCACGCTCCTTGTTGAGCAGCGCAAGCGGAGCCGAGACATTGGTCCCGCCGCCACCGACCTGGGCCAGTTTTGCCGCATTCACGGCAACACGGGCATTGGGGTCGAGCTTGAGCTTGACCACGTCCACCTCGAACGGGATCACCCGGGCATTGCGGTTCTTGCGCAGCACGGCGGCCGAAACCAGCGCGGCGATATCGATGCAGCGCACCTTCGAGCTGCCCCCCTTGCGGTAGCCCGTCGCCGGCGAACTCATCGAGCCCGAGACGTCGGGGCAGACCACAACCTGGCCTTCCAGCTTCGGCACGCTTGCCAGCGATGCTTCGAGCGCACTTTCGAGCGCTGCCTGCACCGTGAGCGGTACACCGTCACCCACCTGGCCCATTGCCACCATCAGCTGATAGGGCATCGGGCGAACGCGGGCGATCGTCTGCTGGTCAGCAAGCCGAGCCGCCACCGCTTCGGTGACCCCTTCGATCGCGAACGCGCCATTGCGCGCCAGCGTGTTGAGGTTCATCCGCAGCGCCTGCCAGCCCATGCGGGTGGCAAGCTGTCCCCACTGCTCAGGCGAGAGCGGGAAAGCCGTCAGCCATTCGAACGGCACCTGGGGCAGTTCGCCCGAGGGCGAACGCTTCCAGGCCTCGAATGCTGCGATCTGGGCGGGCAGCGCCGCGGCATCGTAGGGCTTGCCGATCAGCCAGCCGTAGAAAGCACGCCGCTCAGCATTGGCCGGAGCCGGGTGGACCATCTTGACGATGTCCGCCAAGCTCGGATCGTTGCCGGTCGCAGCCTGCATCAGCTGCGCCATCGACGCCTGCTCCAGCCATTCGCGGACCAGCCGCTTCGGACGGGAGCCGAGCGAGGCCCGGCCGACCTGACCCGAACGCATGATCTGCACGAAGGTGCGCAGCATGCGGCCGTTATCGATCACGCGCTTGAACACGCGCACCGACAGATCAGGATCGGCCATGGTCAGATAGGCCGCCAGCAAGGCGGGCATATCCTTCATGGCGCCGGACTGACGCGCATAGACCGCGCACTTGGCGACCCATTCCGGATCGACGTCCTTGGCCGCCAACACGACCTCAGAGAGCTGGGTCTCGGCGCTGGAGTAGAAGCCGTCGGCCAGCGTGCCGGTTGCGGCAAGCTGGGCCAGCTTGGCTTCGGGCCCATAGGCATAGGCGGACCCGCCCGCCTGGTTGACCGTGTCGGCACGCGGCAGGAACCGCGACAGTGCCGAAGCGAAAAGGTTCTTGTTGGCCATAGTCCAACTCCTTGGAAACTCTCGGACCTCGGAGGCGGCCGGCCCATTCCGGCCGCCTCTTGGTTCCGCTTGTGCCGGGCTGTTCGACTGACCCGACGCCAGAGTAACTGCAGAAGGCGTGCCAGTTTTGTTTGCGGCAACGGCGAGCTCGATTAATATGTTGTAATAACACGGCATATCTCGACGCCATCAGAACTGATGAAAAATCGAGGCGCCAAAGCGGCGTAGAATTTGTATCCTGTTGGATAAGATGATAGAAAATTTGCGCATGAAGGAGTCAGTGCCATCACGCTTCCGCGATCACGCGCCAGAATTCTGGCAAATGCCGGTGCTGGTCGAATGCGTACGATGCAAAAGCGCCGCACAATCCTGGAACGGTCGCGTTTCATGCAGCACTTGCGGCTTCTCACGTCGGCAGAACGAACCGAAAGGGGTCATCGGCCAGACCAAGCTTGTTCATGCCAGCTGGAAACCGAGATGCAGGCGGTGTGGGGGGGACCTGCCAAAAGTGGCTCGCAAGATCGGAGCACCTTCGCGTCACAATGTCTTGATCCGCTGCCGGGGCTGCGGTGATGCGCATCAATATCCGGTCGAGCCAGCGGTCCGCGGTGCCGATCAAGAATGCGATTACGCATCGGGGTTGCCGTACTTTCTCCGGACAACCGTTCGTGGCCGAACACTCTGGGTCTGCAACCTTGCCCACCTCGAATTGCTCGAAGGATTTGTCGCGGCAAGACTCCGCGAACGCTACCTCGGCCCAGCGAACATGACCACGATTGCGCGTTTGCCCGTATGGATCAAAGCTGCCGGGAGCAGAGCTGAATTGTCTCGGGCACTCGGTGAATTGCGCGCCAGGGCGCAAGCGATTGGCATCGCATGAAACCTACCACAGTCATAAGCTTCCTCGGCTCCACGCTCGATGCATCCAAATTCGGCCCTTCGCGCTGGATGAAGTGGCGGCCTTCGGTGGGTCTGTGCATGCACGAGGACCTGCGGGTCGATCGCTTCCTGATGATCCATGGTTCGGCGCACAGCCGCCTCGCTGAGTATGTGAGCGAGGACATCGCTTCGGTCTCGCCCGAGACGATGGTCGAACGGCATGTGATCGATTTTGCCGATGCGTGGGATTTCGAAGAAGTCTACGGCAAGCTGCTCGACTTCGCGCGTTCGCAGCCGCTCGATCCCGATGTCGAAGACTACCTGATCCACATCACCACCGGCACCCACGTAGCGCAGATCTGCCTGTTCCTGCTGACTGAGGCGCACTACCTGCCTGGCCGCCTGCTCCAGACCCAGCCCAAGCGCGGTGCACCTGATGCGGTAGGAACCTGGAGCGTGATTGATCTCGACCTGTCGCGCTACGACAGCATCGCCACGCGCTTCGCCAGCGAGAGCGCAGAAAGTACGTCGTTCCTCAAGTCCGGCATCGAAACGCGCAACGCAGCGTTCAACACGATGATCGACGAGATCGAGCAGGTGGCCAGCCGTACCCGCGCGCCGATCCTGCTGATGGGGCCGACCGGAGCGGGCAAGAGCCAGCTTGCCCGCCGCATCTTCGAACTGAAGAAGCTCAAGCGTCAGGTGAACGGCCAGTTCGTCGAAGTGAACTGCGCGACGCTGCGCGGCGACAGCGCGATGTCGGCACTGTTCGGCCACAAGAAGGGCGCTTTCACCGGCGCGGCAGCGGACCGGCCTGGGCTCCTGCGCACTGCCGACGGCGGGATGCTGTTTCTCGACGAAATCGGCGAGCTTGGGCTCGACGAGCAAGCGATGATCCTGCGTGCCATTGAAGACAAGCGGTTCCTCCCCGTGGGTGCAGACCGTGAGGCCGAGAGCGATTTCCAGCTGATCGCCGGAACCAACCGCGATCTCGCCCAGTGCGTTGCTGACGGCACATTCCGCGAAGACCTCTATGCTCGCCTCAACCTCTGGACCTTCGCGCTGCCAGGCCTCGCTCAGCGCCGCGAGGACATTGCGCCAAACCTCGACTACGAGCTCGATCGCCACGCCGAGCGCGAAGGTGAGCGGGTCACGTTCAACAAGGAGGCGCGCGATCGCTACCTGGCTTTCGCGATGTCAGGCGAAGCGCTGTGGCCAGGCAATTTTCGCGACCTGGCCTCCAGCGTCACCCGCATGGCAACCTTTTCCCCCAAGGGCCGCATCGACAGTGATGTCGTGGCGAGCGAGATCGCGCGGTTGAAGCGGCTGTGGTCGGGGACCGACCAGCACTCCGACGACCTCGGCACGCTTCTGGCAGGCGATGCACTGGAAGCGCTCGACCCCTTTGACCGCGTCCAGCTGGCGTTCGTTGTCGAAACGTGCCGGGCCAGCCGATCGCTCTCGGATGCCGGTCGCAGGTTGTTCGCCGCATCGCGAGCAAAGCGCGCCAGTACCAACGACGCTGATCGCCTTCGCAAGTATCTGGCGCGCTTCGGTATCGACTGGCGCGATCTAGCCTGACTTCCGGTTGCGCAGTTCAAACCGGGTGCCGACATAGACACGAACCGGGTTGCCGCGTTCCAGTTCGCGGTGGCTTTGCCACTTTGCGCGGAGGGCTTCGTTCTGCGATTGCCCGCGCTGCTCCTCCAGCATGATCGCCAGCTTCAGCCTCGCAAGCTTGCGGTTCGCGTGCTGCGATCGCTGCTCCTGCGCGGTGGCCACCAGCCCGCTGGGCCGATGGAGTGCGCGCACGGCGCTGTCGGTCTTGTTGACGTGTTGGCCACCCGGCCCGCTCGCGCGCATCGCCTGATATTCGATATCCGCCTCGTTCAGATCGGCAAACGCCTCAGGCTCGGGGGCAAGCGATACGCCCACGAACCAGTTCTGCCGTTTGTGCCCTGGGCGAAAGCGGCTCTTGCCGATCCACTGCACAGTGCCGGTTCGCTGCGCCGCAAAGGCTGATGCCTGTGCGCCGGAAATGCGCAGTAGCACCGAGGCGGGCAGTTCATCGACGCCTTCGAGCAGTTCGCAGGCAAGCCCCTTCTGCGCGGCCTCGCGAGCAAAGGCCCGGGCGAGCTCAGCCACAACCCAGCGACATTCGAGCGGCCCGGCGCCCGAGGTTAGATGCAGGATGATCTCCATCACGACGCCCTCGTCTTGTAGCTGAGCAATGGCCGCAGGCGCGCGATCACCCGCACCAGCCGCGCCTGCTCAAGATCGGTGATCACCGCGCGGATATCCTTGTAGGCTTCGGGCGCTTCCTCGAAAATCAGCCGCCGATCTTCACACACGACATGGCTGCCAAGCCTGGTTCGCTGAAGGTCGGCGACCTTGTAACGCCGCGAGAGGCGGGCATGGGCGTCGCTCCTGCTCCATTTGCGTCCGGCGCCGTGGGCCAGCGAATGCAGCGCGGTGTCGGCAACTTCTTCCAGCGGCTCAACGAGATAGCTGAAATCCCCCCGCGAGCCGGGTATGCAGACCAGCCCCTTGTCGGCCGGCGCCGCGCCTTTGCGGTGCAGCCACCCACGATGATGCCGGGTGACGCTGTTGTGGCAGATGTCCAGCACTTGCTCTCCAGACATGCCGCAGGCCCGGAGGAATCGCTGGGCAATGAGCTGCCGGTTCAGCACGGCCCAGGCTATCGCTTGGTCGTGCTGTACCAAGTAGGCCTGTCCCTGCTCCCCGTCGGCAGGCATTCCCTCGCCAACTTTCTCGCCCCTGTGGGTCTGAAGTATCGACTGCCCCAAGCCGCGTGAGCCGCTGTGCACCATTATCCAGATACGATCGGAGCTCAGCCCCAATGCGACAAAGCGCTCACTATCGACCACTTCCTCAACCTGCTGGAACTCCGCAAAATGGTTGCCTCCGCCGATCGTGCCCAAGGCAGGACTGGCGAGGTCCTTCGGCAAACCGGCCTCGGCCAGAGCACCGCGGGTGTCACCGGGCCATGGACTATCCAGTCCCTGCAATTTGCGCTCGACCCCCGCGACCTTGAACTTGCGCGCAAGCCGGTCGGTTTGCCAAAGGGCCATTCCGCAGCCGATATCGCTGCCAACCAAGTGCGGCCAGATTCGGTCAGGTGACCAGAATGCCGCGCCTACCGCTATGCCGTTTCCGGCATGAAGATCGGGCAGACCGACCACGCGTTCCATTCCGGGAAAGTGCGCAACGGTCTCAAGTTGATCGACAGCCAGTGGGTCAAGACGCGATGGATCCGCGGCAATCAGCGTGAGTTTCGGAGACAGCCTCATCGCGCAGCTCCCTCCATGCCTTGCTGATGCGTTGGCAGGACATCCGCCAGCAAGGCAATGTCCTTCAAAACACCATCACGCGGGTCAACGAAGAAGGCTCTGCGCCTCGACCAGCGGCTTGGTCTCTCGAGAACCTCGCCTTCGAACATCCATTCGCCCCACCGCCCGATTGAAATGCGGGTCAGGACGAAGTCTTCGATATGCGCGCGCACATGCATCTTGACCGTGCTTCCGGTATCAAGCCCGGCGCAAATTTCGCTGAAGACAGCATTCCAAGATTGCCCTCGCCGACTGCGCAGGAAGCGCATCAGCGGGGCAAGGTTTTCATTGAGCGACTTCGAATAGGGTGCGCCAATTCGGGCATGGCGTTTCAATCCAATATGGTGGGTATCGTGATGCGGGGTCCTCTTCAGTTTGGGAGATGCGGCGTGGCTGGCGCCCCAGCGGGGGCGCTCGACAATCACCTTGAACATGTCAGCGCGCATGACGACCCCCCCCCCCGAAGCAAGGAGAATCCGAAAGGTGACCGACAAATGAAATATCGAAGAAACTAGCGGCCAAAACGCCGCAAGAACGGTTCAGGCGCGCAAAGTCGCCCGAGTGCAAATTGCCCATGCAATCTGTTCCTGAAAATAGGGAAATGAGAAGTTTGTTACGGTGCGGGCGATTGCTACGCGCATGATCTTCTCCTTTCCGGTTTCAGCAACAGGCCGATTTTGGCTGCGCGCGCCCTTTAAGTCACGTTGACGCGGCGTGCAAGAGGGACATAGTTGCGCTTCTTGTCAGGTGAGGACTTGGTTGAAGACCATCCTGTTCATTTGCAGCCAGAATCGCCTTCGCAGCCCAACTGCGGAGCAGGTATTCGCTGGCTATCCAGGCGTTGAGGTTGCCTCAGCTGGGACAAACAACGATGCCGAAAACCCGCTGACCGGCGAGCTTGTCAAATGGGCAGATATGATCGTTGTGATGGAAAGGCAGCACAAGGCGAAGCTACAGCGGAAATTCCGGACTTCGCTACGCGGCCAACGCATCATCTGCTTGGACATCCCGGATGATTACTGCTTCATGGATACGGAGCTTATGCACCTCCTGACCACCCGGATGGCGCGGCATTTGCCAAAAGCCTGAAGCGCCGACATAGCAGACCTTCGACCGGGAAAATTCACGCCCGAAAGCAGCCGCTCGTTCATTGGATCAGGGAAGCCTAGGCGCTCGTATTGGCTATCCCCGATAGCGTCTGATTTCCGTCTCTCCAGCTGAGATCAGATCGCCAACATAATCGTTGGCGACGGCCTGGGTGTGTTGGCGACGATGGGTCATGAAGAGAAATACCTGCTGATCGGAAATGTGGTGGCCCGGCATCGCAAACTCATCGCTCCTTGTTCGAT
>Ga0164293_10004123_pt1 | contig 12436 bp, 12 predicted proteins | sample GEODES118metaG_FD_111487 | JGI IMG/M metagenome (GOLD analysis project Ga0164293, IMG submission 111487) | Eutrophic lake water microbial communities from Lake Mendota, Wisconsin, USA - GEODES118 metaG | ecosystem: Environmental > Aquatic > Freshwater > Lake | place: USA: Lake Mendota... | reverse complement strand
TCGCCTCGAACCGGATCCGGTCGAGCTGCTCGATGCCGCGGGCAATGTTCACCATCCAATAGGCCGCATCGTTCGAGCGTGAGCGGAGCAGCGTGTGCACGGCGGCGAGGTTCTCGATGCTGTTGCAGGCCGTGACGAGCCGGCCACCTGGCTTGAGCCGGCTCCAGGCCTGCTCCACGAGCATGGCCACGTCGCGGCCGCTGCCTCCCACGTAGATCGCGTCTGGATCGGGGAGCGATTCCCAGGCCTCTGGCGCCCGGCCGAGCACGGGATTGAGGTTCGTGACTCCAAACCGGGCCGCATTCTCGCGAATCAGCGCGTGGTCGTCGGGATCCATCTCGATGGCGTACACCCGGCCGTCACGGGCGATCCGTGCCGCCTCGAGGCCCACCGAGCCGCTGCCGGCACCGACGTCCCAAACCTCGCTCGCGGGGCGAAGCTGCAGTTCGGCGAGTGCCAGCGACCGCACCTCGGCGGGCGTGAGGAGACCCCGCTTCGGCCGCGACTGCAAAAAGCACTCGTCCGGGTTGCCGAACATCCGCGTGCCCACATGGCCGGGCTTGTCGGCCACGCGGGCCTTGCGGACGAGGATCATCACGTTTGGCGTCGCGAACGAATCTTTGGCGATGTCGGCGAGACTTCCCTGCGTGACGCGCTCATCCGGCGAGCCGAGGTTTTCGCACACGTAGGCCTGAAAGTAGTCGATGCCCTCGTCGAGCAGCGCGCGGGCCACGGCCGGAGCCGGCCACTGGTCGCTCGTGAAGAGGCCCGCCGTCTCGCTCGACCGCACGCGGTCGACCACCCGCTCGATCGACTGGCCCGAGAGGTTGGCGAGAAACGCATCCTCCCACGACTCCTTCACGCGGGCGAACGCCAGTTGCATGCTGCTGACGTGCGGCACCACCTCGAAGCGGTCCTTGCCGAGCTTCGAGCAGACGTAGCGGGCCGTGCCGTAGAAGAGCGGATCGCCCGACGCCAGCACCACCACCCGCTTGGACCCGGCGGCCTCGATTCGCTCGACGAGTTCCTCGAGGTTGGCGGCGGAGACAAGCCGTCCGCGGATCGCCGCTGGCACGAGCGTGGCGCACGACTCGGGGCCCACGAGCACGTCGGCCGCCTCGACGAGCCGACGCGCCTGCGCAGTCATCCCCTCGACGCCGTCGTCACCGATGCCGACGATGTGAACCTTCTCCTCAGCCACGTCGATGGGGTGTCCTCGGGGGTTCGGGCAGCTGTCGGGCCGCAGCGGGCATCAGGCCTGGAACGAGCTACCGCAGCCGCAGGTCTTCTTCGCGTTCGGATTGTTGAACGTGAAGCCCCGCTTGTCGATGGCGTCGTGGAAATCGAGCGTGGTGCCGTCGAGGAACAGGTCGCTCTTCTTGTCGACCACCACGGCGATGCCGTGCTGCTCGGTCTTGGAGTCGGCCTTGGGATCAAACGCGGTGTCGAAGCCCAGCGAGTAGCTGAAGCCGCTACAGCCGCCGCCGGCCACGCCTACGCGAAGGACGGTCTCGGGAGCGAGTTTCTGCTCCGTGATGATCTTCTTGACCTCGCTGGCGGCCTTTTCAGTGAGCATGATCGACATGGGAAACTCCTGGTGCTGGCGGGCGACGGGACTTCTCGCATCCCGGGATGACGAAATTGTAGCCCGCTCGGCTGCCGGCGGAAAGCCCGGTGGTCACCGGGGCTGAGCCCGAGGAACTTCCATGGGCTCTCCGTGAACTGTGCGTGGCCGTTTGTCAAAGCCCAACGCCGTGAGGCGTGGGGCGAACCGCCATCAGAAGCCGCGTCTCGCGTAGGGGACGCCCGCGGCCTTACGGCCGGTCGGCTTTCACATCCCCCGCAGTCTGGCGACACCCGCGGCGATCCGCCGTGCCGCCTCGTCGATCTCGTCGTCGGTGGTGAAACGCGAGAGGCCGAAGCGGAGACTGGCCCGCGCCTCGTCGTCGCCGAGCCCAAGGGCCAAGAGCACGTGGCTCGGCCGCGGGCTCTCCGATGAGCAGGCGCTGCCCGAACTCACCGCAAGGCCGTCGCCCGAGAGCGTGGCCAGGAGCGACTGCCCATCCACGCCCGGGATCCGCACATTCAGATTGTTGATCAGTCGCAGCGGCTGCCCACGGTCGTCGACCGCGTCGAGTGCCGGGCCGTTGATCGCGACACCCGGCACATCGGCGCGGAGCGTCTCCCAGAGCCGGTCGCGGAGCCGCCGCATCCGCGGCACCTCGTCGGCGAGCCCCTCGTTCGCCAGCCGCGCCGCCTCGGCGAGCCCCACGATCGCCGGTACGTCGAGGGTGCCACTCCGCATGCCCCGCTCCTGGCCACCACCAAACACGAGCGGCTCCAGGCGGACCGCGCGGCCGCGACGGCGAACATAGAGCGCCCCCGTCCCCTTCGGCCCGTGGAACTTATGGCCGGAGAAACTCGCCAAATCGGCGCCGAGCGCGTCCACGTCGACGGGCATCCGGCCGATCGCCTGGGCGCAGTCCACGTGGAGGATCGCGCCGGCGGCGTGGACCAGTTCGGCGATCGTCGCCACATCCTGCACGACACCGATCTCGTTGTTCGCCAGGAGCACGGAGACGAGAAACGTGTCGGGCCGGAGTGCCGCCTCAAGATCGGCGAGCCTGATTCGCGCCGGCACGCCGCCTGCGTCGCGCTGCAGCACGACCGGGAGCCGGGTCACCTTGGTTCCCTCGCGTTCGAGGTGTTCCACGGGGTCGAGCACGGCGTGGTGCTCGGTCACCACCGTCACGACGTGCCCTGGAAATCCGTCCGGCGCCTCGAGCCGCGCATGCCGCGCGGCCGTTCCGAGGATGGCGAGGTTGGTGCTCTCAGTGGCCCCGCCCGTGAACACGATCTCCCGCGGATCGGCGGCAATCGCGTCGGCGAACGTGCCCCGCGCGGCTTCCACCGCCTCACGGGCCTCGCGGCCCATGTCGTGCGTCACGCTGCCGGCGTTGCCATAGCGGTCGGTGAGCCACGGCAGCATCGCCTCCAGCACCCGCGGATCGAGCCGCGTCGTGGAGTGGTTGTCGAGATAGATGGTGCGCTGCAGCTCGGCCATGTCCTCAGCCGAGTTTACCATCGCGAATCGCGTCGAGGGTGATCTGCGACCAGGTCTCAAACCGATCACGGTCGGCGAGCAGGGCCTCGAGCGTGGCGAAGCCGCAGTCCACCAGTTCGCTCTCCCGGGACGCCACCCCCGGCTTCTCGAGTTCCAGCACGTGCACGATCCCGAGATGCACGCTCCCCACGGCGTTGGAGTCGTCGTTGATGAGGCCCACGCAGCGGGCCGTCCAGGTGCCGTCGATCGCGATCTCCTCGGCGAGTTCCCGCCGCATGCCGGCGTCGTAGGAGGTGTCGTCGCCGTATTCCCCGTCGATGCTTGAGATGTGGCCGCCGATGCCGACCGACCGCTTGGCCCGCAGGCGGGCCTCGCTCTGACCGCCGCCGCGGGTGTAGGCGAAGTAGTGCGGCGTGCCAGTGGCATCGCGCCACGAGAGCACGCAGTAGGGAATCAGTTGCTTGAGCGACGGGTCGTCCTCGACCGTGGCCCGCGGCCGCCAGGAGGTATGGGCAGGATCAAGTAGCGCGGCCAGATACGAAGCCGTGTCGCCGCAGAAGCCCTGAAAGGCCCCCACTCTCTCAAACAGCGACCGCGGCACCACGAGCACGTCTTCCTGCGGCAGTTCTCCCATCACCACGTCTCCCTTAGAGGATCAGCATCGCGTCGCCGTAGCTCAGCATCCGGTAGCGTTCCCGGATCGCCTCGGCGTAGGCCCGCATCACGAGGTCCCGCGACGCCAAAGCCGACACGAGAACCATGAGGGTTGTCCGCGGCATGTGGAAGTTCGTCAACAGGGCGTCGACCACGCGGAACGGAAACCCGGGCTTGATGAACAGATCGGTCGCCCCGGACCACGGCGAGAGGGTCCCCGCGAGGGCCGCGGTCTCGAGCGTCCGCACGGCCGTTGTGCCCACCGCCACCACACGACCGCCCCGCGCCTTCGTCCGCTGCACCGTCTCCACCGTGTCCGCCGGACACGTGCACCACTCTGAATGCATCACGTGGCCGTCGAGCGAATCGGCCGTGATCGGCCGAAACGTGCCCAGGCCCACGTGCAGCGTCACAGCGGCTCGCTCGACACCGCGAGCCGCGAGCGCCGCGAAAATCTCGGCGTTGAAGTGCAGCCCTGCGGTCGGCGCCGCGGCCGAGCCGGCCTCGCGGGCGAAGACGGTCTGATACCGATCGAGGTCGCCGTCGTGCTCGACACCACCGCGGATGTAGCCAGGCAGTGGCACGCGGCCGACCCGCGCAAGTACCGCCTCCGCCGGTTCGGTCGCCGCGGCGCCCAGTGGCCGTGCGAGCCACGCGCCCCCTTCGGCCCGGCCGAGGAGTTCGAGCATCGTGCCTTCCGTACCGTCGCGGCCGGTGAGGACGATCCGCTCTCCTGCCTCGGGCCGACCGCGGGTCTGCGCCAGCACGATCCATGCGCCAGTCTGCGACCCGCTCCCCTCCACCCGCAGAAACAGCCCTTCCCACTTGCCGCCGGTTTTCACGCGGTGGCCCACGAGCCTCGCAGGCACAACCTTGGTGTCGTTGACGACGACAAGGTCGCCGGGGCTGAGCAGATCGGGCAGGTCGCGGATCGACCGATGGGCAAGCGAGCCGGTGGCCCGATTCACGACGAGCAGCCGCGCGGCGGCCCGGTCGGCAAGCGGCTCCTGCGCGATCAGCTCTGCCGGCAGGTCGTAGGCGTAGGAATCGGCGGCGTGAGGGTCGGGTTCGTCCATCCACGCCATCGTAGCGTCGGCTTGGTAGAGTGGCGTGAATGACCGCGCCCAGCATCCACACCAGCGTCCTGCCCGCCGAAGTGATGTCGTTTCTCGCGATTGAGCCGGGCATGACCGTCATCGATGGCACGCTCGGCGGCGGCGGCCACACGCGATTGCTCGTGGAGGCGGTCGGCCCCACAGGACGCGTGATCGCCCTCGACCGCGACCCCGCCGCGATCGAGCGGGGTTCCCAGGAGTTCGCCGGTAAACCCGTGCGGTTTGCCCAGGCCAACTTCTGCGACATCCCCGAGGTGCTCGACGCGCTCGAGATCGAGAAGGTCGACCGCGTGCTCCTCGACATCGGTCTCTCGAGCGACCAGCTCGCCGACCACAGCCGCGGCTTCTCGTTCGACTCCGATGGCCCCCTCGACCTCCGCTTCGATCCCACCGAGGGCGAGCCGGCCTGGCGGATGATCAACCGGCTGCGGCCCGAGACGCTCGCCGACATCATCTATGAGTTCGGCGAGGAGCGGTTTAGCCGACGGATCGCCCGCCGCATCGCCGACACCCGCCAGCGGGAGCCGATCAGAACCTCCCGCGACCTCGCCCGCGTGGTGATGGCCGCCGTGCCCCGGCAGAAGCCCCCGCAGCGGATTCATCCCGCCACGCGGACATTCCAGGCACTCCGGATCGCGGTCAACCAAGAACTCAAGAGCCTGCGGATCGCGCTGGAGCGGACTCCGACACGGCTCGCCGCAGACGGTCGGCTCGTTGTGATCTCCTTCCACTCCTTGGAGGATCGCCTGGTGAAGGAGGCGTTCCGGAATCGCCAGGTCTGGGAAAACCTCACGCGGTCGCCGATCGAGGCTTCCGACGACGAACTGGCCCGCAATCCCCGGAGCCGGTCTGCCAAGCTCCGCGCGGCGAAGGTCCTTGCTGTGGCCGCGGCAGAATAGGCAAGCCCGGCAAGGCAGCCTTGCAGCCGACGGTCTGGCGACGCGGCAGCGTTTTCACGACACTCCCGCCCTTCTCATAAGGGCGGCCGTCCGCCCAGGTTCGCGGACTGCGCATGGGACGAGAAACCAAAATCCTGCTCGGCCTCTTGGCCACGCTGCTCGGCGTGTTCGTCGGCGTCTTGTCGATGAAGCTGCTCGTGCCGCGGCCGCCCGCTGGCGCCGGTCCCGATATTCAGTCTGATGTGGCCTCGACGGAACCGCAGGATCTCGTGGAACCGCCGCGGTTCACCGCCGAATCACTGCCGCCGGCGACCACCACGATACCTCCGGTCGACGAGCCCCGGAGGCGGTTTGCCTCCGCCCCAGCGGCCGGAGTGGTCGCTCCCCCTGCAAGCGATCCTTTCGTGGCCCGGGCGTCGTTCGATGAGACCGTGGCTTCGCCACCACCCGTTCGCCCACAGGCCGGGGCGTCACGCTTTCCAGCGGTGGGCTTCGACGAACAACGCACCGCGGTCGAACCGCCGCCGACGCCGGGCTCATCCTACGTCGCCCGACCGGGCGACTCGTGGTGGTCACTGGCCGAAAAGGTCTACGGCGACGGCCGCCTGTACCGGGCCGTGTTCGCCTGGAACCGCGCGATCGAACCGCGAGTATCGCTGGTGGCAGGCACCCCAATCGAGCTCCCGCCACGCGACCGACTGGAGGCCGCCTGGCCGGCTCTCATGCCCACGTCCGCAGACGCCACGCAGGCCACCCGATGAAAGACAAGGCGGAAATCGTCCGCGACTGGCTGCCACGGTACACCGGCCGCAACCTCGACGAGTTCGGTTCCTACGTGCTGCTGGTCAACTTCTCGCACTACGTCGAGGCGTTCGCCGAGCGCTTCGGGGTGCCCGTGCACGGAGATGGATTTCCAATCCAGTCGGCCACGTTCAACGACGTGACGATCCTCAACTTCGGCATGGGCAGCGCCATGGCGGCCACGGTGATGGACCTGCTCTCGGCCGTGAGCCCGCAGGCGGTGCTGTTTCTCGGCAAGTGCGGCGGCCTGAAGAAGACGAAGATCGGCGACTTCATTCTCCCGATCGCGGCGATCCGCGGCGAGGGCACGAGCAACGAGTACTTCCCGCCGGAGATCCCCGCGCTGCCGTCGTTCCGGCTCCAGGCCGCGGTCTCGGCCGCGATCGCCCACCACGGCTACGACTACTGGACCGGCACGGTCTACACGACCAATCGCCGCGTCTGGGAGCACGACGACGCCTTCAAGGACTACCTCGTGAAGACGCGGGCCATCGGCATCGACATGGAGACGGCCACGCTCTTCGTGGTCGGCTTCGCTAACCACATCCCCAAAGGGGCCTTGCTGCTCGTCTCCGACAGTCCGATGAGCCCCGAGGGCGTCAAGACGTCGGCGAGCGACCGCGACGTCAGCCGCCGGTTCGTGGAGAAGCATCTGGCGATCGGAATCGACGCCCTGCTCGAACTCCGCGACTCCGGCGAGTCGGTGAAGCACATGCGGTTCGAGGAACGCCGCTAGGTGAGCACTCAGCATTTCCCAAGGGCGGACATGGCCACTCAGCGCACGACCCTCGACATCATCGTCTCGGCCTACAACGAGGCGGCGTCGCTGCCGGCCTTTCACGTGGAGGCGACGCGACTGGTGGCGCACCTCGCCGCCGAGGGCACCGACGCCACGATCGTCTACGTCAACGATGGCTCGATCGATGAATCTGCCGGGCTGCTCGACCGCTTTGCGGCGGAGCCGGGCGTGCGGGTGCTCCACCTCTCCCGGAACTTCGGCCACGAGGCCGCGATGCTCGCCGGGCTCGACGACTGCGACGCCGACCATGCCGTCTTCCTCGACGCCGACCTGCAGCATCCGCCGGAGGTTGTCCGGCGGGCGATGGCCGTTGCCCGCGCCGGGCACGACGTGGTGCTGATGCGCCGTGAAGCAGCCCCTGGGGGCGGGCTCCGCCGGGCCTGCAACGCCGCGTTCTACCGGGGGCTCGCCGTGATCTCCGCGCTGCCGCTGGAACCAGACGCCTCCGATTTCTTCCTCGTTGGCCGGCCGGTGATCGACGTCTTGCAGCGCGAGATACGGGAGCGAACGCGGTTCCTCCGCGGCCTCGTGCAGTGGGTCGGCTTCCGCCGCGCCGTCCTTTCCTACACCGCGGCCCCGCGGAGGTCAGGACGGTCGAAGTATCACCTCGGCCGGCTCTTCAGCCTGGCCCGCGACGCCACGCTCGCCTTCTCCACCGCGCCACTCCGCGTTGCCTTCGTCGCGGCGATCGCAATGCTGCTCGCCTGCCTCGCGACGGCGGTGTATTCGCTCGGCGGCTGGTGGCTGGGGAATCCGCCCTCGGGCTACACGACGATCATGCTCTTCAGCACCGCCGTGGCCGCCGCGCAGTTTGGGCTCCTGGGCATCCTTGGCGAGTACATCGGCCAGTTGGTGGACGAGGCCAAGGGCCGCCCGGTCTACATCGTCGCCCGCCGCACGGGCGAGGCGGCCGACAACGCGATCCGGCGTGCCGCCTGACCGCAGCCGCGCCGCGAAAACGGATTCCCATGACCATCAGCCGTAACGTCGCGCTTGTGATTCACTTCCTGCTCGATGAGTGCCTGCCGCCGATTCTGAGAGACAGCCGCTGGTTCATGTGGCTGCCCTTCCGGATGCTGTTCGGCCGACGGGCGGCAACGTTCATGGCGTTCAAGGACCGGGCCCACCTGCTCACGGAGGATGAGTTCCGCCGCGTCTACGAGGAGACCGCGGCCGTCCACCTGCGGCGGCCCACCGACCTCAACGCCGCCTGCATCGCCGAGATCCTCCAGAGCACCTCCGGGTCGGTGCTGGAGGTGGGCTGCGGCCGAGGGCACCTTGCCGGCCTGCTCGCCGCGAACCACCACGTCACCGCCTGCGACATGGCGATCGGCCCCGAACTCCCGGCCCAGTTCCCGGAAGTCGCGTTCCGTCAGGAAACGCTCGCCGGCCTATCATTTGCTGACCGGAGCTTCGACACCGTCGTCTGCACGCACACACTGGAGCACGTGCTCGACGTGCACCGGGCGGTCGCCGAACTGCGGCGGGTGGCCCGCCGGCGGCTGATCGTCGTCGTACCGCGGCAGCGGCCCTACCGGTTCACGTTCGACCTCCACCTGCGGTTCTTCCCGCTGCAGTGCATGGTGTTCGACTGCTTCCGTCCCGGCCCAGGCGTCGACGCGCAGCGGTTGGAGAACCTCGGCGGCGACTGGTACTACCAGGAAGACCGTACGGAGGAGTAATACCAGCCACGCGGCTCGGGGCTGCCCGTGCCCGTCGCCGGACGCTCGCTGCGGGCTCCGGCCCTCCGCTCGCTGCACGCCGGCTACGCTTCGCCATCCTGGCTTCGCTTGCCGCCGAGCCCGGCTCCCGGGCACAGGCAGCCCCTCGCGGCCTCTCGTAGCACAGGTTGGTAACCTGTGAGTCTTCACGGTTCGCCTTTGGGTCGGATGCGATTCCGGCCGGCTGCGGCGGCGCGACCCACGAAGTTCATCCGCGACCCGTCGAACCCGCCCTTCGGCAGCCGTTCACTTCGCGCCGAACTTGTAGGCGGCGTTCTTGGGATCGAAGTCGGCGTCTGTGAAGCCGTTGTTGATCTTCACGTTCATGTAGGTGTACTCCTCCATGAGCACCGGCTGACCGCCCGCTTCCTGCGGCCAGTCGTAGGCCTCATAGCGGACCGGAATCAGGTATTCGTCGTCGATGAACACCCGTGCCAGGTGGAAGCGGAAGTTCCGCCGCGGCACCGGATGCACCACCTGCACGCAGGTGCAGACGCGGCCGTTGACCTTGGCGTTGGGAAAGAAGTTCACGTCGCACTCACCGAACTGCTTGTCATGTTCGGCAACCTCGACGAGCCGCTTGGCTAGGTTCTCGACGCCGATCTCGGTGACGGCGTAGCGGTTGCCCTGCATCGCCAGCACTCCGTTGGGCTTGAGCGACACCATGCCCACCATCGCCCGCACACCGCTCCCGGCATGGGCGAGCATGTTGCCGTCGTTTTGCCCTTCAACCCAGATCACCTCCTGGCCCTTCACATCGTCTGGCGCCAGAAAGTAGAGATAGACACTGAACGGCTCGTGGCGAACCTTGGCGAACATGTACTCGTGATCCTTGAGCTTGCCGTCGATGCGCTCCCGCTTGACGACGGTGCACGAGTAGTCCTTCATCGTGGTGCGGAGTTGCGAGAGGCCCTTCTGGGCGAGTTCGAGGGCGGGCTGGAGCGGGTGGACACCGCCGCCGGCCACTGCCTGGGCATCGGCCGCGCCGATGTTGCCCTTGGCAACGTCGCCATTGGGGACGAGGCCGGTCCCGACTTCCTGGGCAGCCGCCGTGGTCAGCAGAATCGCCGCCGCCGCGCCGCGGACCATGGCCGCCTGAAACACACCCATCCATGCACTGCGGGCCATCGATCCCTCCATGGATCTGCTAAAGAAAGAGCACTCCCCGCCGAGTTCATCGACTGGGAAGGGCGGAAGTCTACAGGTGGCTCCCGCGTGGCCGCCATGTCAGTTCCAACCCCGAAAGGCCGCATTTCCTGCCGGAAAGAGGGCGTCCTTGTCGGCCGAGCGTTCGCGAACCATGCTCGATTTCCTGCCTCCCGCCCTCGCATCACCGCTCCGATGGCCTCCACCAGCCTGTTTTCACCTACAGAATCGCTCCAGGTGGCCTGCGTCGAGTCGCAGCCCTTCGGCGAGAACACCTACGTCGTGTCACGGGCTGGCGACCGCCGCTGCATCGTGATCGACCCCGGCTTCGAGCCCCAGGCGATCATCGACTGGCTCGACTCACACGGCCTCGAGCCGGAGGCGATCCTCCTGACTCACGGCCATTCCGACCACATCGCGGGCAACGCCGCCCTCCGCGATCGCTGGCCGTCGCTGCCGATCGTCATCGGGAGGTACGACGCCGGGAAGCTCACAGACCCCGCTGGCAACCTCTCGGCCGCCTTTGGGATGAGTCTCGTCAGCCCGCCGGCCGATCGACTGCTTGACCACGGCGAGAGGATCTCGCTGGCGGGGCTTGACCTGGCCGTCCGCGAGATTCCGGGGCATTCCCGGGGGCACGTCGTCTTTGTCGCGGAAGGCCTGACGCCGCCGGTGGTCTTTGGCGGCGACGTGCTCTTCAAGGAGGGTGTGGGCCGCAGCGACTTCACCGACGGCGACTTCACTGCCCTCGCAGCCGGCATTCGTGAACACCTCTACAACCTCCCCGACGAGACGATCGTGTTTCCGGGCCACGGGGACCCCACGACGGTCGGCCATGAGAAACGGCATAATCCCTTCGTGCCCGCGGGGGTCGCGCGTTGACCGCTTCCGCTGCCCCGGTCGAAGATGCCTTCATGCTCTCGCCCGCCGACATCGCCGAGAAGGATTCGGGGCCGCTCCGCAAGGCGTCGGGCCGGTCGCCGCTCTGCCGGGCCGCGGGCCTCGGGCTCGCGGGGCTCGCCCGCCTGCTCGCCGGCGCGAGCATTCGCTGGATCGCCAGCCAACCCGATACCTGCCAGCGGGTCTACTTCGCCAACCACACCAGCCACCTCGACGCGCTGATCGTCTGGTCGTCGCTGCCGCAGTCGGTCCGCGAACTCACGCGGCCCGTGGCGGCGAAGGACTACTGGTCGCGGGGCCTCGTCCGCCGCTGGCTGGCCGAGGAGGTGTTCGACGCCATCCTCATCGACCGCACCGACATCAAGGTTCACCAGAGTCCGGTCGACATGATGCTCCGCGAAGCGGGCACCACGCACTCGCTGATCGTGTTCCCCGAGGGGGGGCGGAGTTCCACCGGCGAGGTCGGCGAGTTTAAGAGCGGCCTCTACTACCTCGCCAAGAAGCGGCCCGACCTCGAACTGATCCCGGTGCACATCGACAACCTCAACCGCGTGCTGCCCCGCGGCGAGTTCCTGCCTGTGCCCCTGCTCTCCTGCATCAGCTTCGGTCCGCCGATGTGGCTGGAGCGGGGCGAGGCCAAACTCGACTTCCTCGCCCGTGCCCGCCGCGCCGTGCTGGCTCTGAAGGAATGATGCCGGCATGAACGACAACCGCACCATCGCGCTCGTCGCCGGCGTGCTCGCTCTGCTCACCGCGGCCACGGCCGTGGGCCAGTTCCTCAAGCGGCATCCCGACCGCGGCCTCGATCCTGCCGCGATCCGCACGTTCAACAACCGGCTCCGTGGCTGGTGGATCCTCTGCACCGTGCTCGCTGCGGCCTTCTGGCTCGGCACGACCGCCACGGTCGTGCTCTTCGGGCTCGTGTCGTTCTGGGCGCTCCGCGAGTTCATCACGCTCACGCCCACGCGGAAAGGCGACCATCGCGCCCTCTTCTGGGTGTTCTTCCTGTTCACGCCGCTCCACTACGTGCTCGTCGGCCTTAACCGCTACGACGTCTTCAGCGTCTTCCTGCCGGTCTACGCCACGCTGTTCGTGCTCGCCCGCGTCGCCTTCGCCGGCGACTACAAGCGGTTCCTGGAGCGGACGGCCAAGATCCAGGCAGGCCTCGTGGTCTGCGTCTACTGCCTCTCGTTCGCCCCGGCCCTCCTCCAGATCCCGATCGAGGGAGCCTCCGACGCCGACCGCACCGGCAACTTCCGCCTGCTCTTCTTCCTGATCCTGCTCGTGCAGTTTGCCGACTGCATGCAGTATGTCTGGAGCCGGATGCTCGGCCAGCG
>Ga0164293_10004122_pt1 | contig 12441 bp, 18 predicted proteins | sample GEODES118metaG_FD_111487 | JGI IMG/M metagenome (GOLD analysis project Ga0164293, IMG submission 111487) | Eutrophic lake water microbial communities from Lake Mendota, Wisconsin, USA - GEODES118 metaG | ecosystem: Environmental > Aquatic > Freshwater > Lake | place: USA: Lake Mendota... | reverse complement strand
CGATCCATCAGATGCAGTACCCATTTGAAGACCAACAAAGTCATCTGCGTCCATGTTAATTAAATCCTTCTTTTTTAGGAGTTTGATTACATCCTCAACGGTCATTTCTTCAGTATAAAGTTCTCCACTTCTCCAATTTGTGGAAGCCTCACAGGAATAATTTTTATCTTCCCATGTTCCATTAACGTAGTTAATTTCGTCTAAACACTTTTTACCACAAATGATAGTGACTTTTACCCTATCTTCAGAATTGAATTTTTTAAGTTCTGTTACGACTTCTTTATTTTTCATGGATAATCAATTTGTTTTGTTTCAGTGTCAAAATCCACAACAATTGGTTTGTTTTCGTATTCATATCTTTCGTTCAAAACAGAGGCATTTAAGAATTCAACACCATTGAAGTTTTTTTGTCCGTACGCACAATGGATGTGACCGCAAACATGAATTTTTGGTTGAACTTCCATAATTCTGTGAAATAAATCCTCACAACCAACTCTTTGTCCACTTGGAGTCCAATCCAGCATTCCGTGTGCAGGTCCGTGAGTGATTAATATATCAGTATCGTCAGGGATTTTTGACCACTTCTCAGCAAGTTTTTCTCCTCTTGGTAAGTTGAATGCCCAATCATAAAATTCAGGTTGCCAAGGACTACCATAAAATTTTACACCGTCAATAACAACTTCGTTATCAAACAGATAAATAATTCCTCTTTCTTTGAATTCTTCGGCAATTTCAGTGTGAGTCTCGAAACCAAAATCGTGGTTACCTGCAATGAAGATTTTATGTTTAAAATCAGTCATACTTAACCAATTCAAGAAATTGGTGATTTCATGACTCTTACCCATACTTGTACAATCACCTGCATGAACCAACACATCACCACTACCTAAGATGTTACCGTAGGCATTGGTTGTCAAATGATTGTGTTTGTTGTGAGTATCGCTGATGAATGTTATTTTCATAATATATCGTTTTTATCTTGTTCGTCTAAACCCCAATCTAAAAAGTCTTCACCTTTATAATCAGGGTGATTTTCTTTCATATCGTCGATTCCAATAACCCATAACAACGATACTACTCCAGCTAATATAATACTAAATCCAATACCAACAACGTATCCCATAGTTTATTTTTTTTAATCCCACCAATGTTTTATTCCTGACCCATCAAACCAATTATTCCATAAGTCTTGGTTGTGTTTTTCTTCATCAGGAGTAGATTCATATATTTTCTTGAACTCATCATGATTTTGACCCTCTAATATTCTCCACAATTCATTCCATTCATCAATTTCTATCTTAGTGGATAACTCGAAAACTTTTCTATTATGCTCTCTTTCCTCATCAGTATCCTCTATATTATTCCACAACCAATCAGAGTTTTTTAATTCACCTAATTCATTCTCGGCTTTGCTAATGTAGTTACCTTCATTTAGATTTTTTATGATTTCGATCACTCTTTTGATTTTAACAACCTTTTTCATACGAGTGATGTCAATTTCGCTCCCGTGAAATTCGAGGGTATTTACGGTTTTTTCTAAAGAACGACTTAATAGTCTTAAATTGAATGTATAGTCCCAAGAACGGAATGACCATAATTCTTTTCTAAAATACCAAAGGTTTTCCAAGAACATTGGAATCTTATAACGAAAAACCTCATAGGTCTTGTACCACCAAGTCTGATGTCTTGATAATCTCTTTAAAGATTTCCAAAAACTATCTGCAAATTCTATTTTCATATTGCAAATATAGGAAAAAAATAAGACCCGACAAAATAAATTTCGCGGGTCTTTTGGAAAAAGGGATATATGAGAACACTCTTAAGGAGTGATGTGATAATAAATATAATGATCTAAAAGAAAATATCAAATACTATAGGTCTGAGAGACGATTTTTTACTTTTTCTAAATCAGATTCATCAAATTTAACACCATGTCTGAACTTAAAGTTTCTCAAAAGTAATTTGATTGAGTCGGTATGTCCGTATTTTTTCAAAAGAAGATATGCACCTAAATCTGCCTCAATTTCCTCTTCTTCATTACGGGGACCGTCATGACCAAGTAATATGTGGGCAACTTCATGAGCCTCTATAAATTTAAATAACCCATCGCTTGAACCCATCTTTATAAGTTGTTCTCCATCAACGATTATCAAATTTTTGTTTGGTACCATAAAACCATAACCTAATTCCTCGAAACTAGGTATTAGAGTTTCATAATGGGGGAATTCATTTGTTACAATCATAATTGTAACATCAGGAAGAAATTCACTTTTGTATGTGTGTGCACCTACCATATTTCTAAACCCATTTTTGTTTTATAAATTGCCCAATATCTTGATTTTAGATATGCAATTAGTTTAGCATAGATAATATCATTGGAGTGTTTATCATATTTCTGAACCCATAGTTCAAAGCAAGATTTGGAGACATATAGTTGTGGTTTGGTATCACATGATCTAACAATTTTGATAACCCAATCAAAATCAGATCTAATCTTGAGTTCAACTTGATTCATCTTTATGAGATTTTCTCAAAGATAAAGAATATTATGACAATAAATGATAATATTCTTTAAAGTGCTTTATTCTGTCAGCCAATCCAATCGTACCACCATTAACTCTTTTTGTTATAGAAGTTACAACAGCATCCGTAGATCCTTGATCAGCAATCTTGTGAAGACCATTCTTATTGAAGAACCAAGCAGCAGATAATAATGCATAGTGTGATGCAACTTTATCAGGATTTGCAGTCATGTCTTCATTAATTGCTTTACCAAAAGCCGTATAGTTATCTTTTCCTGTTAATTGAATGTATCCTCTTCCTCTGAATTTGTAACCATCTCCTGTTGATTCGGGACCATTACCCATTCTACCACCATAAACTCTACTTGCGATTTTTTGTGGGTTTCTCTGATATGACTCAGCTAATCCGGCCTCTTTAAAATACTTTCCAAAGATTCCTTTCAAACCACTCGCAGAATAGTTTAAATTTTCTTGAGTTGCTCTGAATCCACCACTTTCATGTCCACACTGTGCTAAAAAGTGAGCTAACCTTAATGGTGTGTTAATTTCAAATTTCTTTGCGGTATCAGGTATTTGTGCAATAACTGCCTCAGGAATATGACCTCTTAATTTTTCTAAATTAAGACCTGTAAATGAAGTAGATACCACAGGTGCCGGCTCAGCAATAACTTGTTGAGAACCAAACATTTTATTCCAAGTACCTTCACCAACAATTCCATCTGCCGCAAGGTCATTATCAATTTGCCATTTTTTAACAGCTTTTTCTGTGCCAGGTCCGAAACTTCCGTCTGCTGACAATCCTAATTTTGCTTGGAGTTTTTTTACATCTTCTCCTTTAGATCCAATTTTTAGTAGCATGGTAATTTATTTTTTCAATAAATAGTTTTATATTTTGGATATGATAAAACAATTGATTTCTGCATGTCTTGTAATTGGAAAAATATATCTTGGCATCAAGATAGTTTTTTGGGCAATTGGACGAGTTCAAACTCCTGATATGTATCCTATATCAGATATAGATTGGGCTATTGTTTTGGTGATTTTGGATACATGGTTGATGACTCACATTAAAATTGAGATACCTATTATCCTTAAGAAAAAAGACGATTAACTTGGTTTCAATACTGAAATAACTTCAGGATATTCTTGATTCACAACTTCTTCATTTTTACCTTCGTATGGTATGTTTTGTAAGACATATCTGATTGCGTTCAATCCTGAAATTCTTTTATCTTCTGCGTCAATAATAACCCAAGGATTGTTTAGAGTTGATGTCTTATCAAAAAGTTTTTCTTTAAATTCTGTAAATCTGTCCCAAAGATCTTGCATCTGGGCATCGTTAGGAGAATACTTCCAATATTTTAAAGGGGATTGTTGTCTGATATCGAATCTTCTTTTTTGAGTTTCTTTTTCAATTGAAAACCACAATTTGAATAGATAATCTCCTTCTTTAACTAAATCTTGTTCGAAGTCGGAAACATTTTCCATAAAATCTTCATATTCTTCAGGAGATCCGTAACCCATAACAGGTTCAATCAGACCTCTATTATACCAACTTCTATCAAAAAGGTTGATCATACCTGGCTTTATCTGACTTCTATATCTCTCCCACCAATTTTTCCTATCTTCAGGTGTCGGAACACCTAATGCGATGATATTAAAAAATCTTGGGTTTAGATTTTCAGTGAATTTTTTAATTGTTGTACCTTTTCCTGCGGAATCACGACCTTCAAAAACAATAATCACAGTTTTACCTGTTTTTTTCAACCACTCTTGTAATTTTAATAATTCTATTTGTAATTCGTAAAGTTCTTTTTTGAATATTTTTTTAGGAACAATAGAAGGTTCTTCGATTTCAAATTCATAATCTTCAGAATCAGGTTCAGTGCCATATCCCTTTCTATCTCTATATTTTAATGAGGTTAAAACCTTACCAAAATATTCCTCAACATTCTTTTTCTTATCACCTTTCTTTAAAAGTATTTTTCTTAATCCTCTTTCTAAAAGTCCGAAATCAATAACTTGATTTTTGGCAAACTCCGAGATATCCAATAACATTTTTTCAAGTCTTGGATTAAAAAGTTTCAAAAATTTTAAGGTAAGAACAACACGATCTAAATTCCTATTAAGGTTGGAATCTTTTGACTCTTCTTCGGAAATTACTCCCATTACTTCCTTAATTCTATTAAGTTCTTCAATTAAAATATTCATAATATGGATAAATAGTCTTTTTATAAATATTTATACAATACCAAGATACTATTAGAATGAACAAGATCATCCTAGCTGCGGCTACGCTCATTATTTGTGCGTTCCCACACAACAATTTTACAACAAAAGACATTTATGTCGAGTCTGTTTCCAACAAGATCCAAATAGGGAATCTTGCAGGAAATAGAAATCTCGAATTCGGGATTCGTAATATCCTCGAAGAATTCTTACAAGAAAAAGATTATGACATTAATCCTGAATCCAAATCAAAGGTTTCGGTAGAAATCGTGTATTTGGATGTTCTCAAAACAAAATCAAACATTTCTGTTTTTCACAAGAATCAAGAATCAGTTGTTATTCGATTAAAGGGTATTCTAAAAGTTGACGGTAAAAAAATAAAAGAAGTGACCGTAGAGGAAGAATCCTCTGAAATTTCTATGTCAACATTAGCAATTGATAATGGTGGGCAATTTAATCAACAATCACTTAGTAATGCAATCAAAAAGGCAAGTGAAAAGTTGGTGGATAAATTATTCGAGACAAAATAACATATGAAAAAAATATTAATATCAGGACTTTTATTATTGTCCTTATCATCTTACAGTCAAATCAGATTTAAGTTTCCTGACACAAGAGTTTTAACAGATATAAACGGAGGTGTTATCGATAGAGGAGACCAATTTGACGTTATGGTCCATGCAAATGGTAACGGTGATGCTGTGACAAGACAATTATTGTTTGACTTTCAGTATGACCAAACAAACTTTGAATTGATTTCTATTAATCATACTGGTACAGGAGGTAATGGAGGCGTTCTTCCTGCAGGATCCACAATACAACTATCTTGGCAAAATTATCCAGGATATGGTTATGCAGGAAATACCACAAACACCAACGGTACTACAAGATATACAACAGGATTAGGGTATTCATATAATGCGACGAGTTCGAATGCAATTATAAGATCAACGTTAACATGGGCAACAAATTCAGCGATGCCCTACAACTCTTTTTCTCAAATGTTAGTTTTGAGATTCAGATTAAAACAAGCATCAACAGCAAATTCATTTGACCCTGTTAAATTAAACTTTGTTGCAGGGTGGAATGGACAGGGTATTGGTGTCCCAACACTTATGGATACTCCATTATCTACGGAGGTTGTAATGAACCAAAATACAGGGAAATTCATAACCGCTAAAGTTGATATTAGTTCAAATTTATTCTCATTATCACCGATAAAGGTTTCTTTCAGAGACACATTATCAAACACAGGTCAATTATTCAATGTTTTATCAAATGGTAATGTCGACATCAACCAATCATTGCTAGCGGAGAACAAAGTTTATGAGGTAACAGTAATGCATGGTATGGATAATACAAATGCAATATACAATGGTGCAATTACAATATCTGATTTCACAACAGCACAAGGTGAATTTACATCAATGGGATTAGATGGTACGAATGGTCAAATTCTAAGAACAGGTCAATCATTATATGCTGCAGATATCAATAGAAATAAAACAATTGATGGAGGTGATCTACCAAGACTGTTAGGTCAAGTTGTTGGTATAGATACTATAGTAACAGTTCCGGCAGGATATGTTGCGGGTAGTGGAGGATTTATGAGTCTGCCGACTTGGAGATCAACTGAAGGAACAACTGTTGCAGGTCAAACAGAATGGTGTGTAATAAATGTTAATGGGTATGGTCAAGGTCAAGCAAGAGTTTACATAGATATAAGAGAGTTTAATGGAACAAATATATTACCCGAGAATATCAAAAGTTTACAATTATTTGACTTGTATTCAGGTCCTGTCGAGTTTGTTAGTAAAGACGCTGCATGGGCATTCTATAAAGTCGCGTCTAACTTTTCAACTTTAACAACATCAACATTTTTACCTTACATCAGAAATATGGGTAATAATGATTATGGTCTTAAGGCAGAATTCTCATTTAACAATAGTCCTTCTAATTCTTGGGGTTCAGTTACAACAACAAATTGGAAAGATATTACATATCCAAGAACATATGTAAAAACCGGTGTATTAGGAACTAATGAAATAGTTGATTTGAAATATCTTCTATGGGGTGATGTAAACAGATCTCACTCATCTCAAGTTGTAACGGCTAATAATGGGGTACAAACAATTCAAACAAACGCTGCAAATAGTTTATCGACTAACACCGCGTTCGTTTCAATGGCAAGTGCAAATACAGGGTTTATTAACACGTCAACAGGAGAGGTTAGTTCAATAGATGTAAACTTATCTAACATAACAGTAACGTCTAATAACATTGAAATACCGGTAACACTTAATACTAATGGGGTTGCTGTAGGTGGATTACAATTTGAATTCCAGTTTGACCCAACAAAAATAAAATTCGAAGAATTAAAATCTGATCTTCCGAATTCTTGGTATGTCTTTGTTAACTCGAAAGATGGTAAAGTTAAATTCGGAGCAATTGATCAAAATAAAATGTCAATAAACGGAAGTTCAACACCGTTCAAATTGAGATTCTCAACAATAGGGGACGGGGTTAACATTCTTACATCAGTTAAAGTTTCACCAACAATGGATGCAAGTGATTCTAAAGGAGTTCAATTGGGGATTAATTTAAATTCAACACAAATAAAATTAACGGGTTATAATAATTTCTAATCATGAAGAAAATAGACAAAATATTAGGTTTAGGTTTTTTAATCACCATTTTGGCGATTAGTTGTACAAAGGTAGATTTACCTAAACCACAGGTGATTGATTTAGGGACTAAATCAACATCAACAGCAATAAAATCAATTACACAGACAGGTAATATCGTAACAGCAGAATTCGAAACAACAATTGGATCAAAGTATTCTGTTCAAATAATACCTTTTGGATCAGAAACACCTTCAAAAAAAGAAGGGTTTACTGCATCTGAAAACATTACAAAAAAAGTATACGATTTGACCGATCTATCAAAAAAAGACTATGACTTAGTTTTCATAGACATCAGCGGTAAGGAAGTAAAATACCCTATCGTAATAAAATAAAACTTAAAAAATAAAAAAATGTCAGAAGAACAACAAGAACAATCAACCGGAGGATCATTGAAGAATGTAATCATCGGTTTCATCTCTACTGTCACGTTAGGTGTAGGTGGATGGGTAACTACTAAATTAACAGGTGGAGAAGAAGAAAAACCTGCGGTACAACAAGCAGCTCCTGTAATTAACATCACAAATTCAAACCAACAAGCACAACAAGCTGGCGGTAAAACTGTGATAATCAAAGAAAAAAGTGCAACGCCAGCACCGGCAGCAGCACCTAAACCAAAGAAAAAAGAAGGAGACGAGTTCAAAGAAGAATCTCCTAAATGGTAAAATATGAAAGAGAATACAGGTTTTAGAGAATTATTGAACTCGATGATGAAACGTAGATGGTATATCACTGCGTTAGTCTTAGGTTCGTTTATATTAATAATCGGTGGAATATTTGGTGCAATTACATCAAAAACATCTGCATCTGCAGAATGGAAAGAATTATTGTTATTGATGTTAGGTGCTTTCATCGGTTCTTATGGTAAGATTATAGATTATTGGTTCAGTGATACTGACAAGGATAAAATGTTAGTACAAAAAATGGACGAGGAAGACGGAGTATCTTTAAGCAATACTGGAGATATGCCAAATACCCCAATAGAACCAACAGATGTAACACCAATTGTATTACCAACGACAGAAAAACAAATCGAAAAGATCGGGGTTGAAATCGATGAAGATGGAGACGGTGTAATGGACGGTTTAGATTTTGATGGTGATGGTGTTATTGATGAATACTTTGCACACAGACAATGTGAGCATGTTTGGGGAGACTCAGATAATAATGGTGAAGAAGAATGTCTGGTTTGTGGTAAAATAAAAGACGTAGAATAAAATTAAAAAATTATGAAAACAATAAATTTAAACAAATTAAGTGACGCATTAATGTTGGGTTTTGTAAAGTTGTGCGTTATTTGGACTATTACGGCTCTATCTTTCCAAATATTCTGCATTTATTTAGAAGTGTCAGGACAAGAACAAAGACAACGTGATATGATTAATAAACTTGAATGGAAGTTTGATGGAACGTTCAAAAATAATCCTGATAACATTTGGTATGAAGGACCTAAAAAATAATATTATGACAAAGACTCAAGAAATTTTAAAATTCATATTGACGGTAGGGATTATTGGATTTGGATTAGTAATCCTTTCATTTGGATTTAGAATGGTATTAACCGCATTTTTTTAAATAACATATTATGAAAAAACTAATGTTTTTCTTAGCAGTTTCACTGTTAAGCGTTGGAGCATATTCTCAAACAATTGGAAAAACGAAGACTGAAGATTATAAGGCATCTTTCGAGACTAAGGCAGATATATCTGCGTTTTTAGATTATGAAGGACCTAAGAAAAATATTCAACTTCTTAAATGTGGTATCAACGATGAGATGTACGAGATGTATCCTGAACTAAAAGAAAAAAGAGTTGGTTTAGGTGTTACAAATATCGTATTAGAATATCTCGACAATTTAAATCGTTTTGAATTCACCGAAGACAAAACAGAAATAAAAAATAGAATGGTTAAGCAATTCCAAGCTTCTCAAGCTGGGATTTCTGAAAACAAATTAGATGGTAGAGGTAAGATTAAATTGGCTCACTATTTTGTTGAGATTGAATGTTATGACTATTCTGTTTCTGAAGATGAAACTGTGAATTTAAAAGACGGTGTAAAGAATATGTTGGTAACACGTATTGGTTTACAAGTAAGATTTACAGACGCTGAGAACGGAACTATCATCGCAGCGTCAGGGTTAGGTGAGGCAAAAACAACAAGAGAATTAACGTTCTTATCTGACGCAACAGTTGATCCTGTTAAATTCAATCAGTCCACAATTAGTATCTCAACCAAGAAAGCTTTGGATATTGCATGTGCAAATATCTTAGGTAAGATGGTAAAAAAAGGAATATTCAGTAAATAATGAAACGATGGGTTGGTCTATTTTTGTTAATGATATTATTTTCCCTTAAATCAACAGGGCAAGTAATAACGCAAACATATATCGACCCATGTGATTTAAAGACTTATACTGTTGTTATTCCCATTACAACAAATGGTGTTACAATAGTTGTAAGAAATAAATCCAAAGTTTTCAATTACGCACAATTCGTTAATGGTGAAGTTGATGCTTGGATAAAAAGTGTATTCGCGGCCCCATGTCCAACAAGTTTAGTAGTACAACAAACAGTCACAGCGGCGGTCTCACAGGCGGCGTCAGCTGCGGCAAGTTCAGCGGCTTCTTCAGCCGCAAGTTCTGCCGCGAGTTCTTCAGCGTCCTCGGCCGCAAGTTCGAGTGCATCTTCGGCAGCAGCGTCGTCTACACCCCCACCGGCATCATCACAATCATCATCAACTTCGTCATCCTCACAATCTTCGTCCCAATCGTCGTCTTCATCTGGGGAATCGTCCTCATCAAGTGGAAGTTCAAGTGGATCAAGCGAAGGACAAACAGAATCAAAGTCAGAAAGTAGTTCTTCTTCAGAAAGTAAATCAGAAGAATCCAAATCGGAGAGTAAGAGTGAAGAAAAGAAATCAGACGAGAAAAAAGAAGAAAAGAAAGAAGAGAAGAAAAAAGAAGATAAAAAAAAGTCTGTTGCCGCTAACCCAATGTTAGTCGCTTCTGACCTAACAACAGCTCAAGGACCTGACTTCAAATATAATGCGATAGTATCTTTTGGTGTAAGTAAGTCGTCTATGGCGGGGAACGAGAGCTGGGGGGCAACAGCACTAATATGGAGCACTTTAAGACAATTTGCTCTAAGTGGAGGTTATACTAAAATGGATTTCAACAAGGGAAAACTTGAAGGAATACATTCATATTCATTTACAGGAGCATATTTGGAAGGAAATTATATGGGACTACTCGGATATACCTATATCAAACCCCACCCAAAACACGGTACCTATGGATTCAATGTGGGAACTATTACTCTTCTACTTAAAGACACAAAAATCATCAATAGCAAGACAGGGGAAACAAAAGAAATTTTCAACACATCATTTTCAACTTCTGTGGTAGGGTTTTGGACAAAACCATATACCATGAATAGGAAAGTAACATTATCTCCTCAAATATTTTTGATGAACTCGCCAATAAATTGGAACTCTAAAACAGGAGAAACAACGGTCAACAGACAATTAGGTTTTTTAGTTGGATCTTCATTCGATTACAAAATAAGTAAGAGATTTGGTTTCAGTTTCAATTATAAAGTTTCAGGATCCACCCAAAAAGGAACACCTTTACTTAGTAACTTCTTGGTGGGATCAAGAGTAATGTTATAAGATATGAAAAAGATATTAGACATAAGACATTTTATAATAGCAACACTTTTGATTGTGATAGTGATATTATTAAAGTCAGATAATACTGTAACTAAAGAAATTGTAAAAGAGGTTCCGTCTGAACCTATTCACGACACAGTTTCGGTTGAGATTGAAGTACCTTATGAAATTCAAGGGGACGTTGTTTATCGTGATACTGTGATATATGTACCTACATTAGTCAACGTTGATACTGCAGCTATTTTACAGAATTATTTGGTTACCAATTCTTTTATAGACACAATTAAGTTGAATAACAACCAAGGTTTTGTATATTTGGATCAGACGGTATCACAGAATAAGATCACTGCAAGAAAATGGTCTGCAACAATCAAACCAAAAATAGTTAGAGAACCAGCACCTGAGCCACCACCAATAAGGAATCAAGTATTCTTCGGTGTTAACGGGGCATTGAGTAAGGAAGATTATGTTAATTCACTTGGTGTGGGTGTAATCCTTAAAACAAAGAAGGATCACTTATATCAAATCGGTACAGGAGTTGCAAACAGAACTGTTGATGGTGTTACAGGTGAGTTCAGACCATACATTAGCGGAGGAGTTTATTGGAAGATTAAGATAAAATAAAATATTTATAATAAATTAATTACTATGAAAAAATTACTGCTTTTATTGACGATTATCCCAACATTAACTTTTTCACAAGTTAGTAATTGGAGAAGTGCACCACCAGCACAACAACAATCAACACCACAAAGATCAACACCATCTATACAACCAAGTACATCACAAAGAAATGATGTGAGTAGTTGGAGAAATCAACCACCATCGAGAGGATATGATAGACCTACAAGAACAAGACCAGGTTCAAATATAATTGTTAGAGACCCTTGGGGTTGGAACAATTGGGGATGGGGATGGAATAGATGGGATATGTGGGGAGCACCAGGATTTGGTTGGAACTTCTGGCAACCATCTTGGTATTGGAATGATTGGGGTTATAGACAACCTGCACGTGTTTATGTTTATGACAACGGAAAAAGAGATACAATAAGAGGAAAAAAACCTATTATAAGTTTCGGTATTCAAAAGACCAATGACAAACAAGTTGGTGGATTTTTTACCATCGGTAACAAAGGATATTTCATCACAGAATATAATGCAAGTGTTGAGAGAGATAATTCAACATTCTTTCCATTTGGTACAATAGGACAAGTTGATTTTCCACTTGTAAACGATTTGGTACAAAGACAAAGTTTTTATATCGGAGCTGGAAAAAGAATAAAAAGAACTGGAGTTCATATGATGGTTGGAACCGTGAGTGAAGATGTAAAGTGGAGAGG
>Ga0164293_10004121_pt1 | contig 12442 bp, 3 predicted proteins | sample GEODES118metaG_FD_111487 | JGI IMG/M metagenome (GOLD analysis project Ga0164293, IMG submission 111487) | Eutrophic lake water microbial communities from Lake Mendota, Wisconsin, USA - GEODES118 metaG | ecosystem: Environmental > Aquatic > Freshwater > Lake | place: USA: Lake Mendota, Wisconsin... | reverse complement strand
GGCGCTACTCGAGATGCCCGGAATGAAGTCAACGCTCACCGCGCTGGGGTTCAGCAGCGAGCCGTTGGAATTGAATTCGAAGACCTTCGAAGCGCCGGTCGCGTCAGTGATTTGAACCGTCGCCCCGTCGACGACGCGAGTCGCGTCGATCACGATCACGGGTCCCGATTCGAGTTCGTAGAGCTTGGTCCCGGAAGCGGTTGTGACGGTGAACCGGACCGGGCTTCCGCCAAACTCCTCGCGGGCAAACGAACCCGTTTGCGGGCTGGTCGTGAATTGCAGCATCGGCCCCGAATCGAGTTCCAAGCGAAACTGTTGCACGCCGCTTTGCAGCGTCAGCACGTTGCCGTCCTGGATCAGCGGCGTGGTCGCGCCATTGGGCTCGACCCGGACCGCTGCCGGGACGACGAGTTGGTTGCTGATCGGAGGACGGTTCGAACCGTCCGGGTTCTGGCCCGGTCCGGTTTCGATGAAGCCACGTTCACGGATTTGGGTTCCGGCGCCGGCGGCGCGTCCGTCACCGGTGCGGTCACCCGCGGGCGAACTCGTGAAGGCACCGGTCTGTGCGTCGAAGAGATAAAGGATGTTTCGAAAATAAAGGTTATTGAATCCGAATTGGGGGAATTGGAACGACCGATTGCCGATCGCGAATCCTTGGAAGTTATTCGCGAACGTGATCCCCCGAATGTTGAAACCGTCGTCGCTGTCCTGGAGGTTAAACGGAGGTGCCCCGGCCTGTCCGGCATTCGGGTTGGGGATCAGGTGGAAGGTCTGCAGCCCGGTTGTTCCGAGCTGGGTCAAGGAGGCATCTTCCGAGCTGATCCGATAATAATTGTATGACGCGTCGGCATCGGTCGCCGCGGCGTTCGATCGATTGATGGTGTAGGCGAAAAGTTCGCCATTGGGCCGGAATGCCAAGTCCTGGAAGAGCACCTGTGGGTTGCCCAACGCCCCGTACCCTTGACCCGTGAACGGGTTGGCCATCCGGACCGTCCCGTCCGATGCCATCGTGTACATGACCGTATCGGTCAGGCCCAGCGGAACCGCCGCGGTCAGCGGGTCGAAGAGTTGCGAAATGACGGGTCGAACGGCACCGCTGATGGCGACATCCCCGATGCGATCTTCCACGATCCTCACGACCGAATCGAGCGGTTCGAAACGGAGCAGAGGGTTGCTGGACGTTGCCAATGCGTACTGATCGAGCTGTGCCGGGATTTGGCTCTGGTTCGCGATCGCTACGAAGTATTGGCCTTCGGGCAATTCCGAAACCCCGATGAAGGGGTCAAGCGTCCCGGCCGATCCGCGGGTCAGGTCGGCGTTATCGGTCCCCGCCACGCCCCTCGGCTGATCGTCGGCGATGTTGCTGTCAGACCCCCGTAGCACCAGTTGGCCCGCGGCGTTGAAGACGTAAATCGCCAGGTCACCTCGGGCGAATCCGTCGGCATAGTCAACGTCAAAAATCGTGGCCAAGAAGAGGCTGGCGTCATCGCGAGTCAAATTCTGGTATTGCACGTCGAACCGATACCAATCGACGTCGGCGGCGCCGCTGATCGAACCCGCGATCGACTTCGACAGGCGGTTGCTGCTCAGAGGGCCGACAACGGCCGATGCAGTCTGATTGATCCCGATTTCGAAAAGGCCCATCGGCTGGGCGTTGGCCAATGTGTCATTAGCGCCGGTCGTCTCAGCCAAATCTCCTACCAAAGGCCCATTGATCGGCCCGCCGACGATCTGAATACCGTTGATGGCGTAGCGAATGTCGGCATGGCGGACTTGCGTCCCGGGCGACTCGTCGGCTTCACGGATCCGAATTTGCAATTGGTAGTCACCGGACGTCAGGCCGCCGCGGACCAGTGAAGGGTTGAGCTGCGTCGCCGCGTCACCCGTCGCGGAGTTACTGCTTCGAACGCGAACGTGATAGAGGTTCCTTTGGCCCGGCAACCCTGGCAGGATGACCCGCATGCCCGGGTCCTTGGGGTTCACCGAGAAATCGTCTTGATAGGCCGAATCGCGAGCACCGGGGGCGACCGGAAGGACGTTCAGGCTGCGCGCCGCGGACGGGTCGAAGGAGGCCCCAGTGGGTACTAGCCGATTCGTCGTCCCCTTCGATTCCGTCAACGAGCTGTCCGAGAGGACGAGGGTTTGGCCGTTCCCATCGATCAATTCGATCACCAGGTCGAGGCCCAATGAAGTCCGGTCGATATCGAGCCAAACCTGCTTCCCCGATTCGCCGATGAAAGAGTAGACATCGACATCGTCGCGGGTCAGGATCGTGCCGTCGACGACCAATCCGAGGCGACGGTTTTCGTCACCCGACTGCTCTTCGGGTGCCAGTTCTCCTAGGAATTGCGACTCGCTCGGTACGGAGTTCGCGTCTGAACGCGACTTCGTACGCGACTCGATTTCGGTCGCGACTGCGACGTTGCGGTCCCCTGCCGCTTCGCGGATCACCACACCGTTCCAAGTGCCGGGGCGAGCCCCACCGGAGCTCGGGTTTTCGGCCAGTAATTCCAAGAAGCTCGTGACTCGGGCGCGACTCGCCGTCGATTGCGTATTCCATGCGAAGGCTGTCGTCACGTCGCCGGGCCCGTAAACCGTCCCTAAAGAGAAATCGGTCTGCGCCGGAAGGCTGGTCAGGTTGATGTCTCCGGCGATCGAGAACGTCTGGGTCCCGGCCGCAACCCGACCCTGGAGCACCGGGAAGAGATCCGCGGCCCAACCGGTGTAAATCGCGCCAGTCAAGTTGAACCCGTCAGGGTTGTAGAAACCGCCGTGGGCAAACCCGATCCGATCGACGTTGCTGACGGTGAAGGCGCGGAAATCATCCTGGCCGGGCGTACCGGTCGTGTAGAGAATATTATCGAACAGCGGCGGTACGTCTTCGTCCAAGTAGCTTACGATACGAATATCCCCGAGCGTCGCGGTCCCTCGTGCGACCAGTTCGACGCTCGAAAAGAGTTTCGCGACACCATCGACCAGGTAGCTGGTCGCGATCCAGTCGATCGTTCCGTTCGGCCCTGCGAACGTCCCCCTGCTCTCGACGGTATCGTCAGCGATCAATGTCGGCTGCTGGGTGATCGTCGCCGAAGCCAGCAGCGTCGCCCCCGCCGCCGTGATCAAGTAGGTCGCGTGACGGAAAACGTAATCCTGGGCGACCAAGACGTTGGTGTTATTGCGAACGGTCACGCCACTGGTCAGGACCTCATTCCCCAACCCGATCGTTGCCTCGAAGAAGCCGGGGACCCCGCGGGGGACGTCATTGTCGATCAGCGTGCCGTTATTGACTTCCGGTCCTGTTGGCAACAAACCGGCGACGTTTTGGGAGTTGTTCGTGTTCGTTTGCGGTAGCCCCGAAGGGGTGAAACCGGCACCGATCGTCTGGTCTTCTAGCGAGGTGAGGACGACCGGGAAATCGGCATGTCCGACGACCTGCAGCGTCCCACCCATGCGATCGGCGATGTCGACAAATTCGTTTGCCGCGGTGTCGAGCGTACCCCCGGCAACAATACCGGCAGTCCTGGCGGGTATTGCGGGGGTCGTGGCGGTCGCGGGGACCGGCGCGGTGTTGCCGAATTTGACTACCAACGAACCCCGCGCGTCGCTGGCCAGTCGCAAGCCGCCGTAGACGTGTTGGTTAGGGATTTCGATGCTGTCTCGGACGACGTGAACGATATCGACGTCGTCCCAGACGACTTCGGTGGCGACCTGTCCGCCCCGGATTTCCATCCCATTGATGTCGTTGTTGCCCAACCGATTGCCGGAGACAAGCGGCCCCGCGTTTCCGGTCGAGATGACGGCGTCGAGTTGGCCGGTCGCCCGGCCGGGATCGGATTTTCCTTCCCAGACCAAGCTGTTCACGTCAAAGGTCAACGCCGCGCCTTCTCCCCCGATGAAATCGTTGTTCACGATCACCGGTTGCGAGCCACGGACGAAGACGGTGCCCCCCGCGTTTTGCCCCCGGCCGGCCCGATCGAGCTGATTGCCGTCGATGAACCCGCGCCCGTCGGCATTAAGTTCGAGTCGGCTGTTGGCCAACCGCAGTTCGCCCTGATGGACTTCGATCGGGTTGAACGACGCGAAGCCACCAGGGATCCGGGTCGCACCGCCGCCACCCGCGATCACGGCATGGTCGATTGAGGCCGAAGAGGAATGGCCGACGTAAATGCCACCCCAATCGCCCGCCGCGATGTCGGTGGTAGCGCTCACGCTGTTGGTGTCGAACGTGCCGCCTGCGCCATACCGTCGATCTTCGAGGCTCGATAGGACGACCGGGTCGTTCGACGTCCCCTCGGCGATCAGGTCGGCGCCAAAGGTGACATCGATCCGTGACCCGCCCAGCTTGACTACAGTCCCCGGCGAAACCGCGAGCCGCGCGTCGGTACGCGCCGTAACCCGGAGGGTCTGGGCAGGCATGTCCGCCGTCCCAGCTGCGGCCCGGTCCAAGTAGGTAGTCGCGGTGGCATTGAGCGTTGCGACCAAGCGGAATGTCCCCGGCTGTCCATTGGCATCGAGGGTCGCCCTGTAAAGTTTTCGACCGGTAAAGCCGCTGCCCACGGGGGTCGTCGGCAGCTCGCTCAGCCGGATCTCGCCAACCTGATTGAGCCTTACCGGTAGCGTCGTCGTACTCGCGAGGCTCTCCGAGCTCGGAGAGCTGAAAGCGATCCGATAAACGTATCGCCCGACCGGGACTTCACCCGAGCCGGGATTGGCCGTGACCTGAACACCCAGTGCCGACGGGGCTTGGGCCGGGGCCAAGGCCCCGCCTGGGGTTCCTTGAACGACGAGGTTTTCGGTCAAAACGTGAACGATGTCGGAGTCGTCGAATCCCGCGGCAGTTGTCAGAGGTTGGAGGACGTCACCCGTACGGGTCGTCACACGGACGAAAATCCCGTTGATCGAATTCCCGACGATTCGGTTCCCGTCCAGGTCGGGTCCGACGCGTCTCACGGCAGGTGTAAAGGGCGATGTCCCTTGGAAGACGGATTCGTCGAACCGCGTTTCGCGGAAGGTGTCCGGGGTGGCCGACATTGCGGCGTCGGCGCTCTTGGTGATCATGCTGTTCAACACCGTGGCGCGGGTCAGCGCCATATCGACAGGCGAGACGACGACCGATCGCCCATCGACCCGGACTTGGCCTCCCCCGTAGCGGAGGTCGGCGAACTGGATGTGGTTGAGGAAAACCCCTTCGCTTTCCCGATTGCGTCGCGAATTATCCGCGAAATCGATGTCGCTTCGCAGGTCGATCCCACCCCAATCGCCGGGCCGCGGCGTCGGGAAGATGCCGGTCGTGGTGCCATTGCCGATAGTACGATCGTTGACGCTGGTGATCACGACGCTGCCGGGGATCAGTTCCCCAAACTCGTCCCGCGCCACCAATCCGTTCGAACCGATCAGCACCGGGGTGCCCAGGATTTGGATCGCCGAGTCGCTCCGGTCGACTGAGGGGGTGGTGCTGCCGACACCGATGCGGGCCTGCCGCATCTTGATGACGACGCCCGCATCGATGACGAGCCTGACCCCCTTGGGAAGATCGAGCGACGTGCCGTCGGCAAGTGCCGAGCCGGTCGAGCTGAACCCGATCTGGTAACTGAAGTTGTCGAGTCCGGTTTCGATCCGCCCATCGGCGCCGCCGTTGGCGATCACGCGAATCGTCTGCCCGGCGGTCGCTACGGCGATCGCGGCGTTCAAGTTGCGGAACGGTTGTGCCACCGTCCCGTTGCCCTGGGTCGTCGCCGCCTTGTCGACGTACAGCGTATTGCTCTGGTCGGCCGGCACGAACCAGAAATTGAAGACACCTCCGGGGACGCCATCCAAATCGCCATCAAGCGATTTACCGCTGGCGTCAGTGATCGACTGCGAGGGTTTGGCCTGCGTGGTGATCCGCAGTTCATACGACCCCTCGCTGAGGCCGCCCAAGCCGCTACCCGAGATATTCGGGTCATAGGAATCGTTCCCCGAGGCGCTGACCCCCACGACGTAATTGCCGGCCTGAAGGTCGAGTTCGATCAGGGAATCGTTGCTGAAGTAATCGTCATTTTGTGCGAGCTCGACGAAGGACCCCGTCTGAGGATCTTCACGATAGAGCCTTAGCTTCGTGTCGAGCAGGCTGGCCGAAGAGAGTCGCTCGGCGAAAGTCTGGATCGCGACCTTCGAAGGCATCGTTAATCGGAACCGATAAAGATCGATGTCCGTGCTGTCAGGCCGGTAAAGGTACTGGCCGTTAACAATATCGGCGACGCTCGGGAACGTCGGCTCATTGTTGGTGCCGGGGTTGAAGATCGAATTGCTGCTCTGCGTTACAGGTTGCGGCAGGTGATCGGCGAAGCCGTACCCCATCACCTGGCCGATCGCGAGCATCGCGCCACGGAAGAATTCTCCGCCGAATTGGTCATCGATCGACTGCTGGAAGTCCTGGAAGTCCATCACCACAAGGTCTTCGACCCCGTTGCCGGTTTGGTCTGCCGTCGCGACGGCCAACCCTCCCGGTCCGCTCGTCGTCAACGGGTTGGCCCCATACAGGTCGCCGACCGCGATCGAGAAGAACGCGTCCTGGGTCGGACCGCCCGTCACTTCGACGAACTGGATCCCGAGGTATTGGCTAAAGAGCGACATCACCTCGCGGACGCGTTGTTTTTGCTGCTCGGTGATAAGGTTGAAGTACGTCTTCAGCGTATCGTTGCCGCCGACGTTGGGGTCGTCCCCTTTGAAAGTCGATGGGAAGTTGTATTGGAAGACGCTGATCCCGTTGACACTGTCGGCACCTTGTCGCAAAAAGTCGAGCGGAACCGGGCGATCGAGTCGAGACGGATCTTCCGGGCGAATTTGGCGAACGCCTTGCGCGTCCGGACCGCCAGGGAATTGCAATGCGTAATCGGTCGTGTTGCGAACCGCCCCTTCGAGCCGGACCGCGTTCACGCCGCTGGGGTCGATCGCCGTCAGATTCCCTAAGGCGTAGGCCTGCGTGAACGAATCGCCAGGTTCCGACTGCACGGCGATCGTCGTGGGGGCTGCCGAAGGGACGGTTTGTGAATCACCGATCCTTAAACGGGCCGCCCCGGTGAGGAATCCGCCGCCCAAGGGGTCGGGCATCCGCGACAACGGCCCGGGATAAATCAGCCTAGCGATGTTCGACGCCTGGTCATAAGCGACGCTGGTCGGATAGATCACGACATCGTCGCGGGTCGTGACGGTGTCACGGCCGTAAACGAGCTGATAGAAATTCTTGTTCGCGACGGTCGTCAGATCCATCCGCTCATTGAAATGGACCTCGATCACGCCGACCTCTGGATTGAGCGAACCATTGGCCGCCCGCCGGATCGGCTCGGGAACTACCGCGAGCACTTTCGGGCCGAGGTTGATCCGGAACTGCTGTCCGAAGTTCTGGCCGTCGTTGAACGCTTCCCCGTCGACGTTCGTCAGTGCGATCGAGCCGGTGCCAAAAATGTCGATCTGATAGGTGTCGTCCGGCAGCTCCTCCGCGAAACGGAAGACGACCTCATTCGGGGAATTCCCGAGCCCGACATAGCCGGGCTGCACGATGATGTCGTTGGCGCCGGTCAATAGCAGCGTCTGGGCGAAGTTCGCGCGGTTACCCAAGAGCGTGGAGGCCGACCCCGATTCCTGGACCGCGAATAGAAGTTGCGAAGCATCCGGGTTGGTGTTGATCGCCGCAATGAACTGGGCGACCGTCGTTTCAAACTCGGGGGTACTGTTGATCCGGACGGTCACCGTGTTGCCGCTGACGAGGACCAATGGATTCGCTGGCCCCCCGGCGTTGACGCGTTCCAGGACGAGTTTCGTGTCGCGGCCGGCCGGGCCGGGCTCCGTCGCAACGAACCGGACGCGGACGGCACCCGAAGTGCCGAGATCCGAACTCGCTTGAGCGGCGTTCGCCCCGATCAGCTTCAGCGACGTCCCCGTGGGGACCGTCGTGCCGAGCGGGAAAAGGGTCGCCCCGCTCACCGAAAATACCTTGATCAGCTGGCTCGCCTGCGGGTGCGCGGCGACACCGTTAATCAAGTCGCGGACCTGCGTCGGTCGGGACGGGTTACTGTTCAGGTCGATGTTGACCACACGATTGGTGACTTGAATCACCGGAGCCGCCGACCCCACTCGCGAACTGCTCGTGAAATTAACGACCAAACCCTCGCCTGCCGTACCCGGCTGGACCGCACGGAATTCGAGCAAAACCTGATTTCCCGTCCCCAAGTCGCTCGTCGCGATCGCCGACTCAAAGACCGCGTCCGAACCCGCCCGCGTGATCCTAATGCCGTCAAGGGTCGCCGGATCGATCTCCGACGAATCGTCGAACCGGAACACCAATTCGCGGGGTGAACTGTTCAGCTCGATCCCGTCGAACAACAACGTACTCGGATTGGGCTGGATACCGACCAAATCGGGGCCCGCGAAGACGTTGCGGCTCTCCAAAGCCTCAAGCAAGCTTCGCCGCCCGACGTGACCCCGCTTGTCCCCCGTTCCGGGGGGCCGCCCGGTTTCGCCTGAGCGTCTTTTACGAGGCGGGATCGGTGATCGCCCTTGACCAGATTCCGAATTCAAAAGCGAATCGGGACGTAACTTCGATTTGCGGATCGACATCCACCAACCTCTTAAGAGCCACAGGGGCGGTTAAAATCGCTGAAAGTTCGAGCCCAAACGCCTTGCCGTAACCCCCTCGGGACCCCCGCGACGCGGTCCCAAGCCGGTAATGGCAACGAGCTCAAGCTGAGAGTGTAGAAAAGATGCGCAGTATGGGTTGACACGGGAACGCTCGCCCTAAGTTTACTTCGGCACGGTTGCTAAGCAACGTAAAAAGCCGCCTTGGAGGGGTGCTCGGGCGACCGGTCTCGTGGGTGCCGAAGCTAGCCTCGGCACAACCCGCAGTCTCCGTTGGACGGTCCCAGCTTCCGGAAAGTTCCCGCCAGGGCCGCTGCTCGCGACCCCTTTGGCGGCTTATCTTCCCATCCGCCGACCTCCGCCGATTTGCGACCCGTCTCCTGGCTGTTACAGCCTGAGCGTTAGCATTCTGTTGGAGGCTGGTGAAATCACCCAACTACCGCTGCGAGTAAGTTAAGGGATTTTGCGAAGCTGTCGCCAGCCGAACTTCCGTTGGGAAATGAATCAGTTGACGTCGACGCCAAAGGTGGATAACCTACCGCTCCATTGAAAACGATCTGACCGGACCTTCTTTAGCGAAAATTTGACGAGCCATGGCCGTCCCGAAGAGAAAACACAGTAACAGCCGTTCAGGCAAACGGCGTTCGCACCATCACCTGATCAAGAAACAGCTTGCCTACTGTCCTCAGTGCAGCACGCCTGCACCGACTCATACGATTTGCCCAAAGTGTGGCTATTACATGGGTCGTGTTCTGGTTGAATCGAACGAGCAGTAAGACGCATGGCTCTCGATGCCGATTCGATCGGGTTGGTTTTTCCCGGTCAGGGTGCGCAGTCCGTCGGCATGGGCGGTTGGCTGATCCGCAATTTTCCAGTCGCCGCTCGGATTTACGATGCGGCTTCCTCGCTACTCGGTTATGACCTAGTGGCGCTTTCGCTGCGCGGACCGGCGGAAAAGCTTGACGCGACCGAGTTCAGTCAGCCTGCACTGTTTGTCGCCTCGATGGCCGCGGCGGAGTCACTCCGCGAAATTGATCCCGGTCTGGTCTCGCGGGTTAAGGGCGTTGCAGGGTTGAGTCTTGGGGAGTACTCGGCGATTTGCTTTGCCGGTGGGCTCGATTTCGAGTCAGCCCTGCGTTTGGTGCAGCGTCGAGGGGAGGCGATGCAGGCCGCTGCCGACCGCGTCGAGAGCGGTATGGCGAGTGTGATCGGTTTAGAGATCGATCCGCTGCGTTCGGTTTGCCGAGAGGCAGCGCTACCGGGAGAGGTGCTTTGCCCCGCCAACTTGCTCTGTCCGGGGAATATTGCCGTTTCGGGGCACCGGTCTGCTTTGGCCCGATTGGAGCCGATCGCATTGAAGGCTGGCGCGTCGAAGGTTATCCCCTTGGCGGTCGCTGGCGCGTTCCATACCGAGCTGATGGCCCCGGCGGCGGCGGAGTTGGAGCGGGCGATCGCGGAAACCCAATTCAAGAAGCTCGAACTTCCGGTCTTCAGCAATGTCGATGCCGCCCCGCACGTCGTTGCAGACGACTTTCGTTCACTCCTTAGCCGCCAGCTCGTCGGCCCGGTTTTGTGGGGCGATTCCTTGGAAGCGATGATCGCGTCGGGGATCAACGGTTTCATGGAAGTCGGAACCGGCCGGGTGTTGCGGGGAACGATCAAGCGGATCAACCGCAAAATCCCGACCGATGGCTTCGGGGATGACCCTGCGTCCTAGCGATTCGGATTCCTCCTGCCCCGCGGCCCCGCGCCGAAGGCCCACCAGGAAGGGCAGATTTGGCTCAACACAGCATTTTTAAGCGAGATTATTGAGATGGCATTATCGATCAAGGCTGACCTGAACGGACAGGTTGCCGTCGTCACTGGGAGTTCCCAGGGCCTCGGGAAGTCGGTGGCAATCGCGTTGGGCGAGTCTGGGGCGAAGGTCGTCTGTCTTGCTCGTAATGTCGGCAAGCTTGAAGAGACGGTCGCAACCATCCGATCCGCCGGTGGTTGGGCCGAGGCCGTCGCCTGCGACGTGACCGATCGGGCCGGTGCCGCCGCCGCGATCGAGTCGGCTCACCAACGGCACGGCCGACTCGACATTCTTGTGAACAACGCCGGCGTCACTCGCGACAAATTGCTTCGCGGCATGTCGGATGAGGAATGGGATGAGGTCATCGCCACGAATTTGACCAGTTGTTTCGTCTGTTGCCGGGCCGCGGCAAACCTGATGCGTAAGGCGAAATACGGCCGGATTATCAATATGGCGAGTATTTCGGGCCTGATCGGCAACCCTGGGCAGGCGAATTACAGCGCCAGCAAGGCCGGCATGATTGGGCTCACGCGGACCCTAAGCAAGGAATTGGCGAACCGCGCTGTCACCGTCAACGCGGTGGCCCCCGGTTTTATCGAGAGCGAAATGACGGCCAAATTGGGGCCGGTCATCCTCGAAGAAGTTTGCAAACGGATCCCTGCCGGTCGTGTCGGAAAGCCGGAAGACGTCGCGGCGGCGGTTCTGTTCTTGGCCTCGCCGGCTGCCGGTTATATCACCGGGCAAACCTTGGTCGTCGACGGCGGGATGATCGGCTGACCGGATGCTGGCTGGCGGTAACCAAGTGTTCCCCGGCTGGTGTCCCCTTTGTGCCGATTATTCCGGCCCCGGGCTTGTCGCGTATTGACGGGCCGAATCCAATTCACCTATCTTTCCAGTCGTCGATCGGCTTTCGACCCTTCATCGCGGGCCAACCGCGATGACGAAATCCATCCGCAAATCAATCATGTTTTCCAGGAGTATTTTATGGCATCGGTCGAAGAACGCGTCATCGACATCGTCGCGGAACAGTTGGGCATCGAAAAGGAAAAGATCACTCCCGATACTTCTTTCGTTAACGATTTGGGCGCCGACTCGCTAGACACCGTGGAGCTCGTGATGGAGCTCGAAGAAGAGTTCGACATCAACATCCCAGATGATGCTGCCGAAAAGATCCAAAAGGTTGGCGAAGCGATCGATTACATCAAGAAAACCAAGGCCGCCGAAGCGGATTGATCCCTCGGTTGGCGAGCTCGCCCGACAACGGTTCTCATGCCGATAGCTAGCAGGAAATAAGACTCATTTCGAAATGCCGCTCCGCTTCGCGGGACGGCATTTTTTCGTTAACATTTCAACATCGTTAAGTCGGCGGTTGTCGGGGAGACGGTCGCCCTGTCAACCCCACGGCGCCCTTTGACGCGTTACCCCGGAAAACCGCTTCCCCTTCGATAATCCACAGATCGGTTTGGCAATGAATCAGCGTCGCATCGTAATTACCGGCATGGGTGTCGTCACTCCGCTGGGGCATTACGTGGATGAGGTCTGGGGAAAGTTGTTGGATGGAAAGTCAGGGATCCATCCACTCACCACCCTTGATACAACGAATTACAAGGTCCGTTTCGGTGGTGATATTCCCGATTTCGACATCAACGACTTCGCCGACCCCAAAGACGTGAAGCGGCTCGATCGTTTCACGCAATTCGCGCTGCGGGCCGGTGGGATGGCGGTGCAAGATTCGGGGATCGACTTCGAGGGCGAAGACCGGGATCGGTGCGGGGTCATTCTCGGTTCCGGTATCGGGGGGCTTTTTGAGATCGAGAACCAGACCGAGAGAATGGTTTGCAAGGGACCGGACCGGGTCAGCCCGTTCACCGTCCCCAAAATGATGCTGAACGCGGCCGGGGGGAATCTTTCGATCCGCTACGGGTTGAAGGGGCCCAACTTCGCGATCGCGACCGCCTGTGCGAGCGCTACCAACGCGATGGGCGAGGCGCTCCGGAGCATTCGTCTGGACGAGACGGACGTCGTGATAACGGG
>Ga0164293_10004119_pt1 | contig 12444 bp, 8 predicted proteins | sample GEODES118metaG_FD_111487 | JGI IMG/M metagenome (GOLD analysis project Ga0164293, IMG submission 111487) | Eutrophic lake water microbial communities from Lake Mendota, Wisconsin, USA - GEODES118 metaG | ecosystem: Environmental > Aquatic > Freshwater > Lake | place: USA: Lake Mendota, Wisconsin... | reverse complement strand
TTTTGCAATCCCCAATCGCGCACGTGGTGAAATTGGTAGACACGCCACTTTGAGGGGGTGGTGCCCTTACGGGTGTGGAAGTTCGAATCTTCTCGTGCGCACTCCAAAAATTAAGGCGACTCTGAAAAGAGTCGCCTTTTTTAATTTAGTTCCTTCGTGAGGAAGATCTTACCGAGTGAAGGGGTCGGACCATTTTTCATTGGTGTACACATCTCTACCTGAAAGAGTACGCACAAATGCCACCAGCGCAGCAGTTTCTGCCGGGGTCAAGTTTAGGTTTTGTCCAATGCCTCCTGGCATTAGCCTGGCGTCCAAGCTATTGTTTCCTTGCACAATAGGAATGGTATTGTAATGGCCCATTACATTTTGAAGGGTTGCAAACACGCCGTTGTGCATGAAGGGTCCATTGGAACCTCCTGTGGCATTCACGGCGTCTCGGATAGTGGGTGAGCGTGTATTGGTTAGATCCAGTGCACCTCCTGCAGCGATTCTACGAACGACACCGTTATTTCTGGTGTTTGGATCAATGTCAAATTCGGGTGCAGCGTGGCAACCTTGGCAACCTGCACCACCGCTAATTCGGACGCTGTTGGGATTAAAGATAGGCGGAGTCAAGAATAGTTGCTTTCCAAGATTTTCCTGTGCTGTAAAATTTTGAAAAGGAGCAGCATCGTTGGCTGCTGTAGCTCTTCCTACATCGAATTTGCTATCAAAGGATTGGATGCTTCGGATGAAGGCGGCCAGTGCCTGTTGCATGCGTGGCTCAGTGACAGCCGAACTCCCGAAGGCAAGGGTAAATAGTTCCTGATAATAGGCAATTCCTCCTAATTTGGTCAGGAGAGCTGCAAGGTTAGGCCGACCATTTTGGCCGCTGAATCCCATTTCGGCATGGTCTTGAATGGGGCTGGTGACTTGAGCTTCTAGCGTGGCAGCGCGCTCATCCCAAAAGAATTTGGCTTCAGTTGCAAAACGCGAATTGATCAAGCGCATGGAGTGTCGCGTAGCTACACCTCCTTGAACGCCGAGACTAGCCAAGGTGGTGTCACTGAAGGCTAAGGCTTGCTTGTGACAGCTGGCGCAGGATATGGTATTGTCTATACTTAGATTTTTGTCGTAAAAAAGCACCCTTCCCAAGATGGCTTTTTCATCCGTGATAGGATTGTTTCCGGTGTTGTCCTTTCGAATGTAGTTCGGGACAGCCTGGTTGGCATAGTTCGGTAAGGCATTCGGATTAATTTTGTTACCAAACGTCTCCAATATTGCTTGATTTGCAAGTGGAGCTTCGGTTTCAGTTTGGGTTTCGGGTTGACAAGAGGCCAACACCCCAATAAGTCCTACACAATACAAAAGGGTGATTTTTTTCATGGAGAGCTAGGTTGTAGGTGAAACTGAATTTGGGATTTATACTCAATTGAGCCGATTAACCCATTTTTGAGGTTAGACTCATCTTCGGGTAGGTAGTTTAATTCAAATTTTAAGAAACATAATTAAATTTTATTAAACCCATAATTTTATTTTTAATACTGCCTACTTCATTGAAGTAGAAAGGCAGGCATATCTTAATTTGAATTTTGTGAAAAAGTTTCTTAAGTCTAGTTTGGAATTACCCTCTCCGAATCAAGCTACATGTCAGCTTGTAGCAAATGGAGTTAGGGGATTTTCCATTTATTTTTTAAAATTTTAGTAGTTTAGAAAAAAAATCAAACCCCATGAAAGCCATCCACTTCTTTCTTTTATCCGTTGCTGCTGTGTTTATTTCATTTTCCTCCGCAGCCCAAACCCCTCAATTTCCAATTGTCAAAGGATTTGGTGGAATCTATGAAATTCCCGATGCGACGGAGCGCCCGGATGGAACCTTAGAATACAAGATTTTGGTAGACCTGACCTCCCCTTCAGAAGACCCTAAGCAGATCTCTCGTTTTGTGGACAACGTGGCGCGCATGATGAATCTGCATGGCTTAGCAGGGGTTACCCAAGACCGAATCAAGGTCAAGGTGGTCATGCATGGAGGAGGGATTTTTACCTTGCTCAACGATGAAAATTACAAGAAAAAATACGAGGTAGACAATCCCAACCTAGCAGTCTTTGAAGCCTTGGAAAAATCGGGTGCTGAAATACTAGTTTGTGGGCAGTCACTGATCGCTAGAAACCTCAAGACCGCAGATCTTTGGTCTGGCGTAACTATCGCCCATTCAGCTTTGACTACAATTACTACCTATTCGATGAAGGGATATACTGTCTTGAAGTTCTAAGGAACAGACAAGTTTGTTTTTTTGGACTTTTTTTAGGAATTGGTCTTTTTCAAATCGGTAAATCTTTTGAAAAAACGTACCTTTATTCCTCCCTTTAAACCCATCCTCTTTTTCCATGAGTGACGCTATCAAACATGAATGTGGAATAGCCCTAATCCGGCTTCGAAAACCTGTTCAATACTACATCGACACCTACGGAACGGCTGCATTCGCAGCAAATCGACTTTACGTGCTGATGCAGAAGCAGCTCAATCGGGGACAAGATGGGGCAGGGGTAGCCAACATCAAAATCAATACCAAGCCAGGTACTCGCTACATCAGCAGATACCGCTCGATTGAAGCCTCAGCAGTCAACGATATTTTTGATAAAATCACGAGTAAGTTCCGAAAGGCAAAGAAGCTAGGTGGTAAGAAAGCACTCCATAATGGGGAATGGCTCAAAGAAAATATGGCTTTCTCTGGAGAGGTTTGGCTGGGGCACTTGCGCTACGGAACCCACGGAGAGAATAGCATTGAAACCTGCCACCCTTTTCTGAAGCAGAACAATTGGAGAAGCCGCAACCTAGTGATGGCGGGGAATTTCAACATGACCAACAACGAGGAGCTTTTTGGAAAGCTCGTGGAGTTGGGGCAGCACCCGAAGGAAAAAACCGATACCGTCACCGTCATGGAAAAAATCGGACACTTTTTGGACGAGGAAAACCAACGCATTTTTGATAGCTACAAGGGCCAACATAGTAACGAGGAGCTGACACACATCATCGAAGACGAGCTAGATGTGGCTCGAATACTCCGTAGGTCTTGTCGTGACTTTGACGGGGGCTACGCCATGGCAGGAATGATTGGCAATGGTTCTGCCTTTGTGGTACGAGATCCCTCCGGCATCAGACCTGCATTTTACTATGCCGATGACGAGGTGATTGTGGTGGCATCCGAAAAGCCAGCCATCAAGTCGGCTTTCAACATTGACTTCAAGGCCATCAAAGAAATTAAGCCAGGACATGCAATCGTAATCAACAAGGACGGTTCCTACGCTGAAGAGGAGATTCTGCCCTCCCGCGAGAAGAAATCCTGTTCCTTTGAGCGGATCTATTTTTCCAGAGGTACGGATCCAGGCATCTACCAGGAACGCAAAAACTTGGGCAAGGCGCTGATCCCACAGATCTTGAAGGCCATCGATTTTGATTTGAAAAATACGGTCTTCTCCTACATTCCCAATACCGCAGAAACGGCCTTTTTGGGCATGATTGAAGGACTCGATGAGTACCTAGTGGCCAAGCGGAAAGAAGTGCTTTTGGACGGTAAACCCCATGTGGGCGACTTGGAAGAGTTGCTGAGCTTCCGGCCTCGAGTGGAAAAATTGGTGAGTAAGGATGTGAAACTGCGCACCTTCATCGCTAGCGATGCTGATCGGGACTCCATGGTGGCTAGTGTCTACGATACCACCTACGAGGTGATTCGACCAGGTGTCGATACGCTGGTGGTCATTGACGACAGCATTGTACGGGGTACTACTTTGGAAAAAAGCATCCTCACTACCCTGGATCGCTTGAATGCCAAGCGAATTGTGATTGTATCCTCTGCACCTCAGATCCGCTATCCTGACTGCTATGGTATCGATATGTCACGTATGAAGGAGTTTGTAGCCTTTCGGGCGGCCATCGAGCTGCTCAAGGACCGAGGGATGGAAAATGAACTGGATGCGATATATGCACAATGTATGTCACAGCCTGATCACTCCGAAAACTTTGTCAAGCAGGTGTATGCTTCCTTTACGGAAGAGGAAATTTCCGATAAGGTGGCACAAATTGTAACCACCTCAGACATCAAAGCAGAAGTAAAGGTGATCTTTCAAACGGTCGACAACCTACATCGCTGCATTCCTGAACACACCGGAGACTGGTACTTCACCGGAGACTACCCTACCACGGGAGGTACCCGAGTGGTCAACAAAGCTTTTGTCAACTACATGGAAGGAAAAACCGTTCGAGCGTATTAAACAGCAAAGCTTTAAGTAGATAGAAAGCCTTTGAGTCGTTGGATTCAAAGGCTTTTTTAGTTCAGTTAAGCTGACCCGATTTACAAAAACGGATTGGTCTTTCGGGGTCTACCTAAGTTTTAGGCTTGGAGAAGCGGGTGTTTTTTGTGGTGAAAATTGGGTAAGGGTAGCGCCAAATAAATTTATTTTTCAAATCCGTTTGCTTTTTAAAAACTAAATCATTTAGTTTAAATAAATATTTTTAGAATTTATAACTTTTTAAATGCAATTATTTATTAAAATAAGCATAAAAAATCTAAAGCCTCGTCAACTTAACCTGCTTCAGTTGGAAGAAAGCTTGACCAAATCTTTCAGAAACTCATTTTTTTTAGTCGCAGTTTTCCTTGTTGCTGCCTGTAGCCCTGAACTACAAGAACAAGCAGGAGTGGTCGAAAGAGTAGCCAATCCAGTTGAAACCAAATTTGAGAAGTGGTACGAAGCTGAGCATAAGGAGATACTCGAAACCCCATTCAATGCTCGGATGCAGTTTGATCCCAGTGTTCGACTCACCTATCGGTACAAAGAGGTGGATTGGAGTTCCTACAAAAAACTAAATCTACCAAGCAAGTTTGAGATTTATGAATTTGAATTTTTGGCTTCCAATGTGGTGGTTCCTTTTGATTTCAAGGAAGAGTTTGGATACGATGAAGCCTTGAAAAGATCTAAGCAAACCCTTTTGATTTTTGCACAAGGCAATGAAGTGGTCAAGTCCTACGTGATCCGCTATTATTTTTCAGGTGAGAAAGCTGGGATTGCCGATTTCCAGAAAGTTAACTACGATGCAGTAGACAAGAATTGGAAAGGCCAAATTGATCTATATTCCCTAAATGAAATTCACCTGGTGTCTTTTGATATGGTCATTGGTCAGGTGATCGGTACAGAGACTATGAAACTGGGGAGCCAAGATGACATCCATCCCTCCCAATCAGCGAGCACTACCTGTACCACCATTTGGACTGAAGGACCCTGCGAACCGATTCCTGGAGAGACTGGAGTTGTTTGTTACGATACGTTTACTACCTATTGCTACAATTCTAGTCCACCCTTGATATCAGGCTTTCCGTTTTGGAATGGCAGTGGTGGATTTGCTCCAGGGGGTACTGGTGGACCTGCTGTTCAATCCATTTGTGATTTTGACCCTACCTGTATTCCTTATCCTGATTCGATGGACGATGCTGAGGTGTCAATTCAAAAATTAATTGAAGGAATAACTGATCCTGAGCAAAGAAGAAAAGCTCAATTAGATTATTTGCGTAATCGAGGAGGAAGTGACCTTGTAGAGTTGGTAGAAGAGCTAATTAATGCCGGAGGTCTTTCGATGGGAGATATACGAGAAATTAATAAACTGGTGGAATCCGTTTACTTAAATCAGAAAGCACGGTTTTTGATGGCAATTTTTAGTCCTGAAAATTTTAATGCAATTCTTTTTTTAGTTTCTTCAGATATTTCAACCACCTTAAGAACCAGAGTTTTTACTTTTCTTCCTAATTATGCTATTAGGCAGGGTGTAAACATCTTGATTCCTCTTGGAAAGGGTTCAACTGGAAGAGTTGTCGCTAGAAATATAGGAGAACAATTGGCCATGAAGGCGGCGATGGCGAATCCTAAAGATGGTCTTATATTACCAATAACCATAAATGATTCAAGATGGTTAGGTTGGACAAAAATGCAATATGAATTGATTGGATTAGATGGGAAAATTTATATTCATTATGTTGGTAAGTTTGAAAATGGAGTATTAATGTATGTTGATGATTTTAAATTTATAACCCCATGATTGTAAAATGCATTGGAAATACGGGTCAATTTTTAAGGCCATTTGAATATTCCATGATTACAAATCCTGAAGTATTTGGAAGATTCGGAGCAAGCGCTGGGAGCCGGTTTGGCGTGCAGATAGGTGTAACCTATCGAGTTATGGGAATTTTTATTGCTCAAGAGTATCAAGGTTATTTAGTGGATGATGGAGGGTATATTCAAACTGCCCCCTGCCAGTTATTTGAGATCTTGGACAATACCATACCGTCGGATTGGAAGTTTTCAGTACTCGATTTAAAAAATCCACATTATCCATTACTCCAAGCGGTATTTGGTTACGAGGAGCTGGTTTCGGATCCCCTTGCCATTGAAAAGTTGATTGGAGATATGGAAGAAACCGCCTGTAGGATTTATTTCAGAAAAAAACTCGCTTACGAACAAGAAGAGATGGAGTAACCTTCGAGTCTTTTTTGTTCGAATTCCAGCAGCGGAAGTGGAAATTCTCCCTTCCGTTTTTGTTTTTCTGCTATTTTTAGGAAAAAGTTGCTTTACCTATGATCAACGTTTCCCTTCTCAAGCAAATTTGTGAAATCCCAGGAGCCCCTGGTTTTGAAAAACCTATTCGTGACCTAGTCATCTCTCTAGTGAAACCCCATGTGGATGAGCTGCGCATTGATAACATAGGCAATGTCATCGCCCTCAAAAAGGGTGTTCGCAATCCTGACGGCAAGCGCGTCATGCTGGCCGCACACATGGATGAGATTGGGTTTATCGTTTCCCATATCGATGAACAAGGTTTCTTGCGCTTCAATACACTCGGAGGATTTGACCCGAAAACACTCACTGCTCAGCGCGTGATCGTTCACGGTAAAAAAGACCTCATCGGCGTGATGGGCAGCAAGCCCATTCACGTGATGACGCCCGAAGAGAAAACCAAACTTCCCAAGACCACTGACTTTTTTATCGATCTGGGCATGCCCAAGGAAGAAGTTGAGAAGTACATCACCATCGGCGATCCCGTCACTCGGGATCGGGAACTGATCGAAATGGGCGACTGTGTCAACTGCAAGTCTATTGACAATCGCGTAGCGGTATTTATCGTGATTGAGGCGCTGAAGCAACTTAAAAACCCAGCCTACGATGTGTATGCCACCTTCACCGTGCAGGAAGAAGTAGGCATTCGCGGAGCCAATGTGGCTGCACACAGCATAAATCCGGATTTTGGAATTGCCCTGGATACCACCATTGCCTTTGACGTGCCGGGCGCTGCTCCTCATGAGAAGGTAACCGAACTCGGAAAGGGGACTGCCATCAAAATCATGGATGCAATGACAATCTGCGATTACCGCATGGTGGCGTTTATGAAGCATGTAGCCACGAAAGAGGCCATCTCCTGGCAGCCGGAACTATTGACAGCTGGAGGAACAGATACAGCAGGTGTGCAGCGCATGGGCAAACAAGGAGCCATTGCTGGGGCAATCTCCATTCCTACCCGACACCTGCATCAGGTGATTGAAATGGCACACAAAAGCGATATTGCTGACTCCATCGCCTTGCTCGTGGCCTGCCTCGAGCAATTGGATGCCCACGATTGGAGCCATTGAGAACTGAGAAGGGAGGACCTTCTTATATTAGGAAATGATTTAATCGAATAGAACGACTTATGCCCATCCTCTCCTTTATCCTTTATTTCTTGACTCTCGGGATTGCTAGTTTAGGGTTCCATAAAGAGGAGCCAAGGCAAGCCACTAGTGACTGGCAAGTGCTTTTTAACGGCAAAGACCTCAAAGGCTGGGTTCCCAAGATCCACCACCACGAAGTAGGGGATAACTATGCGAATACTTTTCGGGTACAGGATGGGGCCATAGCGGTCAATTACGACGGTTATGGGGAATTTGAAGACCGATTTGGGCACCTATTTTATGAAAAGCCTTTTTCGAGCTTTCACCTAGTTTGGGAATACCGCTTCACGGAGCAGTTTGTACCAAGTGCACCCAGCTATACCTACCGCAACTCAGGAATCATGTTTCACTCCCAAGCACCCGAAACCATCCTGAAAGAACAGGATTGGCCGATCTCAGTAGAATACCAGATGCTGGCGCAGGAAAAAGAGGGAGAAGCTCGCCCGACCGGAAACATGTGTTCCCCGGGTACAGATATCGTCTACCAAGGAAAAATTGACCCCCGACATTGCATCGATTCCGCTTCCCCAACCTTCGCTTGGGATGCCTGGGTGAAAGCCGAATTGATTGTTTATGGGGACTCCATTGTGCACCATTTGGTGAATGGAGATACGGTATTGACCTATTCCTTTCCACAGGTCGGTGGAGGGGTAGCCAATCGCTACGACCCAAAGCTAAAAGTAGATGGGAAAGCCCTGCGTTCAGGCTATATTGGACTGCAAAGTGAGGGGCAAGGGGTACTTTTTAGAGCTTTAAAAATCCGAGAACTCAAGTAATCTTCCTGCTCCAAGCTATTACTTGAAGCAGGAAGTAGTCCTATTTATCCCAGTTGCGCCAAACTTGCTTCTAAAGCCTTGATTTTGGCTTCGGCATCGGCCTGCTTCTTGCGTTCCATGTCCAACACCTGGGCAGGAGCACCGGCAACAAATCGCTCGTTACTTAATTTTTTGAGCACCCCAGCCAAAAAGCCTTGGGTGTATTCCAATTCTTTGAGTAGGTTGGCTTTTTCAGCTTCCACATCGATGCTGCCTCCCATGGGAACAAAGCATTCGTCGCCTTTAATGACAAAACTCATTGCCTGCTCCACCTGCTCTCCAAACTGAAGGGAAGAGAGGTTGGCTAGTTTGATCAAAACAGACTCAAACTGGGTGTATACTCCCGGGTTTTGGGTTCGGATGCTGAGTGCCAGTGGTTCTTTCGGAGACATGCCCTTGGAAGCACGCAAGTTTCTGATTTGCGACACCACTTCAAACACCTGAGCGGCATCTGCGGTGATTTGCGAATCAAAAGGCTTGGATTCCGGCCAGGAAGCAAGAATCAAAGACTCTTCCACGGTGCGTTCCTTGATTTGATGCCAGAGTTCCTCCGAGATAAATGGCATAAAGGGATGAAGGAGCTTCAGAATATCTTCAAACAAGCTCAAGGTCTTGTCGTAGGTAACCTGATCAATGGGCTGCTGATAAGCAGGTTTGATCATTTCGAGGTACCAAGCGCAGAAGTCGTCCCATACCAACTTGTAGGTAGCCATCAGGGCATCTGAAATTCGGAATTTTTCAAAATGCTCGTTGATTTCGCTCAGACTTTGCTGGAATCGCTGCTCAAACCATTCGATACTGGAGGCATTGGCCGAGCCATCCAGGTTGGGATCAATCTCCCAGCCTTTGACTAAGCGGAAGGCATTCCAAATTTTGTTGGCGAAGTTTCGTCCCTGCTCCACCAACTTGTCGTCGTAAGGAAGGTCATTTCCCGCAGGGGAAGAAAAGAGCATGCCTGTGCGAACTCCATCGGCTCCGTACTGCGCGATGAGGTCGAGCGGATCTGGAGAATTACCGAGCGACTTGGACATCTTTCGGCCCAGTTTATCGCGGACAATGCCCGTGAGGTAGACATTTTTGAAAGGCTTCTCACCTAAGTATTCGTAGCCAGCAATGATCATACGCGCCACCCAGAAGAATAAAATCTCTGGGGCCGTTACCAGATCGTTGGTCGGGTAGTAGTAGCTGAGTTCTTTGTTGGGCTTGCCAGTGGTGAACACTTCCGTATCAAATACGGAAATAGGCCAAAGCCAAGAGCTAAACCAGGTGTCGAGCACGTCCTCGTCCTGACGGAGATCTGTCAAACTGTATTTGGTGCCGAACTGGGCATTTGCTTGTACCAAAGCCTCTTCGGCGGTTTTGGCAACTACATATTCTCCATTGGGGAGGTAGTAGGCTGGAATGCGGTGTCCCCACCAAAGTTGACGGGAAATGCACCAGTCGCGTACATTTTCCATCCACACCCGATACATGTTTTTGAATTTGGGTGGGTGGAGTTGGATGACATCGTCCATAACTGACTTGAAGGCAGGCTGGGTGATTTCATCCATTTTGAGGAACCATTGCATCGAAAGTTTTGGCTCGATCACCGCATCACTGCGTTCGGAGTGACCGACATTGGAGCGGTACTCGTCGACTTTTTGCAGGTGGGCTGCCTCGTCCAGCAACTTGCCAATTTTCTTTCTAGCGACAAAGCGATCTTCTCCTACGAGCAACTGTGCTTTGGCATTGAGGGTACCGTCGTCATTGAGGATATCGATGACCTCTAGCTTGTGCTTGAGGCCAAGTTCGTAGTCGTTGAGGTCGTGTGCAGGAGTCACCTTGAGGCATCCTGTACCAAACTCCATGTCCACGTAACTGTCTTCGATGATCGGTATGCTTCGGTTGATCAGTGGGATAATTGCCCGCTTCCCCTTTAGGTGGGTAAATCTCTTGTCTTCAGGATTGATGCAAATAGCCACATCGGCCATGATGGTTTCTGGGCGAGTAGTGGCGATGGTTAGGAATTCATTGGGGCTGCCTTCGATGGTGTAGTTGATGTAATACAACTTTGAAGCAACCTCCTTTATGATTACCTCATCATCCGAAAGGGCGGTTTGTCCTTTGGGATCCCAGTTGACCATGCGGATACCGCGGTAGATTTTACCCTTCTGGTGGAGGTCTACGAATACCGAAAGCACGGCATTGCTCAGCCCTGGATCCATGGTGAAGGCCGTTCTATCCCAGTCACAGGAGGCTCCCAATTTCTTTAATTGCTCGAGGATAATACCTCCGTATTTTTCTTTCCAGTCCCAAGCATGGGTTAAGAATTTTTCTCGGGTAAGGTCCTTTTTATCAATGCCTTGTTCCTTGAGGAGCTGCACTACCTTGGTTTCGGTAGCGATAGAGGCATGATCCGTACCAGGAACCCAGCAGGCGTTTTTGCCTTGCATTCGGGCACGTCGGATGAGGACGTCTTGTATGGTATTGTTGAGCATGTGCCCCATGTGGAGCACGCCGGTGACGTTAGGAGGAGGAATGACGATGGTGTAGGGCTCCTTATTTGGATCTACGCTGGAGGAAAACAACTTGTGTTCCATCCAGTACGCATACCATTTGGCCTCGGCAGCTGCCGGTTCGTATTTGCTGGCAATAGACATAGGTACTAGTTTCTTGGAGCTGCAAAAATAGCAGAAAAAAAATTGGGGGAAGGAGGGTGGAGGAAAAAAGGGGGACTTTCACTTCCCTTTGAAATAAAAAAAGCCGGGCAATTGTCCGGCTTTTTTTTCAGTTGGTATCCTTATTTTTTCACTATGGGTAGCACAATTCGGCTTTGAAATTTGCCTCCATGATGAATGGAGTTGTTGGCTACAATCCCTTTGGTTTCGTCGTAAGTATTGCCACCCGTATTCATGTTGCGATCAAAGCGCGGGAAGTTCGAACTACTCACCTCGATGCGGATGCGGTGTCCTTTTTCAAAGTAGTTGGAAGTACTCATGGGGGTCAATTGGATTTCATAGACCTGCCCTTTTTCCATCCAAACTTCTTTGTCATACCCCTCTCGGTAGCGTACTCGTTGGATGGTTTCGTCTAGGTTGTAGGCAGTACCATCTGGATACACATCGATCAACTTGATTGTCACGTCGGTATCCTTCACATCCGAAGAGAGGTACAGGACGCTTTCAATAAATCCAGAAACTTCTACGCCTGTCTCCAAAGGATCCGTAGTGTAGACCAAGATATCGTCTCTCAGTTCCATTTCCTGTTGATCCATGGCCCCACCTTGTACGGCATTACCAGTACAGCAGACATTCCCACCATTCGAAGTCACAGGGTTCATGGGGTCGTAGCGGAAGCTGTCTTTTGCATCTGCCTTGGGAGCTTTGCTCACTAGCTTTCCGTCTCCGTTTCGGGTATTGGCTGACCCTTTGGAATCCAAGAAGAAGGGAGTCATCACGGCTTCTTTGGGTGGCCAGACGTCAGAAGACTGCCATATATTTTTACCCATCGTGTAGTAAGTGACTTTGGGGAGCTTGGCGATTGTGTTGTTTTCCTTTCCTTTTAGCCAGCGGTCAAACCAGGCCGTAATCACTTCGTCGTAGTTCCAGCGGGCATCTCCCACACTTCGCTGACCGATTACCGTGTTTTCGGTAGCACGGGTAAAGGAGCAGTGCAACACAGGTGCGATGACCAAATATTGATTGTCCCGAGCCATCTGGCTGATGGCATTGGTGCGGGCATGGTTATAGAGTGCAATGTTGGGTGAGGAGGAGACATCGTACCAGGACACAAACCACATGCTTGGCGTATCGAAAGGCATGTTGTCGTGGTACAGTCCACCTTGGTACCAGCGCGGATCATTGGGTTTGCGGGTGATCATCTCCTCATAAATTCCTTTTGGTCCATTCACATTTTTGATG
>Ga0164293_10004115_pt1 | contig 12452 bp, 24 predicted proteins | sample GEODES118metaG_FD_111487 | JGI IMG/M metagenome (GOLD analysis project Ga0164293, IMG submission 111487) | Eutrophic lake water microbial communities from Lake Mendota, Wisconsin, USA - GEODES118 metaG | ecosystem: Environmental > Aquatic > Freshwater > Lake | place: USA: Lake Mendota... | reverse complement strand
TCCGAGGATACGATCAGGCGTCACGCAAAAAGTCTCCATTGCCTTAAATGGGTCGAAATGAGTCCCGACAATTTTGAGGAAGCCGTCATGAATCCCGAAACCGCTAAATCCTACATGCGATGAACGAAGAAATTGACCTTTCCAATAAGCTGGTTTCGGACTCCGACGCCATGAACCGCGTCGTAAAGGCGCAGGCGGAACTGGCCAAAGCCCGAGCCGAGGCTTCAGCCCTGCGAAAGGATCGAGACGATGCGCTGGACGAATACAATGCGCTGCGAGCGGCCAAATTCCCGATCAAAAACGAATACAAGCCGAGGCCGAGGGTAAAAACCGAAACCGTCAGGCTGATCGCTAACGATGTCCATGGCTCCATGATGGACCGTCCCGCCGTCGAGGCGTTTCTTGGCGATGTGCGCCGACTCTCGCCGGATGAGATCATCCTCAACGGTGACATCGTGGAATGTGGTGGGTTTTTGGCCAAGCACCACGCGGCCAACTACATCGCCCAGACAACCTACAGCTATCAGGATGACATCGCCCATGGCAACTGGTTCTTGGACCAGCTCCAAGAGGCCGCGCCCTCCGCGCAGATCCATTACATCGAGGGCAACCATGAGGACCGAGTCGAGCGGTGGGTCATTGACGAGACGATGTCGAACTCGCGAGATGCTGAGTTCCTTCGGCAGCTCAACGCGCCTGAGTTTCTCCTCAAGCTCAAAGAGCGCGGCATCATCTACTACCGGCGTTCCGAAACGCACGTTCCCGGCCTTCCACCAGGCTGGATCAAGATGGGAAAGATCTTCTTCGTCCACGAATTGAGCGGATCCAAGAACGCCGCGAGCGATTCCGTCTCGAGGACGGCAGGAAACGTCGTCTTTGCGCACACTCACCGCGAGGACAGTGCAACGCGAGTCCTTCCCGGTGTCGGCCTCGTAAAGGCTTGGAATCCCGGCTGCTTGTGCCAGCGTCAACCGCTCTGGAGGCATTCGGATCCCACGGGCTGGTCGCACGGCTACGGCTACCAGGTCATCGCAAAATCAGGCGAGTTTCTCCACATAAATGTTGGAATCTGGGAAGGGCGCTCCCTCCTTGGCAACATGCTGGAGGGCCGATGAGCGCGTTTGAGGGACATTTCCGCAGAGCGCAGGAGGCTTTGGGCCTTGCTCATTATGACGTTCGCTTTTCGGTTGAGCCTGGTGCGGGAAACTACGCAAGCATTGAACCAGATCCCGCATCCTGCACTGCGACCTGTCGAGTCGATCTAGAGTTGTGCGAACGGGAGGAGCAAACGACGCAGGTAGCGGTGCATGAGGTGCTGCATCTCCTGCTTGCCGAGCTGCGTCACGCTGCGTCCATCTCAGACGAGACTGCCGATTGGGTGGAAGAGCAGATCGTCAGGAAAATAGAAGCCGTGGTTTTTAAGGGCTTGGCATGATCTGCCTGTGCTGCCCCCCGATCAATTTCGTCTGCGAGCTTCACCGATCTGGTCGAGCTGCAACCGATTGCCCATGGGATCCCGACGACCTGCCGGAGCGCCTGCGCGGCTACGGGCATCGCGGAGCGGATCAGGACGGCTACGACGGCTCCGAGTGGATCTGGCCGCAGGAGGATTTCGAGGCCCAGATGATTGAGGCGGCTCGCGTCCTCCTTGATGCGGTCGAAATCCAAGCAGAGCAAAGGATTTAAGGTTTTTTCTGTTTTCCTTAAAAAAATCCCTTGCGAGTTTTATGGCGGGATTTATGATGGCGTCGTCAGCGGATGAGCCGCCGACGAAAACAAAAGAGAGCATGAGAATCAAAGTTAGCATTCAGAACAACGCCGCGATAAACGCGGAACTCCTTAAGGTAAACGGCAAGGCGGAATCGTTTACGGTGACCTGCGCCAAGCAGATTCTTGAAGCGATCAACTGCGCGGAACGCAAACTGTCCGCGATCCCCAAGGCCAAGTGGAAGGGCGCGAAGGTCGTGTTCCGCCCAGCGGGACCGTCCGCGAACTCTTACAAGTACAACGCGAAAAGCACCCGCGTCTACATTGAGCGCGGCGCAACGGATTGGTTTTTGGTCAACATCCAGCCCGATGCGGTCAGTCCGAAGGAGAAAGAGTTCCTTCACATTGCGATCTCTGCCGATCAAGCCGCAGAGATTCAGCGCCGCGCAATCGCAGATTTTAGCGTTCAACCTCAAATTCAAGCAGCATGATTCTAAACATCGAAATCCCAGACGAAGAGGGCGCGATGCTCGACGCTCTTGCGCAAGAGCAGGACCGGAGCCGCTCCGCACAAGCTCGCCGCTTGCTGATCCGCGCCATCCGCTCCGCAGCCAACCAACCCGAGGAGGACGAAGCATGAGCATTCTTCAAAATCGCAAAGCGGACAACCTCCGCGCACGCATGGAGGAGTTCCTCTCATTCTCATCGGCGGATTCGGTCGCCGACATGTTCAACCGAGCTTTCGAGGCTGGCGTCGCAGCCAAAAGCGATGCCGATTATTTCGCGATGCGTGACGCCCTTGAACGCGCTCGCGCTCGCTACGAGGCCCAACGCAGAACTGAGCCTGTTGCATTTTTCGACGTTGCCCCTGGAACCCTTATTCACATCGCTTCAAATGCACTTTGATCCCATCGACTTTCTCGTAAAGCTGCTGACAACGCTTGCCGTGTTCGCAGTCTGGAATGTGCCGGCCCTTTTCGATCTGATTTGGCCATGATTTCTCATTTCGTTTCCGGCGTCGTCTCGCGCTACCTGCTCGACGGTCCCGAGGCCGAGAGGAGCGTCACGCTTGAGATTGAGCGATCTGAAGTGGTCGCAGTCATCGACAACGAGACAGGGGAGGAACTCGACCCGTCCGTTGTTGAGCGCCGCGACTACGACTACGCCATTGACTACCTGATCCACAGACCATGAACATCGACCAACTACTCGCAAATCATGAGCGCGAGACTGACAAGCTCATCGCTGAGATCCGCGCCTTTCACCGCCGCAAGCGTGAATCATGCGACCATCTCATTTACGACGGCCTTGCGGTCCAGGTGCGGATGCTCAAAAACCTAGGCATCCGACTCGCCGCCGTCGATGCCGCCGAGGAGGAGCTTTACGGGCTGGCTCTGGACATTTTTCCCGACAACGGGCAGGGGCGCGACTGATACGCGCTAAACAGAAAAGAGACAGATGAAAAACGAAATCACCGAAGCGCCCCGCACCATTAAGGGGCTTATCAATTCCGAGGCTGTCAGAGCGCAGATTGCTCGCGCATTGCCTAGCCACATGACGCCGGACAGGTTCCTGCGCGTTGCGACCACGCTTCTCCTTCGCTCCCCCAAGCTTGCCGAATGCTCGCAGGAGAGTTTCATGCGAGCCATGCTTGACTGCTCGTCGCTGGGCCTTGAGCCTGACGGGCGGCGCTGCCACCTGATCCCCTACGGCAAAGAGGTCCAATTGATCGTTGATTGGAAGGGACTCGTCGAGCTTGCCAAACGATCCGGCGAGGTAGTCTCCTGGAAAGCCGAGACGGTCAAAGAGAGCGATTCGTTTGAGTGGATCAATGGCGAGATCAGCCATGCGGTGAACTGGCGGGAAGATCGAGGCAAGCTCCAAGCTGTCTACAGCATTGTCAAAATGTCCAACGGCGAGATCGACACTGAGGTGATGACGCTGGCGGAAGTCGAAGCGATTCGCAAACGGTCGAAGGCCAGCGGATCCGGCCCGTGGGTAACGGATTTTGAGGAGATGGCCAAGAAGACGGTTATTCGCCGCCATTCCAAACGGCTCACGCTCTCGCCTGAGTTCCACGATGCGCTCGACAAGGATGGCGACAAGCTCGCCGATATCCAGGTGAATCGAGCCGCCAACGAGGCCGCGAAGGTTTCGTTTTCGCAGCCAGCCATCGAGGCAGAATCGACAGAAATGAAGGAGGAATCATGAAAGAAGTCTCAATCTACCACATCGACCATTTGGGTGGGAACCCAACCATCCGATTCAACCTTGCGGCGATCCGGCGACTCCTTCCCGAATATCAGATCCAGAACTTTGATCTGACATCAAGGCAGCGAAACAAGATGCAGCGCCGCGTCGATCTCTACGTTGGCCTTGGGGGCAAGTGTGATTTTCAAACTGGCATCGACGCGACCGAGGAAAGGATCATTCCGGCGAGAGTGATCCCGGCCAAGGACGCGAAGATGGTTCGCGGCAAAATGGTTCCGGCATCGAAGCGCGAGGTCATACCGGCACGCATCGAGCCGGCTAAACCGGAGATCCTGCCGAGCATCAATCACCTGCCAAACGATGACATCTTGGAAAGGGCGCTTCGATTGGATTTCGCAACCAAAACCAAAACCCTCGCCTCAGCATGAAAGAATTTCCAGACTGCACAATCTATTACTGCGAGCAACGCTCCGAGGAGTGGCATGATCTTCGGCGCGGAGTCCTCACGGCGTCGAACTTCGGACCATGGCTCTTGGCCAAAGGCAAGGTTGCGGAAGGGGCGAGAGAGAAGGCGATTTGTAAGCTCATCAGCGAACGGGCCAAATGCTGGCAGAATCCTAACTTTGAAAACGCGGCCATGCAGCGCGGAACCGAGATGGAGCCGCAGGCCGTTGATGCTTTTGAGAAGGTTACCGGAAACAAGCTGGTCCAGGTGGGCTTTTGTCAGAGCAATCACGGCTGGTTTGGTTGCTCGCCAGATGGCCTTGTTCAAGGCGAGAGCATTGGATTTGAGGGGAAAGTGCCAGTTCCATCAACCCATATCGAATACCGTCGAGCTGGGATGCTGCCCGATACCTACCTTTATCAGGTCCATGGCAGCATGGCCGTGACCGGAGCGGAGGCATGGTGGTTCCAAAGCTGGTCACCTGGCCTTGCCTCGCTCCGCATCCTCGTGGAGCGCGATGCCTTTACCGATTCGCTGCGCGATGCGCTGATTCAATTCTCGCGGCAGTTTGAGGAGGCGTGGGAGCAAGAAACGCAAGCGGCAAAGGACGAGGCATGAAACAATCCCCCACCGCTCGCAGTCTGGCCCATCTGCGGAAGACCTGTCAGTTGGTCCAGGTTGTCGAGCGCTGGAACTCCTTTACAAAAACCAGACACGATCTCTTTGGGATCATCGACATCTTAGCGATCCGCGATGGAGAGACTGTAGCAGTGCAATCAACCAGTTGGAGCAACACAAAAAGCCGAATCAATAAGATTATCGAATCGGATGCGCTAGAGCATCTTAGAAAAGCCGGATGGATCATTCTGGTCCACGGGTGGCGCAAAAACAAAAAGGGAAGATACGAGATTAAAGAGATCGACATATCATGATGCATACCTACGGAATTTTGGCAGGACCACACACAAACAAGGCATGAACTTTCATTGGGGCCAAATTATGAACTACGAATCTGATCCGATGATGGTAATGCCATCGAACAATTCGGGAATTCAGATTGGCTATCTTGCGGGAAAGTTTTCAAACCGCCTTGGATGGCTTATTTCTCCTGACGGATGGCGCAAGGCTCCATCGTGGATGCCCTATGCTCTAGACAATGGCGCTTTTGGAGCGTGGAAGAACGGAACTCCATGGGATGAAACCGCTTTTACTTCTATGCTCGAAAAGGCACGTTCGCACTTCCGCCCTCGATGGGTTGTTGTTCCCGATGTTGTCGCTGATCGTGATGCAACACTCAACATGTGGTCTGAATGGTTTCCAATTGTGAGGGACATTATTCCGCATGTCCCGCTAGCATTTGCCGTGCAGGACGGCATGCGAAGAGAAGATGTGCCAGCAAATGCAGACATTGTTTTTGTTGGGGGAACAACAGAATGGAAATGGCGGAACCTCCGCGAATGGACCCAGAACTTTAAGCGAGTTCATGTAGCTCGCGTCAATTCAGAGCGACTGCTTTGGATGGCCGACAAGGCCGGGGCGGAATCGTGCGACGGAACCGGATGGATGCGGGGGGGGGAGCATCGAATTGAAGAACTTCAACGTTATTTAGAAATGTCAACGAGCGGCGACAAAAGGCCGCAAATGGTAATGGAATTATTTTAATATGAAAGACTACTTTATCGGAACACTCTGCCTAGTCACCGGGCTTGGCTACGGCCTCGCCTTCTATTTCGCCCTCGAAATGGGAGCGCAACGGGACGAGAAAGATCGGGCTATCGCTGAACTGACTGAAGTTCGCGTAATGGCGGAATGGTCGCGGTTTGAAGAGGGGAGGGCGAAATGAGCGACAAGACCCCAGACGTTATCTGCATGGCGCGGCTGGAGGTTCTCGACCTTCTTGAAGAGCTTGGAGCTGCCGCAACTCATCTGCGCGAGGCTTATTCCGAATTTGAAGATGGCAATGAGCGAGCCGCAAACATGAGCGTCGAGGATGCCGTCGAGATCATGGGCCGCATTGAGCGCATGAGTTCGGAGATCGGCGTTGAACTGTGCAAGTGGGTGGAATTTGAAGGGAGGGCGAAATGAGCGTCTCTGATTTCCTCGACATGGCAGACGAAGTTCCGCGCTGGAAGCAGGACGCTAAACGATTGGGCATCGAAACCTTCTACGTTTTCGATATGTCCGATTCGTATTGGGAGGCATCAATCGAGATTTTTGGTGATGTGGAAACCCAATGCGGAGAGACTGAGCGCGAGGCCGTGAACTCGCTGATGTTCAAGCTGAAACTTGATTGATATGAACGAACAAAACGAACTACTAGAAGCCGCAGAAAAGCTGTTGGAGATCCTCGCTGTCATCGATGATACTGAAGGTTTGACCAAAGAGGAGATGGAGGTGATTGCGGATACTCGAAAAATCGTTGATCAGCATCGACCAAAACCGAAGAGGTTGGAGGGCTGGATCAACCTTTACGGTCCCGATGATCACTACATGGGTTTCATCTGGCCTACTGAGCAAGACGCTAAAGACAAAGCGAGCGATTCCACTAGGCAGGTCCACATCCGCGAAGTCGTCCCGGTCGAGTGGGAACCTTGGACCGTCGAAATGGTGAGGAATCACCGAAACTTTCAAGAGACTGCCGATTTGCACAACGCGGAGATGGAAAGGATAACGAAATGAACAGCGACGGAAAAACCATCAGGAATCGACGCTGGCAGAACAAACAGATCGCCGCCGGTAGATGCGCGATCTGCGCCAGGTTGGCCGTGCCAAATCGGACGCGATGCGAGATTTGCGCGGAGAAGAATCGAGAATATCAGAGGGAATATCGCCAGCAAAACGCACGATAAATCGTCTTGCGGATTCATCTCATTTTGTTGAGCCTGTCCGTAACGCTTCACCGTTACAGTAACGTTATGCCAAATTACACTAAGCTTTTTAACTCCATCATAACGTCCACGATTTGGACCGAGGATGACAAGACGCGCATCGTCTGGATTACGATGTTGGCAATCGCAGATCAAAACGGCGAGGTGCAGGCATCCATACCAGGTCTGGCCAGATTGGCGGCTGTCAGCATCAGTGACGCCGAGATCGCCATCTCTAAGTTCCTTGGGCCTGATCCTTACTCGCGAACTCCCGAGAATGACGGGCGTCGAATCGCCAAGATCGACGGGGGCTGGGAGCTTTTGAACCACGCGAAATACCGCAGGATGGCAAGTTTGGCCGAGGCTAAGGAGGCCAATTCCGAGCGGCAACGTCGCCACCGAGAGCGTAACGCCTCCGTAACGCACCGTAACGCCTCCGTAACGCATAGTAACGCTACCGTAACGCCTCAGACCGACAAAGCAGAAGCAAAAGCAGAAGCAGAAGCAAAAGCAGAAGCAAAAGCAAAAGCAGAAGCAGAGGCAAAGGCAAAAGAAGAAAAGAAGAGCGGCAAAGCCGCATCGGCGAACAAGTCGCCTCTTTCTTTCCCTGATTCATTTTCTGAGAATCGGAAACAGACCTTCCTCCTCTGGGCAAAACACAAAGCCGAAAAAGGCCAAAGCTACAGGCCCAGCGGATGGAAGGAGATGCTTGCCAAGCTCGCCAGCATGAGCGACGAGGCGCTCGACCAAGCCGTGAGGCATTCGATGGCCATGAACTACCAAGGCATCTTTGCCCCTCCAAAAGGAGAGATTCAACATCAGGCCGCAGAATCAAAACCCAAGAAGCTTCCAATCCCGGCCAATTGGCGAGAGATCGCCGCGACCATTTACGATGAGCCTCTGACCTGCGAAGAGGGCGAACTAACCGACGATCAACGCGCAGACATCTACAGGAACTCACGATGACCAGCCTACCCTCAAATCAAGACGCAGAGCGCGCCCTGCTCTCGTGCGCCCTCCAGTGGCCCGAGAGCTTAGACAAGATCGCGCTCCACCCTTCTGGATCCGACTTGTTCTACCACCCCGCCAATCGTGAAATCTGGGCGGCGATGCAAAACGTCCGACGAGAAGCTGGAGAATTGGATTTGGTTGCCCTGATTTCGCGCCTGCGCGCTTCGGAGCGTTTGGATGCGGTAGGAGGGGCGGGAGCAGTCACGGAGCTTCTTAGCGACGTTCCTACGCCAAAAATGACGGCCACCTACCTGCGAGCCGCTGAAAAGGAAACCAAGAGGCGGCGTCTAGCGACCGAGTGTCATGCGCTGGCAGCGTCTGCGTGCGATCAGCTCACGGACATTGACCAGGTCATTCAAGCCGCTGATACCGCGATTCAAAGCCTCCTGAAGACCGCATCGGTGGCGAGGTCGAGGCAATGGGGAGAGATCCTAGGCCGCACGGTAGGCATGATCGAGGACGCCCGAGTCGCAGGAGGGAAGATTCCCGGCATTTCAACAGGCTTTGAAAGCCTTGACGCATCTACCAATGGCTACCAAGGCGGACAGCTCTGGGTGCTGGCGGCTCGACCGGGGGCCGGAAAGACGGCGATGCTGATGAACCTGGTTGAAAACCTCGTTTCCGCCAACATCCCCACGGCGATCTATTCGGCTGAGATGTTCGCCGAGGAGCTTGCCATCCGTTCGCTATCCGGCCAGACGCGGATCGACTCTCTCAAACTTGCCCGAGGAGACATCGGGAAGATGGACTTCATCAAGCTGAGGGATGCGATCAACAACTCGCACAAGTGGCCACTTTGGATTGATGACAGAGCAGACATGCGGCTGGTTGACATTCAGGTTAGCGCGAGGCAGCTCGTCAAACAAAGCGGCGTTCAGGTTATTTTTGTCGATTACCTGCAACTCATCAAGGAACCGGAGGGAAGCCGCAATCGAGAGGATGCGGTGCGGAGACTTTCGGATGGTCTCAAGCAACTCGCCAAGGAGTTGGATATAACGGTAGTAACGCTCGCGCAGCTCAACCGAGATGCCGAGAAGCGAGGAAGGCCCGTCAAATCAGACCTTCGCGATTCTGGGGCCATTGAGCAGGACGCCAACGTCATCCTTCTACTCAATCCAACCGAGCCGGATTCGCAGGATCCCGTCGTTGATGTCGAGGTCATCGTTGCAAAATGCCGAGGCGGGAAAATGGGGCCAATCTCTTTTGAGTTCGACCGACCGGTAACAACATTCAGAGAGAAGCGTGAATATTAAAAACCCTCTTGCAATCAAAACAATTCCCTAGACATTCCGAGCATGGGCAAAGAAGGCGGCGCTCCATGTCCTACACTTTCCCGGCTGCACGTCGTAGCTGGAACCAAAACAGAAATGAAAACAACTAAACACGACGATGTGCCGCTGGTTGATGCCGTTATTGCGTGGACTCCGGTTTGCTCCAGTTGGAGTTCTTCAGGCAGAATCGCGGTGATGAAGCTAGGTTGCCACAGGCCGCTCTATGATGAACTGGGGCTGCTCTTGGACACGGGGGCCGTTTACCGGAAATGGAAAGACCGAACTGAGACAGAGCGTCTCGCAAAGCTTTACATCGAAATGTGGCACATTGTGCTGCGCGATGGATTAAACCCGCTTGACGTTCATTCTGCGCTTTCGGTGATCCCAGAGTATCGCGTTTCTTTGAGCGAAGACTTTGAAGGTGTAAAAAACGCAATCTAAACAAGCCAAAACGAAAATGAGAACAGCAAACATCAACGTCACCAAAATCGACAAGACCGCCCTTTACGAAGGGAAGAACGGCAAATACCTGAGCCTGGTCTTCTTCGACAACAAGGAAGGGCCGGACCAGTTCGGCAACGACGGCTTCGTCACGCAGGATCTGGGCAAAGAGCGCCGCATGGCAGGGGAGAAAGGGCCGATCATTGGCAACTGGAAGGAGGTTGGAACTAAGGGGCCGACTGTTGCGCCGGCTGTTCCGAATACGACTGCAAGCACGGCGGAAGATGATTCGATACCGTTTTGATTGCGCGGTTTTGATGGCTGCAACCTCATCATGACCGACAAGACCTACCACACCGACCTGGATGATGCGATCCTCGACGGGTGGGAGTCGCCAGTAGTTCTGCCGATTAACGGCGGCGAGGTTCATTCTCACGGCAGGAGATGCTACATCCGCAATGCTCGCCGGATTGCCTTCCTCCGCTATGCTTTGGGCCGAGAGATGATCGCGGCCAAACACCTGACCGACGTTCTTGGCTTTTCCGCAGGATGTGAGGTCCACCAGTTCCTGCGGAGTCTTCAGTTCCAGCTCGCCATTGAGAAATCACCGATCCGAGTGCAGCTCGTCCTCAAGGGGCGGAAGGGATACTGGGTGGCATTTGACAAACGAAAGCGCGATGAGCATGATTAACAACCCCAAAGGGCAAAGGCGCAGGATTAGCCACCTGCCGTCACGCACGATAGCCAGCGAGGTTGACGGCTCCTCGTCTAGGCGAACTCCCACTCGTCACAACGGGCGTGGACATCGAGCGACCGGGAAGGGACAATTTAAAAGCCGAGGCGCTAGCTATGCCTTGAACCATTCGCCAGACGCGCCCCGGCACTTGGCAGGATGCTGCGGCTGCACTGGATGCTTCCTTGTGCTGATCATCTGCGCGATCATTTTCCTGCTGCTGATGATGGCAGCTTAACCAACGAACCTATGAACCAACAAAAGAAAAGAGGACGACCAGCAAAGGTCAAGGCTGAAGCGCAACCCATCGAGGATGTCGAGCAGGTCGATACCATGCAGGACGCCCAGGCAATGGATGCCATCGAGGATGTCGAGCGGTCAACGCAAGACCAGCGGATCCAAAACGACCCAGACCAAGAGCTGGTGCGCCGTGTCGAAATGGAGATCGGGCGCACGCACAACGCATGGGGCATGGTGGATCCTGTTGAGCTGATTGATGCGGTCAAACGTGTGATGAGACATTAGAGCTATGAGTGAGGCACGCGATCCCGAATCGAATAGGATTGACGCTGAATCGGCGGAATCGGTAAAATCTTGCCCTGCAAAGGTGACCGGGCAGATGGCGGCGCATCACGGCGTGCCGAAGGGATTTCAACCATTGGCAAACAGGGCCATCCAAGCACCAAAGCGGATTAAGTTTTGCCATTGGATAAAATGTCATGAATGGTTCATGCCTGACGGCGGCACTCAGGTTTACTGCTCGCCCGAATGCAAGAGGGCTGCATTTTCAGAAGGTCAGAAGTCTTTAACGAAATGCGAACGGTGCAACGTGCCATTTATCGGAACGGCAAGATTCTGCGGTATGCGATGCGCAAAGAGGGCTGAATGGGAAGCTGACTTGGAGATTCAAGCAAAGATGCCCAAAATACTGGAAATGTATGAGCGTCAAATCGGGTTAAAAGCGATTTCAAAGGAGTTGGGAGTTCCTAGGACGACCGTCCGCAAGTGGCTAGATATCGCGGGAAAGCGCGAGGTGAGGAATTGCAGCGAGGCAAGGAAGGCATCGCCAGTTAAGCGTGGCGATCTATTGAGCGGCAGCAAATTGGCGTTGACGGCTGAATTGAGAGCCAGAAAAGAAAAGCGCAAGAAACTTGCCGGATCATGCATTTCCGCAGTCTTAGCTCTAGACCTTTTTAGCTTTGCTAAGGAGAAGCGCAAAGAGATGGCAAGGGCAAGACAAAAGGACAGGATGGCTGAAAAGGTGAGTTCACTTGGATTTAAGTCTGAGTTTCATATGCGATACCAAACCGACCCGAAGTTTCGAGCGCGCGACATTATGAAGCGGCGATTCTCTAAGATTGTGAAGGGTCGCAAAATCAGCTCTCGCATGCTTGCGCTGCTTGGATGCTCATCAGATGGGCTTCGGCAATGGATTGAATCACAGTGGGAGCATTGGATGACTTGGGACAATCTAGGCCCACAACGACCAGGGCATTGGCAGATTGATCACATCATACCCTGCTCTTGGTTTGATCAAGAAAAGCAAGAGGATCTTGAAATCTGTTGGCATTACATGAACCTAAGACCCATCAGCGCATTGGAAAATAATAAAAGAAGTAACCGCCCAACGAATCTTATTGAGACTATTCAAGGGCGGCCAGACCACCCGATGAAAGAAAGAATGCTCGCATGGGTAAAGTCGCGGGGGCTATAAGGTGCTGATTCTTAGGTTCTTCCAGAGCTTTAAACCCCACTCAGGGTCGTCG
>Ga0164293_10004113_pt1 | contig 12454 bp, 16 predicted proteins | sample GEODES118metaG_FD_111487 | JGI IMG/M metagenome (GOLD analysis project Ga0164293, IMG submission 111487) | Eutrophic lake water microbial communities from Lake Mendota, Wisconsin, USA - GEODES118 metaG | ecosystem: Environmental > Aquatic > Freshwater > Lake | place: USA: Lake Mendota... | reverse complement strand
CGAGCTCAAGCGCCTGATGGCCGAGTTCGAGAAGGAACTGGCCGTGCTCAAGGGCCGCGTCGACACCCTCGAGGGCAAGGTGAAGACCCTGGAGGCCCAGCAGTTCTCCACCACCACCAAGCTTTCCGGCCTGGCCACACTCGTGGTGGGCGGGGTGAGCAACAACCCCGCCGGTGAACAGGTCACGTTCAACTACGACGTGCAGCTCAACCTCGACACCAGCTTCACGGGCAAGGATCTGCTGCGCACTGTGCTGCGGGCCGGCAACTTTGACGGTGATGGCAATGCCTTCGGTGGTGGCCTCTCCACCCTGGAGATCGCCTTCCAGGAAGAGGCTGGCCCCGATGTGGTGGGGATCGACAAGATCTTCTATCAATTCCCGCTTGGAGCCTCGCCGCTCGGCAGCCAGTTCACCGCCACCCTCGGCGGCCGGGTGGGCCAGGAGGACATGCTCGCCCTCTGGCCCAGCGCCTATCCCAGCGACACCATCCTCAACGTGCTCACCCTCAACGGGGCACCGCTGGCCTACAACAAAAACCTTGGCCCAGGCTTTGGCCTCTGGTGGCAGAACCAGGGCTGGAGCTTGAGCGCCAACTATGTCGCCGCCAATGGCGCCGACTCCTCCCAGGGGCTGTTCAGCAGCGCTTCGGCTGGCACCAGCACTGTGCAGCTGGGCTACGGCCAGGAGAACTGGGGCATCGCCGCCATCTACTCCTTCATCGATGGCGGGGTGGGCGTGCCGGGAGCCACCCCCTTCATCACCCGCCAGATCGAGGAGGAGGGCGAGCGCACCAACGCCCTCGGCATCAGCGGCTTCTGGCAGCCGGCCGAGAGTGGCTGGATTCCCTCGATCAGCGCCGGCTACGGCATCAACAGCAGCAGCCGGGGCGATCTGCGCACCAGCCAGTCGTGGTTGGTGGGCCTCCAATGGAGTGATGTGCTGGCCAAGGGCAACAGCTTCGGGATGGGGGTGGGCCAGCCCGCCTTCGCCACCGCCACCCGCAATGGCGCCGACACCGAAAACGGCGTCTGGGCCTGGGAGTGGTGGTATCAGTGGCAGGTCAGCGATGCGATCGCAGTGACCCCGGCGATCTTCTACCTCAACAATCCCGGTGGATCTGAGGGCGGCAGGGATCAGTTCGGGGCGCTGATCAAGACCAGCTTCAGTTTTTGATCACAGGCTGCGGGCCCCGGTTCAGGGAGCCAGTCAGGGCGCCAGCCGCTCGATCGACCAATTCACTTCCTTGCCCTCCGGCTGGGGCGAGCGGCGGTAGCGGAAGCGGTCGTGCAGGCGGTTCTCACCGCCCTGCCAGAACTCCAGCTCCAGGGGCTCCACCCGGTAGCCGCCCCAGCCACTGGGCAGGGGCACCTGACCATCGGCAAAGCGCTGTTTGAGGTGCTGCCACTGCATCTCCAGGATCGAGCGGGAGCTGATCACCGTGCTCTGCCGCGACACCCAGGCCCCCAGCCGACTGCCGAAGGGCCGCGACACGAAGTACGCCAGCGATTCGGCCGTGGAGATCCGCTCAGCTGGCCCGAGCACGCTCACCTGGCGCTCCAGGCCGTACCAGGGAAAGAGCAGGCTCACCTGGGTGGTGGCATCGATCTCCTGGGCCTTGCGGCTGGCGTAGTTGGTGAAGAACACGAAGCCGCGCCGGTCGAAGGCCTTGAGCAGCACGGTGCGGCTGGAGGGCCGCTGGCCATCGCTGGTGGAGAGCACCATGGCGTTGGGCTCCAGCAGCTCGGCCGCGCAGGCCTGCTCGAACCACAGCCGGAACTGCTCGAGCGGATCGGCGTGCAAGTCGGCGCGCCGCAGCCCACCTCGCCTGTAATCCCGTCGCAACTGGCTCAGGTCTTCAGCCATGGCAACCACAACCCACGCAGCCGATCCTCTCCCCCGTCAAAAGGCCCCTCCGTGATCACACGGTGCGTTTCCTCCAGGATCAAAACCTGAAGCTCCAGCACGGGGGTCACCGTGCGGCAAACCCTGTGCCTGTTCGCGCAGAAGTCGTTGGGGGCATCGTCGTCAAGTCCGGGCACCATCAAACGCCGCTGGCGGCGCTGAGGCCACCCTTCACGTGCGCCAGGGCGGTGCCCTCAAGGAACTGCTGGTCGAGCAGCAGCAGGGCCGCGCTGTTGTCGCCTGCCAAGCGCAGCCGCTTGCACACGAAGCGGGCCTCGGCCTCCTCCTGGAGCTGTTCGGCCACGAACCAATCGAGCATGGCGGTGGCGCTGCGTTCCCCGGCGCTCTCAGCGGTCGAGTACAGGCGATTGATCGAAGCCGTCACCCCCTTTTCCATGTCGTAGATCTGGTCGAACAATTTCTGCACAGAGGGCCAGCTGCGCTCGGGCGCCTCCACCGTGGGCAGTTCCACCTGCTCATCGCTGTCCACCAGATAGGCGATCATCCGAGCGGCGTGGTCACGCTCCTCATTGCTCTTGGCGAGCATGTAGGTGGAAAAGCCAGCCAGATCCTTCTCCCGCAGCCAGATCGACATCGCCAGGTAGGTGTGGCTGGCCTGGAACTCGGCGGCCAGGTGCCGGTTGATCGCGCTGGTGAGCTCTTTCATCACTTCCTGAGAGACCGCTGTCCATTCCTGCTTAGCGCAGATGGTTCGATCCCGCCCCCTCGATCCCGCCCATGGATACCGCCCATGGATACCGGGCCAGGTGCGATTGGTTGCCTGGGGCGGTGACCTGCAGCGCAGGCCACACGCCAGAGGGGCTGAGCATGACCCTGGCCTTCGCTCAACACTCCAATGATTCGCACGCGTGGAGATCGCGCCAGCCTGCTGGCAGCCCTGCTGGCCCACTGGAGCGAGGAACAGCTCTCCCTACCGCAACAACCCCAACCCTGGATGTTCAAGCCCACCAGTCGGGGCGCAACAGCAGCACAAGGCCGAGGGGCAGCATCACGACGCCGCTGAGAACCTGGGGGCAGCAACCAGCGCAAAACGGAGCCCAGAATGGCAGCAGTAACGCCCACAGGCCCCTGCTGCCATGAGCCATCTGCGCGCCATCATGCAGAAACTGGCTGCAGCCCAGCCGGCCGACACGGAAAGCCCAACACCCCAATCGTCGCTGCCCCAGCGGGAGGCCTACCGCCATCAGCTCCAGCAGTGCAGCGAGGCCATGCTCCACTACGAGTGGACCTGGCTGCACCAGCACCTGGAAGACCTGCAGCTCTGCAACGCCAACAGCGCCATGGCCCAGGCCGCCGGCGGGGCCCAGCATGTGCGCCAACTGATCCTCCAGGCCGAGGCCTGCCTGGCAACCCTGGCGGAGGAATGCGAAGGGCGTGGTGTGCAACCGGAGCGGCAGGCGCAAAGCGTGGCCAGCGGTGAACATGCCTGGGAGGTGAGCAACAGCACGATCCGTCGCGCCTGGGGCCTGGACGGCTGAGTCAGAAACCGGCAGGCAGCAGGGCACCCTCCAGATGTGCCCCCCGCAGATCGGCACCGCTGAGCTGGGTGTCGCGCAGGTCGCAGCCTTGCAGGTCGGCCTGTTGGAGATCCGCTCCACTGAGGTTGGCGCCATAGAGGCAGGCACCACGCAGGTCAGCCCCGTGCAGCTGCACCTGTTGCATCAGGGCAAAGCTAAGGTCAGCCGCCTGAAAGTTGGCCTGGCCGAGATCGGTGAGCTGGTCGAGACCGGAGCGGAAATCGGCCTCCACCAAGCGGGCCTCGCGCCAGCAACTCGCGGCGGCCACCACCCCGCGCAAGCAGCAGCGATGCAGCAGGGCCCCACTGAAATCAGCCTGTTGTAGGCGAGAGCCCGAGAGATCGGCTTCATGCCACTGGGACGACTGAGCTTGCAGACCGGACAGATCAGCCCCCCACAACAGCGCCTGCTGAAAACAGCAGCGCTGCACTTGGGCGCCCCGCAGGTTGGCACGACCAAAGCGAGCCTCCTTGAAACAGCCCCCCTCAAGGGCGCAACCGGAGAGGTCGAGATCAACGCCGTCCAGGTCGGCCAACTTGAGGCCAGGGAAACACCGCTCTCCCGCCGCCAGGGCGGCAAGGAGGCTCTCCAGGCTGGTGGGTTGGGACGCGGATGTCACAGCGGAATCCCCCGCAACCGCAACGGATCAGAGGATGGCTGCGAGGGCATCGAGCTGCTGGCGGCGGGCGGCGAGCAGTTGCTTTTCAGCCTGGGCCAGCAGCTTGAACACACTGCGATCGATCACGTCATAGAACACCAGACTGCCCTCTGGACGGCGCTTGACCACGCCGGCGATGGTGAGCAGCTTGAGGTGCTTAGAGACCAGAGCCTGGCTCAGACCGGTGTGCTCAACCACCGCAGTGACATTCAGCGGCCCCTGGCGCAAGGCATCGAGCACGGCCAACCGGTTCGGCTCAGAAAACACCTTGAAGTAATCGGCGAGAGCTTCCATGGTTGAAGAGAACGACTGGTCGGAACGACGCTGAGCCTTGCGGCGCGGTGAGTGGACGGACATGACTACCCCGGTCATGGCCGCCCGGACATGAACGCCCCGGACGAGGCCGAGCGGGATAAAAATACGCTCAGAGCTTAACAGGTAGCCAGACTGTGCGGATAACGCATCAAAACAGGCAGAGACCATCGCGAACACGTAGAATCACGTTGTCGTTATGTCGTTGAGTGAAAACGCGGCATCCCATGGTCCTTGCTTGTGCAGCCCACACGTCCAGCGTGGCTCCCGCCGCTCCGTCCGGCTGGCCGCGCCACTGGTTCCAGCAGGAACCCCTGCTCGAACGTCAGCACGATCGCCTGGAGGCCCTGCTGGACAGCCTGATCCAGCAGCACCGCCAGCCCCTGCCCTGCGCGCAACTGGCCGTGACCGACCAGGCCGAGCAGCTGGCCTGCCGCCGCCTGCTCTGGGATCTGCGCCTGCACCTGCGCCTGGAGGAGCGCTGGCTGGACGCCGCCGGCGCCCTCTGCCCCGGCCACTGCGGCGGGCACCAGGAAGCCGCCCGGGCGGCCCTGGCCCAGTTCTGCCAAGGCAGCGGCAGCCGCCGGGCCCGCCTGGCCTGGTTGCAGGAGCTGCACGCCTGGTTCGCCGCCCATCGCCGCGGACCGGATGCCATGGCCTACGCCCTGGCCCGCCAGCGCTGCGGCGCCGAGGCCGCTGCCATCGCCTGAATCCTCCCTCGGCCTGCCCGGCTCCTCTGGCCGGAGCGCTCGGGATTCGCCCCTCTCGCTGCAGTCCCGCCCCAGGCCCACCGCCCAGCAACATCCCCCCACCTCCACCGTCCACCAGCAACCGCCCGCCGCCATGACCGCCACCCCCGCCGCCCCCCACCTGCGCGAAGACCTGCTCACCCCGCGCTTCTACACCACCGAAATCGAGAAGGCCGCCCGAACCTCCCTCGCTGAGCAGCGCCCGGCCTTCGAGGCGATGCTGGGCGAAATGCAGGCCGACTACAACCGCGATCACTTCGATCGCAAGGCCCCGCTCAACCGCCTGCGCGACCTCAACCCCGAGGAGAAGGAGGCCTACGAGAGCTACCTGGTGCGCTCCTGCGTGTCGGAGTTTTCCGGCTTTCTGCTGTTCAAGGAGCTGTCGCGCCGGCTCAAGCAGTCGGGGCGCCCGGAGCTGGGCGAGCTCTTCCAGTTGATGGCCCGCGATGAGGCCCGCCACGCCGGCTTCCTCAACCGCGCCCTGGTGGCCGAGGGCATCACGATCGACCTGCCCACCCTCAGCACCAAGCGGCCGATCACCTGGTTCCCCCTGAGCTGGGTGCTCTATTCGGTGTATCTCTCCGAGAAGATCGGCTACTGGCGCTACATCCTGATCGACCGTCACCTCAAGGCCCATCCGGGCAACAATTTCGCGCCGCTGTTTGATTTCTTCGAGCCCTGGTGCCAGGACGAGAACCGCCACGGCGACATCTTCAACATGCTGATCCGCTGCTGGCCCCAGCTCAGGCGTGGCATCCGCGGCAAGCTGCTCAGCCGCTTCTTCCTCTGGAGCGTGTTCCTCACCCACAGCCTCACGGTGTGTGAGCGGGGCAACTTCTACAGGATTCTCGGCATGGATCCGGCCCTGTTCGATGCCGAGGTGATGCGCCAGACCAACCGCACCGCCAGCCGCGCCTTCCCCTGGGTGTTCGACCTGGAGACCAGCGACTACCTCAGCCTGCGCGACCGGATCGTGGACATCTTCCGCCGGATGAAGCAGGCCGGCGGCCTGCAGAAGCTGGGGCTGAAACTGCGCTTCGCCGCCCTGCTGCTGCGCCAGTTCAGCCAGCCGATGCGCGCCACCCAGGCCGGTGAGCAAGGGGTGGCGGCATGAGCGCTGCCCCCTACGACAGCCCCGCCTACCGCGAGGCCTACAGCCGCATCAACGGCATGGTGGTGGTGGGCGAAGGCCTGGCCGACCGCCACTTCCGCCGCCTGGCCCAGCTGCTTCCGCACGACCGCGAGGAGCTGCTGCGCCTCGGCGCCATGGAGGCCCGCCACGCCCGCGACTTCGTGGGCTGCGGCCGCAACCTGGGCGCGAAGGCGGATTCAAGCCTCGCCCATCGGTTGCTCGCCCCCTTGCACCAGCAGTTTCAGGAGGCCGAGGCCCGGGGCGATCTGGTGAGCTGCCTGGTGATCCAGTGCCTGATCATCGAGTGCTTCGCGGTGGCGGCCTACCGGCTGTATCTGCCTGTGGCCGACCCCTACGCGAAGCCGATCACGGCCGCGGTGATGGCCGACGAACAAGAGCACCTCAACTACGGCGAGCAGTGGCTGCGGCCCCGCTTCACCGCCGTAGCCGACCAGGTGGAGGCCTGCGCCCAGCGGGCCGTGCCGGTGGCCCTGGGCATGCTCGAGCAGCTGCGCGGCGACCTGGCCACCATCGGCATCGACCCCACGGAACTGGTGGCCGAGTTCGTGGTGCTGTTCCAGGAGTCGCTCCAGGCCATCGGCACCGACGAACGGGCGGCCCGCCGGCTGGTGAACCGACTCGCCGCCCGGGCCCTCGCCTAGACGAGGGTCGCCTGCCGGGCGCTCGGCGGCAACGTCCGCGCTTCGGCATCGAGCCAGGCCGTGGCCATGGGGGCCGCACCTGTCCGGCCCCCGAAGCGCAGCTGCAACCAGGTGAGCACAGCCGCACTGGTGGTGACCACCGCCTCCTCACCGCAACCCTGACCCAGGCTGAGGGCTGCCACCTGATCAGGCTGGAGGTACCAGACCGGGCCGGTGCCGGCGTGGCGCTCGCGGCGCTCCTCAATCAGCTCCCGCAGCTGGCCATCGCCGCTGAGCTGGCCGAGGGGGGCCAGCAGCACAGGCAGATCATCGGCTTGTGCACCGCCACTGAATCGATGGGGAGAAGGAAATGGGAAGGCCATCACAGAGATGCGACGAATTCGCAATCTTGAAACTGCGTCTACACGATACCGTTATATCGTTTGGCGGCGAGCCGGTTTCCAGCCCTCCTCCCCACCCACCATGACCACCACTCCTCCCGCTTCGATCTCCGACCACGCCAGCGCCCAGGACGCCCAGCTGCGCCGTGGCTTCGGCCCGCGGGTGCGCAAGCTGCACGCCCGCATCGGCAAAGCCCATCACCAGGCCGAAGGCATGGGCTTCTCCAGGGCGCTGCTGGCGGGAGCCGCCACACCGCTGCAGCTGGCCGCCCTGATCCGCGCTCTGGCGCCGGCCTATCGCCTGCTGGAACAGCAGGCACCAGCGGCGGCCCAGGCCCTGGGTGAGCACAGCATTCCCTGGAATGCCCTGGCCCGCAGCACAGCCCTCGATCACGACCTGGCCAAGCTGGCTGGCCTGCCCGCCACTGCTGTCTCGCCAGCAGCCCAGGCCTGGCTCGAGCAGCTGAACCAGCTAGCAACCACCGCACCGCACCGGCTGCTGGCCCACGTGTACGTGCGCTATGGCGGCGACCTCTCCGGCGGGCAGCAACTGGCGGAGCAGGCCCGGCTGATCCTGGAGCGGGCGGCACTGCCCAGCCTGAGCTTCTGGGTGTTCGAACGACCCCTGGTCGAACTCAAGGCCGGCCTGCACGACGGCTTTGAAGCGCTGCAGCTGAGCGACCCACAGGAGCAGGAGCTGCTGGAGGAGGCCGAGGCCGCCTTCCACGCCACCCAGCGGTTGCTGGCCGAACTGGCCGAGCTCCGCTGAACCCCAGATCCCCTACCGCGACCACGACCACCGCCAACAGACCAGACCAGACCAAGTCAGCGAAAGCCAGTCAGCTGCTGCCGGCGCTCAGCACCGCCAACCCCGCCCACTCCCCCTCTCCGCCATGACCACCACCGGCCTCAGCCCCCACGCCCTGCTGCTCAAGTACGACCAGCCCGTTCCCCGCTACACCAGCTACCCCACCGCCGCCGCCTTCAGCGCCGCCGTGGGCGAGGGGCAGCTGCGCCGGCAACTGGCGGAGGCGAGTGATGCACCCCTGTCGCTCTACGTGCACGTGCCCTTCTGCCGGCATGCCTGCTGGTATTGCGGCTGCAACCGGATCACCACCCAGCTGGGCTCCAAGGTGGTGGCGCCCTACCTCGACACCCTGGCGCGGGAACTGGAGCTGGTGAGCGCTGCGCTGCCGGCACGGCGGCGCCTGGCGCAGCTGCACTGGGGCGGCGGCACCCCCAACTACCTCAACGCCGCGGAGCAGCGCCAGCTGTGGGAGCTGATCAGCGCGCACTTCGATCTGGAGCCCCAGCTAGAGGCCTCGATCGAGGTGAACCCGGAATTCCTCAGCCGCGATCAGGCCCTGGAACTGCGCCAGCTGGGCTTCAACCGCATCAGCTTCGGCATTCAGGACGCCAACCCCGAGGTGCAACAGGCCGTGAACCGGGTGGTGCCGGCCCAGCAGCTGCGCCACGCCATGGAATGGCTGCGGGAGGCCGCCTTCGACAGCGTGAATGTGGACCTGATCTGCGGCCTGCCCCTGCAGACCCCCGCGCGCTTCGACGCCACCCTGGAGCTGGTGCGCGAGCTGCGGCCCGACCGCATCTCCCTGTTCTCCTTCGCCTACCTGCCCGAGCAGCTGCCGCTGCAGCGCAAGATCACCGCCGCCGACCTGCCCAGCCAGGAGGAGCGGATCGCCATGCTCGAACACGCCAACCGGCTGCTCACGGCCCACGGCTACGAGGCCATCGGCATGGACCACTACGCCCTGGCCGGCGACAGCCTGGCGCTAGCGGCGCGCGAAGGGCGGCTGCACCGCAACTTCCAGGGCTACACCACCGACGGCGAGCTGGATCTGCTGGGCATCGGCCCCACGGCGATCAGCCAGTTCACCCATCTGTTTTCCCAGAACCAGCGCGACCTGCGGGCCTGGCGGGAGGCGATCGAGGCCGGATGCCTGCCGGTGGAGCGGGGCCTGGAGGTGCACGATGCCGAGGTGCTGGAGCGCCGCCACCTGATCCAGGAGGTGATGTGCCATTTCCAGGCGACGCTCGACCTGCAGCGATTCGGCCAGGAGTGGAGTGACCTGCAGGCCCTGGCCGCCGATGGTCTGGTGGAGCTGCAGCGCCAGGGGGAGGGGCGCGGGGTGGTGCGGATCACCACCGAGGGGCGCTGGCTGATCCGCACCATCGCCGCGGTGTTCGATCCCCAGCAGCGCCTGCAGGCCCGGGGTTCACGGCTGGTGTGAGCAGCAAACAAAAAGCCCGCAGTGAACTGCGGGCTCGGTGGTGAGAGGACTGAAAAGAGCGAAGGCAAACGCCGATGAGAGGAGAGCTGGGGATGGCCTGGACTCGGCAGTCAGGCCATCAACCAAAACTCAATTCACCCGATTCACTTGGCGGAAGCCGCGAAGTCGGGGTAGGCCTCCATGCCGTGCTCGCCGATGTCGAGACCCTCAATCTCTTCCTGTTCGGTGACGCGGATGCCGCCGAAGATGGCGCCGATCACCGACCAGAGAATCCAGGAGGTCACGATGGCAAACAGACCGATCGCTACGATCCCCACGATCTGAACGCCGAGCTGACCGAAACCATTGCCGGTGAGCAGACCCTTGTCGGTGTTGAACAGACCCACGGCCAGGGTGGCCCAGATTCCGCAGGTGCCGTGCACAGAGAAGGCACCCACAGGGTCATCAATCTTGAGGCCATCGATGAAGGCCACCGAGTACACCACAAGCACACCGGCGATGAAGCCCACTACCCAGGCTGCGGGCATCGAGAAGCCGTCGCAACCAGCGGTCACGCCCACGAGGCCGGCGAGGATGCCGTTGATGGTCATGGTGAGATCAGGTTTGCCACCGGTGAACTGGCTCACCAGGGTGGCGGCAATGCCACCACCAGCCCCACCGAGAGTTGTGGTGACGGCGATGTAGGGCACCTCGGGAGCCATCGACAGCCAGGACCCGGGGTTGAAGCCGAACCAGCCCAGCCACAGGATCAGACAACCGAGTGTGGCGATACCCAGGTTGTGGCCTGGAATGGCCTGGGGCTTACCACCTGCGAATTTACCGATCCGGGGTCCAAGCAGGACTGCACCGATCAAACCGGCCCAGGCACCGAAGGAGTGCACAACGGTGGAACCAGCGAAGTCGATGAAGCCGAGCTTGTTGAGCCAGCCTTCACCCACATTCCACTGCCAGGAGCCGGAAATGGGATACAGGATGCCGACGAGAATCAATGAGAAGATCACGAACTCGCCGAACTTGATGCGTTCGGCCACAAGACCCGAAACGATCGTGGCAGCGGTGCCAGCAAAAGCGGCCTGGAAGAGAAAGTCGACACTGGGCACAAGCTTGCCCTCGGTCACCATCTCAGGGGTGACGGTTGGGTCAAAGAACAGACCACCGAACTTGAGCCAGCCGGGGATCACCCAGCTGGCGTTGTACATCATCTTGTAACCGATGAACCAGTAGGCCGTCACCGCCAGGGCGAAGACGATCAGGTTTTTGGCAAGAATGTTGACGGCGTTCTTCTGGCGGCACATCCCGGCCTCCAGCATGGCGAAGCCGGCGTTCATGAAGATCACCAGAGCGGCGCAGATCAACAGGAACATGTTGTTGGCCAGGAAGGCCGGGGTGAGCTCGGGGAGCTCGGCGGCATGGGCCGAGAGGTTGAAGACCCCCAGACCAAAAAGCGCCAGGGGAACGCAGGCAAGCCAGATGAGGCCCCGCTGGGAGGACATCCCACGGATGCTGCGCAGAAGCATCGAGGGGGCCTCGAGCAAACTCGCCTCCTGCAGGCGCCGGGCGCGCCGTGGAGGGTGGGAAGCAATGGTCATGGGCAGTTCGGAACGACGGCTGCACGGGAATTTGGATGCCCTGCGACATCCATCGGCACCGACAATGCGTGGAAGCTGCCCCCCTTGATGTTCGTTTCGCTACAAAATTGTCGGGAGGCCACCCGGGGATTCAGCTTGAGATTGTTGCGATGGCCCCGCAGGAGTATCGATTTGCCACCATGCTGGGACAGTTGCAGCCTTCGCTACAGAACGATGGGTTGCCGGCACCTAAAGAAGCTTCGTTTTCCCAAGTACGCGTGAAACAGATCCAAGCCATCATCCGGCCCGAGAAGCTGGATCCCGTGAAGGATGCCCTCGTAGCTCTCGGTATCAACGGTATGACCGTCACAGCCGTTCAGGGCTTTGGCCAGCAGATGGGTCACACCGAGGTGTACCGCGGCGTGAAGTTGGAGGCACGCCTGCTCTCCAAGGTAATGATCACCGCCGTTGTGAAAGATGACAATGTGGATGAAGTGATCCAGGCGATCCTGGCAAGCGCCCGCACCGGTGAGATCGGAGACGGCAAGATCATCGTCACCAATGTGGAGAATTCGATCCGAATCCGTACCGGCGAAACCGGCGACATCACGCTCACCAACTGAAGGGAAGTGCCGTCCAACCGCGCTGCCCCGGTTGCTTCCAGATCCCCGGCAACAAAAAGCTCCCCCTGATGGGGGAGCTTTTCAAGAGGCATCTCAGCCGGTCGGTAGATCGCTGGTCAGCCGACAGCGGCGGCAGCGCGGTCGAAGTAGGTGCCGACTTCGCTCATGAGTGCGGAGCAGTCGCCGGGGGTGATGCCGTTGCGATCGTTGGCGATGGAGATGGCAGCGTCCTTCATCTTGCGCACGCCTTCTGCCACGGAAGCGCCGGGGACGCCGAGGGCGAGGTAGGTCTCACGCAGGCCGTTGAGGCAGCGGTCTTCCAGCACGGAAGCGTCGCCGGTGAAGATGGCGTAGGTGACGTAGCGGAGGATGATGTCCATGTCGCGCAGGCAGGCGGCCATGCGGCGATGGGTGTAGGCATTACCGCCGGGGGCGATCAGGGCCGGTTGAGCCTCGAACAGATCGCGGGCTGCGTTGGTGACGATTTTGGACGCGTTGGAGGTGATGCGGTTCACCGTGTCCATGCGCTTGTTGCTCTCGGCGACCATTGCCGCGAGGGCGTCGATCTGACCAGCGTTGATGAATTCGCCGCGGGCATCGGCCTGGGCGACCATCTTGGTGAAGGCGTCAAACATGGCTCGGGGAAGGCTGACGTCGGAGGTTTGACCCTAGGCAAAGGG
>Ga0164293_10004111_pt1 | contig 12459 bp, 10 predicted proteins | sample GEODES118metaG_FD_111487 | JGI IMG/M metagenome (GOLD analysis project Ga0164293, IMG submission 111487) | Eutrophic lake water microbial communities from Lake Mendota, Wisconsin, USA - GEODES118 metaG | ecosystem: Environmental > Aquatic > Freshwater > Lake | place: USA: Lake Mendota... | reverse complement strand
TCATCTATCTGCAGGACGAACGTCTTCTTCCTGAAGCGCAAGAGTTTCTAAAAATAACTGATAATGAGACTCAAATTTTCGAAGAATCTCGAGTTTTTTTCAAAGATGAAAGAATAACTCTGAAAGAAGACTTAGCAAAATCAGCTCCTTGTGATGTTCAAAAAGCAACTCCTGAAAACGAAATCGACTTCGTGAAAAGTTGGGAAGAATTTCAATCAGATACAAAACACTTCGAAACCTTCATTCATCCTTTTTTGAAAGATAAAAGGATTTCCATCGGTGGTTCTGATATGTCTGACAGCCTTGGAATCGTGAACAGCACAAGGAAATTTTATAGCTTTGTTCGTGCACAACAATGTTTTTATCAACTCAAAAAAATGAATAAAGAATTAGTGGGAATTAGAAAAGAAATGGCTGAATTTTTAGTCAGAACCTTAAACGCACCTAATATTCTTTTGAGCCGGCTTATAGGCTTTGGAGCCTTACGTAGCTATTTGTCAGACTTTGCTAAGGATCCAGAAATGGCTGAATTTCGTCAATCAATCGCACTCTTTTTAAAGAAAAATACTGCTGAAGATATCTTCTGGGAGTCTGCTAGGCATGATACGCTGATGTTTAACAATAATTTGATAAATAGTGGAAACAAAAAGTTGGGCATTGAAGAAAGATTTGAGAACTTCGCAGCTCCAAGAGGTAAGTTAATTAATATGGCCTGGCTTGCCTACTCTAAAAGACAACTTCCTGAAGAGGCTGCAGAGATATCAGATGACGATCTCAACTGGTTGCCACGTCCAATGCTGCTTTTGAAGACCTATAAAATCATGGTTTTTTCCAGGTGGGGCGATAACCTTGATCGAGTGAAAGCCCAATGGGAAGAAATGGATACAATTTTAAATCCTAACTAATTCAAATTACTTCCGATCAAAGATGAGCACGATTTTCTCGGAAAATTTTTGGTGGCTACGATTCAATCTGAGCTCGAACTCATCATGACTGACTTGAACTTTTTCGAATTCAAAACCCTGAGCAATTAACTTCTTTTGATAGTCTTCAGCTGGCATCAAACTTCTATTTGTGCTCAAAGATCCCACTCGTTTATCAAAGGCGTAGGAAAAATTCCAAAATGAATCCCCAATTTCTTTTTTGTCCGTCAAATCGATCAGCACAGGAACAAGTCCTGCCGTTTTGTATTGATTTTGGGGATCTCCAAAAAAGCAACTCTCACTGTTTTGATCATTGCGACCAATCATTGATTTTCTTGTGTGGTATTTAATCTGTCCTTCATCACTGACAGTGTGTTGAATTTCTCGAACCAGAAAAAGTCCTTTGGGTAACTGACTCAGAACTTGATATTCTGCAACTGGCTTCACTTCCACCAGGTTGATCTCTTTTTCGCACACGTCAAGTCTTCGCATGACATTTGCGGTTGAGTGGCTTGAACTAAAGAAGACTAAAAGCAACATTGAGAAAGTGGATTTCATAAATTTGCTTTCGGCCTATTAGCGGCTAGACTTGAGTCCAATTTTTGTCGTCTCAATCAAGGAAATCCCACGGGTTTCCGATGGATGGCTAGCATGAGTCAAAAAACTGCCCTTAAGCACTCTAGATCTCCCCAGCTGGATGCCATCTATCGAAGGTTTGAACAGATCAATGGTGACCATCCATGGCTAAAAGCAGTGCCCTCGGGAGCAGTGACTTACCGAGTTCGAGAGTTAAATCAAGGCAAGGTTGTTTATTTTAATTATATTTTAGCAAAAGAGATGGGACTGATTTCCGAGGATCATCCTCATGTGATGAACTCAGCTTTAGAGACAAAAGTCATTGAAACTTTCAGCCTACAAATTATTAACGAGTATGATGAGCTTTCGAAAAAAAGAATCTCAAAAGAGCGCATCAAACCAAATCGTTATATGGCCACTCGGTATTTGCAGCTTCAACATTCCAACAAACAAGGCAAAACTTCCGGAGACGGTCGAGGCATTTGGAACGGAACTGTGTCTTATAAAGGTCATGTGTGGGATGTTTCTAGCCGCGGAACTGGAGTGACTTGTCTTGCCCCCGGTGCAGTTGAAGCTCAAAAACCTTTGAAAACAGGCTGCACGGATTTTGGCTACGGATGCGGCCTGGCAGAAATTGATGAGCTTTTTGGCGCTGCGATTATGGCCGAGGCCTTTCATTTACAAGGCATCTCAACCGAGCGCGTATTGTGTATTATTGATCTAGGTAAAGGTGTTGGCATCGGTGTCAGAGCTGCTGAAAATCTGATTCGTCCCGCTCATTTATTTAGACTTTTGAAACTTGAAAATCATTCTGAACTGAAATCTGCCTTTGATTACTTGATTGATCGACAAATTCAAAACAAGCGCTGGGTCTTTTTAGAAAAAGGTAATATTTATGATCAGGCACTGAAGAAGATTACGAAATCCTTTGCAGACTTTACGGCTCAATTGGACATGGATTACATTTTCGCATGGCTTGATTGGGACGGTGATAATGTCTTAGCTGATGCCGGAATCATTGATTACGGAAGTGTCAGACAATTTGGAGCACGCCATGATCAGTATCGCTACGATGACATAGAAAGATTTTCGACAAATCTGAATGAGCAACGAGACAAAGCAAAATTGATTGTTCAAGTGTTTACTCAGTTAGTTGACTACGTCAAGACTGGCCAGAAAAAAACACTCAAACACTTTTCAAAACATTCTTCCATGGCAGAATTTAATCGAATATTTACAGAATCAAGAAAACAAAGACTTCTTTATCGAGTCGGTTTTGATTCCTCACAAAGAAAAAAGATTATGGCGCAAGCTGCTTTATTTGAAGAATTTGATCGCTTATTTTCTTATTTTGAAAGAGCTAAGATTTCAGGATCTTCCGTTAAGGTTTCTGACGGTGTTAACTACCCACCTTTGTTTAACATGAGAAACTTCCTTCGTGAAATACCAGGACTTTTGCTAAAAGAATCTGTCGTCAACGAAGACGCCATTTTTAAAAACTGTCTTTCCACTTTCACAAAACCAAAAGCTATGAAAATGGGAAAAAAACATCAGAAAAAATTAAACCGACTGATTGAAGTCTACAAAATGCTTTTATCAGAAGTGACGACTGTCTCTTATCGAAAATTAATACTCACGAGAATTGAGCAGCGGGCTCAGACACTGAACAGTGAGAAACGAATCACTGGTAATGCTTTGATTAATATCGTGAACTATTTAATCAGCGAAAAGAAAAAGGGTCTCTCACCCCAGGGAATTCAAAAAGTGATTGATAAGTTGATTTTGGATCATTTGGATATGCCGGAAGTTCAAGTCAGCAGATTTTATAAAAAAGATTTACGAAAGCCGCTGCTTTCGACAGACATGAATCGTCAGCTTCTTAAGCTCGTTCTAGAATTTAAAGATGACATCTGATTTTTGACCCATTTGCGAATCACTGGATAATCCTCTTCAGAAAAGACATGCTTTTTTTGGCTCTCAACCCATGAAACTTTAAGGCCTTCACTGATCAGCTTTTCAACTCCGTGAAGAGTTTCATCAAATTTTAAAATGTCATCCTTTGTGCCATGAGTGAAAAGCCACGGCGTCTTTCGTGACTGAGAATTCAGCGTATTTCTCCAGCGCGGAAAGAAATGAAAGTAGCCACTGACACCCACAACACCTGCTAGTTTTTTTCCATAGTGCAGAGCTACGTCCGCACTGACAAGGCAGCCCTGTGAAAAGCCAAGTAAGAAAACATTCTCTGGTTTCCATCCTTGAAGTTCCAGTTCTTGCAAAAGCATAAAGACTTTTTCTCTAATTTTTAAAACTCCTGACTTTTCAAAGGGAGGCTCTCCATACCATGAATAGCCCTTCATAAACTTTCGAGGCGCATTCAGTAGCAAGAAATTCATATTCTTTAAATTGAGCTCATTCTGAAAATCTTTAAATGGGTGCAGGCTATCACCACGACCATGAAAAACAACCATGAGCTTTTGAGAGTGGGTTTTTGAGGTAATAAAATGTGAGCGAAACAAATCTGTTTTAAACACTTTAAAGTCCTCCAGTTAGCTGCGCCGTACCCCAACATTTTAAAGCCTCTTGAGCTTGTTTAAGGTCAGGGTCTTCAATCATTGAAAAAACCGCATTATTCCTTAGGCAAGCTTCAATATTCAGACCACTATTTGTGCGCCTCATTTGCCCCCTCGATTGAGGCTCCAAGGCCAACCAGTACTGATCCTCTTCACGGCTGCCAAATAGTGGCACTTGACCTTGATCTGCCCCCAAACTTCTCACTAAAACGTCAGGCTCTAGGCCCACTTTTTGAGGTGAAAAACCCGAAGGCAAATAGTAAAATCCCTTCGTTTCAAATAAGGCTAATTTTAAATTTTGCTTCCAGAGGTCACCCTCTTGGAAGGATCCTTTTCCAAATGATCTCTCGCCAACAAGCAGAGCACGATTGTATTCACGCAATGAGCCTGCCAAAATTTCCGCAGCACTGGCAGTGCCTCGGTTAATGAGTATCACCATTTTACCGGCGAATAATTTATCCTCATCCGAAAAGTAACTTTCGGGTTTCATTTTTCGATCTTGATAACGAACACTGAAAATCCTGCGATGCGGACCTGTAAATAAGCCCGCCACACAGCCCGTTTCATCCATTTGGCCGCCGGGATTATCACGAAGATCTAAAATCAAGTTTTCTATTTTCCTCAGGCGCAGTTGAGATAATTCGTTCCGAACTTTATCACAGGTCTTGCGAGCAAAGCGATCAATGGTGAGTAGGGCAGTCGGTGACTCAAGAGGTAATATTTCAATATGAACGGTTGAAAGGGCACGGTCCGATTTTATCAGTTTCAGCTTTCTTATTTTTCCCTCGCGATTCTGACTGACAACATCTAAAGACTGAGCCTTTGCAGATCGTAAATACTCCAATGCTTCGATCAAAGTTTTAGACTTCAATGGGTGCCCTTGAAAACTAATAATTCGGTCCCCTTTGACCAATCCCATTTGTTGAGAAGGTGATCCAAAGATGACTTTCTTAACAAAAAATTGATTTCCAACTTTAGAAATATGAAGGCCGTAGCTAGAGGTTTTATGCTCGGGACTTGCGATCACTTGTTTGTAATAATCTAAAGGAATTAAGTAAGTATGAGGATCTTTAAAGACCGACAGAAAGCCATTTAAAGCAGTTCCCAGAAGCAGGCCACTTTTTTGAGGACTGGAAAAACGCACGCTCGTGATTTTCCACAATTTTTGAAAGTCCACAGGACTTTGAAGTTTCGCCTGGATATCAAAATAGAAACGATTCCAAGGTTTCAGTAGCTCAACTTCAGTGACATCGGAGCTTAAAGACTCTGGTAATTTTTGAAGACCCAGATCTGGCAGAAATGAATACCCATGGCGAGAGGCCACCTGTTGGATGGAATTGGCACATGCGAGGAAGTATCTTTCTGATGAGTGACAATAAGAATTTTCCACAAATTCAAAGAGATTGCTTTCACTGAGTCCTGAACTGTTCCAGTAATCTTCGACACCAGGCGTTTCTGTGCGGGTCTCTAACATTTGACCTACAAGTACGCTCAGAACGAAAACAACGAGGATCAACCCCTTGATCCATTTCCCCATTTAGACCCCTCCCATTGACAAATAAGAGCAACACATGTGCCGCTTGAGCTGCAACACAGGGGGTTCTGAACTGCGTTTCGTGAAAACTTTACTTGAGTGTCCATTGGGGTGTCATGCTAAATTGGATTCCATGATTATCGTAACTGGCGCAAATGGATTTATTGGAAGTGCTCTTGTTTGGCAACTGAACCAAAGAGCCTACAGCCACATTTTAGCGGTGGATTCTGTAGGGCTTGATCAGCGAAATCTTTTACAAGGCAAAGCTTATTCACAATTTCTTTTAAAAGATCAACTTTGGGAATTTTTACGCTCACCGAAGGCTTACGAAGTCACGGGTATTTTTCATATGGGGGCGTGTTCTGCAACCACAGAAAAAAACTGGGAATTCTTAAAGGAAAATAATCTCGAATATTCTCAAAAGATTTTTCAATGGGCGGCTAAAGAACAAAAAACTTTGATCTATGCAAGTTCTGCGGCCACTTACGGTGATGGTGAGATGGGCTTTGACGATCAAAGTCCTTCCACTGATTTTGAACCACTCAATCTTTACGGCAAATCAAAACTTTTGATGGACCAATGGGCCCTAGAGCAAAAGGTGACTCCACATCATTGGTACGGAGTTCGATTTTTTAATGTTTTTGGCCCCAATGAATATCACAAGGGCAGCATGAGCAGTTTGGCTTACAAGGCTTTTCACCAAATCAAGAAAAATGGAAAGCTTGGACTTTTTAAAAGCTATCATCCGCGCTATCAAGATGGTGAACAAAAACGTGATTTTGTTTATGTAAAAGATGTGATTCATTGGATGGTGGATTTGATGGAAGCCACTCCACAAAACGGAATTTATAATATGGGATCAGGCAAAGCCAGATCTTGGATGGATTTAGCGAAAGCTGTTTTCAAATCCATGAATCAAGATCTGAATATCGATTGGCTCGAAATGCCAAACGATATAAAAAATCAGTATCAGTACTTCACAGAAGCTAAAATGCAAAGGTGGCAAGGGCAAAATCTAGATGAAAGCCAATGGCCACTGGAAAAAGCGGTGGAAGACTACGTTCAAAATTATTTACAAAAAGGGGATTCGCTCCTTTAATGAATAATATTGAATCACACTTAAAAAAATTTATCGTTGATACTTCAACTAGACCCTACACTCCCCGTGATCATGCAGTCTGGCGATTTATTCTAAGACAACTTAAAAGTTTTTTAACAACCAATGCCCATCCTTTTTATGTTGAGGGCTTAAAAAAAACTGGAATCACAATTGATGAAATTCCAAAAGTTGAATCCATCAGTCAGCGCCTGACGGAATTTGGTTGGACAGCTCAACCTGTCAGTGGATTTATTCCGCCTGCTATCTTTATGGAAATGCAGGCCTCAAACATTCTACCGATTGCAAGTGATATGCGGTCCTTAGATCAGGTTCTGTACACTCCTGCCCCTGATGTGGTTCACGAAGCTGCAGGACATGCGCCGATGCTTGCTCATGCGGAATACGCCACTTACTTAAAAAATTACGCACAAGTCGCAAAGAAGGCTATTCTGAGTTCCGAGGATCTTGAGATCTATAAAACCATTCGTGAACTTTCTGATTTAAAAAGCCAATCCCGTGTTGATCCTCAAATGATCACCAATTTAGAAAAAAAATTAACTCAAATCAGCCAAAACCTCAGCCATCTATCAGAGGCTACGTTGCTATCAAGAATGAATTGGTGGACTGCCGAGTATGGATTGATTGGAAGTTTAGAGCATCCAAAAATTTATGGAGCAGGATTGTTGTCTTCCTTAGGTGAGTCCAAACTGTGCCTCAGTGATAAAGTGAAAAAGGTGCCACTCACAATTGATTGCATCAGGTATTCCTATGATATTACCGAACCTCAACCTCAACTTTTTGTAACTCCTGACTTCAAACATTTGTCTGTCGTTCTTGAAGAACTCAGCCGACAGATGGCTTACAGAACTGGCGGAGCTTTGGGCCTATCAAAGGCTGTCCAATCTAAAACTGTTTGCACAGTTGAGCTCAACTCGGGTTTGCAAATTTCTGGTCAAGTGGTCGAATTCTTATCTGATTCAGATAGTAGGATTTCATTTTTTAAAACCACAGGTCCTAGTCAGCTTTCTTTTAATTCATCGGAACTTGTGGGTCACTCAAGTGAATACCATGGTCACGGCTACAGCTCCCCTATTGGTGCACTGAAATCTTTTCCAGGGGAATGTCCTTCAACATTATCTGCAGAACAATGGGCCGTTTTGAACATTGATCTGAATAAAAATTCAAAAATCCAATTGGAATATGCCAGCGGCGCTGTCGTTCAAGGAATTTTAAAGTCAGCCTTACGAAAAAATGGAAAAACAATACTTCTAACGTTAGATCAGGCGACGGCCCAGTTGAACGATAAAATTTTATTTCAACCTGACTGGGGAACTTTTGATTTAGCATTGGGATTAAGTGTGACTTCTGTCTTTGGAGGTCCTGCCGATCGAAAAGCTTTCGGTCAGGTCGATGATTTTAAAGTCTCACAAATTCCTCAAGCGCAGTATTCAGAATTGGATTTTCAGCTTTTCGGTTTCTATCAGACTCTCAGAGATCTTCGAGCTCATAAAAAAACACCTTATGATCTTGAAACCTGTCTACGATTTGCCATGCAAGAAGCTCCCGAAGAATGGCTTCTCTTTATCGAAATTTTAGAATTTTCTAAAGCTCAAGGATTTACTCACATAGAAAAAATGTGTTTCGAGCATCTTAATTCTATTTCAAAAAATGAATCCATCAAAAGTTGCATTCAAGACGGAATCACACTTTCCCACACGATGCATATATGACTCTTGATTTCGAGCTTCGAGTTGTTTTATCTCAGCCTATCTACGAGCGAAACATCGGTGCCGTTTCAAGGGCCATGAGCAATATGGGATTTGATCAGCTGATCTTAGTGGATCCCCAATGCGAAATTACTTTCGATGCTCAGCAGGCGGCTGCTACTGGGCAAAAAGCTTTGCAAAATAGAACTGTTTATAAAACCTGGGCTGATTTTGAAGCTGCAGAGCCTGAATCCCTACGTATCGGATTTACCACAAAAGATGGCAAAGCCAGGCAGGTTCGGGATTTGAAACCCACACTGGATTGGATCAAAGAATTCTCTCCGCAATTCCACCCAAGACAAACTTCAAAGCCAGTCCTGCACTTTATTTTTGGCCGCGAAGACTGGGGCCTGAGCACCGAAGATCTTGAAGACGTGAACTTCGCCTGCTGTCTTCCCACCTACGGTGAAAATGTCAGCATGAATCTAGCCCAAGCCGTACTGATTGCACTTTTCATGCTTCGACAACATTGGGGCGGAACAAGAACTTCTTTAGAAAATGATTTACCCATTCGAGAGTTTAAAAAAAGTCCCCGGTCTTTTCCAGACAAAGCACTTCGGAATTGGCTTATGGCTTTGGGATTTGCCATCGATCGTGGAAAAGTGAATGCCTACACGGTGATGAAACGAATTTTACTGCAGAATGCACCGAACTCAAAAGAACTTAGAATTTTAGAGGTCGTGATACAGCAATCGGCTCGGAAGTTAAACGAGTATAATAAGCTGAAGAAGTCCTAAACTGACAGACTCAATAACTCTTTGAACCTTTGCCTTATATGATTTTCAATTCTTTTTGGAAATTCATGTTGCTTTAAAAGTTTTAAAAATTGAGCTTGATTGATATTCGATAGGTCTAGTTCAGGAAAGTCTTTAAATTTTCTTCCTCTTCTAGAGCTAATATAAAGACAATCAATCAATGCTTTTTCAGCTGTTGCTAATCCATAAGTCACATCTTGGTTTAACCACTGGATTCCCGATTGCATGTACTTAGGATTCATTTGAATAAATTCAAATGCAGCACCCTTTGAATTGAGCTTTCTTCCGTGTCCCGTTGTTGCGACAAATATACGCTGTGGAATTTGTGAGATCACTTGGTGACGTTGCAGAGCCGATAAAAATGAAACATAGCCCTGTTCAGCACCAACTAAATACGGGGTTAAACTGTAGACTGAATAGTTTGGATGGTTCGTGTTTGCCCATAATCCTCTGGTTACAAACTGAATAAGTTCAGATTTTTCTAAACTTTTTAATTTTCTGGAGGCTGCATCCAATCTGGTTTTTGTAGCGAGTGCAAATTCACGGGTTAAAAAAATGGCTTTCATCGAAATAAATTTTTCTGCCTTCATTTTATCTGATCCAAAATCAAGTTTTGAATCTTATCCCAATTTTCACGACCACCATAGGAATTTAAGCCATCCGGATTCAAATACATTTCGACCTGATCTCGATACTGTTCATAAGAAATTGATAATGCACTCTCTTGCGCTTTAACTAAAACTTCATCACTTAAATTCCAGTTTTTCTTTTCAAAATTATTTCCTAAGAAAAGGATGTATAGATCAAATACATCTCGAGCCTGAACCTCTGTGCGCCCTGCAAGCGCTTTGATTTTTTGAACGACTGCAAAGTTTCCCGTATAATGCAGACAACGATAGGAGAGCCTACTATAGGGACCAGAAACTGAGGGGTTTATATCTTCATCAATAAACTGATCAGAACCACTTCTTCTTGAAAACTCGACTTTGGTTGGGAAAATTTCACCTTTTGTATTCACTAGACGAAGCCGAAATCTTTGCGTTGTCGTTGTTTGCTTCGCCTTTTCAGGATCATTTATAATTAAATCTTTTATTCCATAAACAGACAAAGATCTTCTGAAGGCAGGGCTCGCAAGAATTTTATAGCAATTTTTCTTCAAAGTCGGGACTGAAACGCCCGTCACATCCAAATCCATATCTTCTGAATATCTAGGACTTTTAAAAAAAAACCTTAAGTTGACTCCACCCTTTAAAACAAATTGGCCTGAGCCTGACACTCGAAGCAGGTTTTCTAAAAATAAGAGGTGAAAGACCTCGCGAAGCTGTTGATCCGTAAAAATGCCCATGATTTAATTATGAACCTGAAATGACACATTTGTCAATTCAGGTTCATAATTGATCATCCAAACTAGCAAAAGAGAGCTCGAAAGATAACGTGATTCAGCAGTTAAGGGATTGCGATATCAAGTGTCTGGGCCCCGTTCATATTAAACATCTTCTGAACTTGCCTGCCATCTTCAAGTTGAGCGAAAATTGTGTACTGACCTGGATCTAAGACTTTAAAAAAGTACCCCTGCTGATTTGTTTGAAATGGTTTTTCCCCGTTTAAAAAAGGAATATTTGTAAAACCAACTCGAGCTTTAGCAATTCTGCCAGAGCGACCGTCAATCACACGTACAGTCAGTAAATTTTTATCAATTCGTTGAAGGAAGTAAACCCAGGCGTCTCTGTGCTTTTGAACAGTGGCATTACGAATATTGTAGTTAGGTTGAAAAGCTTTATTAATTTCAAAAGTGAAAGAGACAGCTCCAAATTCTCCAAACATGTAGCTCATGGAATCACCATCCGCAGAATACAGAAGCTGCCAGGGTGTGCCTGCCGTGTAGTTGCCTCGGCCACTATCACTGGGAAGCTTTTGGGCCACTTCATTTGCGATTCTTGAAATGAGTTCATTTTCGCCCGTGAAAATTCCTCGACATCCATAGGGAAAAAGAACCATTTCACTAAACGAGTGATAGGACAAATAAGCCACAGGCCGAATGATCTGAGCAAGACTAATCAGAGCTTGGGTTTCCGGTTCAGAATTGGGTGTGGGACCACGATAATCTTGAGCACTATTAAAATTTGACGAACCATTACACTTATTCCATGTGAAACTGTAATTGCGATTGATATCCACACCAAAAACTCGAGATCCTTGCGATCTTGCGTTTTTTCTCCAATAGTTATCTTTGCTCCAAACGATATTGCTACCATCCACATTGAGCATGGGAACAATCCAAATGTTCCATCTTGAAAACAGATCCACGGCTCTTTGAGATCCTCGGCTTAAAGTCGCAAGTGTTGAAACTCCCACATCAAGGACAACTTCTGGAGTCATTATCTCTCGGGCATGATGTAGGCCATCAAACAGAATTGAGGGTTTGGATAAATGTTGTTGAGAGCGAACGTTGGGAGTGCTGGAAATGAGAAGGGCCCAAATGGGTTGACCCAATACAGAGGATCCTATTTGTTCGAGTCGGGTGAATTGTGGATACTTCAGATGAAGTTCCTTTAAACTTTTTTCCACTTTTTCAGGATTGAGATAACGAGAGTCAACACCCTCTCTAAAATCATCTGAAGTGTATTTTTGAAAACCAGGCATTCCTAATTCAGCTAGTTTAGCAACTCCCGCAGGTGTTGTGATAACTTCGATGGATCCATCTTTCCAATCGGAACCCGCCACATCGAAACCATTTTTTTGCAAGAATTGCGAATATCGCGTCATCTCTTGAGGTGATCGGACATTGGTTTTTAGATAGTACCTTGATTTGACGGCCATAGGCTGAGCAGCTGTTAAAGCACCTAGAGTTAAACTCAATAAGAAGACAAATAAAATTTTCACGAAAGTTCCCCCACCGAATATGTATAACGGTACTCCTTATGCTTTTAGAATTTCAACTGGAATCGACGGTCGACTTGCGACAATCCCGCGAATTGGGAGCTTCAATATCCTAAGCGTTATTTCCGTAATTCGATTGTGAATTGGACAGCTGGTTCAGAACTGAAATTAGGGGGTGGTCTCGGAAAAAATATGAAGAACTCTAAATTTCTCACAGACTACTGAATGAGTCTTTGAATTCCACTCCAGACCTATTTCTTTTCCATAATCGGTAAAAAACCTCTCATGTGCTGTTTTCCAGTAAAGATAGGATCGATCACCTTCACCCTCTAAAAATGCAAACTCCTCATCCACTT
>Ga0164293_10004110_pt1 | contig 12462 bp, 9 predicted proteins | sample GEODES118metaG_FD_111487 | JGI IMG/M metagenome (GOLD analysis project Ga0164293, IMG submission 111487) | Eutrophic lake water microbial communities from Lake Mendota, Wisconsin, USA - GEODES118 metaG | ecosystem: Environmental > Aquatic > Freshwater > Lake | place: USA: Lake Mendota, Wisconsin... | reverse complement strand
TCCCAACGAGGCCGCCATCACACGCCTCGTCGGCGCCATCCTGCTTGAGCAGAACGATGAATGGGCTGTCCAGCGAACCCGCTACATGACACTGGAAACTCTGGCCACAATGAGCGATGATCCACTCGTCAGCATGCCCGCTGTGGCCGCCTGACATCAACCGCCCGGGCCAATCCCGATAGCGGCCACTGGTGAGGAGCTACACCGAACTGGGACACGACCCATCAAACCAATTGGTACGCATGAAAAACAAAGCTGTGGTCGGTGCCTCGATCTTGAAATCGATAGGTTGGCTGTCGCGCACAACGCCCGACTTTCAGGAACAACTGCTTTCAACTGCGGTCTGGAAGACCGCCAAGCCTGGTATGGAGATCAGTCGAACTGGCGATCAGGGCGGTCTGATCGGCGTTGCGCAAGGGACGGTTGAGGTTGCTGCTGATCACAGCCATCCTGACACACGTTTCTTGCATATGGCCACTGCCGGCTTTTGGGCTGGGCATCGCCCGCTGATCGGCAAGTTGCGAAACATCACGCTGACCGCACGAACCGAATTGCTATGGGTACTGGTGCCAAAGCATTCAGTCGAGCAGCTGTTGCGGGATCAGCCGGAGTACTGGCGGTTCATCGTCGATTTGAGCGACACGGCCTTTGAAACTGCACTTGAGTTGGCGGTTGATCTCACTCGCCAGAATGGCCTTTCGCGGGTGGCAGTAACGCTACTTCGGCTGTGCGGTTGCAGGCATGTTTCTCCTTCGTACCAAGAGGATTTGACATTGCATCTGTCGCAAGCAGAACTGGCAGCGATCTGCAACATGACGCGCAACACTTTCCGCGCCTATTTGTCTCATTTGGAGCAGCTCAGCTTGATCGATGTCAGCTATCGCAGCATCCGGATCGTTGACGCCGACAAGCTACGGGCGCTGCAAAGCGTGGACGAATAGGCATTTTCATTCCGCTGGACCGGGTCGTGCCCCAATTCGTGGTCTAGTTTCCGACCACTGACCGCTATCGGAATTGGCCCGGGCGGTTGATGTCAGGCGACCACGGCGGGCAGGCTGACGATGGAGCTATGGTTGATCGGCGTGCGCAGCCTGAAACGTGAACTGCAGCCGGTTACCGAGGAGCGCGACGGTCGAATAAAAGCGGCCACGTACTTCGCCAAGGATGCAAAGTGAAGTATGAAATTGCCTAGTTTTGACGTCTTCCTTGGCCGGTTGATCATGCTGCCTTTCTTCCGTCCTCGCCAAGCCCCTTTCTTTCATTTGCGTGCGCCTTCTCGAATTATCTACCGACGGACAGCCACCATGACCGATATTGCGGAGTATCGCAGCCTGTTCATCAGCGCGCGCGACGGGCTGAAACTGCATGTTCGGGATTATGGCGAGGCGTCACACCCTGCCCTGCCCGTGGTGTGCCTGCCCGGACTGGCGCGCACCTCTGCGGATTTCCACGAATTGGCACTTGCGCTCAGCCACGATGCCCGCCGTCCGCGCCGCGTCATCGCGCTCGACTATCGCGGGCGCGGACGCTCGGAATACGACAGGACGTGGAGCAACTACGACCTCAAGGTTGAGCTGGACGACGTGTTGCAGGTGCTGGCCGCTACCGGCATCCACGAGGCGGTCTTCGTCGGCACCTCGCGCGGCGGGCTGATCACCATGTCCATGGCACCGGTCCGGCCCGGCGCGATCAAGGGCGTGGTGCTGAACGATATCGGCCCGGTGCTGGACGCGCAGGGGCTGATCCGCATCAGGGGATATGTGGGCAAACTGCCCGCCCCGCGCACATGGGCTGAAGCCAGCGACATCCTCAGGCAGGCCTTTGGCGCGCAGTTCCCAATCCTGAATGCGGAGGAATGGGACGGCTATGCCCGCCGCACCTGGAAGGAAGCCGATGGCCGGCTCGTGCCAGACTACGACACGGCCCTGATGAAAACGCTGGAACAGCTTGATCTCGAAGCCCCCTTGCCAGTGCTCTGGCCGTTCTTCGATGGGCTGAAGCATGCACCCATGCTGGTGCTGCGCGGTGCCTTCTCGGACCTGCTCTCCGATGCGACGGTCAATGCGATGGTGGCCCGCCACCCGGCTAGCGAGGGCTTCACCGTGGCGGGGCAAGGGCACGCGCCGATCCTTGCCGGCAAGGTTATCCTAAGCCGCATCGCCCGGCTGTGCGCCCGGGCAGATGACGCCCGCCACTAGATCATGCCGCTTTCGGCGAAAGGCGGGATCCGCTTTGCCTCAACCTGCTCCAAGCCGGTGATCCTTCACGGAAAAAGGCCCGGATGCGTGATCCGGGCCTTATCGTTCGTTGCGTTTCCGCGGTGTGTCTGAAGACCGGAGCGACCGTCAGTCAGGAGGCCTTGCCGCCCTTGGGCTTGTCGAGCTTCTCGATATTGCCCTGCCCCAGGGAGCCATCATCCTTGGAGGTCGTTACCTCGCCGCGCTTGACGCGCGCCGCGAAGGCCGTTTCCTTGCCGGCTGCGAGTTCAGCGGCCTGGGCCACCCACTCTTCGCGCTCGATGCGCCCCGGGAAGGACAGATAGGAGCCGACCCACAGCGCGTTGTCACGCGTCCAGGCGGCGATCTGGTCGAAATGCCAGATGCCGAGACCATGCAGACGGCCTTCATTCTGCCGCCCGATCCCACGAATCAGCTTGAGATCGTCAGCCTTGCCGCCACGCGGGGAGGCCAGCCCTAGCGGACGCCTGCCGGCAATCAGATCTTCGCCCTCGACCTTGGGCATGACAGCGGGAGCGGCTGCCATGATCGGAGCTGCGGCAGCGGCAGTCGGTACAGCAGTTGGGGCTGAAGGTGCTGCTCCTGTCAGATCCCTGTGCCACTCGCGCGCACCGCCGGCCATCAGGCCCGTGCCGATGCCTGGACCGGCATCACCGAGGTTCTTGTGCCATTCACGCACGCCGCCGGTCGGCTCGGGGCCGCCAAAGGCTTGCCTGCACAGGCAGCCGATGCAGCAGCCCGCCAGGAACAGCGCGAACATCAGAAGGCCTGTCTCGATCCATAGCGCCGCGACGCCGTTGATGACGCGGAACCAGGTCAGCAGCAGCGCAATGAGCGCCACCAGCAGGCCTAGCGGCAGCCAGCCCCACTGGCGCTTTTCATCGCGGCAGGTCAGCCAGCCCATGATGAGGCCGATGATCAACGCGGCCAGAAGATACCAGCCAAATTGGGAGATCAGATAATACATGTTCATGCCCCCTCGCTCACGGATTGACGATGGTGAATTGTACGCGGCGGTTCTGCTCGCGGGCGGCCGCTGTCCCGTGCGGGATCAGCGGCTTGTCCGCGCCGAAACCGACCGGCATGAAGCGGTTTGCAGCGACGCCGCGCGCCACAAGGGCACCGATCACGGCTTCCGCCCGCTTTTCGGACAAGGTCTTGTTCGGATAGCCACGGCGCTCGCCATCGAGGTTGGTGTGGCCCTCGACCGCGATCCGGGCTGTCGGGCAGGCCTGCAGCACGCGGGCAACCTCGTCGACGACGGCGATGGTGCTGGCATCAGCAGCAAGTTCATCACTGCTCTGCTGGAACAGGATGGCGCGCCCCTTGGTGGCGCTGTCCAGTTCAAGCTGGCAGTTGGTGCAGCCTGTCTGGCGGATACTGACCTGCCCCTGGCCGGCGAAGCCGACTGGAAGGCCGACACGGGAGCCAGTCTCGACCTCCTGCTTGATGACATCGCGGCAGGTCATGCCCTGAAGCGAAATCGTCTGGTCATCGACCCGGACGGTGCCGAGATCGAGCCTCAGCAGGTTCGACAGCGCCACGCGGGTCGCGCCACCGAAGTTGGCGGGTGCGCCACCGACGATCTGGAGTTCATCCCGGATCTTGCCGCGGAAGCCGGCGGCCTCGGCCGCGTTGACCAGTTCGGTGCGCGTCGCCTGATCCGGCACATAGCCGGTGAGCGCGATGCCAGACTTGTCGGCCTGCGCCTCCATGGCATAGGGCCGGACGGCGACGCCGACCTGTGCGAGGCGGGCCGCGCCCGGCAAGGTGCCGGTCATGGCCTGATCGACCATGCGCTTGGCGTCCGGTGAGCCGGCAATGCCGCTCAGCGTCAGGGCCGGGCCAGCGAGCGCAGCCTGCCCGGTCGAGAGCCGGCCAAGCTGCTGGAGCGCGAAGGCGGCGGAAGTCGCCTGATCCGGCGGCGTGGCGACCACTGCCTGAAGGCGCATGTTGTCGATCACGGCACCTGTGGTGGCTGCGCGGGCCGCCGCAATTATGGCGGAGCGGACCGCATCAGACGGAACCAGCCCGGTCAGGGTGATGCCGTTATTGTCTTTCGCAGCGGCCCAGACCAGCGGCACGGGCTGCGGCGGAGGCGGTGCGGCCACGACCGGCGGCGGCGGCGGCGGGGGCGGCGGCGGAGCCGGGGCCACGACGTCAGCGCGGGCGAGGCGCATGCCAGCAGGCAGGGCTGCAGCGAGCGCTGCATCCACGCCGGTCTTGATGGCGGCATTCGGCGCGTTGCCGGTAACGACCAGGGCCGGGCCATTGAGCGAGGCCTGGCCAGTGCTCAGCGCGGCCAGCTGGCCGAGCGCGAAGTTGGTGGCGGCCGCATAATCCGGCGGGCTGGCGATGTTGCCGTCAATGTTGCCTTGCACCACCAGATTGTCGGTGACGGTGCCGGTTGTGGCGATCACGGCGGCGGCGGTTACCGCAGCCTTGGCCGCGGCAGACGGGGCCATGCCCGAGAGCACGATGCCGGTAGGGTTCTTCAAAGCCGACCAACTCAGCGCCACGGGGGGTGGCGGCGGGGCCGGGCATTCGATCACGCCATTGCCGAGCGAGAAGCCCTGCAACAGTTGGCCAGCCACGCCGCGGCGCAGCGCATCGCACGCCTCGAAGCTGGCGGGGCCGCGACCGACGACATTGTAGATCGTGTTGGAGATCGAGGCCGTGCCTTCCACCATGCGCGAGAGCTGGCCCATGCCAGCGGTGACCATGCCCGTCAGGCTGGCCGGTGCGCCCAGTGCGGGCTTCATGGCGTCTGTGACGGCAGCACCGGGCGCTGCGGCGCGCACGGCGGTGTTGATCTCCGCGCGCACGGCATCCGACGGATAGAAGCCGGACAGGGTGATTGCGCCGGAAGCGGCCTTGGCAGCAGACCAAAGATAAGGCGTCACGGTCGGCGGCGTGACCGCGCAAGCCGCCCGCGTGAAGCCTTGCGGTGGGTTGGCGAGGCGGGGCAGCAGCGCAAGATAGCCGTCGGATGTGGCGGCGGCACCCTCGAAGCAGAAGTTGCCGTCGTTGATCGAGGCCTTGCCGCTGGTGAGACTGCCAAGCTCGGCGAGGCCAGCGGCGGCGGCGGCGGCAAAACCGGCCGGCGCGCCAAAGGCGACGCGCTGCTGGTCATCGACCTGAGCGTTGGGGATGGCGCGTGCGGCAGCGGCGGCATTGGCGGCCTTGGCCGTGTTGTCAGGCACGAAGCCGGTCAGTGTGATGCGGTTACCGTCGCGCTGCGCAGACCATGTATAGGGGCGCTGGCCCTGCGCCAGCCTGAGGGTACCATCAACGCGGCGCACGCCGAACTCGGCATCGACGGCGCGCAGGGTGCCAGGCTGAAGGTCGGGCGCGCGGACATCACCGGCGAGTGTGACATCGCGGCCGGCGACGCTGGCAGCGAGCGGAGCGAGGCCCGGCGTGAGGCCGGCGACCGCAAGGCCCGCACTCTCGGCCCGCGCCTTGACATCGGCGGCAACCGGGCCGGCCTTCTGCCACATGGCGAACACCCAGAGCAGCGCCAATGGCAACAGTCCCCACCACCACTTCTTCGGCTGACACATTGTCCGCCCCCTCATGTTTCTTCCTATGAGCCGCCAGGCGGCCCTTGCCGGAGTGCTCCGGGGAGCGCAGGGCCACCCCGGTTTCGGATGACGACCAGCCAAACTGATCTTCATTCTTCATTATCATTTGGGCTGGGAAAGCGGATGGGAGTCAAGTGTAGAGCAGCGAAATAACCTGTGTCGCGCCAAAGTCTTGCGCGAACATGGTTTCTGTCACTGGCCCTGAAGGCATTTGCGGCAAGTATACTCGCACGATGACAGTGTCTGGCACAGTTTGGGGTGCATTACGCAGAACGCGCCAATATTCGGAACCGGTCAACGCAAAAAAGAAGGCCCGGGTTTCCCCGGGCCTTCCCTGACACAATCCCCGAGGGGAGAGTTATCAGAAGTCGCGCTGGATGCGGAAGCGACCTTCCACAGCCGATTGCGAGCTTGTGCTGCTCGCAACGTTATTGGCGTTGGTGTAGGTAAAACGACCCCTCGGATCGACATTCTGGTAGATAACTTCCACACCGAGGTTCAGGCCGGGAGCAATGGTGTACAAGAAATTGGTGCCGATCTCGAACTTCGAGAACGAACGCAGACCTGTGATTGCGCTCAGAGTTGGCAGAGCAGCGTCAACGACCGGTGCATTTCCAAGCGATCCGTAGCTCACGTTGGTGTAGCCAAAGAACACGTGCTGACGCAAGGTCGGCGTCCAAACGGCGCGGAGCGCAGCCACCAGCGAGTAGCCTTCGCTGAGGTTGATCCTACCAGTGCCAACATCGGATGCGAAGTCAGCCACGGCGACGTTGGCGTAGCCTTGGCGAACCGAGGAACCGAGACCGATGTAGTTCAACATGCCACGGGTGTAGGTACCTTCAAACACGATGGCCGATCCGGCACCCAAAGCAGGCGTGTTCATGGACACGCCACCGAGCAAGGCAAAGCCAGTCTTGGAGCCGGTGATCGGAGCTGCCAAGCTGTAGTTGGTGACAGAAACGTTGCGGAGCGCAGCAGCAAACATGGCAGAGCCCCAGCCCTGCGAGAGACGCAGGTTACCGACCAGATCCGGATAGGGGCGACCCTGATACAGGAGGTTGGTGTTAGCGACAGCCAATACGGGTTGGGGGACGCCAGCAACGACGGCAACACCAAGAGCACGCGCATTGGAGGCGAGATCGCTCACGCTGCGGTCTTCGATACCGAGGGTACCGGTGAATCCGCCGCCGAAATTGGCGGTGTAGGCGAGCACGTTTGCATTGCTTCCCTGTGTGCCGGAAATGGCACGGCCGCTCCAGAACATGTCTTCGCCGTAGTATTCGAAGAATGATGCAGAACGGCCGGCGGTAACGAAGCCGCTGCCGAGACCAAACTGAATGAATGCTCGGGACATTACGACTGCCACGGTGCCGGTCGCCAACGTCGCGCCGCCGAGTGTCACGCTGTTGCGAGAAGTGTTACCGGCAAAGAAGAAATCAGGACGACCGGAAGGATTGCTCATGTCAAGGCGGACGTACGCACGAACGGTGCCAATGCCAGTCTGCTGACGATAATCAAGGTTCAAGCGGGAACTAGCAAGAATGCCGTAGGCGTCATCGGCCTTTGAAAAGCGCTTGCCGACCAGATAGTCAGCGCGAACGCGGCCCGAGATCATCAGGCAGTTATCGGCGCTGCCGGGAACGACAAAGCCGGTGTGGCCAGCGCCGCCGGAGCAGACGCGAACATAATCGACAGGGGCGGCCTTCCGGGACGGAAGATCGGCTGCCATGGAACCGGTGACGGCCATCAGGCCGGCGGCGGAACCGAGGAGAAGGCTCTTGACGAGCTTCATGGTGAAACCTCCAATAGGATTTTCGAGACCCAAAACGGGATCAGGATTTTCTTTCTGCCGCCGCTCCCTTTCGGGTTTCTCGTCAGAGCCCTTTTCCCGACCTTCAGGTGAAACCAGCTTTTCAGATGGCGTCACCAAAAGAGCGCTCAGGAGTTGACCTCCTTCGCATAACCGCAACATACGCGTCCCTCCCCGCCGATCAACCGGAATGAACGGCCCACCCGGTGGATCGGGGCTGTTTGAAAACAGGTGTTGCAAGATCGCCACGCTTTGAGGGGGTCTGGAAAGGTTCTGTTAACCAGCCCAGCCCGCAAACGCCGGCCTGGGCCGCAGTATCGCGCTGAATGACGGGCGACGGTGTGTAGAATCGGTGCCATGCCGGTTTCTGGCGCAACAGGCGCAGCATGGGCACCATGTCATCCCCGCCTTGGGCCAGGGTCGGGCCGGGCTCTGCACGGATCAAGTGACAACGAGGCTCCGCAGGCGGTCCCGGATCAGGTCCGGGACGACGCGGGTGGTGGGGTGACCGCGATGATTCAAATTGCGCGGCAGTGATCACTCCTTATAGATAAGTGCGCAGGTGGGCACGCGGGTGCCTGTCATTGTCCAGATCTGGCGGATCACGCGGCACCCCAAGGCCTGCGCCGGCAGGCGAAGCACACATCAGGCGTCAACGAGCGCCATCCGGAGGAAGACCCATGATTTCACGTCGTCACTTTGTTGCAGGCATGGCAGGCACCGGCGCGCTGGCCGCAGGGCTTGGCCCACAGGCCGCCCAGGCGCAGACCGTCGATCTGCTCAAGATATTCATTCCGGCAGCCCCCGGCGGCGGCTGGGACCAGACGGGCCGCTCGATCGAGGCAGTGCTGCGCGCGACCGGCGCCGTCAACGGCGTGCAGATCACCAACGTGCCCGGCGCCGGCGGGGCTGTCGGCCTGCCGCAGTTCCTCAACAACTGGCGCGGCCAGGGCAATTCGCTGATGGTGGCAGGCATGGTCATGGTCGGCTCGCTGATCGCCAACAAGAGCCCGCTGAAAATCACGCAGACGGTGCCGATCGCCCGCCTCACCGGCGAGTTCCTCGCGCTGGCCGTGCCAGCCGCCTCACCGTTCAAGGACGCCAAGGATTTCGTCGCTGCGCTCAAGGCCGATCCGACCAAGGTGCCGGTGGCCGGCGGTTCGGCCGGCGGTTCTGACCACATCATGCTGGGCATGATCGCCAAGGCGGCCGGCGTGCCGGCAGCCCGCGTGTCTTATGTGGCGTTCTCGGGCGGTGGCCCGGCCATGGCCGCGCTGCTGGGTGCACAGGTTGCCGCCGGCGTCTCGGGCTATGGCGAATTCGCCGAGCAGGTGAAGGCAGGCAAGCTGCGCGTTCTCGCCATCTCTGCCGACAAGCGGCAGGACGGCATCGACGCACCGACGCTCAAGGAACAGGGCATCGATGTCGAGCTGTTCAACTGGCGCGGCGTGTTCGCCCCTCCCGGCGTGTCGGATGCCGACCGCGCTGCGATGGTGGCGATGATCAGCAAGATGGCCACCACCCCGCAATGGGCCGAGGTCTGCAAGCAGCGTGACTGGACCCAGATCACGCTGGTGGGCGACGCCTACAGGACCTTTCTTGATGCCGAAGTGACGCGCATCGAAGGCATTCTCAAAGACCTCGGGCTGGCCTGAGTTCAATGGCGGGGGACGGGGGGTCCAACCAGCGGGGCGCGGCTGACGCCGCCCCCGCAACCGGCGATCTGCTCGTGGCGCTCGGCGTCGTCGGGCTGGCTGCTGTGGTGCTGTGGCAGGCTTGGGAGATCCCGGTCTCGCCGATCTATGCCAAGGTCGGGCCGACACTGGTGCCGATCATGGCGGGGCTCGGGCTGCTGGTGTTCGGCGCGGCCCTCGTGGTCAGCGCAGCGCATGGCGGCTGGCAGACAGAGGACGAGAAGGCGATCACGCCGGACCGGCTGGCCCTTGGCTGGGTGCTTGGCGGGCTGGCGCTGAACGTGCTGACCATCGGGCCGCTCGGCTTCACGCTGGCCTCGGTGCTGCTGTTCGTGTGCGTGACGCGCGGCTTCGGCTCGCGCCAGCCGCTGCGCGATGCGGCCATCGGCGGAGCGTTCGCGCTGGTCGCCTATCTCGGCTTTGCCAAGACATTGAACATCAACATCGGCGCCGGCCTGATCGAAAACGGCATCGAGTGGCTCATCGCCACGGTGCGGGGGCGCTGAGTTGGACGGAATCAACGGGCTGATCACAGGTTTCGGCGTGGCACTGACACCGATGAACCTGCTGTGGTGCCTTGTCGGCACCACGCTGGGCACGGCCATCGGCGTGCTGCCGGGCCTCGGCCCTGCGCTCACCATCGCGCTGTTGCTGCCAATCACCTTCAAGGTCGAACCGCAGGCGGCATTCATCCTGTTCGCCGGCATCTATTATGGTGCAATGTATGGCGGCTCGACGACATCGATCCTGCTCAACACGCCGGGCGAAAGTGCATCCATCGTGACCTCGATGGAGGGCAACAAGATGGCCCGCAACGGGCGCGCCGGGGCGGCGCTGGCTACGGCGGCCATAGGCTCGTTCGTGGCCGGCACCATCGGCACGCTCGGCATCGCCTTCCTTGCGCCGATCGTCGTCGACTGGGCGCTGAAGTTCGGCCCGGCCGAGTATTTCGCGCTGATGATCCTGGCCTTCACCACCGTCTCCGCCGTGCTCGGCAGTTCGGCGGTGCGCGGGCTGACGGCGCTGTTCTTCGGCATCTGGCTGGGGCTGATCGGCATCGATTTGCAGACCGGTCAGGCGCGTTTCACCTTCGGCGTGCAGGAGTTGTTCGACGGGATCAACGTGATTGTGGTGGCGGTCGGCCTGTTTGCAGTGGGCGAGACGCTCTACAATGCGGCCACCTACAAGAATAGCGAGACCAAGATCACGCCGCTGAAGGGCTCGCTGCTGATGACGAAGCTGGAGTGGAAGCGCTCCATCGGGCCATGGCTGCGTGGCACCGCCTTCGGCTTCCCCATCGGGGCGATGCCGGCGGGCGGGGCGGAAATCCCGACCTTCCTGAGCTACTACACCGAGAAGAAGCTGACCAAGTATCCGGAAGAGTTCGGCACCACCGGTGCGATCGAGGGCGTGGCGGGGCCGGAAGCTGCCAACAACGCCTCGGCTGCCGGCGTGCTGGTACCGATGCTGACGCTCGGGCTGCCGACATCGGCCACCGCCGCGATCATGCTGTCCGCCTTCCAGAGCTACGGCATCAACCCCGGTCCGCTGCTGCTGCAAACCCAGCCGGCACTGGTCTGGGGCCTGATTGCCTCGCTGTTCATTGGCAACGTCATGCTGCTGGTGCTCAACCTGCCACTGATCGGGCTGTGGGTGAAGATGCTTCAGATTCCGGCCCCGCTGCTCTATGCCGGCATCCTGGTGTTTGCCACCATCGGCACTTACGGCATCTCACAGTCCTACATCGACCTGATCCTGCTCTATGTGGTCGGCATCATCGGCTACCTGATGCGGCGCTATGATTTCCCGACCGCGCCGGTGATCATCGGCATGATCCTCGGCCCCCTCGCCGAGCAGAACTTCCGGCAAGCCATGACGATCTCGGCTGGTGACTGGACGGTGTTCTTCACCCGGCCCCTGTCGCTGACCATCATCGTCATCGCCTTGTCGCTGGTGGTCGTGCCGAAAATCTACAGCATGGCCAGGGAAAGCAAACGGCGGCAAAGCCTGGCGCGCTGAGGCGCGCCGGGCGATCCAGCCCATCATCAACGGTCCTGAACCATCCACCCCATCCTCATCCTGCGCTTGTCGAAGGATGGCATCCAGTTCGGCGATCGCTGGAACTCATCCTTCGGCGGGCTCAGGATGAGGAGTGTGGAGCAGAATGGCTGGATTGCTTCGCTGCGCTTGCAATGACGAATACAGCTCCTATGCCAGCCACCGGACCAGCCACAGCGCCAGCCCGGGCATGGCGAGGACCAGCACGAGCCGGATGATGTCGGCCACGATGAACGGCAGCACACCGCGATAGGTGGCTGTTATCGGCACATTGCGGGCAATGGCGCTGATAACAAAGACATTCAGCCCGATGGGTGGGGCCGTGAGCCCGATGCCGACCACGGTCAGCACAAGGATGCCGAACCAGATGGCTAACTCGTCCGGCGGCATGCCGAAATCCAGTCCCTGGATCACGGGGAAGAACACCGGCAAGGTTAGCAGGATCATGGCCAGTTCGTCCATCACGGCGCCTAGCAGGATGTAGAAAGCCAGCATGGCGATCAGCACCATGTAGGGCGAAAGGCCGGATGCGCCGATGGTCTCGGCCGCGATGGTAGGCAGACGCGACAGGGCCAGGAAGGCGCCGAACACCTCCGCCCCGAGCAGGATGATGAAGATCATGCCTGATGTCTCGGCGGTCTGGCGCAGGGCCGCAACGATGTCGGCAAAGCTCAGCGAGCGCTGGCCGAGCCCGGTCAGCAGCATCGCCACCGCACCCACCGCAGCCCCCTCGGTGGGCGTGAACACGCCGCCATAGATGCCGCCGACCACGACCAGCGCCAAAAGGATGGCGGGCATCACCGCGACCTCGACGAGCGCGACCAGCGCGGCAAGGCCAAGCCCGGCCAGCGCCATCCCGCCGCCGATCCCGCCCCTCGCCCATTGCGCGGCCACTAGCGCCGCCAGGCCTGCCGCCAGCAGGCGGGTCCAGAGCGGCTGCGGCGCGCGCTCGACGACTACCGGCTTGGCAAGCGGGGCCAGATGCGGGTGCCGGCGCACCACGATGGCGATGGTCAGGCAGTAGAACAACGCTGCCATCAGGCCCGGAATCAGCGCCGCCTGGAACAGCTTGGCGATGT
>Ga0164293_10004107_pt1 | contig 12462 bp, 10 predicted proteins | sample GEODES118metaG_FD_111487 | JGI IMG/M metagenome (GOLD analysis project Ga0164293, IMG submission 111487) | Eutrophic lake water microbial communities from Lake Mendota, Wisconsin, USA - GEODES118 metaG | ecosystem: Environmental > Aquatic > Freshwater > Lake | place: USA: Lake Mendota... | reverse complement strand
GTACCAGGGAACAAACTCAGCAGCAGATAGAGAATTACTTAACTCTTCCCCTGGAATTCCTAGTTTTCTTCCCCTTGAAGCGCCAGTTGCTAAAACTACTGCGTCATACTGATCCCGCAGATCTCTTAAAGAGATGTCTTTTCCTAACTCAACATTGGCAAATAATCTAAAGCTCGACTCTTTAGCAATCTTTTCAAAAACTTTTGAAACTGTTTTTATCTTTGGATGATCAGGTGCGACACCGCTTCTAACTAAACCCCAAGGTGTTGGCAAGCGCTCAATCATGTCAATTGCAAATGAGAGCTCATCTGTTTGAGCCTTTTGAAAAGCTTGCGCAGTGAAGTAACCAGCGGGACCTGCGCCAATTATTGCAATTTTATAGGTTGACAACTTTCCCCCCATATATTCATTTACAAATTTGTTTTGGTGCAGACAAGAAATTTTTGAACCCACACAACCCTTTAGGGGTAGCCTCGTATTAGTGAGGTGAGTAAGATCAAACCTTAATCATTTCTACACTGTTGGTTAAAGTTTACACCGTAATTTATCTGGGGCACCCATAATACTTAATGATTCTCGAATAAATACAAAAAATAATGCTTGTGTGCATTTACAGTAAAACTGATTTTGTTAATTTTGGTAGGGACAGTCGCGGTTGAATAAAATACTAGACCTTGAACCACGGTTTAATTATGGTATCAACCAATTTACGATATTCTCATGTGCGCAGGAAAGGATTTAACTCGAGCTCAGGCCTAGTAAAGGTTCTCGTATTTGCTCATATTTGTCTACGAGAATAATGAGCGTGCGAAGTGACTATCTTTTGAAGGGCTAGTCTATTGACTTAGGAACAGATAAGTGCTCGCCTTGCTTTTAGCTACTTTTAATCGTGCGTAAACTCCACAACATGTATTCATGTCGTGGTATTAATTGCTACCTTTCTCTCATGGCGCTGTTCGGCTCAAAGTCATTGATTACAGTGAATCTGAAGGAGGAAAGACGATGTCAAAGCTCAACAATGCATCCATACTAATTACTGGGGGGACCGGATCCTTAGGGAAGTCTTTAATTCAATACTTGTTGGCCAACACCAGTGTAAGAAGAATTGCAATCTACTCTCGCGATGAGCTAAAGCAATCAAATTTGCGTCAAGAGCTCGGAGATGATCCACGCCTGAGATGGTTTATTGGAGATATACGTGATTTAGATAGATTGAAGAGAGCACTTCACAAAATTGAATTTGTAATTCATGCCGCAGCTCTTAAGCAGGTTGATACTGGTGAGTATAACCCGATGGAATTTATTAAAACTAATGTACTTGGAAGTCAGAATGTTATTGACGCTTGCATTGAGACTGGAGTTAAGCGAGTTGTTGCGCTTTCAACAGACAAGGCATCATCACCGATTAACTTGTACGGTGCTACTAAATTAACGGCAGATAAACTTTTTATTGCAGCTAATAACTACAGTGCGGGATACGGAACGATGTTCTGTGTGGTTCGGTATGGGAATGTCATGGGTAGCAGAGGATCTGTAATACCCTATTTTCAAAAGTTGGTAGAAAGTAAGCGGCCCATTCCTATTACTGACATGAGAATGACTAGGTTTTGGATTAGCTTGGACGCAGCAGTGCGATTTGTTATTGATTCACTAGAAAGCATGGATGGCGGAGAGCTTTACGTGCCAAAGATTCCAAGTATGAAGATTATAGATTTAGCGCGTGCTATTTCACCACAGACAGAATTGATTGAAATAGGTATGCGACCAGGTGAAAAATTACACGAAGAAATGATTTCTGCTGATGACAGCCGAAGAACATACGATCTTGGCGCACGTTATGTTGTCACCCCCGTAGTTGCTGAGTGGGGATTTCAAACCCCAAAAGGTCTAATCATGGAAGAGGGGCATGCCTACCGATCCGACACTAATTCAGATTGGATTTCTCAAGACCAAATTAGTGATGCAATCCTCCGTATGAACAACTTGTAATAACTAGAATGAGCGAGAATATTTCCAAAACGCTAATTTTAGGCGGAGGTGGGTTTCTAGGCCGATACTTTTCTAAAATTCTTGGCAATACAGCTCTCGTACACACTCGAGCCAAATTAACTGGAATAAGTAATTCCGTAGAGGTGGATATTCAAACCGAAGGGGATATTTATAAGCTTTTAACAGAATTTGAAATTTGTAAAGTAATTAATTGCATGGCAATGACAAATATTGAAGAGTGCGAAACTAACCCTGAATTAGCGAAATGGGTAAATGCTGAAATTCCGGCCATAGTAGCGAAGTACACATCTGCCCACACAATACAAAATGTGTTCATTTCAACAGATGCTGTCTTGGAGTCGAAATCGATATTAAGAACAGAGGAAGCACCTACCTTTGGGGGCTCTGTCTACTCGCGGACTAAACTAAAAGGTGAAGAAGTGTCACTAATGTACAATTCCAAATCTCTAATCGCAAGGGTAAATTTTTTCGGTTCGTCACCCAAGAAGAATTCACTTTTTGAATATTTCTACACTAATCTAAAAGCCGGCAATCAAGTCGTTGGTTATGACAATATTTTTTTCACTACAATGTATGCTGAGGATACTGCACTAAATTGCCTGAAGTTAATTGATGGTGATTTTACAGGTATTTTTCATATTGTAGGCAGTGAACGGTTGAACAAATATTCATTTGGCCAGATTGTTGAAAAGGAGTTGGGTTTAGTTGAATTAGTAATTTCTCAGAAAGCAGAGGAAAATTTTATGCGACTTCGGTCAGAGGAATTGTCATTAGACAATTCCAAACTAAAGGCAACTTTAGGGCAGATCCCAACAATTTATGAAGGTATTAACCGGGCTCTTGTAGAGATAGAAAGAAGGTAAGAGATGGCGCGTAGGAGTTTAACAATTGGTATGGATCGAACCTATTTTATTGCAGATATTGCGGCAAACCATGACGGTTCAATTGATAGAGCACTCCGATTAATTGAGCTAGCTGCAGACGCAGGAGCGGATGCTGCAAAGTTTCAGAATTTTCGCGCCGAAACAATCGTATCTTCAAGGGGGTTCCAAGAATTAGGAAAAAAACTTACACATCAAGCTAGTTGGGAGAAGGATGTTGTGGACGTATATAGGGATGCGTCGATCCCACTAGAATGGACTGAATCACTCCGCAAAAAGTGTGAACATCACGAAATAGACTATTTTACATCACCGTACGATTTGGACTACATCACATTCTTCTCAAACAAAATGCCTTTTTTTAAAGTCGGTTCAGGAGATATAACTTGGCAAGAGGCATTAGAAAAAATAGCATCTTTCGGTAAACCAGTCTTGCTTGCTACTGGGGCAAGTACTAACGCCGAAGTTAGGAATGCCGTTCATATACTAGAAAAGTCAAATTGTGAGATTGTACTTATGCAATGCAATACAAATTACACTGGGTCTGTTGATAATTTTCGATTTTTAAATCTTAACGTCCTAGAGTCCTTTGCAAAAGAATATCCAAACGCAATTCTTGGACTTTCTGATCATACCGAAGGTGCGGTTGCTGTTCTAGGTGCAGTCGCAAAAGGTGCAAGAGTTATAGAGAAACACTTTACGGATGATAAAACTAGAAAAGGACCTGACCATGGGTTTTCGCTGAATCCAATGGACTGGAAACAAATGGTCTCAGATGTACGCAAACTCGAATTGGCTCTGGGATCCGGCGTTAAAATTGTGGAAGAGAATGAAGTTGATGCTCGGATTGTTCAAAGAAGAGCTATGAGATATCGACGGAGCGTTGGCGCTGGCCACATAATTCAAAGTGAAGACTTGATTGCGCTTCGCCCATGCCCTGTGGATGGGATCAATCCCTTTCAAGTCGAATCAATTGTTGGAAGAACTCTAGCCAAGAATGTTAGTTTAGATGATTTGGTTAGGTACACCGATTTTGCCTAAAAGACAAATTCTTTACGTTTCCAATACACAAAATATTCATGATGCAAGATTTATTAAAATGCTCAAAGTCACTTATGATGTAACTGAAGTACGGGCTAGTGAATTAGGGGAATTGATTCAGAAAGATGGTTCAAAAATACAATTTGATTTGGCTGTTGTTGCGGGGTTGGATTATCTACTGCATCAAGAATTATTTTCAGAAAGTTTTCCTATCATCGGTATTTCTCTTGGATATGATATAAATCTTGCGATCGAGAAGTCATCGAAAGCCGAAATTGTAAAAGTTAACGTAAAATCTATGGACGGTATAATCTTGGACTCGGAACATTCAGTAAAGCAACTAAGCAGACTAATTGCAGAACCACTTTCAAAATATGTGGTGAGCCCATACGGTGCAGATCTAGAGAACTTTGAATCGTACTCAATAAATATTAAGAAACCACTGTCAATTGTAGTTACAAGGAGCTGGTCGAGCATTCATGCCAATATAGACATTATTGAAGCAATGCGTTTTATGAAAAACTCTGCTTCAATCCATTTTCTAGGAGTAACAGAAACGGATTCGAAAGAGTTGCTAGAGGAACTTTTACGAGAAGGGTTTCATAAAGTTCAGTGGGATAGTGTTGTACCTCAATCTGATATCCCAATGTTTCTTGAAAAAGGATGGTGTTTTGTTTCTGCTTCACGAAGTGACGGAACATCAATATCGCTACTAGAAGCACTGGCGGCTGGTAAAATTTGCGTGGTTTCTGATTTTCCAAGCAACTTGGAATGGGTATCCAATGGTGTGAATGGCTTCTTATTTAAGAATGGTGACCCGAGTAGTCTTGCCTCAGTTCTTGACGGTATTTCTCAAATGAATGTAGAAGATTTATATTTGATTGCACAGAATGCCAGAAGAAGTGTAAACGCGAGTGGTAGGTGGACTATAAATTCTGACAGAATAATGAAATTCATTGGGAATTTTCTCTTTGTTGGATAATCACTAATTTTAGGAGTTCGGCGCGCGCCCAGTCTTCTTCAGTATCAATATCTTGAACGCGCCACCTCGGGATCACTACCGCAATTGAATCATGTAGAAGTGGTTTCCCTTCTATCCAAGTGTGTGCCTTGGCGAGGTACCACTGCCCTGCATCGTGAAAGGTTTCAGTAGTGTCCTGAGACCTAACTTCAAGTTTATCTAGATTTAACATCTTCATCTTAAAGCCATCATCCAATGTCAAGGCTCTTTCTATAGGGTAGGCATAGGTACAGACAGGATTCACATAAGAAATTTCTGCATTTTTCTGCAATATCGTAATCCCTACCCGTAAATCTTCAATAGACAGAAACGGATTCACTGGGTAAATACAGCAAGCTATATCTTCATCAGAAATATCATAATCTGTTTCTTTTGCCCAAGTTTCAAGTGCGTGTGCAACCGTGGGAACAGTTATGGCTTGGTCTGATGCTAAGTAATCTGGCCGCGCGATTACATATGTTGCGCCGTACTCAATTGCAACTTGAGCAATCTGTGGATCATCCGTAGTCACAATTATTTCGGAAAAAAGACGGCTTCTAAGGACACACTCTATTGTGGAGCCTATAGCAGGTGAACCAAGAAATAGCTTCATATTCTTGCCAGGAATCCGCTTGCTGCCTCCTCGGGCGGGAATCACTGCAATCCCGTGGTTTTCCTTGCTCACGTAATACCGATTATTCCAACACGTCAATAAGTTTTGGCTCTACATGATTTAGCTTATTCTTCAAAACGTAATCATTTATTTTATTGTCGAATTCCTCGTACACAATGCGTAAATGATGTGGAGTCCACATCCTCGAAATCCAAATTCGTCCTGTTGAAGCCGGACGAACAGCAGTGACTTTTTCGATGTCAATGTTCTTAATTCTATTAACAAACAGATTAGAAAAATCGGAAACAGTTCTGCAAGCATTTTCATGAATTCCATCTGAAGCAACTAGTTGAGATGCCGTCTGAAATATTATATTTCCTCCGTCAATCTCTGGGGTAGTTTCATGAAGGGTCATGCCAGTAAATTGAGGTTCCAACAAGTAACTGGGCCAGAAGTGAGTTGCTGTGCCTCGATACCATGGCGAAAGCCCACCATGAATATTCCATTTCTTAGCCCCAGGAATCTCAAGAATTTCACGTTCTAGTTTGTGGCAACCATAAGAAAGAATAAGATCAGGACTCTGATTAAGTATAAATTCGCGCGTGCCGTTTGAATTAAGGGTATCTGCAAAAACATCACAGGTGTTTACATCTCCTCTTAGGTCAGATGTAGCTAAATCACCGAAAAATCCTAATTCTGCTTCTTGGCGCCCAATAAAATGCATTTGAAAAAGCTTTTTTAAATCGGAGTCTAAATCATTAGGCGGATTTGGAATTGGGTTTTCGCGCTGTTCTATCACCCAACTAACCTCTATTTCACTCTCTAGAAGCTGGCGAACTATTGAAGCATGACGTGAATGATTCCCCGATATAAAAACTAATTTCATTTATCAACCATTCATTTCACTTTCGTATAGAATGAATTTTATGGGCTCTCTTGGTAATGACATGCTGCAACTCGCAGAGAGATTGATTCCAATTTATAGAACTATCACTTCGCCAGGCTTAAAAGAATCATTGGAAATCATACGTGATCAGGAACTTCCAGGCTTGAAGATATCAAGTTTTAAAACGGGAAAAAAGGTTTTTGATTGGGAAATACCAAGGGTAAATACTGTCAATTTTGCATATATAGAAACTCCAAATGGTGAACGAATCTGTGAGTTCAGTGTCAATAATCTGCACCTGGTTGCACACAGTAAGGCCATCAATATAGAGATTCCTCTGTCTGAACTTCAAGAGCATCTTTATTCAATTCCAGATCAGCCTGATGCCATTCCGTACGTAACTTCATATTACGGTGATACGTGGGGTTTTTGCTTAACGCACAAACAAAGAATGAACTTAATAGATGGAAACTACAGAGTTGTAATCGATGCTGAATCTAAAACCGGTAACATGTTCTACGGTGAACTGGTCATCCCAGGCAAATCACGTAAAGAAGTATTGATATCAACTTATCTATGTCACCCAAATATGGCAAACAATGAACTTTCTGGCCCAGTTGTGGCGACATACCTCGCCAAATACCTTTTGCAGAAAAATAACCATTACACGTATCGATTTATAATAATTCCTGAAACAATTGGGTCGATTGCATATATATCTCGCAACCTTAGAAATTTGAAAAAAAGATTAAAAGCAGGATTTGTGCTCACATGCCTAGGTGATGAGCGATCTTTTTCAATGGTTCAATCTAGAAAAGGAGGCACCTTAAGTGACAGAGTAGCGGAATATGTAATCACTAAAATCACTGACTCTCCTAGATTTTACTCTTGGAGTGAACGTGGAAGTGATGAACGCCAATTTTGTGCACCAGGAGTTGACCTTCCGGTTGCGTCAATTATGAGATCGAAATACCACACTTACCCTGAATATCACACAAGCTTAGATACAATTGGACAAGTAGTTACCGCAGACGGTTTATGTGGTGGATTCGAATTTGCAAAACAAATTATGGATGTTATAGAAAATAATGTTAAACCTATTGCGACCATTAAATGTGAGCCAATGCTTGGAAGGCATAATTTATATCCAAATGTATCTATCAAGAATGGATACGAGGATACTAAAATTTTTACAGAACTACTTACATGGTCTGACGGTGAAATCGATTTAATTGAAATTTCTAAAAAAACTGGATTTGAAGTAGAAGAACTATATAGAGCAGCTAGAATTCTGTCCGACAAAAAATTGTTAAAAACTAGATACTAATGGTGAGGGTTTTAAACTAAAAGGAAGCGCATTTGAATCCCGCTATTTTCTTTATTGAAAAATTGTTTTTCCCCTAATGTAATAAAAGCATACAAGAAACGAATAACACTGGCTTACCTTTGCACAGGGGCACGATAAATTTTCTAGAGCGAATTCGACAGCAGATATTGGTGCACAACTACTCGCTAGTGCCATCATCATCGTTGTGACCTAAGGGAACCTGGCTGACCACATCAATAAACGTGGAAAAATAGAATTCTGGCCACCATGACTGTCACCACACCTACTGGCGTTAACCGCATGAGGCGGTAATAATGCCTTAGTTACAACTACGCTTTAGTAGTGAAATGTTTATCGCAGGATATTGAGTAAAACAAATAAATTTACTTTTGGTGGCGGTTGGTAGTGGCTTGAACAAAGTTAGTATACTTAGTGGGTACAATATTCAATAAACTAGAAAAACCGCTACTTGATTTTATTAGTAGATAGTAACCTCAAAAATAAAGAAAGGGTATGCAGGCTACAGAACTACAAAGCAAGTAAATTCATTTGAATGAAGTAATGTTACATTCTTAAAACCTAGAGATACTATTAAAAAATTTGGACTTAAAGAAAGGAGCAAAATGCGAATTGCGTTCTTTTCTCCAAATGTTTCTATAGTTCCTCACTTTTCTGCTGAAATACGCCTAGCTCGCATTCTTAGGCGCAACAAAGCAAATGAAATCGAGTTCTTAACGTGCGGATCTTTTTTCGCGAAAGATTGCACCGTTTCGCGATATCTAGGTTTAACTATTAGAAACTCTGCAGAGGTAAATCAGAATGCGTGCTCAGAGTGTAGAAAAGTTAGTAAAGTTGCGGACTTGCATAGAAATTTTCAACATCACGAATTGAAGGAATTTTCAACAAGTTTAGATGAAGCTACATTCATGAATTGTCGTGAAACAATAACACGTGATCCCATCAATTTTTCGTACAATGGTATTAATTTCGGGCGTATTGCGGCATACGAATTAATTCTCGAGTTCAAAAAGAGCACTTTAATTTTTGAAGATGGGCAATTAGAAACGCTCACTAACTTTGTTGAAAACTCGTTACGAACTTATCTAACGGCTCTAAGGTACCTCTCTATACACAAACCTGACCGGGTTATCATTTTCAACGCTCAATATGGAGTTTGTGCATCATTTGCGCATGCGGCTGCAGAAAAAGGCATAAGGGTGGATGTGCTTTCGTTTTCGAATGTGCTAGCTGAGATGTATCAATACATTAGATTATGGGATTGGGGAGGGTTTAAGAATGTGAATCCGGGCCTGGAAGCTTGGCAAAGTGAGAAACTTATCCCGAACCACTTTGAGAAGTTTCGCATAGCGAAGAATTTTAGGATGATTAGGAATGCATCATCTCCTTGGACTTATTCAACTCCTGCTTCAGGACTCGATATTAGAGAATTTTTCAAGATTTCTCAAGAAAAGAAAATTATTCTGGCGGTAATGAACAGCCTTGATGAGCAGTTTGCTGCGATAGTCTCTGAGATTCAGCCAGAATCTTTTGCAAGTACCAGAGTGTTTGAAAATCAAGAAGATTGGATTCAGAAGCTTGCTGAATACCTAATCAAACATGAGGACGTTGTTCTTATCGTTCGTCCACACCCTCGTGAGTTCCCGAATAAGCGAGAGAAAGTTATTGCAGAAATTACAAAAAGTAGAGGTGAATTCTTAGCTAATTTGCCACCAAATGTAATTGTGGACCACCCCAAACTAGGAGTACCGATAGAAGACTATTTCCTAGAGGTAATTGCGATTACAACTGGGTGGTCTTCAGTTGGAATAGATTGGCAAATGAGGGGAAAGTTATGTGTTTCCTACGATTCAGCTCTGCCCATGTACCCACCCGAAACACACCTGACCGGTAGTACGAGAGAGCAATATTTTGGCAATATTGAAAAAGTCATCATGGGGCTCGTTGACGATCCTGATTACTACACTAGGAATGCCGCTAGTTGGTATGTTTTTTCTAATTTCAAAGGAGCGGCGCGGCTGGGATCCTCAATTCTGAGTGAGGTATACCTAGGAGATTTTCTAAAAAAAACAAGGCTTCTAGGAGTATTAAATAGATACTTTCCAAAACTAAAAATTTGGTTGGACTTACATTCAGTAGGATTTTTTCCTAACAGAAAAAAGATATTGGAGTACTTTTCTTCACATAACACAAGTTTTCTTTCGAACCCCTAGAAGAATGTTCGGTGCATTCTAAGAATGTGTTCCAAACTAGTATTTTTTCCTACGGCATTCTGCACTCGTTCGTTAAGTTCCCCATCAGCCCTAGTTAGTCTTAATGCATCTCCAAATTGACCATAAAGGCATAGAATAAAAAAACTCGCCACTCTGAATTCGATAGCCTTAAGGGCTATTTCTCGATGATTCAGCACAAATAATGCGTCGCACTCATTCAGGAAGCCTTGTTTTGATAGTTCGGATGGTCTTACAGGGCCATGGGTGTGCATGAGTCTCATTGCCACCAGCTCATAGCCAAAATTCTCAAGATATTGCTGTAATTCAGAAAATTTGGTGCCTCCTTTGGCAAAAGGATGCCTGAGTAGTGATGCTTCCACTTCTATTGCAATAATTTGTTGTGTTTTGAGTAGTGTCTCTGCCCCTCGAATAATTTCATGCTCTGAGCCTTGTACGTCAAGTTTCAATACAATCGGTTGATTTATTAAGGTAGTTGGAATTACATCTGTTAGTTTTTTTGTTTGAATTTTAACTGTTTTCATCGGGTATAAATATGAATAGATATCCTCAGATAGCCTCGGTTGCATGTCTGGCGAAATCCAAGGCTCAAACATTGTAGAGCCGCTATCAACATTTGTGACATAAAGATTCTGTAATCCGCCAGTTCGAGAAAGTGCATAGGGTGCTTTTGTGACCTTAGCTATAATTCTTTGCCTATCAACGTAATCTAAATTTTTCTCATTTGGATCAACTTGCACCATAGACGAGGTGGGCAATTGTGTCGCAATCATCCAATTTTCATTATAAAAATAAGAGGCACCGACATCAATAAATGTGCAAACTGGACCTACTGTTGTCCAGAAATTCCGAACTTTCCGTTGTTGTTGGGTTAATTTTCTTATTAGTCGAGAAGCCAACTCTCTAACAATCAATTATTTCTCAATCTGAATTTGCGGATAATTGCTTTAGAAATTTGTGCAGTTCTCTTTGTAATTGGAATCCTAGGCCAAAATACGACCTGTAAAACTAATCTCTCACCCTCTTCAATCAAACCCCCTCGGTGTAAAAGACGAGAACCATCAAAAACTACAAAATTGCCTGGACCTCCGAGCATCACTTCCTCGCGGTCTGCGATAACACCTTCTAATTGACTTTCTGCGAGAATATCCCAACCAAAATGAGAATTAAATCTAAGTGACTCGGGGAGTAGCATAAAGTGCTTTCTAAATTTAATGGACCCCATGGACTGGTGGTAACTCTTTGAATAATAATCAAAAAGGATAGATTCAGGATTATTGCCTACCTCCCCAACAACTCTTCCGATAATGTCTTGAAGTGGATTGTTATGAAGTGAGTCATAAACCCCTGGGTAGGAGCTTGTTGGGCCATTGTTTGGATTTACATTAGTTAAATAAACTATTGATTTTGGTGCATATATTGACTCATCTAGATGTGCATACATAGTTCTTGGAGGCGTACCCCCTTGTATTGAATTTTTCCACCACGTTGATCCGGCTACACTGAGTTCTAGAGATACACCAGTGTAAGTATACTCAATGCCAACATAGTCAGAAACTGACTTAAATATACCTTGAGATCTAAAATCTTTATCAATTAGTTTAGAAATTTTAGTGACAACTTTACCTTCATTGACGCTCAAATCTGTGCGCTTGAGTAATCCAGCCGAGGCCCTTTCTCGAAAAATTTTTACTTGGGTCTCGGATAGTTTAAGAATTTCGCTTAGTGTTGACTCACTTAATTCTGAATAGAAAAAAGCATTATTTTTAAGAGCCTTTGAATTAGGGGTGTCAAATTTGCGTTTCTTAAGCTTCACTCTAAAATTAAATTCACTCTCAAGATATTTTAGGATCTGACTATGGAGATCTTCTATAAATTTACGTTCATACTTGTCTAGTTGTTGACCTAGCAACTGTCGGAAAATATCTCCAAGCGACTCCATTGACTCCTTGATTGCTGAGTTGCTGATTTGATCGCGGGATTGCCCGATAATTAAATTGAATTTCTTGAGTTTTTCAGAATCGATACTTAGAGGTTCTCTAGTAACTTCAAATGCTGGATTAATTGAGTAATTTGAAACATAGGAGTTTTGCAGATTCATTAACCGTCCAATCTGTGTTGAGAGAAGTCTAATTAATTAAGAGAAATTTGATACTTAAAATTAGCATAAGAGCTAAAATTATTCTATGACAGTCAGCGGAGACGAGAGGATTTGAACCTCCGAAACCCTTTAGGGGTTAACCTCATTAGCAGTGAGGCGCACTAGACCGGGCTATGCGACGTCTCCAACTGAGCAAGATTACCGCTGATTGCTCACCTCTAGCCAATTTAAGCCTCTTAGGTAGGCTTATCAAATGAATTCAGGGAGTAATACCAACAATAATGAAAAAGGTGTTGAAGTGAGAACCCACGATATTCCAATTGCTGATGCAATGACAGAGTTTATGAAAGAGGG
>Ga0164293_10004106_pt1 | contig 12462 bp, 10 predicted proteins | sample GEODES118metaG_FD_111487 | JGI IMG/M metagenome (GOLD analysis project Ga0164293, IMG submission 111487) | Eutrophic lake water microbial communities from Lake Mendota, Wisconsin, USA - GEODES118 metaG | ecosystem: Environmental > Aquatic > Freshwater > Lake | place: USA: Lake Mendota... | reverse complement strand
TGTAGTTCATTACCTTTTGGGCAATATTTTCATCTTGTGCCCCCAGAATTTGAGCAGCCATGATACCGGCATTTCGTGCACCATTGATGGCCATGGTGGCTACAGGAACCCCGGGAGGCATCTGTACGATGCTGTAAAGACTGTCAATGCCACTGAGGTTGCTGCTTTTTACCGGAACACCAATCACAGGCAGGTGGGTAATACTTGCCACCATTCCGGGTAAATGGGCTGCACCGCCTGCCCCCGCTATAATAACCTTGATTCCTTTTTCAGGAGCTTTGGTTGCATAGTCAAACATCCGTTGGGGTGTTCTGTGTGCGGAAACAATCGTTAATTCGTAAGAAATACCGAAATGCTCGAGCATGCGCGCCGCTTCCTGCATTACCGGAAGATCGCTGTCGCTGCCCATGATGATGCCTACTTTAGCCATGATTGGATTGGGTTACAAAGTTCGCAATAATTGACCATAAAACATAAATCAGTAAAAAAGGTATGCCGGAGTATACCCCAAAAATGGGCACGCAAACCAGTCCAAGCAGAGGAACTGCTATTTTCCACAACAGCAAAGGGTCGCCTTTTTTAAATTTTAATGACAACATAGGCCATTCCGAAACCATGAGATAAGCCGCAATAATCGGAGCAAAACTGAAGAAATAGGGATGCTCAAAAACGGCTTTAAATACGCTATCGTTCGTGTTTTCAAATGCCAATATCAAAGACCCGAATGCGAGGCCTGTGATGGGCGTAGGAACGCCCAGGAAGCCCGTTTTCTGGCGGGTATCTATGTTGAAATTTGCCAGTCGCCAGGCACCTGCCAAGGGCAGGGCCAGCCATGCGTATCGGGATGTGCAAAATCCATCGGGCATACAATACCCTTTTTCAAGGGTGTAGTGCAGCATCACCAGACCGGGTAGGAGGGCAAATGTGATGAGATCGGCCAGTGAATCCAGCTGTTTGCCCAGTTCGCCGTCTGCACCCAGCAGACGTGCCACAAATCCATCAGCAAAATCAAGCAATGCGGCCAGCGCCATACAAATCAGTATACTGTTCATATCGCCTGCCATGAGTCTTTCTATTCCAATGGCCCCGCAGGAGAGATTTCCGAGGGTGAGCATATTGGGGAGGCCTTTCAGCGTTTCTTTCATGCGTAATTCAGAGGTCAAAGTTACAGAAAACAGAGAAACTGCTGCCTGTGATTTGTGTTAGAAGCAGGTTCTTGACATAATACAGGTTACTTTTTGCCATAAACCAGTCCTTGGGACTTAAATCGTAGTGGTAACCGGCTGATAATCCCAAATGAACAAACGGTATGATTTGATACTGCATTCTTGCCTGTAATCCCATACCCAGGGCATGGTTTTTAGCTACTTTCACAGGTTCTGAGGACGGTGTAAGAAAACCACCATCCAGTGGCCTGTATTTTAATTTCTCTGTGGCGTGAAATAGCTGTGGACCTGCATCCATACTGAGTTTTGCAATTTTAATGAAACGCCATCCCCAATAGGCCGTTGCTGACTGAAAGGAATAGTTAATGGTAAACTGCTCATCTGCACGGTACAATTCTGTAGGTAAAGAGGAGGTCAATTGAACCGCTGTTGTAAAATTTTTATTGTTCCACTGAAGTCCCATTGAAAGCGGCCATTGATAGCCATTACGGCCTGTTTTTGCCGTATTTATATGATTGTTTACATTTCCGATAGTAGGGAGTGAATAAAGCCCCAATCCCAGACTGAGCTGGAGTGCCTGAATTTTATCTGACGGCTTATATTGAACCAAAGGGAATTTGCGGACTGCAATAAAAAAACCAAATCGTGAGGCGAGGGCCGGATTTCGTTTTTCATCGAGTTGTTTAATGCTGACAGCACCGCCGGGTGCTTCGGATAACAAACGCCTAACTTCTGCTCTCTGTGCCGGATTTGCATCCGTGTTTTCAGCGACGTCATTTTCCCTGTCTCCTTCATAAAAAACGCCCAAACTTAGAACCTGACTTTTTGACCTAAAATACCGCTCATTGAGTCTGTGTACCACACTTTGGTAGGCATACCATCCACAATCTCCGTTCTGTATGCTGTAAGAAGCATGGCAGCGGCCAAACTGGCCAAAAAACCGGGCACCGGTATCGCTCTCTATAAGTCGGGTGAGCTTACGATAAATATGCTCTTCCCGCCAGGTGTAGTAAAATGCGCTGCTTCGATATTGATTCCATTGTTTGTATTCCCGTAAACCATTGATTCCGGTCTGAACTTCCGCATACGTTTTGCCCAGCCAGTTTTTAAGTTCGGCATCCAGACTGTCAAAGTGCAAAACCATCAGGTCAATGCTCCTGTCTATGGAAAATGGGGGTGTCCCTGACCGGTATTTTTCATTTTTGGATGTGATGTCAAACTCCTTTAATCCGTCCTGTTTAAGCCATCCTGCCGCCTGGTGAACTGCGTGCACCGCGGAATATAAGCTATTGGGAACTCCTGATTTTGGCAGTAATTCGGATAATCGTAACAGTGCTATATCATTAAATCGCTCAACATCCACTCCGTGTATTTGAATTCGTTGTTCCGGAGACAGTGTAAGGTTCCATGCACGAATGTTTTCCAGAATTTTCATGTGTTCCACGGAGGTTGTGGCCTGAAGGCAATAGCGCTCCTGTGTATCCTGCTGATTTACATATCGGTTGGCATACCATCCCCGGGCTTCGCCAAGCTCAAGAATCAAATGCCGAACCCCTGCATGATCATGCAGAAATTGCAACAGCTTGATTTCAATTAAACCATTTGTGGCAACGTGCTGGTGGTTTTCACCGGAGATAAAAACCCTGTGCCCGGAAACTGCGGCCTTTAATTGCTCTAATCCCGAATAATCATCGGTTTTTTGAAGGTTGATTTTATGGAAAGGATTTTCTGCACCCGCAGCAAGATTGTTTCCGCCACTTTGTTGCTGTGCTGCCAAATTTGATGCACAATGCAGGATAATTATGGCCATAACCCACCTCGTCATGATGCATTATCCTTTCTTCTGTTGGCTTTTTTGCTAATCAGATGCAAACCGGCGGTGAGGTTAACAAAAATTTGATCGCCTTTGAATTTGCCTGCGGGGCCGCTAAAAGCACCATTAACACGCCAGCGTTTATCTGAAAAATCCCATCCATAGCCCCCTTCGGCGGCCAGATAGAACCTGTTGATGTTGATAGAACCTTTGGCTTTAAGGCAAAAAAGAAATACGGGGTTGATGGCCGCGGCAGGCAGTGAATATCGCGAAATGAAAACGGTATCACTGAGGTTGGATGAGCTGTTTACAATATGCTGTTGGTAACTGACACCACTGCCCACGCTAACCTGAAAGAGTGCGTTTTTAGGGGATAGGTCTGCAACGCCCGAAATGTAAGTTCCCCAGTATTGGTAAGCCGAACCGGGAATTCTTGCCCTTTGGAAAAATCCGGCTTCAAATTTGTTATCGGCATTGTCACAAACCGTCATATTCAAACCATAGTCCTGTATGGGTTGGGTCTCAGCTAATCCGTAATCCTTGAGGAGTTCATTGAGCATGTTAAGATTTGGCAGGTGCAGCCCGGAGCTGATACCCATACTGAATATGGGTTCATTCTTTTGTTGTTTGGGTATTGCCTGTGCCGGGGTTAACTGATTGTTGCCCATAACCAGCATAAAGTCAAACGGATTTTTAGGGATTTGATTTTTGGTACGAGAAAGTACTGCCGCATTGGGTGGAGCCCCTGACCGTATTTTTTTCAGGGCTGACTGTACTGCTGACGGTTCGTCTTCAGCATCCCGTGGGTCATTGTAATAAATTCCTACGTTGAAAAACTGTCCGTACAGACTGCTGTCTTCACTCAGATTACCGCAAACCGGCAAAAAATCAAACAAATCGCAGGCGCCTTGCAGTCGGTCATTCGCAGCATAACATCTACCTACGATAGACACGAATTTTTCCTTAGGAAAGTGTTGCAAATGCTTTTTTATGTTTTCTGAAACCTGCTGAACGCGAAACGGGTCTTCAAACGAAGTATTGATCCATTTTTCATAGTTTATGGATGATTTTAGTCCCAGCATCAGCGCCTCAAGTCTAAACCACTCATCGTCACCCAACCACTGCTGATAAAGACTTTGCAAGCTATCGAAATTGTTAACAAATGCCTTGTAGGTATTTTTTACCGGAAATTGGTCCTGGGAATATTTTCTATCGATAAAGCCGCTTTTTATCTGTTGAAAACGAATGGCTCCCTGAAGGGCTTCTATGGGTATTCTGAGCCCGTCTGGGGGCGTTTTGTCCTTTAACAGGTTAAAAATGCCCAAAGCGGGAACAAGGGTCCGGTTTTCGGCGTCAATTCCGACAACCTGTATTTTCATGCTGTCTGCCACACCTTCGTTCAGTGCGTTCAATCTTTTGTAGAACAATAGGTCTTCCTGGCTCAATACCAGTGTTAAATCAGGGATAACAGCATAATCATTCCGATAGACAAACCGGTTTAGCCATTCTCCGCAAATGGGAGAGACGGGTGCCATAAAATAGCGGTGTCCTGCTGTATTTCTGGCGTAAGAAACCAGTTTTATACCAATGGTTCTGTTAATTTCCGGATAGGCCCTGTTTATTCCTATCACCATGATTTTTTGTGTTTTCAGCGCAGAATCCAGTATGGTTAAACCCCTGAAATCCCGGGAGTCTGAGAGGTTCAGAAATTGTTGGTTCGTTTGTGCATGCAGGGTGGCAGTCAGTATTGTCAACCATAAATATGCCCTTACTTTTCGCATCAGTTAGCCAAGTTACAACTTAATGAACAATTTTGGATTGGCAGATAATCAAGAAGGCCATCAATGGGTTTGATTAAACATGTTGCACACCCTAAATTGCCCCTGTATTTTATAAATGTCAGACAATGTTAAGTACCTGTTCTTTTATCTGTTCCAGCTTTTCTTTCATCAGCACCACGGCCTGTTGCATGGGGAAATGATTGCTTTTCACACCCATCGTATTCATTTCCCTGCCCATTTCCTGCGAAATAAAGTTGAGTTTGCGTCCCAGGGGTTCTCTTTTCAGGCATTCATCAAAATAATCCAGGTGCTGCTTTAGTCGCTGTTTTTCCTCTGCGATGTCCCATTTCTCCATATACAGCAGTATTTCTTGTTCCAGCCGGTTCATGTCTGCTATATTGTCGCGAACGTGCTCTGCCACAGAATTATTGATTTTGTTTCGCAGGTTTATCCTTCGGGGCTCTTCTTCAGATTCTACGATGTGGAGCTGCCTGCGAATTTCTTCTGATGCTTCAGACAGTTTTGTCAGAATGGCTTTACCCTCCAGTTTACGGAATTCCAATAATTTTTCTACGGCAGCGGCTGCGGTTTTCAAAATACATTGCTTTCCTTCCTCGGTGAGGGTTTTTTCTGCATTGCCCACCACATCAGGCATACGAATAATCTGATTGAATGGATCGCGAAAATCCAGGTTCAGCGACTGGCTAAGGTGGTTAAGTTTATCCAGGTAGGTTTTGGCCAGTGCCTGATTGATATTGATATCAGGTGCATTTTCTGTGCCGGTAAATTCGATATTAAACATCATGGTTACCGAGCCACGTTCCAGTTTTTCCTGCAATATTTTGCGTAGGGAAGCATCCAGTTCATATAGAAATCGGGGTAGCCGAATGTCGAGGTCCAGGTATCGGCCGTTAAGGGATTTAACTTCGCAAACTACGTTAATACCGGCTTCGGAGGCCTCTGCGCGGCCAAATCCGGTCATGCTTTGAATGACAGTGTTTTCCAATGACGCGAATATAAGCCCAAGGGGGCAGTGGTATCAACGTCAATAAATTTTCATTAATGCTCAGTAAATCAATTTATCTTTGTGGATAAATGAAAAGGGTACTTTTTTCTTTTTTTCTTTTTTCTGCGCTGCTATTGATGTTTAGCTTGCCGTCATGCACGGGAACAAGCGATAGTCAGGATGATACCGCTGAAACAGGACCTTCCGTTATTACCCGGAAATACCCCGAATTTTCTCAAGATTCTGCCTATGCTTTTATTCAAAAGCAGGTAGATTTTGGCTATCGGATACCCGGCACACAGGCCCACGCTCGTTGCGCAGACTGGCTGTATGCCAAACTTAAAATGTATTGCGATACCGTTTATTACCAGAAAGCCAACGCTGTTACCTGGGATAAAAAAACCATTCCGGTATATAATATTGTAGGGGTATTTAATTCCAAAGCCGTTCAGCGCGGTATTTGGGCTTCGCACTGGGATTCTCGCCCATGGGCAGATAACGACACTTCACGCAAAGCGGAGCCGATTGCAGCGGCAAATGATGGTGCCAGCGGGGTAGGAGTGCTGCTTGAACTCGCCCGAAACCTGAAGAAAAATCCGCCTCCTTACGGAATTGATATTGTGTTTTTTGATGCCGAGGACTACGGAAAAAGCGAATACGAAAACTCCTATTGTTTGGGTAGTCAGTACTGGGCCGAAAATCCCCATATTCCCAAGTATAAAGCACAATTTGGGGTATTGCTGGATATGGTGGGCGGTAAAGATGCCATATTTGGCCGCGAAGCCCTCAGCATGCAGCAGGCGGGTTGGGTGATGAACCACACTTGGGCCATTGCTGAAGAACTGGGTTTTGGTAGCACGTTTTCCAACATCACGGTTGCGCCTATCACTGATGATCACCACTATGTTTTTCAGGGTAGTCAGATTCCAATGATTGATGTAATTCAGCACGATCCGTCAAGAAATACGTTTGCGCATTATTGGCATACCCATGCTGATGATATGAATGCAGTGAGCAAAGAGACTTTGTTGAGGGTGGGCAAAACCATGTCGGCGCTGATGTTTAATCCCCCCATTGAGATTCAGCCATGATCGATATTCTGGCTTTTGGGGCTCATCCTGATGACGTGGAACTGGCAGCAGCCGGAACCCTCATTCATCACATAAAAATGGGGGCAAAAGTTTCCATTGTGGATCTCACTGCAGGTGAAATGGGAACCCGTGGTGACGCTGAAACCCGTGCTGCAGAAGCAGCGCTGAGCCGCAATATTATGGGGGTTCAAAACCGGATGAATCTTCAACTCAGGGATGGTTTTTTTGAAAACGATGAAGCGTCATTGCTGAAGGTAGTGGCAGCCATACGCCACTTTTGTCCCCGGGTGATTCTTGCCAATGCCGTAGCTGACCGACACCCCGATCATGGCCGCGCCGCCGCGTTGGTAGAGCGGGCCTGTTTTTTGTCGGGATTGCCCAAAGTAATTACCCATTTTGAGGGCGCTGAACAGACTGCATGGCGTCCCTCAGCGGTGTATCACTACATTCAGGATCGATATATAAAACCGGATCTGGTGGTGGATATTACCGATAGTTTTTCACAAAAAATGGAGGCCATCCGTGCCTTTTCGTCTCAGTTCTATAAAGCGGGTGATGTGGGGCCTCAGACACCCATTAGTTCTGCAGCATTTTTGCAGTTCATAGAAGCCCGGGCAAGGGAATTTGGTCGCAGTATCGGGGTGGAATTTGGAGAAGGATTTACTGTGGAAAGGCCGCTGGGCATAACCAATTTAATGAACATCCAATAAATATAATCCCAATTCCGTTATGGTTTTAATATTGAAAAATGCAAAATCCATAGCGTTGTTGGCTGCCGGTCTGCTGTTTTGTGCGCTGCACGCTCAAAAAGTAAGCATCGACCAGCTTATGACCCTAAAGCCCGTTGGCATAGGTACCCAAAAAATAATACCTTACCCCGGTATGATTTACCTCCCAATGCCTTTTTCCTCTGCGGAGTTCAAAGATGTATCGCAGTTGTCTGATATTCCATCACCGGACCGAATTCATTCCGTAGCGCTCGTTTATACGCGGTTTAGGGAGGTGGATACCTTCAACCAGCCCAAGTTGAATTTTTATCGTTTTCAAAATCTAAAAAAAGTATACCCTGTCGTGTTTGAGGATACATCCATTCAATGGAAAATTATGGAGCAACGGCAGGCCACAGAAAAGGTAGATGCCATGAAATGCTTCCATGGATTTATCATATTGCTTAAAAACGAACCGCCTAAAATATTGATTGAAAAGGAGTTGTCAATGATGAAATCAGTTATTGACAGTTATCATGACAGCATGACATGGGTGCCGGAAAAAATTGAATGGAAGGTAAAGCGGGTGAAAGAAGAAACCGGCTCTTATCTGCCTGTGAATAAGAATAAGCGTAAGCAAGGCATCCGATTTAGCAGCAGTTTTTTGGGGATGAGGGAAAAAGAGTATCGCACTAGGAAAGACAGCACCATTCGCAAGAAATCCGGTGGGTACTTCGCAAGAAAGGGACATTTTGATACGACACTCTTTAAAAATGTCCATGAATACAACTTTCTCATTTCTCGCCGATGGAGTAAAAAAATGGCTGTGGTGGCCGATGTTACAGGCAGTATGAGCCCATATAGTACCCAGGTGATGCTTTGGCTGAAAAATCGCCCTGAGATTTTACAGGATGGCAGGTTTGTGTTTTTCAATGATGGCGATGCTAAACCCGATATGCTAAAAAGAATTGGAAGCACCGGAGGAATTCATTTTGCGGCCTCTTCCTATTACGATTCGGTATACATGGCCATGAACCGCGCTATGCGCGCAGGCACCGGCGGTGACATTCCCGAAAACAACATTGAGGCAGTGTTGGAAACCCTAAAACACTGGCCTGATACGGATACCGTATTGCTCATCGCTGATAATGAAGCTTCCGTAAAAGATATAAATTTACTTAAGAATGTAAAAAAACCCGTAAGTGTGATGCTTTGTGGCGCTACCGAAAAAATTCACAAAGACTACATTGAAATTGCCAGGGTAACGGGAGGTCGTTTGTTTGTGTTAAGCACTGAGCTGGCAGAAATAAAAAAATGGCAGACAGGTACGGAAGTAAAAATCCGTGGTAAAAAGTTTGAATATAAAAACGGAGAGCTAGTCAGGAAGAGAACCTGATGGTTTTGATATCCCCCTCAACCACGAGACGCCCCAGTGTTTTGGCTTTTACCTCATCTATCGTTACATCCTCAGCAATTTCCCTAAGTTCAAAACCACGTTCGGTAATGTCAAATACGCCCAGCTCGGTAACTACTTTTTTTACGCAATGTAAACCGGTAATAGGCAGGGTACAGGCAGGGAGCAATTTGCTTTCGCCGGCCTTATTGGTATGTTGCATGGCCACAATGATATTCTTGGCCGATGCCACCAGATCCATAGCACCACCCATACCTTTCACCATCTTGCCCGGAATTTTCCAGTTGGCAATATCGCCTGTATCGCTCACTTCCATTGCACCCAGCACGGTTAAATCGACCTTGCCGGCCCTGATCATACCGAACGACGTAGCCCCGTCAAAGAAGCTGGCTCCTTTGGCTGTAGTAATGGTTTGTTTGCCCGCATTGATTAAATCCGGATCTTCCTCGCCTTCAAAGGGGAAGGGACCCATGCCCAGCAAGCCATTTTCGCTTTGTAACACCACCTCTACTCCCTCCGGAATATAATTGGCCACCAGCGTAGGAATGCCTATACCCAGGTTTACATAGTATCCGTCTTGCAGTTCCTGCGCTATGCGCTTCGCGATCCCGTATTTGTCCAGCATATTGATTACAAAATTCCGAAAAAAATATGAAAGCCGTATGCGCTATATCACAACCTTTCCAGGATTTCTTTGGCTTTGCGATTGTTGGGCTGTATTCTCAACGCTTCCTTCAGCTGGGTTCGTGCCTGAGAATTATCGCCTAGGGAAAGGTAGATTTCAGCCAGATAAAGTCTTGCATTTTCGTTATCAGGATAAAGAGATACCATTTTCTTCAAATGCCCCAGTGCCTTTCCGCTATTCCCATTGAGCCATTCAGCCACCCCTAAATTCAGTAGCGTGAGTTCGTGTTTGCCTTGCTGTTTCAGGGTTTTTGAAAGCACTTCCACGGCTTCGGTATATCGTTTGGTTCGTATGAAAACATTGCCTAATTCAGCTGCAAAATCCGCTTGCAGGGGCATTTTCTCCGCTGCTATCCGTAACCATTCCACAGCATTTTCGGACTTGTCTGTTTTATCAAACGCCTTGCCAATTCGGTAAGCTGTCCATGCCGAAATATCTTCTTTATTTATTTTGTCCGACAAAGCGACCATCTTTTCCCATTGGCCATGGGCATAGTAGTAGTGTATTTCCTGCTCCGGTGTGCCTTTGTCAAGCAACGTCCGTGCATTTTTCAGATACACAGGGTTGGCATCAAATTTTTCAAACCATGTGAGGTAGGCCTGAAGTTGCATTCCCGGTTTAGGTGCCGGCTGATTTACCGCATACAAACCCACTGGATTGCCAAGTGCCAAAGGTTTTGGTGTACCCAGCGGTTTGCGTATGTAATGATCGTGCACCGTGACATGAGGGATATCCGCAGTACCACTTTTGGGCATGTGACATCCCACACAGTTGTTTTTTAGCTTTAGCAATTCCGCTTTGGGGGCTTTGCAATGCTTATTGGATGCGTTTCCACCACTGCTGTGGCAATTGTTACAGGCCTTATTAAAAAGGTCTGTATTGGTTTTTCTCACGCTCACATGGGGGTTGTGACAGTTAATACAGGTGAGGTTTAGTTTGTTTGAGACCTTGTTTGAAACCTGGAAACACTGGCTCATTTGTAGTCTTTCAGCGTGACCGGCCATGTAGAACGCTTTCCCTCCTTCATGCATGGGCATGTAAATTTCAAATACGCTATCAAGATGCATGCCCGGCCTGAAATCGGTAAATTTCTTTCCGGGTTTTAATACATTGTTTCCCTGAAGATGGCAACGCTGGCAGATATCTACCTGAAGTTTCCACGGCAACCGGGCGGGATTCACAATGGTTCGGTCGGCGGTTTTGGCAACATCCACAATCTTACCCATGCGTTTTTCGGCAACATGCAGTTCTCCCGGACCATGACATCGCTCACAATCAATGCCGGCGGGCATTCTGGTGAATTTATTGATGCTGCCGTCTTCTACTTTGGGCATCCCGTTATGACAGCTCATACATTCTACATCAATTTTGCGCGAAAAACCTGTATTGGTGGTTTCATAGCCCGGGGGTATGTCCCATTTACCGGACTGGGTATAGAAGGTGAGGGGTGCCTGATACCAGTATTCTCCGTCTTGCCAAAAATGGCTGTTGGTATGGTGCCCGCTGCCCACAATGTGGGTAATTTGCTCAGTTCGGCTGTGTGTGGTGTCACCGTTTTTCAACCGGTACTCCTGTATAAAAAATTTTCCATTTTTACTGTACGGTAGGTAATACAGATCTTTCTTGGGATCGTAAACGGCTTTCACATTGGTCCAAACGGCTTTGGATTTGGTGGCCGTAGCTAAGCCAAAACTACTGCCCATTCCGGTTTCAATGAAAGTATGGTAGTGGTCTGCATGGCATTGTTTGCAAGTTTCAATTCCCACATAGTCCACAGTATCTTGTAAATTCAAGAAAAATGTCGTATCTTTAGGTTGTGTATTGTCCCCACCACATGTGCTAAATGTGAGGGTGAAGGTAAATCCACACAGGCCAAGCCAGACAAGGGGAATCAATTTTCTGCCGACCACTTTTTCAGGATAAAATCACCGGGGAATACCGGGTGGTTTGGTTTTGAGGGAAATCCATTTTTCGGGCTGAACCTGACCATCGGCCTTCAAGCGAAAATCAGGCAACAGCACCTCTCTCTTTTCATTGATGTAGGGTATCAAGCTGCAAAAAAATTGTGGTGCGTTAATGTCATTGCGGTTTTTAGGGTTCCACAATCCCGTAAAAATAACTGAGGGTTCCTGCAGAAGCACACTTTTGGGTATGGAGACTATCGTATTGCCAATTGGGTGATACAGAAACATGATTTTGAAAACACCTTCTGCGGCGCCCGCAAATTTCCCGGTAGTATCTTCCGTAAGGGTGTAATTTCCTTCCACAAAGTGAATTTCCCATCCCCGTTTGACCATAGAATCCATGGTTTGCAAGGCCTTTGGTGTGGTATAAAAGGTATCCACACATTCCTCCATCCGAATCCTGACAATGCTGATAATCTTGGGTTTTATCAGGAATCGGTTTTCGATTCCATAGTGCCAGCTTCTGCCTTGCAGCAAATGGTGCTGGATATTCCCATCGGTTTTGGCCCCGGAAATAATGTACTTAACCATACCGCACTGTGTATCCGCACCAAAACCGCCGTAAAAGGTATCGGCAAGCCGTAAATAAATATCTTTGAAATTGGCAGCTCCGATTACCCCGGGATGATTCTTTTCCTTTTTATAATAAATAGAATCATGGCTGTGCTGAGCCCATAGCCATAATGGTAGGAAGCAAATGGATATGGCAATGGATCTTAACATCAACCCCCAAATTGTCTTTGCCAGTCTAGCATGCCCCCCAAAAGGTTGCGCACTTTGGTAAAACCCTGAGATTCAAGAAATGCTTTGGCTGTAGCACTGCGGGCACCACTGC
>Ga0164293_10004104_pt1 | contig 12465 bp, 14 predicted proteins | sample GEODES118metaG_FD_111487 | JGI IMG/M metagenome (GOLD analysis project Ga0164293, IMG submission 111487) | Eutrophic lake water microbial communities from Lake Mendota, Wisconsin, USA - GEODES118 metaG | ecosystem: Environmental > Aquatic > Freshwater > Lake | place: USA: Lake Mendota... | reverse complement strand
GGGTTCGTGTACACGAGCAGTCGCGGGTTGCTGAAGATCCGCTGCAGCTCGCGGGCGATCGTGTCGTCGTCGATCGCCACCACCGACGCCGCCGGCTGACCGTCCATGATCTCCTTGGCGAGGTTCGGCCCTGTCAGTACCGCTGCGGGGTGTCCGGGCAACTCGTCGGCGATCACCTCGGTCATCCGTTTTCCGGTGCCGCCCTCGAGTCCCTTCGTCAGACTGACGATCGGCACCCACGGTCGAATGAAGGGTGCGGCATCGTGCAACACGCCGCGAAACCCCTGCGAGGGAACCGCCATCACCACCACGTCGGCGGCACTCACCACTTCTTCCAGCGTCGACGACGCACGTAGTTCGTCCGGCAACGCACGGTCCGCGAGATACGTGGGATTGCGGTGCGTCTCGTTGATCACTGCCGTGGTCTCTGGGTTGCGCGCCCACAACAAGGTCGGCGTGTTCAGTGCCGCCATCGATGCCACGGTGGTTCCCCACGACCCGGCTCCGACCACCCCCACGCGAATCGCCATCCCCACAGCGTACGTCGGCGGATGAAACGGTCAGTCCACGAGACCTTTAGGCTCTCCGCCGTGGCTTCTCCTGCGTTGCTCGTGCTGCCGATCAAAGCCTTCGACAACGCCAAGGGCCGTCTGGCCAACGTTCTCGAACCTGCTCAGCGCATCCGATTGGCGCGCGAATGTGCCTCGCGTGTGGCACGGGCCGCCGAAGGCTGCGACATCCTCGTCGTCACCGGTGCCGTCGGCGACACCGCATCACCCCATCCCGAGATTCTCGACTGGGCGACACGGCACGGCGCGGCGTGCATCACCCAGTCCGAGCCGGGCCTCAACGCTGCGGTCCGCGACGGTGTCCGTTTCGCGGCCACCAACAACTATCCCACCGTCGTCGTTGCCCACAGCGACGTTCCGCTCGCAACACCCGTGGTCGAGTTCGTCGAATCCGACACCGTCGTGATCGTCCCCGACACCCAACGTGACGGCACGAACCTCATGTCGATCCCTGTTGCCGTCGCCGAACGGTTCGAATTCCATTACGGGCCGGGAAGCTTCCGCGCCCACCGTGACGAGGCACGCCGCCTCGGCCACGAACCACGGATCGTCGCCTCGCGTGAGTGGGGACTCGACCTCGACACCCCCGAAGATCTCGACGACCCCCGCCTCCGCGAGGCTCTGCCCTGGCTCTTCGAAATGGCAGGGCTCGTCGACATCACGAAAGAAGACTCATGAACGGCGCCAACGAACCGGGACAACCATCGCCAGCTCTGTCGTCGACCGCCGACCCCGGTACGTGGAGCCGTAACTTCACGACACCGCGGTGCGCTCTCGCCGTCGGGGCACACCCCGACGACATCGAGTTCGGTTGTGGAGCCACGCTCGCGAAGTGGGCCGCTGACGGTTGCGTCGTGCACCATGCCGTGCTCACCGACGGGTCGAAGGGTACGTGGAACGTTCATGCTGACACCCGTGCGCTCGTCGCCACACGCCAGAACGAACAACGCGAGGCCGCCCATCGACTCGGAGCCACCGGATCGGTCACCTTTCTCGGCGCCGTCGACGGTGAACTCGAGAACACCCACCAGATGCGCGATGCCCTCAGTCGTCTCATCCGCATCGTGCAACCCGACGTGGTGCTCGGCCACGACCCGTGGAAGCGCTATCGGTTGCACCCCGACCATCGCGCCGCCGGATTTCTCCTCACCGACTCGATCGTCGCCGCACGAGACCCGCATTTCTTCCGCGAGCACTTCACCCTCACCGACCTGCAGACCGGCGAGCCACTCGCCCATCACCGTCCGAATGCGTTGCTGCTGTGGGAAGCCGACTCACCGAACCATGTCGAGGACGTCAGCGCCCAAGTCGACACGAAGTTGCACGCGCTCGAGGCGCACGCCAGCCAGTTCGAATCCACCATGAAGGCCACCGACGACACGGCCCTCGAGGCGTTTCGCACGCGGATGCGCACACGTCTCGCCACACTCGGCGCACCGCACGGCTACGCCGCGGCCGAGATCTTCCATCTCATGACCGATCTGTGAGCGGTTCCCGTCCGGGTCCGGCAGGCCCGGCGAAGGCCTGGGCGATCGTCAACCACTCGGCAGCAAGATCTCCCTCGGCCACCAACCCGGTGTCGGCAACGTGGCGACGTTGCGTGACGAGAAGACAGAAGTCGAGCGCCGGACCGGTGACCGACTCAGGTGCGGACTCGTTCCCCCAGGTCCATGTCGATCCGTCCGGTGCGGCGAGTTCCACACGAATGTCTGCCTCTGGTACTTCGCGTCCACGGGCCCGGTAGCTGTTGGCCCTGGCGAGCACGCCGATGTGGGCAACGTGCTTCAGGCGGGGCGACACCACGATCGGCCTGCTCAGCGCGTCCGAGACATCGACGCCGTGCGACCACGTCTCCATCAAGCGAGCGGTGAGAAAAGAGGCCAGGCTCATCGAGGGCCCGTACCAGGGCACTCGTCGCGAGCGGTCTCCGCTGCGACCGGCCAGCACCAATGCCACGCTCTTCGCTTTCCATCCGGCGAGCAACTCACCGCCGGACACGGCTCGCCCGAAGGCGACCGACGGATCTCCACCCTGGGCGAAGGCCGCCATCATCTCGGCCGTGTCTCGGGCGAACCCCTCCGGATCCTCGATGGCCAACGCCGCCTTCACGTCGAAGAAATGGAGGTGCGAGATCGAATCGGCGACGTCCCATCCCTCTGCCGGGGTCGCCGTACGCCACCCAGCCTCGTCGATGTCGGCCACCAGGGCCTCGAGAGCGGCGTGTTCGGCGGCCAGATCATCGATCACGCGATCCGTTGCATCCATGTGTGCGGCATCCATTTTTCCGGGATCCGTGCTTGCAGGATCCATGTCTGAAGACGTCATGGGAAAACGATAAGCACAAACCAGCCGAGTGGCGAAGCCCGGAAATGACGAATGGGGGGCTTGCGCCCCCCATTCTCAACACTCCGAACCGATTGGTTTGGTTGATTGCGTGGGTATTACTTCTTCTTTGCAGCCTTCTTGCGACGAGGAGCAGCCTTCTTTGCAGCCTTCTTCGGAGCGGCCTTCTTGGCGGCACGCTTCTTAGCAGGGGCTGCCTTCTTGGCGGCCTTCTTCTTCGCAGGAGCCTTCTTTGCAGCCTTCTTAGGAGCTGCCTTCTTTGCTGCCTTCTTCTTTGCGGGAGCGGCCTTCTTACGGGCCTTCTTTGCTGCTGCCACTGTATTTCCTCTCTGTTTAAGGATGACTTACTTCTTGGGATTCAACGTTGCCTTGAGCGTGGAGCTCGCGGAGAACTTCATTGCGGTCGACGCAGGAACGGTGACCGTCGCACCCGTTTGAGGGTTGCGACCGGTGCGCTCTTTGCGTCGTGTGGTGCTGAACGAGCCAAAGCCCGGCCACGCGACCTTGTCGCCGCTCTTCGTGGTCTCGACGACCTGATCGAAGAACGCCTGGATTGTCCGCTCGGCGTCTGCTTTGGAAACATCAGCCTTCTGAGACACCGCATCGATGAGCTCTGCTTTAGTCATGTTGGTATTACCTCCTCGGAATCGGAGCGTTGTGCAACACATATCTGAATACGTTTCGGACGCGAATACAAGTATTTGCATTGTTGCAGATGCAACAATGCGGTCGTCCGGAGGGTGTCGCTTTCGCTCCGCCACGACGCAACGACACCGCCGAACCGTCACGTTGCGCGACGTCTGATTCCGTCGCGCAACGCCGTACCCACCACCTCGTCGACCGTCGATTTGCGCAATCACACACCCGCCTCGGCCACGGCAAACCCTTGCGGTTGTTGGGTTTCAGCACATCGACGGTGAGCAGAAGTTCGTTCGGTCGATCACGCACGACGCACGTCGGCAGCGCAACGACAGACCACTTCGACGACTCGACAACACGTTCGCACGCCACGTGCAGACGACGAGAATCAAAGCCGCGGGAGCGCCCCGGGAACACCCGCGAAAAAAATCCGAAAAAAATCTGCGGGAACGGCACCCACAGAGGGCGAATTTCGGTCAGGCAATGATCCACCACCGACCCCAGCGGATCGGCAACACTACGGACGTCGTGTTGCTTGGTCGCATTCACACCGATCGACATCGTTCGATTCGTCATCATCGCCGCACTTGAGAGAAAGGGGTGGCGATGTTCGACACGCGCCACGATGCACACACCCGGTTCGCACGAGAGAGCACCGAGAGTGTTGCGCCCCCCGATGATTCGACACCGACACGTCGGCGAACACGCGTGGTTCTCGACACCTCCGTCCTCGTCGCCGACCCTGCGAGTCTCACTTCGTTTCCCGGATGCGAAGTCGTCGTTCCGCTCACCGTGGTGGAGGAGTTGGACAGCCTGAAGACGCGCCTCGACGATGTCGGCCGCGCTGCACGCACCGCACTGCGCGCCCTTGAAGATCTGCGCCGGCGCGCCGGCGGGGTTCTCGACACCCCCCTCGAGGTACACCCCGGGGAAGAGGGGGGCAGCATCCACATCGAGGTGAACGGCATCCAGCGTCACCTACTCATCGAGCACGGCCTCGACCCGGAGATCCCGGACAACCGGATCATCGGCGCGGCCCTCGGGCAGAGCCTCCATGCCCCCACTCGCCTCGTCTCCAACGACGCCGCCCTACGCATCAAGGCCGCCCACCTCGGCCTCGGGGCCGACGAGCACCAACCGGCTGGTCGCAGTGCCAGCACCCGACCCATGGGGTGGGTCAACCTTCCCGCCCGCCACGAAACCATCGACCGTCTCTACGCAGCCGGAGCCATTCCGCTCTCACTCGTCGACGGCACGGATGATCTCACCGAGAATTCCTTCGTCGTTCTTCGCGACGGTTCGCAGTCGGCACTTGCCCGCCGTCGCCAGGACGAGTTGGTGCTGCTCCCGTCGAGCCCTCCCGAGGCGTGGGGACTTCGCGCCCGAAGCAAGGAACAACGCTTCGCCCTCGAGCTTCTTCTCGACCCGGACATCGCGGTGGTGGCCCTCGACGGTCGCGCCGGCACGGGAAAGACGGTGATGGCCATTGCAGCCGGCCTCGAACAAGTGGTCGAACAGCGTCGGTACGAGCGCCTCGCGGTCTATCGACCGCTCGTTCCGGTGGGCCGCGCTGAAGTCGGGTTCCTGCCCGGTGGTCTCGACGAGAAACTGGATCCCTGGATGTCGGCGATCCACGATTCGATCGTCGCCCTCACGGACCAACGCTCGAGCCGCGACGCACGTCGTCTCATCGACGACCTCATCGCCCGCGGACAGCTGTCCCTCGAGTCCGTCACCTTCCTGCGCGGCCGATCCCTGCAGCGCCAGATCGTCGTGGTCGACGAGGCACAGAACCTCGAACCCACGACACTGAAAACGATCCTCACCCGGATCGGCGATGGCACCAAGGTGGTCTTCACCGGCGACACCAGCCAGATCGACGCCCCGTACATGGGTGAGTCGAACAATGCCCTCGCTGTCCTCATCCAGGCCTTCGCCGACCAGGAATGCTTCGGGCACGTCACCCTCTCTGCCTGCGAACGCAGCGAGGTTGCCAGCCTTGCTGCCGAACTCCTGTAGGAGTAGTGCCGCCGAACTCCTGTAGGGGCCGGGCTGGTGAGGCCCTTTTCACAGCGGGAGACTTTTACTACTAAAAGGCTTGACAAACGCCTCCGGATCTTTTAGTGTTAAATCAGCGGTCGGGGCGACCCCCTCCCTGCCCCGCCGCAACTCTCGCAAGTCATCCCCCCCACCACAGGAAACGGGCTTCGGCCCGGATTCGGCAAAGGAAACACAACATGGCCCTCCATGAGTCTCCGGAACGTCGCACTGTCGAGATGACTTCGGTGCCCACGACTGGGCACTGGAGCGAGTTCGCCATGTGCAAAGGACGCACCGCCTTGTTCTTCCCCCCGAAGGCAGAGCGTCCCCAGGCTCGCGCTCGTCGCGAAGCCCGCGCTCGCCAACTCTGTGCCCAGTGCCCCGTCATCGCACCGTGCAAGGAGTTCGCCCGCACCAACCACGAGTACGGGTTCTGGGCCGGCGAGAGCGAAGAAGATCGCCACTTGGCTGGTTACACCGTGGCTGCCCCCATCGGCATCCGCGCCCGCATGCCGCGTTCCGCCTGACCGGCTGTACTTCGCCTGACCGGCTTACGGCTCCGACGGAGTCGTTGCGTAGATTGTCGAGATGACTCTCGACGAACTCGTCCGCCATTTCATCGCGCTCATCGAAAAGAAGGATCTTGATGGTGCGTGCGCCATGTTGAGCGACGACTGCGAGTACGACAACGTACCGATGAACAAGGTGTTCGGTCCGCAAGCTGTCAACGACACGCTGGCACCGTTCATGGCTGGTGCCAGCGAGATCGAATGGGTGATCGTGCGCCAGGGTTCGTCGGGTGACACCACCAACGGAGTCGTGCTGAACGAGCGCATCGATCGTTTCAAGATGGGTGAGAAGTGGATCGAGATTCCACTCACCGGAGTCTTCGAAGTGAAGAACGGCAAGATCGCGCTGTGGCGCGACTATTTCGATCTGGCGATGTTCCAGAAGTCGCTCGCCGGCTGACGCTGCCTTTTTCCGTGCCCTCCCCCCACATGACACCGGTGTCGTAACGTGCGCCGCATGCCGCTTCCCCACCGACCCATTCATGAGGTCGAGTTCCTCGTGGTCGACGTCGAGACCACCGGACTCTCCACCAGCGACGACATCATCTTGCAGCTCGGCGCCGTCGTCACCGACTCCCGGGGCACCATCAAGCGACGCTTCTCCACGTACGTCAAACCAGTCTCCGGCGACTTTCCGTGGGAGGGTGACCAACCGCCGGCTCACCACGTTCACGGCATCACCAACGACAAACTCCGCGCCGGCATCCCCACCAAGCGGGCACTTCGCCGCTTCCGGCGCCTCGCCCGCAAGCGCATTGTCGTGGCCCACAATGCCAAGTTCGACTACGGATTCATCTCCTCGGAATCCCAGCGCCACGGTGTGCCCCTCGATCTCGGACAGCCCGTGTGCACTCTCGAAATGTCGCGCAAACTCGACCCCAAACGGGAGTCGTCACACCGACTGGTGAGCCTGTGCGAGAAGTACGACATTCCCCTCGACAACGCCCACGACGCGCTGTCCGACGCAACGGCCACAGCTCAGTTGCTCGCCATCTTGATCGCCCAACACGACGCCCGCACGGTCGCCGACCTGCAGCGCATCGCCGCCTGACGGTTCAGGAGTAACGGGACAAGATCTTGGCTGCGGTGTCGCTGCCGACACCGGCGTAGCCCGCAGGACTCACCACGCTGGCCGCGTCGCCGGCGCGTACCAGCAGTCGACCCAACCATTGGGTCGAAGCCACGGGAAGCACAACTTCCCACACTCCGCTCGCCAGACGCTTCTTCGACACCAGGGGATATTTTTCGGCAACCCACATCGCGGCCGGCTGCAGGTGCAGTGTCACGTGTTCCACGTTGATCCCCCAGTGGAAACCGGGTTCGTCGGGCAGGGGCGGCACCGTGTCCGACGCAGCGAATCTTCCAGTCGCCTGGAGCGATGTGATCCGATCGACACGGAACACGCGGTGCTCGTTCACCGACAGGTCAAAGGCATCGAGATACCAGTGGTCGTCTCCGACCCACACACGCTGGGGAACGACCTCACGCGACGACTCCTTTCCGGAGATCGGCGAGAAGTAGTCGATGGTTGCGTGCTCGAGCCGTTCGCACAGCTCGATGAGTTCGCGCAGTTTCGGATCGTCGGGACGCTCGACCACGATCGCCTCGTCGAACTGGGTGACCTGGGCGAGTTTGTCGACCGCAGAAGCCAGCGCGGTGGCATGACCAGCGCCCGGCAGTTGTCGCGCGGTCTCGGCGACGGCACACAGCGCGAAGGCCTCGGCCACGGTGAGCCGCAGTGGTCGGGTGAAGAACCGCGGTAGTTCCACCCACACCTCGTCGTCGTCGACGAAAATCTCGATCAGTTCGAGGGGCGTGTACGGAGGCGTACCGCAACACGTGGCCAGCATCAGGTCGTCGACGAGATCGTCACGATCGATGCCGAACGTGGATGCCATCTCGTCGATACGGGCCCGTTTGCGCTCGACCAACCAAGGCATCATGAGCAGGAGACCCTGCACCCGCTCGGCGGCGCGACGTTGACGCTTGGAGCTCATGATGTTCCCGCCATCGAGGTGAGCCAGCCGATGATGTCGGCACGCGCTTCGGGCGGTGACAGCACTTCGGCTTCGTCGACGAGTCCCAGCACCCACGACCGGAATGCGGATCGGTTGCCGCAGGGCACCTCCACCACGACGTCGCCGTTGTCACGTGTCTCGACCACCGCTTGAGAGCCGAACTCGCGCAACACGCTCGGCGCCAAACGCGAACCGATCACGACCCGCGCCAGTTCGGACGACTCGCCCTCACCCAGCATCTGGGCATCGGTGGCCACCGCAGCCTGCACGTCGAAATCTGCTGGACGTTCGAAAGTGGTGTCGAGGACCTTGACCTTGCCGTCGATGCGATCGACACGGAAACTGCGTACGGCCTGACGAACGTTGTCGTGGCCGACCACGTACCAATAGCCACCGCGACCGAGGACTCCGTACGGATCGAGCGAACGATTTTCACCGCGGTAGGAGAACTCGATGGTGTTGCGCGACTGGGCGGCCGACGCAAGCACCGGGAGCACGTCGCTCTGCACCGGGAGTATCGCCTGGGACACCACGGCGGCATCGTTGTCGACTTCCGCGACACCCAACTTCAGTCGCGCGTGATCGGCCCACGCCGTGTCGATGTGGACGGCAGCCAGCGCCAACTGCAGCGCACGACGCTCTTCGTCGGTGAAGTCGATGCGTGAGAGTTCCATCTGGCGACGGTCGATGCGGTACGCAGCCTCACCGGCTTGATTGCCCTGAAGCGTGATCATTTCGATGGGGATTCCCATCTCGCGCAACAAACTCTTGTCGCGCTCGAACGTGGCCCGTCCGGCGTCGCCGTCGGCGTACTGCGACGGACCCATCGCCGAGCGGATCTGTGCCTGGGTCAGGAACGTGGATGTCTCGGTGAGAAACGCGAGGAGATTGAGAATGCGCTCGGCTTGGTTCGTCGCGGGTGTCGTCACGAGACGGCTTACTTCGCGCTTGCCTTCGACGCTTCGATGACGTTGCGGACGAGTTCGACCACCTGATCGGCAGTGGACCCGGGGCTGAGCACACCCGCCACACCGGCCTCCAACAGCTTCGGTGCATCCTGATCAGGGATGATTCCACCGACGACGACGGGAACGTCGACGCCCATCTCGCGCATCTTGGCCACCACCTTGGGGGCCAGTGTCATGTGGGCTCCGGACAACATGGACAACCCCACTGCATCGACGTCTTCGTCGATGGCAGCCGCAGCCACCTTCTCGGGGGTCTGGAAGAGACCCGTGTAGATGACCTCGAAGCCCGCATCGCGCAGGATGCGTGCGACGACCTTGACTCCGCGGTCGTGCCCGTCGAGGCCGACCTTTGCTACGAGAACTCGCTCACCAGCCATACCGTCTCCAGTGTAGGACCCCGAAGGGAATGTCGCTCAGAGCGTCTCGAAGTTGAGGTTGAGACGCTTCAACCCACGCAGCATGAAGCTCGGGTGGTACTGAAATTCGTTGTCTTCGTTGAATGACCACGACTTGATGCGGTCGGCCATGCGCTCGAAGGCCACGTTGAGTTCCAGCCGCGCGAGCGGCGCACCGATGCAGAAGTGGATGCCCTTGCCGAAGGCAAGGTGCTCTTTCAGGTTCGGCCGGGTCGGGTCGAATTCGTCGGGATTCTCTCCCCAGACCTTCGGGTCGCGGTTGGCGGCCGAATACATGACCATGACGCGATCGCCCTTCGGCACCGGGCAGCCGTCGATCTCGACACCGTCCTTCGTGACCACGCGGAACATGCCGCCCGATGGCGAAGCGAGACGCAACATCTCCTCCACGGCCGGTGCGATGAGGCTGCGATCGTTGCGCACCAAGTCCCACTTCGACATATCCTGACCGAAGTAGAGCATGCCTTCGGCGAAAGTGTTGGTGGTGGTTTCGTTTCCGGCCACGAGCAACTGGGCGATGATGCTGAGCATCTCCGACATCGTGAGGTTGCGCTTGGTGCCGTCGTCGTCTTCGACTTCGGCGTTGACGAGGTCGGCGAGGAAGTCTCCCCCACCGGCGCCCCGACGCTCCTCCAACTTGGCAGCGAAGTAGAGCTGCATCTCGACGATGCCCTCGGTGGCCTTGATGCGGTCCTCGTCGGAGATCGAGGTACCGATGGTGGCGATGTTGTCGTCACTCCACCGCTTGAAGTCGTCCATCCGGTCCGCCGGCACGTTCAGGATGTTGGCGATGGCAACCACCGGCAGCGGGATGGCGAACTCCTTCACGAACTCCACCGTGCGCCCGGGCTCGGCCAGCATCTTGTCGAGCAATGTGTCGACATAGTCCTCGATGAGAGGTCGCAGTTCTGCGATGCGACGCGGCGTGAAGTAGGGCGCGACAGTGTTGCGATAACGCGTGTGCCACGGTGGGTCCATGGTGAGCATGGTGGGGACGGGAGCAAAACCCTTGGCGTAGATCGCCCGGATGCGATCGACGATGTCGGACTTCGGCGGCTCGCCGGCGCTTCCGAACTTGTTGGAGAAGGTCTCGATGTCACGCACGATCGGCACGATCAACTCGTGACGGGTGACGATGTGCACGTCGGTGCCCTCGATGTCCCATACCGGCGACTCTTCCTGCGCACGACGGAAGTACATGTGCGGGCACTGGTGCATCACCGAGTCGCGGAAAGGGTTGATCCCGGCGAGCTCGGCCTCAGCTGGGCTGGCAGGTCCGATCTTGGGCGGTTGAATGGCCATGGGCTCCATTGTCGCCCACCGAGCCCCCGGTGCGCGAACCCGACCCGGCCGGGCCTACAACGCGGCGAGGATCCGCTCGAGCGAGCGGGCCTGCAGAGCGGCACGCTCGAAGGGCGGCACGGAATCGAGCGAGTCGGCGATGATCTCGATGGAGATGGGAGCCGTCGGTGGCGTTGCCCTGAAGAACTCGACCAACGGGTACTCCCCCTCACCGAGGAGCCGGCGATTGTGGATGCAGTCGGGGATGTACTCGTTCATCTCGGGGACCAGGGTCCCGTCGTCGATCTGCACGTTCTTCACGAGGGAGAAGTCGAGATCTGCCAGTGAGGGATGGCCGGCCCCGCGGTACACGTGCCAGGTGTCGACGCAGAGTCCGACGTTCGGATGGCCACTCATCTTGCAGACCTTCTGGGCGGTGGCGATGTCGGGAATCCGGGTCGGGGGCAGGAACTCGATGGCGTAGTGAATATCGGCGTCCTGCGTGCGCTTGGCGAGTGCACCGATCCAGTCGGCGGCCGCCTGCAGATCGATGTCGATGTTTCCGGCAAAAGGCGCAATGACCTGGACCCGCTCGGATCCGAACGTGCGAGCGACGTGCTCGAAGTCCCGCGCCGCATCGTCGTCGAGGAGACGCAACGCCTCGAGTTCGAGCATCCGCACCCCGTGCTTGGCCAGTGTCCCGCGCATCTGGTCGTCGGTGACGCCTTCGTCGCGAAGCTTCAGGTACTCGGCCACGTTGAACCCGATGCCGTCGAAGCCGGCTGCGGCCGCAGCCGCGCAACGATCCTCGAAGGAGACCCCCCGCATGCTGAAGTAGGCCAGGATCGTCTGACGGTCGCCGGTTCCGGCGATGCGACCCGAGCCCTTGCCGCGACCGGCCGTGTTGCGTTGATCGTTGTCCGACACCGTGGTCCCCCTTGTTCGTTCGCGGTTCATTCGCGTTCCGTGGCGACACTACAGTGACGCGAGCACGTCCTACGAGGGGGGAAATCATGGCAGGTCGTTTCGAAGGCAAAGTTGCGCTGGTCACCGGCGGAGCAAGTGGACTCGGTGAGGCCACGGCGCGCCTGTGCGTCGCCGAAGGCGGCATGGTGGTCATCGCCGACTACGGCGCGGAGCGCGGACAAGCGGTCGCCGAGTCGCTCGGCGACAAGGCCATCTTCGTCAAGTGTGACGTGACGAACGAGGCTGACGTCGCGGCGTCCGTCGATGCCGCCGTGGCCAAGTGGGGCCGCCTCGACGGTTCGTTCGCCAATGCCGGCATCGTCGGTGTCGTCGGACCGATCGCCGACACACCGATGGACGACTTCGACAAGACGATGGCGGTTCTCGTCCGTGGCGTCTTCGCCACCTTCAAGCACTCGGCCCGCGCCATGATCGCAGCGGGCAACGGCGGCTGCATCGTCGGCACCGCCTCGGTAGCCGGTGTCATGGGTGGTCTCGGACCACACGCCTACGCCATGGCCAAGGCCGGAGTCATCGGTCTCGCCCGCAGCGCAGCATCGGAACTCTCCGGCCACCGCATTCGCGCCAACTCCATTGCCCCGGGTTCCATTCCCACTGGCATGACGGCTCACGTCATCGCCGGCGACCCCGATGCC
>Ga0164293_10004102_pt1 | contig 12469 bp, 10 predicted proteins | sample GEODES118metaG_FD_111487 | JGI IMG/M metagenome (GOLD analysis project Ga0164293, IMG submission 111487) | Eutrophic lake water microbial communities from Lake Mendota, Wisconsin, USA - GEODES118 metaG | ecosystem: Environmental > Aquatic > Freshwater > Lake | place: USA: Lake Mendota... | reverse complement strand
TAATTTGGTCGTACAAGTTAAAATGGTTTCTGTTGATGGATATGAGAAGATGGGCAATGATCTAATATTGAACCTTTATTTGGATTTGGATGACTTGAAGAAAGATAGTATTATAGTTAAACATCCTTCATCAGATCTAAAGATGGATTTACCTTTGGATTTTGACAGTTCCAAACCATTAAGATTGAGAGGTAAGGGTTATGGAGTTGGAGATATGTACGTAAAACTTAACGTAAAGTTTGATAGATCCAAATTACACCAACAGTAATTAGGGTGTAGATAATAACTTTCAACACTCTACAAGGAATACAGATTTCTTTCATATTTATATGTATGTTAAGTGAACAAATTCGTAGAATACTATACAAGTACCTCGAAGAAAAAGAATTTAAGAAACCTAGGAAATATAGTCAATCCTATTGTAAATCTACACCATGTTCAAAAATGGGTTTCACACAAAAGGCATCTTGCCGTCCTTACAAAAATTGTTACAAGTAAATTTGCTTTTTTCATTTTTTTGATTATGTTTGTAATATGCTAAGTTATATCGGAGGTAAATCAAAAATCGGAAAATGGATTGTGGAATATTACCCACAAGACATGGAAACATATGTTGAAACATTCGGAGGAATGTTTTGGTGTTTCTTCAATATGGACCTTACAAGGTTTCCAAATCTTAAGAATGTCGTATACAACGACTTCAACAAACTAAACTATAATTTATTCCAATGTGTTGGTAATCCTGAGGAATTGGGAAGAGCCATGGATCAGATACCTGTTCAAGAACAAGGGGTAAGTAATACTCCACCTGAATACAGAGAACTCTTCCAAAGTTTTCAGAGAGAACTATTTTCTGAAAATCCTGAGATTGGTGACTATGATTATGAAAAGGCGGCAAAGTATGCCTACATCGTTACACAGGTGTTTAGTGGATCTAAACCTGAAACATCATCATTCATTGATCTCAAAGGTAATTACAAATCCAAATACCTTACGTTCAGAGACAAACTAAGAAAACCTGAATGGATTGAACACTTCTTGAAAATTAATCATGTAAGAAACGGTGATTTCCAACAAGTTATCGAAGAGTTCGATTCTCCATCGACATATGTCTACTTAGATCCTCCTTATTGGAAGACTGAGAACTATTATTCTAATCATGATTTCGATAGAGGGGATCACGAAAGACTAGCACAACTACTTGGTAATGTTCAGAGTAAGTTCAGTTTATCATATTATGATTTCGACTTATTACACGAATGGTACCCTGAAGATAGGTTCAGATGGGAGAGGAAAAAATTTGCTAAAGCAGCCGCAGCCAAAAAAGGTGGAAAACAAAATATGGGGGAAGAGCTGTTGATATTGAATTATTAGTTATTTTTGTGTCCTCAATATATTTATTATTAAAGTTTTTATAGATGAAGTTTACATCCCTACTTAAGAATGTCATTTTGGAAGCCGCTGATAGAGTGGACTTTCTGATCGACACGTATGCAACACCGAAGAAGAAAGAAGATGGTACTGTGAAGAAACCAAAGTTGTCAATGAAAGAGTTGGCAGCTTTAATTGCTGCAGACCCAACATCAATATTGAATGATGTTGATATCGAAAGTGCTAGCAAAAGAGATTTGGAAAGGGCTCGTGCAGGGAAATATGTTCAGTGGATCATTAAAAACTATTTAAATTTAAATCAAACTACTGAAATACCTTACGGTGAATCTGGTTACGAAAGAGAAGTGAAAATGTTGAAAGAGAGATTTATGGAAGATCTTTACAAGATATCAGATGACCTTAAAAAGTACGACAGATTCAAGGGTAAATTACCTAAGGAGAAAAGACAAATTCAATTCTTAACTCCTGACGAATTATATGATCTAGTAAAAGACTTCGATCTTACATTAGCAACTACAACTAAAGCCGAAAGAAAATCGGCACCTGTTCATCCTGGTGCAGAAATGTTCTATGATGGAAATGAATGGAGAGTAATTAAGATTCAAGATAAAGGGGCTGTAGGTAAAGAGGCGGCATGTTTCTATGGTGGTAACAACAAAGAGACAAGATGGTGTACTTCTGCTCCTGGTGCTTCATGGTTCGATCGTTATATCAAAGACGGTCCATTGTATGTTGTGTTCAATCCAAACGATACAGATCTTTCTGCTGAGACAGGATTACCTAAAATTAGATATCAGTTTCACTTCCCATCAAACCAATTCATGGATAAAGATGATAGATCGATTGATTTGGTTAATTATCTTATGGGACCTATGTCAGAATTAAAAGATGTATTCAAACCTGAATTCGCAAAAGGATTAACTGTTGGCGGCACAAAATTATCTATTGATAACTTTAAGTCAGGTGCTATCGGAAAGTTCATTGCTCTTTACGGTTTAGATGATTTAATTGAGAACCTTCCTGAGAATTTAACAGAATTCCAAATTCAAAATAGAGATAAGGACAGTATCATTGTAAACATTCCACCTTCAATCGGAAGATTTAAGCAACTTGATATGGTTCTATTAGATAACTGTATTGCATCACTTCCTGAAGAAATTGGAGAATGTAAATTACTTAGATTCTTATCCTTACCAAACAACAAAGAATTAAAATCATTACCCGAATCAATTGCAAAACTTCCTAACTTATTCTTCTTGAATGTTAAAGGAGTACCAAACATTCAGATCCCTCAATCAATAATGGATAGAGCTGAAGATATGTGCGGTGGTTGTGGTATGTATGATTTGGCACCTATTGACTCAAAGTAAAACTTAACACATGAACGTAGACGTTGAAATTTACATATCTCAACTACTTAAGTTCTTCAAAGACAATCCAAATGATTTGTTAAATCTTGTTCCAAAAGACAAGACTAATATTTTCTTTGAAAAATGTCGTGACGCTGCAGTGAAAAACTCGGAGATGGGTGAGGAAATAACTTTAACTCAAAAACAGATGATAGACATTTGTGTTGAGATTAATAAAGGAACTCCAAAGACAGAGGATGAATTTGAAAAGTTATTGAGAGAAGGTATATTTTTGAAAGCCCCGATTGGTTTTGTTTGTCTCAATTGATATTCACTTTATTTGTCTTATGTTTCCTAAATGAAACTTCCCTTTGACACGATTATTTTAATCAACTTAGAAAGATGTGCTGACAAATATGAGAGAATGATTTCTCGTATTGAGAGTTTAGGTTTAGACAAGCACGTAAAGATAATCAGGTTAGATGCCGTTGACGGCACCTCCATTAATGAGGAATGGCTTGAGAACAATAACATAACCCCTTTAGCGGATTATTATGACAGTTACAGAGGTCGAGGTCTCACCCTTGGTGAGATAGGATGTGCAATATCACACTACAGATCTTGGAAGATGATTCACGATGACGACACAATACAGTCGGCATTGATTCTTGAAGATGATGCACAATTTACAACTGACTTCTTGGACAAGGTAACTGAACTAACAGACACAGTAAAAGACTATCCTTGGGAATTATTTTACTTTGGTAGAAAGAGAATCAATATGGTTGATGAGGAAGTTGTCTTTCCAAATATTGTCAAGCCTGAGTTTTCTTATTGGTGTTTATCATACATGGTTAACAAGATAGGTGCTGAAAAACTAATCAATGGAGGATTTCTGAAAGCATTGATACCTGCAGACGAGTATGTTCCAATCATGACTGGTAAACCAAACATCACTTGTATAGAGTATTTGAAACATTATGATGGAGAACTATTAAACGCATTGGCGTTGGAAGAATCGATAGTTAAACCAGAAACCTCAGCCTTCTTCAATTCAGAAACAGAAAAGACTTCAGTGTATTTCAAGAATGACTTCTATGAAGACAACCTTGATAAGTTCATGTTAATAACAGTTGCTACTGAAGAGAATGATCAGTTGGATCGATTTAGAAAGTCTTGTGAGTATTATGGTGTACCTTATAGAATATTAGGACTGGGTGAAGAGTGGAACGGTGGTGAAGCTGAGAATGGAGTTTTGAAAACATTTGGTGGAGGACAAAAAATAAATCTATTAAAGAAAGAACTTAAGACCTGGTTGGATCTCAAGAACCATATCGTAATGTTTACAGACTCTTATGATGTAATATTACTTCAAAACCCTCAAGAGATAATCAGAAAGTTCAGAGAGTTCGGAAGAACAATTGTTTTCTCAGCTGAAAAAACATGTTGGCCTGATCTATCCTTGGTAGATGAATACCCTCAATCTGAAACAGAATATAGGTTCCTGAACTCAGGTGGATTCATAGGGTATGCAAATGAAATCTATGAACTAATAAAAGACCCAATTGATGACAAAGACGATGATCAATTGTATTATACTCAAAAGTACTTGAAACAAGTTAGTTCTTTAAAACCTTATTTGATTCCAAAAATAGAAAAGGAGATTCCAAACAATGAATACCCAACGACTGAATCAGGACATAAGATAGGTTGGATGAGTGAGCCGGTTTTTGACGTTGAGGTTAAGGATTATCTCACGGGTAAGTTTAGTAAAGACTCGAAGATATTGGATATTGGCGCAGGAGACGGAAAGTGGGGATATGTTTTGGGAGATTATTTCAACAATATAGATGCCGTTGAAATCTTTGAAACATATATCGAGAGATATGATTTAAAAAAGTATTATAAGAATATATTCATAAAAAACTTTTTGGAGTTTGATTTCGATCATTACGATATTATAATAATGGGTGATGTGTTTGAACATGTAACCCAAGAAGAGGCCAAAAAATGGTTGAAGAAGGTTAAAGATAAGTGTAAGGAAATTGTTGTGGTTGTACCATTCGAATACGAACAAAATTGGGATGGGGTGTATGAGAATAAGTGGGGACACCATCACCAACCAAACTTAACCGCTGAGAGTATGGTTAATAATTTTCCTGAGTTACAATTAAGAATGTGGGTTGATAAGAGTGATTCTGTAGGTAAAGGAAACGGGTTTGGTTTGTTCACTAAAAAATTTGGGTATGACCACAGAACAAGTATCTTCTTGGATACAAACCAATATATTTTCCAAACTTTAAACAAAGCAACAGATGACATCGAGGTAGATTTGGTTGGTAAGATAAAAAATAAGATTACCAACAATTTCCCTTCAATGATACATGCGAATGGTCCATCTGACGTTAAGAAATTTTTAGATACCATATCTGATTACATGACAGGAAACTATGATTTTGCTTACGGAAATAAAGCAACAACGGTTCAGACAGATTCACAGAAAACAGTATCAATTGGAATGTTCTTCCATCAAGATGTATCTGAAATCAATCAGTGTTTAGATCAATTAAGAATATTGAAATATCCTAAGAACAAAATAAGTCTTAACTTTTATTATAGTAAACCCGAGGACCTATTCAAACTTGAGAAGTTCAAAACAAAAAATACCGATTACAATTCAATTCAAATAAAACATATCAAGGGGATTACGGATGCGAAGATTGATTTCCTAAAGGTAGAAAACAATACCGACTATTATTTGATAATTGATTCAAATTACATATTCAGAAATGTTAGGTCACTTGAGATTCTAATAGGTTGTAATAAGAAAATCATCTCTCCAATGATAGTTGCTGAAACAAACGACTATTCCAATTTCCATATTAAAGAAATCGAAATCAAAAAGGATTACATACTGTATGAGAAAAAAGGTATTTGGTCTGTTGAGATATTATCCGGTATTATTCTAATAGATAAAGATTTTGTTGCCAATGTGTTAGATTCTTTGGTTAAAGAAACATCACATACAGATGGGGATTGGGATGTAAAACTATCTGAGAATCTGAAAAATAACGGATATTTTCTTTATATTTGCAACAACCACTATTTTGGTAGTCTTATATGAGTCAAGAAATATTCAAAACAAATTACACAAAATACTATACTACTTTATACAGAGATAGTAACCCTATTGACATAAACCCTGATGAGTCAAGGATTTATCCAAGAAATTTATTTGTAGAGTCATCAAATGATGATCAAGAGTTGACTTACCAGTCCAATTTATCAAACCCTCTTGCATCAGTTACCAAGTCTTACATGATGGTCGTAATTGAAAGAAAGGATAGTAAACTTTCTTTGAAGGTCTTCAATGGTTCAAGTCATAGGGGTCGAGGAAACAATTGGTTCAAAATATCTAAAAATGTTGACTTCTTAACTCTTAATTTGGATAAAGGAGACGTTTACTTCGGTCACTTGTACGATTATCAGAAAAAAAGAAAATTTAAAAGACGAGTAAGGAGAAACTTTTTTTCGTCCGACCCAATTCAATCAATCAAGTTGGCGATAATTAATTTATTACCTTTAGGTAAAGATGAAAGGATCAGTCTTTCTAATACTATTCTTAATATTTTTTTTAAAGAAATCGATGGTATCGATGATGTCAAGTCAAACTTTCAAGACAGACTTTATAAATTTTATTTGAAATCAAAGGGGATAAAATATCCTAACAATTATATTACGTATTTCAGAGATATGGGTTCGATGCCAAAAATGAAAACTTTAAGAAAGTTCGATATGAAATTGGTTGATGCATTCATGCATGAAAAGAAACTCAAAGGAGATGTTATAAAAAAGGTACTTCATAATATCAGGAGTGTCCGTGTCGATCTTATCCAAGCAGCATTGGATATTTTTCCTGTAAGTTTAATTCTTCAAGACGTTGAATTGGTAAAAGAACTTTTTGAAAATATTACAGCTGGTACTATTAGTTTTAATATTGAAGGAATGTCTAAAAAAGAAATCAAAAACTTTTTCAGTTGTTTTAGAAATTCTATGGTTGATTTGGATATTGATTTTTGGACTCTACGTGACCATACTGAAATGTATACCTATTTAAAAAATGTCGGTGAAAATATTAAGTGGACTTCATTCGACACGCCAACATTCAGAGAAGAACATTTAGATTGGACTGACAAATGTGATTTTTATAAAAGGGGTTATTATACAAGAATCTATCCAAGTTCTTTGGACTCGGCATTTAAAATACCAATCATTGATGGAGATGATGTATATTATCCAATTATCCTGAAAGAGTCTGATGAATATAATGATGAAAGTAAACTTCAACAGAATTGCGTAAAAACTTATATTGGAAGACCTTCATCATTGATTATATCTCTGCGTAAGAATTCTACAATCTCAACAGATAGAGCCACAGTGGAATATCAGATATTCAAAAAAGATGAAATTGTTACATTCAATAGACCTCAATCATTGGGTAAGTATAATTCAAGATTAGACGAGTCTTGGAATGAAGCCTTGAAGTCTCTCGATCAGATGATGGAGAGTTGGATCGGAAACGGTGAAAATTTTGAAACCGTGAGACTTGAAAAAGTATTGGAGAACAATCAAAAACTATATTCAGGATCAGAATGGTCTGAAAATGGTTTCTTGTTTTGGACTTACAATGTAATTAATAAAAGTAATCAGACATATAATTTCTTCATTTAATGGAAAAACATGAATACATAAAAAGGATAGAAGAGAAAGAGGGTGTTTTTTTCTCTAAGGTAACAATAGAAGATATTGATTTACCCTTGACAGAATTCAATAAATTGGAATTGGTCTACTTGGAAATAGATCATCATACCAGAACAGAGCAATTTATTATTTACAAGAGCTCGATTCCTTTCTATTTATGTTTAAAGAACATATCTGAAAAAACATACACAGGTACTTGTTATTTTGAAATAAAACATCTCGATAGAGTGAATGTATATTTAACATCAAAATTTAAAAAAAAGAAAAATGCAAACAGCGACAGCACAAGAATTGAAAGCAAAAATTGACAATGGTGAGTCATTCGTAATTGACTTCTTCGCCACTTGGTGTGGACCATGTAAAGTATTAACAAGAAACTTCCAAATTTTAGAGGAGAAAGGAACATCACTTCCAGTATTCGCCTTCGATGTTGATTCTGATATGGAATTTACAAAGTTAATGGAAATCAGAAGTGTACCTACATTGAAGTATATTAAGGGAGGAAAAATTGTTGAAACAAAAACTGGAGTACAAACACCAGATCAACTTACGGAATCTATCCGTACCAATTTAAGTTTAGTATAATGGATTTATCAATAATAGTATTCACGATCAAAGGATGTCCTTTTTGTCAGGACTTCAAAGAAATGCTTAAAGAAGCTCAGATTGAATTTATCGAAAGAGATATTGATGAACATCATGAAGAATATGATTTGTTCTCAAGTATCAATAAAAATGATATGATTCCTGCGTTATTGATTATTGAAAGTAACGGAGACAAACATGAACCTTATCAATATGTCCCTGAAAGAGACTTCAATGAATTAACAGAAGCTCTTGCTATTATTGAAAATCACAGAAAAGTAATTTAAATATAAAGATCAGTCTTGATCTTAGTTTTTAAAAATTTATAGTCATCAAGTGGGTTTGTTATTTCAAAAGACAAATCCACTTTTTTTATTTCCTCTCTTATCTTATTGTAGTTGAAGTCAAATGTATCTAATAGATATGATTTCAACTTGTCGTCACCGTAAATGTCATCCAAGTAAACAGATTCAATAAATTCACCCTCCTCGTTTGCATCTTTAAGTAAATTTAACTCGAGTTTTGTACCTAACACTTTGAATGCAATATTATAAGAGATTAATTTACCATAATAATAAAGTATTCTTCCTTGATCATAAGAATAACCATGAGGAAATTCAGAACAAATAGGAGAAAAATCGGATTCAACGTCTTCGTAAGTTGTAATTCCGTTGTGGAAATAAGAGTCACCACTGATTTTGAATTTATCCATTAGACTATAATGATAACTTACATTATCTGAGGTTATGTAGTAGACACCTTTATATTTTGTTTTAGGAGAAAGATCCATACCATATTGAATCAAATCAAACGTATGAGTGATTTTTGAATCAAGAATTTCTTCATATTTTTTATTGAATTCATCTTTCAAATCATAAATTCCAAGTAAGTCACTACTCTCTGTAATTCCATTAATTACAAAAAAATTATTATTGTCTGTCACATGAATAATTGAGTTTTTTTCTAGTCCTATTTTTTCAATTAGAAAATCGGCAAAAAGATTACATTTTGATCTTCTGCTCACAATTGAGTTAATTCTGTTCATATATCTTTATTGTGAATTGAATTATAGTATTTTTATGAAACAACTTGTATAGTTCACTATATTTATTAAATACAAAATACTCATAGGGGTATTTATAAGAAACATAATCTGATTCATGGCTAAAAATATATTAATAGTTCCAAGTAGAGGTCAACAAGCTACAAAACAACCCTACATTTATTTTACTGATACTTCAGATGATATCCAAGAGTGGAAAGTAGGTACTGGTGCGACAATTACCCTTTCAGCAAACACAGGATCGTCAATAATTGAAATAGCACAAAGTGGATTCGGAATCAAAATGAGGTCGAAACCTCTAATTTTTAAGGGTACAGGTGTAGGAATTCAACCGGGTCAGAATACAACTTTCGTAGATCAAACTTCAAATTGGGTGGGTAAAACTGCTAATTTGAAAGGATTTTCAGGATATACAGGACAAGTGGGTCAAATAGGAGATACAGGACCACAAGGACCACAAGGACCACAAGGACCAGTGGGAGACATTGGAGATACAGGACCACAAGGACCAACAGGTCCTACAGGGGTGGCTGGTGCAATCGGAGATACAGGACCACAAGGACCGCAAGGAGCCACAGGTGATGGAGGAGATGCAGGAGCGACAGGACCACAAGGTTTCCAAGGACCACAAGGTAATCAGGGTGCTGCTGGCCCACAAGGACCACAGGGTCCAACAGGACCGCAAGGAGCCACAGGTGATGGAGGAGATGCAGGAGCAACAGGACCACAAGGTTTCCAAGGACCACAAGGTAATCAAGGAGCTGCCGGCCCACAAGGACCACAGGGACCAACAGGTCCACAAGGACCACAAGGTGTTATAGGTGACACAGGTCCACAAGGACCAACAGGTCCACAAGGGCCACAAGGTGTTATAGGTGACACAGGTCCACAAGGACCAACAGGTTTCCAAGGACCTACAGGAGGTGGAGGAGCCATAGGTGATACAGGACCAACAGGACCGCAAGGTTTCCAAGGACCGCAAGGTCCAATAGGACCAACAGGTCCACAAGGACCAACAGGATTCCAAGGGCCAACAGGTGGTGGAGGAGCTATAGGTGATACAGGACCAACAGGGCCAACAGGATTCCAAGGGCCACAAGGACCAATAGGTCCAACAGGTCCAACAGGACCAACAGGATTCCAAGGGCCAACAGGTGGTGGAGGAGCCATAGGTGATACAGGGCCAACAGGGCCAACAGGTTTCCAAGGGCCACAAGGACCAATAGGTCCAACAGGTCCAATAGGTCCACAAGGACCAACAGGTTATCAAGGTCCAGTCGGTGCTGCAGGTCCAATAGGACCAACAGGACCACAAGGTTTCCAAGGACCACAAGGAAACGTAGGCCCAATAGGTCCGCAAGGACCAACAGGTTATCAAGGGCCAGGTGGGGCAGCAGGTCCAATAGGACCAACAGGACCACAAGGTTTCCAAGGACCACAAGGAAATGCCGGTGCTACAGGTCCACAAGGACCAACAGGTTATCAAGGTCCACAAGGAGCAGCAGGTCCGGTAGGACCAACAGGACCACAAGGTTTCCAAGGACCACAAGGTAATGCAGGTCCACAAGGACCAAGAGGAGTACAAGGACCGGTAGGATTTCAAGGACCGGCAGGACCAACAGGACCAACAGGAGCACAAGGATTTCAAGGAAACCAAGGACCAATAGGACCAACAGGACTAACGGGTTATCCAGGGGTACAAGGGTATGTGGGAAGATCAGGTGCTGTAGGACCAACTGGATTTCCAGGAGGACAAGGGCCAAGAGGATATCAAGGTAACACTGGCCCATCAGGACCAAGAGGACCACAAGGAAATGCTCCAATTGGTCCTCAGGGGTATACAGGACCTACAGGATATCAAGGACCACAAGGACCTCGAGGATATCAAGGACCACAAGGACCAACAGGTCCACAAGGAAACGTAGGACCACAAGGTTTTGCCGGACCTCCTGGACCAGTCAGTTGTACCTTGTTTTCAACAGATGCTGGAGCTACTTGTTTTCAGGCGTGTAATAGTTTTATGGCAAGTTGTAGTGGATATTATCAAACATGGGCTACAGGGTATTATCTCTATGACGGTAACTATCAATGTCAAAACTCACTTCAATCATGGTTCTGTACTTATCAATACCTATCGTGGAATGGAAGTTGTTGGGTAGTTAGTGCAGGTGGATACATATCAAGTTCATCAACTTGTTCTGATAGAAAAATTAAAGAAGAAATTGAAACGATTGAAGATGGTTTAAAACTATTATTACAATTAGAACCTGTTGAATTCGATTGGAATGAAACATTCTATCAGATTAAAGCTGGATTCCCTAAAGATAAGAAACATACAATTGGTTTCATTGCACAAGAAGTTGAAAAAATATTACCCGAGGTTGTTGAAATCGATTTAGAAAACGGATATTACAAAATTAATTATCCGAAATTAAATGCGATTGTTGTGGAGGGTATAAAACAACAACAACTATTTATTGAGGATATCAATAATAAAATTAATGACCTTGAAAAATTACTTAATTAATGGCTAGAGACGTTATAATATATCCTTCGGGAACAACATCAAATCCGAATCCACACATAGTTTTCGTGAGCCCTACAAATAGAGTTCAGTTAAATGTTGTTACAGGATCACAGGGTTCAATGTTACAAGTATCAGGTGATACAAATTCAAACGCGATTACAATTGACCCAACTTCAGGTATTACCACTACAGATTTCTCAATTAATCAGGCTTTATATGTAAAAGGAATATATGCAGTATCAAAAGGAGGAGATTGGGAAGGTAATAGAACAGGTATTGCAGGAAATCAAGGTGCTCAAGGTAACCAAGGATTTAAAGGTAATACAGGAAATCAAGGTGCTCAAGGAGGACTAGGATTTAAAGGTAATAAAGGAAATCAAGGTGCTCAAGGTTTCTTGGGAAACCAAGGAAATCAAGGAAACAAAGGTGCTCAAGGAGGACAAGGAGGAACAGGATCTCAAGGTTTTAAAGGTAATACTGGTGCCGCAGGTGCTCAAGGTAACCAAGGAGGACAGGGAGTTGGAGGATTTCAAGGTGCGCAAGGTGCTCAAGGATCTACAGGATCTCAAGGTACTCAAGGTGAGAAGGGATTTATTGGAGCACAAGGTGCAACAGGATCTCAAGGTACTCAAGGTGAGAAGGGATTTATTGGAGCCACAGGTGCTCAGGGAGCACAAGGTGGAGTTGGACCGCAAGGTTTTAAAGGAGATATTGGAGCCACAGGTGCTCAGGGTGGACAAGGAACAGTCGGAGCAACAGGATTTGCGGGAGCACAAGGTGCTCAGGGTGCAC
>Ga0164293_10004100_pt1 | contig 12470 bp, 7 predicted proteins | sample GEODES118metaG_FD_111487 | JGI IMG/M metagenome (GOLD analysis project Ga0164293, IMG submission 111487) | Eutrophic lake water microbial communities from Lake Mendota, Wisconsin, USA - GEODES118 metaG | ecosystem: Environmental > Aquatic > Freshwater > Lake | place: USA: Lake Mendota, Wisconsin... | reverse complement strand
CCGAACCGCATCGCCCTGATCAACTGGGCGATTGGCAGCGGTCTTGCGGGCGTGTTCGCGATCTTCATCGCCCCCACTGTCACGCTACAGCCGACGGTCATGACCAACCTCGTTCTTGCCGCCACCTCGGTGGCATTGGTTGCTTCCTTCAGGTCTTTCCCGGTAGCCCTCCTGGCCGGCCTCGGAATCGGTGTCGCGCAGACCGTTGTGCAGGGAAAGATCACCGGAGTCCCGGGTATCGGCGCAGCGGTGCCCTTCATCATCATCGTGCTCTGGCTAACCCTGCGTGGTCAGGGAATTCCCTCACGCGACTTCATCCTGCAAAAGCTCCCCTCGGTGGGCAACGGCCGCCTGCGCTGGCCATTGATCGGAGCCGCCGTGGTCGTGGTTGTTACGATGGCGTTCTCCGTGCAGAACGTCTGGCTCGACGGACTCATCATCACCATGGCAGCGGGCATCATGATGCTCTCGGTCGTCGTGCTGACCGGCTACGCGGGCCAGCTCTCGCTCGCACAGTTCGCGATCGGCATCTTCGGAGCTTGGGTCGCGGGCCGCGTTGCCGCAAACCAAGGCTGGCCATTCCTCGTGGTGCTGCTTATCGGCGTTGTCGCGACAATTCCGCTGGGACTGCTCTTTGCAATTCCTGCGGTACGCACTCGCGGAATCAACCTGGCCATTGTCACCTTGGGCCTGGGCACGGTGCTCTACGTATCGATCTTCAACAACTCGAACTTCACCGGCGGTACCGAGGGAACGGTCATTCCGGAGCCGGAGATCTTCGGCTGGAATATCTGGTCGGCATCGAATCCGCTCAATTACATGATCGTCGTGCTCGCCTTCTTGCTGTTGATGATCATCATTGTGAGCAACCTGCGCCGCGGTCGATCCGGACGAAGGCTCCTCGCAGTCCGCGCGAATGAACGCGCCGCAGCCGCCCTCGGCATCAACGTGCAGAGTGCGAAGCTGTACGCGTTTGGTGTGGCGGCAGGTATTGCCGCGGTTGGTGGCGTGCTGTACGCCTTCCGCAACACCTCCATTCGCTTCGGGAACTACGACAACTTCGGCTCGATTCAGCTCATCGCCGACACGATGATCGGCGGCATCGGCTACGTCGGCGGTGCCGTACTTGGTGGCACTTTGTTCGGCGGTGGATTCAACAGCCGAATGCTCAATTCGATGGGCAACGGCATTGAGGCGTACATCCCGCTGATTAGCGGCGTCGGGCTGATCCTGATGGTGCTGCTCAACCAGGATGGAATCGTCCGCGAGACCATCGGCCAGGCATCTCTCGTGAAGCAGTACCTTCGCGATGGTGGGCCCGTTGGTAAGCGTCTCGCGATCCCGGTGGTCGGGCTCTTCCTGACCGTGGGAATTCTGCTCTACGAACTGCCGGATGCCTGGTGGAGTGTCTTCCGCCTTGCTGTCGGACTCACTGCGTTGTCGGTTGCGGTGGGAATGAAGCGAGTGGATCCGCGAGGAGTGAGTGCCCGGATAATCCTTGCCCTCATCGCGTTGTGGGTGCTCTCCGCCGAGCAATGGTCTGTGGCCTACCTGCTGGTTTACCTCACGATGGCGATTGCCACGCTGGTCCTGCTCGATCGAGGGCCGTTCGTGCGCGAGAACCTGGTTCGCGGCGCGCTCTTCCTCCCGGTCGTCTTTGCTGTAGTGCTCTACTTCGTGGAGCCGGGTGCGGGCCGGCTTGCACTCGCTCTCATCGTTGCTGCCCAATGCGTGGCTGTCTGGGGTGTCGCTCGGGGTGACCGGATCAGCATGGTGCAGGAGGGTCTGGCTCTCCTGGTCATCCCGGTGGTCGCGGGCGTGCTGTACCTCGCCGGTGAATCGGTGCCGCTTTCGTTGCTCCTGATTCTCGTGGGCGAAGTTCCCCTGATTGCTGTGATCGCCTGGCGACATCGCCACGTCAATGCAGGCGTAGGCCTGTTGGTCATGGCATTGCCTGTCGTCGCATCACTTTGCTTCTTGGCGCTCGATGCGCGGGCGATGTCGGTCATCGCACTGATGGTTGCCCAATTCACCTTTGTGGTGGCGATCCTGCGCACAGAGGCCAGCCCTCGTGTGCGAACCACGATGTTCCTGATCGGCGAGGCTGTACTTGGCGCGATCTTGTTCTACATCCTGACCATGTGGCCGGTATCCGTCGCACTGGGAGTGCTGGCGATCATCAAGATCATTCGCGGCCCCAAGGAAGACAAGCCCGTCAGGATCGAGCTGCCGGATCACGTCGACGTGGAGAAGGTCGCTCCGAAGACGCTCGAAGCCAAGGGCCTTACCGTGAGATATGGAGGCACGACTGCGGTCAACCAGGTCGATCTCGTTGTTCGACCGGGCTTCATTACCGGTTTGATCGGCCCCAACGGTGCCGGCAAGACGTCATTCATTGATGCGGTGACTGGATTCGCAAAGATTGCCGAGGGATCCATTTCACTCGACGGCGCCGACGTGACCAGCTGGTCGACTACCAAGCGCGCCCGTGCCGGAGTCGGTCGATCCTTCCAGGCCCTGGAGCTCTTCGAGGACTGCTCGGTCATCGACAACCTTCGAGCCGCCAGCGATCCACGCGATATGGCATCGTATTTCCGAGACCTCGTGCATCCGGTGGAGGCGCCGCTCACCAGTACCGTCGTCAGCGCCATTCGTGATTTCGATCTGGTCGATGATCTCGGCAAGGGAGTCGAGGGCTTGTCGTACGGCAAGCGTCGACTGCTGGCGATCGCTCGTGCCGTGGCAGCCCAGCCGAGCGTCCTGCTACTCGACGAGCCGGCGGCCGGTCTTAATGATCACGAGACTCGTGAGCTCGCGCGCCTGGTAGTGCGTCTTGCCAAGGAATGGGGCATGGCGATCCTGCTTGTCGAGCATGACATCAATTTCGTGATGTCAGTGTGTGATGACATCACCGTCCTCGATTTCGGCACGCGCATCAGTCATGGCTCGCCAGCGGAGGTGAGGCGAGATCCTGCTGTGATCAGCGCTTACCTCGGTGTCGAGGATGTCTCGGCAGAAACCAACACCACTTCGCATGCAGCGAATACGACGGAGGCCTGAGATGAGCACTGTTGAAAGAGTCCTTCATGCCGAGAACCTGACATCCGGCTATGTCGGCCAGCCCGTCATTCGTGACGTCACATTGACCGTAGAACCCGGTGAGGTGGTCTGCATCCTCGGTCCTAACGGTGCAGGCAAGACCACCACCATGATGACCCTGACTGGCATGGTTCCGGTGATGTCGGGTTCGGTCGAGATGTTCGGCAAGTCGACGAATGAGCCGCTATACCGTCGGGCACGCTCGGGCCTATCCTTCGTGACCGAGGAACGGTCGATCATTCGTTCACTCTCTTTGGCTGACAACGTTCGCCTAGCGGGAGTGGCGCTCGAAGCTGTCACGGACTTGTTTCCCGAGTTGAAAACACGAGTGAGCACTCGTGCCGGCTTACTCTCCGGAGGAGAGCAGCAGATGCTGACTCTGGGTCGGGCTCTCGCGCGTGAGCCTCGACTGCTGTTGGCCGATGAACTCTCGCTCGGACTTGCCCCCCTCATCGTCGATCGCCTGCTGCAGGCCGTGAGATCGGCCGCGGATGATCGGCGAACTGGAGTCCTTATGGTCGAGCAGCATGCGCGCAAGGCGCTGAACTACGCCGATCGTGCCCTCGTGATGCAGCGCGGGCGCGTGGTGCTGACTCTCAGCGGCGAGGAAGCACGTGCTCGAATCGGCGAGATCGAGGACTCCTACCTTTCGGGTGCCACCGGCGAGGATGCGGCGTAAGTCGCAGAATTCGCGGGTTAGACATCCGATGAAAAAATCAGGTAAATAGTTACAAAACAGACAAAAACGATCATGAATATAACAACTTGGTGTTAATGATCGTATTTCTCGTGACACCAGGTGAGTTTCCTCTCACCATTAGTCCACCCGTACCGGCGGCGCTAGGCCACTGGTCAACTCAGTAAAGGATTGCGCATGAGTCATGTTTCTCGCACACGCAGCCGGCTAGTCGCTCTCGCAGCGACCACCGCAGCGGCCGCGCTTCTGCTCGCCGGTTGCAGTTCCAGCGGTTCTACTTCCGCACCTGCAAGCGAGGCTGCTCCCGCAGCCTCCGAAGCGGCTGCCTCCACTGCAGCCCTTTCAGGTGATCCCGTTCTGACGATGACCATCACCGACATCAACTCAGCGGGTGCTGTGTACCCGAACATCCATTACACGGCGACAGCAGCCGAAGACTGGATCAACAGCAACGGCGGTGTGGCCGGTCGTCCGATCCAGGTCATCAACTGCGACAGCCAGGGCACCGCTGACGGCGCAGCCAACTGCGCACGCGAGGCCGTGAGCAAGGGTGTCACCGCAGTCGTCGGTAGCTTCAACTTCAGCCCCGACGCCATGATCGAGGTTCTCGAGCCGGCGAACATCCCCTACTTCGGTGAGTGCTGCGCACTCGGCGCCAAGGAGAACACGAGCAAGAACGCATTCCCGTTCGGCTCCATTCAGATGTACGGCGTGGGCGAGATCAAGAAGGCTGTCGAGGACGGCTGCATGAAGATCAAGGGTCTCGTCATCGAGGGCGCTGAGTCGTTCTGGCCACCCATGCTCGAGGCTGCCAAGCGTCTCGGCGCATCTGACAAGCTCGATCCGAACTTCGTTGTCCAGCCGGGCACCGTGCAGGATCAGTCCGCTCAGGTCGCGCAGCTTCTTGAAGGCGGCACTGACTGCGTCGTCTCCGTTACCTCTGAGACCCCCCTTACCGCCTTCATGGTGGCCTGGGATGCAGCAAAGCCGACTGCCAAGTTCTACGGCCCCCAGGGCAACCTGAACAAGGTCTCGGCGAAGGGCCACGAGGAGATCCTCGAGGGCGCAACCGTCGTGGGCATGTACCCGGATATCTCCTGCCCCGCATGGGATAGCTACCGCGCATCGCTGGAGAAGACCGGTGCCGATCCGGCACAGGACTACAACAGCCTCGGTGGTCTCGGCACCTGGGCGGCATACATGGGCTTCAAGCAGGTCGTTGACGCCATGGATCCCGCTTCGGTCAACGGACCGGCATTCAAGGAAGCTGCCAGCAAGTCCGTGATTGATCTGCCCGGCATGATCCCGACTCTGGATCTGACCAGCGAGTGGGTCGAGTACCCCGGCCTGCTGCGTAGCTTCAACCGCTCGGTTGTCTACTCGACCATCACCAATGGTGACGTTGCTCCCCTGGGCGACTGCACCACCTTCGATGATGTGTCAACGCTCGTTGAGGGCCAGTAAGTAATCGGCCCCATGGGCCAATGATGGAAGTGGCCTGGACCCCTCGGGGTCCAGGCCACTCATCGTTAGTGTGAGATGTCGGCATAGTGTCAAGGAGGAAGAGCCATGAAGGTGAATCGACAGTGGCTGCTTGCGCGCCGCCCGCAGGGGCCATGCACGTCGGAGGATTTCGAGTATCGCGAGGCTGAACTCACGACGGAATCCCTGCCCCCCGGCCATATACGGGTGCATAACTCGGTATTCCTCTGCGCACCCACTATGCGAAATTGGATGGACGCCCCGGGCAACAGCCTGTATCCGTCAACGGACCTTGATGTGCCCGTGCTGGCCACCTGCGCGGGTCGGGTCATGGAGTCCACCGACGATCGATTCCCCGCCGGCTCGCGAGTCACGATGATCGGGCACTGGCAGGAGTATGACGTCGTGAACAGCGCCGTATGGCCGGTGCGCTCAGTACCGGAGGGGCAGGATCTCATCGAGGCCATGGGTCCGATGGGCATGAATGCGCTGACCGCGTATTTCGGTGTCACTGCGGTAGGTCGGCCGAAGCCCGGCGACACCATGCTGGTGTCGGGCGCCGCAGGCTCCACCGGTTCCGTTGCTGCGCAGGTCGGCCGCATTCTCGGCGCCCGAGTGATCGGCATCGCCGGTGGCGCGGAGAAGTGCGCCTGGCTTACCGATGAGCTCGGTCTCGATGCCGCGATCGACTACCGCAAGGGTGATCTTGTCGAGCAGGTGCGCGCGGCGTGCCCGGACGGCGTGGATGTCTTTTTCGACAATGTCGGTGGCGAGGTGCTGCAGGCAGCGGTGGAGAGCATGAACAAGTTCGGTCGCATAGTGCTCTGCGGGCAGATCGCCGGCTACAACGGGAGCCGACCGATTGCCGGACCGACGAACATGATGCGGCTCATTTACGGAAGTGTCACGATGCAGGGCTTTCTCCTGGGCGATTATGAGGACGAACTGCCTCGTGCACAGGCAGAGATGTCAACATGGATCTCCGAGGGCCGGCTTTCCCATCGCGAGGATGTGCGCTCGGGGTTCGAGAACATCCCGGCAGTCTTCAGTGAGATCTTCACGGGCGGCAACCAGGGCACTTTGCTCATCGTCACTGACGACGACGCATACGCCACCGGCTAGGGGCTAGTGCGCGCTAACGTTCGCGAGTGACTACTCGAAGGGCCGGCAGGCGCGCCGACATCTTGGCGGCGGCGTCGGCCATGTTCGCTGAGCGTGGCTTTCACGGAGTGTCGATTGATGATCTGGGAGCCGAGCTGGGGGTATCGGGGCCAGCCTTGTATCGATACTTCGAGAGCAAGGACGCAATTCTCTCGGAGATGCTCGTGGATATCAGTGAGCGGCTCCTCGCCGGGGCCAGGGAGTGCGCGTCATCGGGACTTTCTCCTCGCGGAACCCTGCAACGGCTGATCGAGTGCCACGTGGCCTTTGCCCTGACTGAGCCGAACCTCATCGCTGTCCAGTTTCGTGATTTGGGCAATGTGCCCGAGCCCGGTCAGCGCACCGTGCGCAGGCTTCAGCGCGAATACGTCGAAGTGTGGGTCGATGTCACCTCGGCGGTCTATCCGGAGGTCAGTCGGGATCGGGCGGCTGCGTGTGCCCAGGCTGTATTCGGCCTCCTGAACTCCACTCCCCACAGCGCCATGGCCGGGGCCGGGGACATGGAGCGACTCCTCCAGAAAATGGCGTCCGCAGCCCTTGCCCAAGGGTGCCGAGTCGAGTAAAGTGAACAATCGTTAACTATTGATGGGCAGGTGCCATGCCGATTATCGACTCATCTGTCGATCCGTCCTCCGAGGCCTTCCTCAGCAATGCGGCACGCATGAAGGGGCTCGTGGACGAGCTGAGGCGCCATCTTGCTTCGGCATCAGTCGGAGGTCCGGAGATCAGTCGCTCCAGGCACGTCGAGCGCGGAAAGCTCTTGACTCGCGACCGCATTGACACCCTGCTCGACCCGGGTTCGCCCTTCCTGGAGCTCTCGCCGTTGGCGGCCTTCGGAATGTACGACGGTGATGCCCCGGCCGCCGGGATCATCACGGGCATTGGGCGAGTTCACGGGCGCGAGATCGTGATCGCTGCGAATGATCCGACGGTCAAGGGCGGCACCTACTACCCGCTCACGGTCAAGAAGCATCTGCGCGCCCAGGAAGTTGCCTTGCACAACAACTTGCCGTGCGTCTATCTGGTTGACTCAGGCGGAGCCTTCTTGCCAATGCAGGATGACGTCTTCCCTGATCGAGATCACTTCGGGCGCATTTTCTTCAATCAGGCCAACATGTCTGCGCGCGGGATACCGCAGATCGCAGCTGTCCTGGGCTCGTGCACGGCAGGTGGTGCCTATGTGCCCGCGATGAGCGATGAAGCCGTCATCGTGAAGAATCAGGGCACGATCTTTCTCGGTGGTCCGCCACTCGTGAAGGCCGCGACCGGAGAGATCGTCACGTCCGAGGATCTCGGCGGAGGTGACCTGCACTCACGTGTCTCCGGAGTCACCGATCACCTGGCAGACAACGATCAGCATGCGCTCCAGATCGTGCGGGGCATCGTCGATACTCTCGCGCCGCCTGTTCCTGCCGAGTGGGAAGTTCGCGAGACTCGCGAGCCGCTCTACCCGATCTCCGACATTTACGGCGTCGTGCCGGAAGACCCTCGAACTCCCTACGACGTGCACGAACTCATCGCTCGCATCGTCGATGGCAGTGAGTTCGCGGAGTTCAAGGCTGAGTACGGACAGACGCTGGTCACCGGATTCGCGCACATCTACGGCAACCCTGTCGGCATCATCGCGAATAACGGCGTTCTCTTCTCCGAATCCGCAATGAAGGCTGCACACTTCATCGAGCTATGCGATCGGCGCAAGACCCCCTTGGTGTTCCTGCAGAACATCGCCGGGTTCATGGTGGGGCGGGAATACGAGGCCGGCGGTATCGCCAAGCACGGGGCCAAGATGGTCACCGCGGTGGCCTGTGCCCGCGTGCCCAAGTTCACCGTCGTCGTCGGAGGCTCGTACGGCGCCGGCAATTACTCGATGTGCGGTCGCGCCTACTCGCCACGGTTCTTGTGGATGTGGCCTAATGCGCGTATCTCGGTCATGGGTGGGGAGCAGGCGGCAAATGTGCTCGCGACGGTAAAGCGCGACCAGTCAGAGGCTCGTGCGCAGGAGTGGTCGCAGGAGAGCGAAGAGTCGTTCAAGTCGGTCATCCGCGATGAGTACGAAAAGGCCGGCAATCCGTACTACGCGACTGCGCGCCTGTGGGATGACGGCATCATCGATCCCGCGGATACACGCCGAATTCTCGGGATGGCCATTACTGCATCTGCCAACGCCCCGCTCGAGCCCATCTCCTACGGCGTATTCAGGATGTGAGCATGTTTACACGAGTTCTTGTAGCCAATCGCGGCGAGATTGCCGTGCGCATCATGCGCACTCTCGCGTCAATGAATATCGAGTCCGTCGCGGTCTTCAGCGAAGCCGACAGGGGTGCTGCCCATGTCGCCGCTGCTGATCACGCAGTACTGATCGGACCGGCTGAGGCTTCACGTAGTTATCTCGACATTTCTCGAGTCATCGCTGCGGCTGTCGAGTCCGGCGCTCAGGCGATCCATCCCGGTTATGGCTTCCTCTCGGAGAATGCCGAATTCGCGGCGGCATGCGAGGCCGCCGGAATCGTCTTCATCGGGCCTTCGGCACGCACGATCGCCTCTATGGGAGACAAGATTGAGGCAAAGAGGGCCGTTGCGGCACTGGGAGTCGCGGTCGTGCCCGGATTCAGTCTCGCGGGCGCCGACGATGAGCGCCTGGTGGCTGAGGCCACGAAGGTGGGCCTGCCGTTGATCGTGAAGCCCTCTGCCGGAGGTGGTGGAAAGGGGATGCGGGTCGTGACCTCCCATGATCAGCTTCCCGCGGCACTTCTATCGGCTCGACGCGAGGCTACGGCAGCCTTCGGTGATGATTCCCTGCTGCTCGAAAGGTTCATCGAGAAGGCCAGGCACGTCGAAGTCCAGGTGATCGCCGATCAGCATGGTGTCGTGATCCACGCGGGTGACCGGGACTGCTCCCTGCAGCGCCGGCACCAGAAGGTGATCGAGGAAGCCCCCGCGCCCAATCTTCCTGACGACGTGCGTAGCTCAATGCTCAGCGCGGCGGTCGCGATTGCCAGATCTGTTGATTACGCCGGCGTGGGCACGGTCGAGTTCGTCGTTGATGCGCTTAATCCCCAGGACCACTTCTTCCTCGAGATGAATACCAGGCTTCAAGTCGAGCACCCCGTCACCGAGATGGTGACCGGACTCGACCTCGTCGAGCTTCAGGTACGGATAGCGGCCGGGGAGCACATGCCCATCGCGCAGGAAGACGTGCGCATCCACGGTCATGCGGTGGAGTCCCGCGTGTATGCAGAGGATGGCAATAGGGGTTTCCTCCCCTCGTCGGGCACGCTGCTGCGCTACTCCGTTTCGACGGATGTCCGCATCGACTCGGGCTTCAGGGAGGGTGATGTCGTCGGAACGAACTACGACCCGCTCCTGTTCAAGGTCATTTCCCACGCCCCCGATCGACGCCGCGCCCTCGATCTGATGGATAACGCCCTGAAGGAATGCGTCGTCCTCGGCGTAGCCAACAACATCCAGGTGCTTCGGACACTCGTGCAGGACCCGCAGGTCCGATCCTGCGAGCTCACGACCGGGCTCATCGAGGCCCTGGGCCTTGGCGTAGAGCCAGTCGAACCCACTGCGCACGCGATGATCGGAGCTGCGCTCCTGCTGGATCGACGACTGACACCAGCGCGGCCGACCAATGCATGGTCGATCGCTGATGGCTGGCGTGTGGGTGTGCATGCAGCCTCCACCTGGCACCTTCGATCTGGTCCGACGTCATCCAGTGTCATCGAGGTGTCACGTGCTGGCCATGACCTCGTGGTCAGCGTCGATGGCGGCGAGCCGAGGGCTTGCTCATTGATTGATTCGGGAGATCGCGATGCTTACGTAGTCGCTATCGCGGGGGTGGCAGCGGTTCTCACCATGTGCATCAACCGTGACCGGGTGTGGGTGGGGTCATCGGGTTCGTCATGGGAACTTGAGCTTCCGATCGAAGGCGTTCTGAGTGCGGGCGGGGCGGGGGAGAGATCACAGGATCACGTGAGGTCGCCGATGCCCGGCACGGTCGTGACTGTTGACGCGAAGGTCGGGGATGTCGTCGCGAAGGGCTCGGTACTCGCTGTCGTCGAGGCGATGAAGATGGAGTATCCCCTGAAGGCACCCCATGACGGTGTTGTGGTGGCGTTGGAGGCTCAGGTCGGTCGCTCGGTGGCCAAGGACGAGATTGTTGCCGAAGTAAGTGCTCAGGCGGAACCGGCATGAGCCCGATGCGCCAGCCCGTCATGACGCCGAGTGACGGACTCCCGCAACGGGTTCGGATCTGGGAGGTCGGGCCGCGCGACGGCCTCCAAAATGAGGCCACGGTGATCTCCTCCGGGGTGAAGATCGCCTTCATTGATCGTCTGTCGGACGCTGGTGTTCCGGTGATCGAGGCCACGAGTTTCGTGCGTCCCGATCGCGTTCCGCAACTGGCAGACGGTGCCACGGTGATGGCCGGCATCACTCGCAAGCCTGGGGTTCGCTACCCGGTTCTCGTGCCTAATCTACGAGGACTCGAGTCGGCTGTGGCCTCCGATGCCCGCGATATTGCCGTGTTCGCGAGTGCGACCGAATCCTTCGCGCAACGCAATCTCGGTCGTTCCCTCGTTGACCAGATGTCAATGTTTGAGCCGGTGCTTGCCTCTGCGAGTTCCCGAGGCATCCCCGTGCGTGGATACGTATCGATGTGCTTCGGAGATCCGTGGGAGGGAGCTGTTGATCCGAGCGGCGTGGTTGACGTCTGCTGGCAACTCCTCAGCGCCGGATGCAGCGACATCAGCCTTGGCGACACGATCGGCGTGGCTACGCCAGGTCAGGTGCGCACGCTCATCGGCCTGCTGGAGCGCCGCGGAGTCGAACTTGACCGCATTGGCGTCCACTTCCATGACACCTACGGGCAGGCGCTGTCCAACACTCTTGCTGCCTTGCAGTGCGGCGTGACGACGGTCGATGCCTCGACGGGTGGGCTAGGCGGCTGCCCTTACGCCGAATCGGCCACAGGGAACCTCGCCACGGAAGATCTCGTCTGGATGCTCGACGGACTCGGAATCGAGACAGGAGTCGACCTGGAGAAGCTAGTCGAGACATCTATCTGGCTGGCCCGCTACCTGGGAAAGCCCATTTCCTCGAGGGTTACTCAGGCACTTTCGCAATAAGGCAAGAACCGTGTACTCGCATCGTGCGGTACGGGAAGAGCGCAAGGGAGAAACGTGATGGAAGCCATTCGTGAAGCCATAGTTACCGGTGCCTCTGCGGAGGATTTTGCTGCGCTTCTTGTTCCTGAGTCCTATCGCGCCGTCACTGTGCATAAGGACGAAGCGGGGATGTTCGAGGGGATGCCCTCGCGTGACAAGGATCCACGTACGTCGCTGCATCTGGATCAGGTGGCCACTCCTGAGCTAGCAGCGGGCGAGGCACTTATCGCGGTCATGGCATCGAGCATCAACTACAACACCGTCTGGACTTCGATCTTCGAGCCGGTGTCGACATTCGGATTCTTGGAAAAGTATGGCCGGTTGAATGCGGATGCCAAGCGTCATGATCTCCCGTATCACGTGATCGGCTCAGACGCCGCTGGCATCGTGCTGCGCGTGGGCCCGGGTGTCAGTGCATGGAAGCCGGGCGATCAGGTGGTCGCTCACTGCCTGAGCGTCGAGCTTGAGTCACCGCTCGGCCACAACGACACGATGCTTGATCCAGAGCAGCGCATCTGGGGTTTCGAAACCAACTTTGGTGGTCTGGCCGAGCTTGCCGTCGTCAAGAGCAACCAGTTGCTTCCCAAGCCGGCGCACCTGACCTGGGAAGAAGCCGCCTCGCCGGGGCTGGTGAACTCCACGGCGTATCGCCAATTGGTTTCTCGCAACGGTGCAGGCATGAAGCAGGGCGATGTCGTGCTGATCTGGGGAGCCTCCGGTGGCCTGGGCTCCTACGCGACCCAGTACGCCCTGAACGGCGGAGCAATTCCGGTGTGTGTGGTGTCGAGCCCGGAGAAAGCAGATCTCTGCCGAGCCATGGGCGCGGAATTCATCATTGACCGCAATGCCGAGGACTACCGGTT
>Ga0164293_10004099_pt1 | contig 12472 bp, 10 predicted proteins | sample GEODES118metaG_FD_111487 | JGI IMG/M metagenome (GOLD analysis project Ga0164293, IMG submission 111487) | Eutrophic lake water microbial communities from Lake Mendota, Wisconsin, USA - GEODES118 metaG | ecosystem: Environmental > Aquatic > Freshwater > Lake | place: USA: Lake Mendota... | reverse complement strand
CTGCTCATTTCCCAGCCCGACACCGGTGAGCAGGCGCTCGAAATCGCCGACATGCTCATTCGCTCCGGCGCGCTCGACGTGGTCGTCATCGACTCGGTGGCCGCCCTCACGCCGCGTGCCGAAATCGAAGGCGAAATGGGCGACTCGCACGTGGGTCTCCAGGCTCGCCTCATGAGCCAGGCGCTGTGCAAAATCACCGCCAACCTGAACAAGACCAACACCATCGCCATCTTCATCAACCAGTTGCGAGAGAAGATCGGCGTCATGTTCGGTTCGCCCGAAACCACCCCTGGTGGTCGTGCACTCAAGTTCTACTCCTCGGTGCGTCTCGACATTCGTCGTATCGAATCCCTGAAGGACGGCGCCGAAGTCGTGGGCAACCGCACCCGCGTCAAGGTCGTGAAGAACAAGGTTGCTCCGCCCTTCCGCCAGGCTGAGTTCGACATCATGTACGGCAAGGGCATCAGCCGCGAGGGCGCTCTCATCGACATGGCAGTCGAGTTGGGTATTGCCAAGAAGTCCGGAGCCTGGTTCACCTACGAAGGCGAGCAGCTGGGCCAGGGTCGCGAGAACGCCAAGAACTTCCTCACGGCCAACCCGGAAATCATGATGGAGATGTCCGACAAGATCCGCACGGCCGCAGGCCTCGACGGCCCAGTTGAAGAGTTCACTCCGGCCGACGAAGAACCCATCGAGCTCGACTGACTCCACCCGTCGAGCACGAATCTCCGACACGCAGCTGCCACTGTTCTCGGAGACGTCACGCGACCCGAGCCCTTGCGGCTCGGGTCGTGCGCATTTCCGGCTCGGTGCCTGTGTGGCCTCGGTAGCCTGACCACTGTTATGGCCGGCAAGTACGTGGTGCGCACCCATGGGTGCCAAATGAATGAGCACGACTCAGAGCGCATTGCCGGCTTGCTCGAGGCCGATGGGTACGCGCAAGCTGCCAATGACGACGAAGCCGATGTCATCGTCATCAACACGTGCTGCATCCGAGAAAACGCCGACATGCGTCTCTACGGTCAACTCGGATGGTTGAAGTCCTGGAAGCAGGAAGGTGAGGGCCGCCAGATCGTGGTGGCCGGATGTCTCTCGCAGAAGGACAAGGACACCGTGCTGGCGAAGGCCGGCTGGGTCGACGTCGTGATGGGCACGCACAACGTGCATCGCACGATGGATCTGTTGAAGTACGCCCGCGACCACGGGCCGATCGTCGAGATTCTGGAAGAAGCAGTGATCGACGATCACGCATTGTTCCCCAGTGCGCTGCCGGCCAAGCGCGAGACCACCTACAACGCATGGGTCACCATCCAGATCGGTTGTGACAACTCCTGTGCGTTCTGCATCGTGCCGTCGGTTCGCGGCAAGGAAATCTCGCGGCCGATCGGCGAGATTCTCGACGAAATCCGCACTCTTGCCCACTCCGGCGTCACAGAGGTGACGCTCCTCGGCCAGAACGTGAACTCCTACGGCCGAGATCTCGCACTCGATGCACGTCGACAGGGTGGGGACCGCCGTGTGCGTCCGATGTTCGCCGAACTGCTGGAAGCAGTTGGGTCGGTCGACGGCATCCGCCGTGTGCGTTTCACCAGCCCGCACCCGAAGGACATGCGCACCGAAACCTTCGCGGCCATGGCCAAGTCCGCGGCGGTGTGCGAACACCTGCACTATCCGCTGCAGTCGGGCAGTGACACCGTCCTCGCGGCCATGCACCGTGGTTACACGGCGCAGCGTTACCTCGAGCGTCTGGCCGAGGCGCGCCGGATGATTCCCGATCTCGCGGTCACCACCGACATCATCGTCGGCTTCCCCGGTGAGACCGAGGCCGACTTCCAGCGCACCATGGAAGTAGCGGCTGAGGCGTGTTTCGATTCCGCCTACGAATTCGAGTTCTCGCCACGACCGGGAACCGAGGCCGCCGACATGCAGGATCGCTTCGTCGACCCAAAGGTGGTGAACGAGCGTTTCGAGCGTTTGCGTGTGGTCCTGGAACACAGCGCCGAGATCAAGCACCAAGAGCGGGTCGGCCGTATCGAGGAAGTCGTCGTCGAGGGCGTCAGCAAGCGCAACGAAGGTGTGATGACGGGCCGCACAAGACAGAACAAGCTGGTGCATTTCCCCAGTACAGAACCGATTCGTGTCGGTTCGTACGCCAACGTGCTGGTCACGTCTGCTGCGCGCCACTTCCTGCGTGGTGAACTGCAGGAAGTCACTGCACCGCCCACGCACAAGGTGCGACTGTCGGTGTCGGCGCTCTGATCATGCGACCAGCCGACACGCCGCCGCGTGTGGTGGTGCTGGGCCCCACGGCCAGCGGCAAGTCCGCCGTGGCGATGCACGTGGCGCAGCAGTTGGGTGACATCGAGATCGTTGCTGTCGATGCGATGCAGGTGTATCGCGGCATGGACATCGGTACCGCGAAGCCCACGACGGCCGACCAGTCGGCAGTTCGTCATCACTGTCTCGATCTCGTGGATCCTTCTCGGCGTTTCACGGCCACGCAGTTTCAGGAGGCTGCGAACGGCGCCCTCGACGACATCGGTGTGCGCAGTCGACGTGCGCTGCTCGTGGGGGGCACGGGTCTCTATCTCACGGCGGTGATCGACGAGTTGGTGTTCCCCGGTGAGTGGCCCGAGATCCGTGCCGAGTTGGAAGCTGATGCCGACACTGCGGGGCTGTTCGCCCGTCTGGCCGCGCTGGATCCCGAAGCAGCATCGAAGATCGAGCCGGCGAATCGTCGGCGTATCGTTCGCGCACTCGAGGTGTGTCTCGGGAGCGGCGAGAAGTTCAGTGGTGCCGGGCCGGGAACCTCGGCGTACCCGAACAACGGTGTGGTGCAGGTGGGTATCCGCTGGTCACGTGACGTGTTGGCTCGACGCATTTCCGAACGCGTCGATGCGATGATCGCCGACGGGTTGGTCGACGAGGTGCGCGGCTTGCTGGTCGGCGACGTACCGATGTCGCACACGGCCGCGCAGGCGCTCGGCTACAAGGAGATGATCGGACACCTCGAGGGTTCGATGACCCTTGCCGAGGCGCGCGACGAGGTCGTGTTGCGCACGATGCAGTTCGCCGTGCGCCAAGAGCGTTGGTTCCGCCGTGACCCGCGCATCACGTGGGTCGACGTCGTCGAAGATCCCGTGGGTGAAACAAGTCCCTACGTTCTGCGAGCCTTCGGGGCGTAGGGTGGGGCCGTGCAGGTGAGACTCGAGAAGTACCAGGCGCTCGGCAACGACTTCCTCGTCTTCGACCTGTCGCAAGACCGCCCCGAGATGCCATGGCCCGATCTCGCCCGTCGTCTGTGTGACCGTCGTTTCGGCGTGGGCGCCGACGGGCTGTTGCTGCTCGAGAACCACGGTTCGGGCCGTCTTGCCATGGCGCTGTACAACGCCGACGGCAGCAAGGCCGAGATCAGCGGGAACGGCATCCGCTGTCTCGTCCAGGCCGCCTACCGGGCTGATGCGGGATCCGCTGGTGCCACCTACACGGTGAGCACCGATGCCGGAGTGCGCGTGGTCGAGGTCGTGAGCGACGAACTCGGCGGTCTCATCACGGCCAGCGTCGAGATGGGTGTCGTCGACGATCTCGCCGAGCCGACCAACTGGTCCGACACCGGCTGTCATCCCGACCGTCCGGTCAGCCATCTCTCGCTCGGCAATCCACATTCGGTGGTGGGCGTCGACGACGTTGCGGTGGTCGACCTGAAGACGCTGGGCGAGAAAGTGCCTCAGGTGAACCTCGAGATCATCGAACCGGGTCCGGAACCCGATGCCGTCACCATGCGCGTGCACGAACGTGGTGCAGGCATCACGTTGGCCTGCGGGTCTGGGGCGTGTGCCAGTGCCTATGCCGCGCTCAGTTGGGGCCTCGTGCCGTCGAGCACCACGGAGGTGCTCGTACACATGGAGGGCGGCGATGCCCGCGTGCGCATCGACCGCGATTCGCGTGTGGCCACGTTGGTTGGTCCGTCGCAGTTCATCGCCGACGTGTCGGTGCGGGTGTGAGCAACCCCTACCAGGAGGCCCTCGGCCAGACGCTCATCGAGCGTGCCTTTCGTGAGCGCATCGTGTTGGTGGGTGTCACGCTGCCACCACTCACCGATTCCGACACCGACGAGAGCTTGGACGAGTTGGCGCGGTTGGTCGACACCGCCGGCGCCGACGAGGCTGCCCGCATCACGCAACGTCGCGATGCCCCGGATCCGACATGGTTCCTCGGCAAGGGCAAGGTGGAGGAACTCAAGCAGGTGTGTCTCGACGTCGACGCCGACACCGTGGTTTTCGACAACGAGTTGTCGCCGGCCCAGCAGTACAACCTGGAGAAATTGTTGGGTCGTACGGCGCTCGACCGCACCGCGGTGATTCTCGACATCTTCGCCCAGAACGCACACACACTCGAGGGCAAGGCGCAGGTTGAACTGGCATTGTTGCGTTACCGACTCCCGCGACTGCGCCGCGGTGTGAAGGGTGCACTCAGCCAGCAGGGCGGCGGTATCGGTACGCGCGGTCCGGGTGAAACGAAGCTGGAGGTTGATCGTCGCCGCATCATGAGGCGGATCACGAAGTTGGAACACGAGCTGCGTGATCTCGGACAACGACGGGAGGTGCAACGCAAGAGCCGCGAGCGCAGCGGCCTCTCGTCGGTCACCATCGTGGGCTACACCAATGCTGGCAAGTCCACCTTGCTCAATGCCCTCACTGCATCGGGAGTGCTGGTGCAGGACCGTCTTTTCGCCACGCTCGATCCCACCACGCGCCGACTCGCGCTTCCCGGTGGTGAGCCGGTGTTGCTCTCCGACACGGTGGGTTTCGTACGACGTCTGCCCCACGGCCTGATCGAGGCGTTCAAGAGCACCTTGGAAGTTGCGAGCGAGGCCGACTATCTCGTGCACGTCGTCGATGCCAGTGACGTCGACCCGCGGGGGCAGATCGAAGCCGTGCACGAGGTGTTGGGTGAGATCGAGGCTGAGCGGGTGCCGGAGTTGTTGGTCTTCAACAAGGCCGACCTGGCACCCGAAGCAGCAGCCGAGCTGGTGGCCGAACACCCGGGCTCCGTGGCCGTGTCGGCCGCCACGGGGGAGGGTCTGGATCTCTTGTTGCGAACGCTTGCCGACCGAATGCGTGCCCTGTCGCGAGTGGTGGAGTTGTTCATTCCCTACGAGAACGGCGACGCGCTCGCAATGGTCCACCGCGAAGGTGAGGTGGTGTCCACCGCACACCAGGACACCGGTGCGCGTATCCGGGCCCGACTGTCCGACGCATCGGCGGGGCGCTTGCGCGAGTTCATCGTCGATGGTCTTGGCGACGACTCGGCCGGTGCACCAAAGTAGGAAGCGATGACCAGCAACGCAGAGGGTTTCGTCCCGCCCCCGTATCCCTACGACCGGCTCGACGCTTTTGCCGTGTTCGGTCGTGAGATGGAGGGCGGTCTCGTCGATCTCTCCATCGGCACGCCCTGCGATCCACCGCTCGATGCCGTGGTGTCCGCATTGTCGAACTCGAACACCGAACGTGGATATCCGCCGAGCATCGGAATCGAGCCGTTGCGTCGTGCGGCGATCGACTGGATGCGGCGCCGCTTCGGTGTCGAAGTGCCGTTGTCTGACGTGGCCGCATGCATCGGTACGAAGGAGTTCGTTGCCACCACGCCGCACTGGATGCGTCTGCGCACGCCGTCGAAGGACACGGTGTTCTACCCCGCGGTCGCCTACCCGACCTATGAAATGGGCGCAATCCTCGCCAACTGCCGTGCGGTTCCGGTTCCCACCAACGCGGCGGGCACCATGGATCTTGCGGCCATCAGCGCGGAGGATGCGGCTCGAGGACTCATGTTGTGGGTGAACAGCCCGAGCAACCCCACCGGCGACCTCGACAATCTCGGTGCCGCCGTCGAATGGGGCCGTCGTCACGGAGTACCTGTGTTCAGCGACGAGTGCTACGCCGAGTTCACGTGGGACACCGCGCCACAGTCAGCCTTGCAACACGGACTTTCCGGCGTGGTGGCAGTGCACTCGTTGTCCAAGCGGTCGAATCTCGCCGGTGTGCGTGTCGGCTTCTATGCCGGTGATCACGACATCGTCGACTATCTCAAGGAAGTGCGCAAGCACGTCGGCATGTTGGTTCCCGGTCCGGCACAAGCAGCGGGCGTCGTGGCGTTGAACGACGATGCACACGTGGCCGTGCAGCGCGATCGGTATCGCTCCCGTCTCGAGACCGTGCGGCAAGTGGTGGGGAAGTGGTCGGGTCTCGACATCCCCATGCCGGCCGGTGGCTTCTACCTCTGGTTCGACGCCGCGGATGGTTGGGCCTTCGCCGAGAAGTTGGCTCGCGAAGCGGGAACATTGGTCAGTCCCGGTGACTTCTACGGTGCCGGTGGCGCGAACAACGTGCGCATCGCAGTGGTGCAGCCCGACGACAAGATCGCTCTCATGGCGAAGCGTCTCGGTATTCCGGTCTGACGATGTCGTTGCCCCCGCCCGTCGGGCCGCCGGTGTCCCTCGGGGTGCCGGTCATCTCCGAGCGTGGCCGTCGCAACTGGCGGCTGCCGATTGCGCTCGGTCTGTTCGCTGTCGGGATCATCGGTGGTGTCGCACTCTTCGTCGAGGGCAACCAGCAGATGGAACGCGCTGCAGCGCGCATGGTGCGCGTGTCGGCAGGGTGCCGCGTGTGGGTCACGCTCCAGCGCACCGGCTCGTTCCATGTCTATCTGGAGGAACGCTCCGTCGAGATGCCCGAGAACGCCGACTGCACGTTGCGCACGCGACTCGAATCGATTCCACCGGCCACGGGGATCAACCCGCACGGCTCTGCGGTGATCGGGTACTCGGTGGTCACATCGGACGACATCGAGCGCACGATGTTCGAGATCGGAGAAGAACGGCCCTACCGCGCCGGCCCCTACCGCGGAGAATTGGCATCGCGCTTCGAGGGTGAACGCGGCGAGACGCTCGAAGTCACGGTGATCGCCGATCAAGTGGAAGCGGCGATTGCGATCGGCGAAGACATGTTTGCCGTACGCCGACCCTGGCGCATTGCAGCAGGCGCGACGATGGGCGGCGGAATGGTCCTGTCGCTTCTGGTGATGCGCCGACGGATCAGAGGCGACGCATCACGGTGACGACCTTGCCGTAGACCGTCACATCGCCGGCGGGGAAGACCATCGGCTCGAGTCGTGGATTGGCGGGCAGCAGCGTGATCGTTGAGCCGGACTTCTTGAAGGTCTTCACCGTGGCTTCGTCGCCGGGAATGCCGGCGACGACGATGTCACCGTTGCGCGGTGAGGTTTCTTGGCGAGCCACCACGAAGTCGCCGTCGAGAATGCCGGCTTCGATCATCGAATCGCCACGGACGCGGAGCATGAAGAGTTCGCCCTCGCCGGTGAAGTCGACGGGCAGGGGGATGAGTTCTTCGACGTTTTCATTGGCCAGCACGCCGGTACCCGCGGCGATGTCGCCGACGAGGGGGACATGCTTGGCGGGGCGGCGTTCCATGGCCACGCCGATGGCCGAGTCGAAGCGGACCTCGAGTGCGCGGGGCTTGGTGGGGTCACGACGGAGGTAGCCGAGCTTCTGGAGGGTGGCGAGGTGGTTGTGGACCGTGGCGGGGCTGTTCAGGCCCACGGCATCGGCGATCTCCCGCACGGAGGGCGGATAGCCCCGTTCCCGCATGTTGGTGTCGATGAACTCGAGGATGGCGCGTTGGCGGGCGGAGAGGGTCTCTGACATGAGCCCAGCGTACGCGTGTTCGCCCCGTAGATCAAACATTTGTTCGCTCGACCCCTTGTGATGCGAACACCCGTTCGCTATGGTGGGGAGGGTCATCGAACACCCGTTCGGTACGTTCTCCACCGTTCCACCACCCAGAACACCGAGAAAAGAGAGATTCCCATGGCACTTGCACTCCACACCCAGCCCATGTCCGTTCGCTCCGTTCGTTCGTCGCGCCCCGCTGCGGCCGTCTACCGACGTCGTCGCTTCGCCGTCGGGGTCGTCCTCGCGTCCCTTGCGTTCGGGGGACTCCTCGCCACCGGTGCCACGGCCGGACAGTCCGACAACGCTCCCGGTATCGAGATGCCACGCACCATCACTGCACAGCGTGGCGACACCCTCTGGGCCATCGCTCACCGACTCGCACCCGAAGGCAACGTCGTCGCGCTCGTCGACGCGCTCGTCCGTTTGAACGGCGATCAAATCGTCGCGGGCCAGCAGATTCGCCTGCCGTAAGCCTGTTTGCGGACAAGACGCCGTACTACCGTTGGGGCATGCACTGCCCCGTGTGCCCGTCCGATGACACCAAGGTCATCGACTCGCGTGCGGCTGAAGAAGGTTCGGCAATCCGCCGCCGTCGGCAGTGCCCGCTGTGCGGTTACCGGTTCACCACGCGTGAGAGGTTGGAAGAAGTCCCTCTGATGGTCCTGAAGCGTAGCGGCGATCGTGTGCCGTTCAACCGGGCCAAGGTCGTCGCCGGGGTCTCGGCAGCAACCAAGGGTCGCCCGGTCGACGACGGTGCCATCGACACTCTGGCAGACAAGGTGGAAGAAGAGCTCCGTTCGATCGGCCACGAAGTGACCTCCACGCAAGTCGGCCACGCAGTTCTCGAGCAACTGCGTGAGGTCGACGAAGTCGCGTACCTACGTTTCGCCAGCGTCTACAAGAACTTCGATCAGGCTGCCGACTTCCGTCGCGAACTCGCGCTACTCGAAAAGCATCTCACGAACAGCATCTGAGAGTTGTTGCTCGACAAATTTCAGCGGCGTCGTACGTAGCGCAGGAAGACGAAGCCGTCGTCTTCGACGATGTGTTGCAGATGGAATCGCACGGCAATGTCCGGCGCGCCGGAGATCAACCGCGGTGCATCGCCTCCGGTCACCTGTGGGGACATCGTGAGGTTGATCTCGTCCACGAGTTCCGCGCTCATCATTGCCCCGTTCAATGTGGCGCCACCCTCGAGTTGGATCATCCCCACGGGAAAAGAGGAGAGTGCAGCGAAGAGATCCACGTCGGGCGAGCCGGCGCGAACGTTGTCCACCTCGAACCGCGGAGCGGTGGTGGGCGTGATCAACAGTCCCGCACCGCTGGTGAAGAGCTCGGTTCCGAGGTCGAGGTTGCCCGAATGGGTGACGACTCCGATGCGTTGGCCCTCTTTCTTGGGCTTGGCGTAGCCCTCTTCGCGCACCGTGCGGGCCCCGACCACGATCATGTCGGCCGTGCGTCGGAGTGCACCGAGAACGCTGCGGTCGGCGGCGCTCGACAAGGCCTGTGAATCGCCCGACACCACGGTGGACCCGTCGATGCTGGCCACCATGCACATCGCGATCCATGGGCGCTTGCCGCGGGCGTCGCCAGGCTCGGGGCGGGGCATTCCGTACGCCTCGGTAGCGGAGATTTCTCTGCCGGGGGTGCCCAGGGAATCGTGATAGGAGTAGAGCAGTTGCACGAGAAACGTGAGCCTACAAGTGCCTTCGGAGGTTCGACATGACGGTGAACAGCGGGACGATGACCGACGGAGTGGCCTATCGCACGTGTCCGTTGTGCGAGGCCACGTGTGGTCTCGAGATCACGGTGAAGGACGGCAAGGTCACGCGCATCCGCGGTGACCGCGACGACGTGTTCTCGAAGGGCTTCATCTGCCCGAAGGGAAGCTCGCTGAAACAACTGCACGACGACCCGGACCGTCTGCGCCAGCCGATGGTGAAGCGTGGGGATCGTCATGTCGTCGTCACGTGGGACGAGGCATGGAGAGAGGTCGAACGCGGTCTCTTGGGTGTGATCGCGGCGCACGGCCGCGAGTCGGTCGCCACGTACCTGGGCAACCCCACGGCGCACAACCTGTCGGCGATGACCTTCGGTCGTGTTGCGCTCCAGGCTCTCGGCACCAAGCAGCGCTTCAGTGCTTCGACGGTGGATCAGATGCCCAAACAAGTTGCGGCGGGATACATGTTCGGTTCCCCGGTGACCGTGCCGATTCCCGACCTGGATCGAACGTCGTATCTGCTGATGCTCGGTGCAAACCCGTACGCATCGAACGGCAGTCTGTGTACTGCGCCCGACTTCCCCGGTCGACTCGAGGCCATCCGTGAGCGAGGCGGCAAATTGGTGGTGGTTGATCCCCGTCGCAGTCGCACGGCGGAGGCCGCCGACGAATGGATTCCGATCATTCCCGACGGCGACGGGCTGTTCCTCGCGGCGATTGCGCAGGTGATGTTCGCCGAAGGCCTCGTCGATGTCGGCGCTCACGTCGTGCACCATGTCGCGGGTCTCGACGAGGTGGCCGCCGCATTGTCGCGGTTCACACCCGAAGCAGTGGAGGCTGCCTGCGGTGTCGACGCCGCCACCATCAGGCGCATCGCACGCGAGATCGCCGCGGCGGAAAGTGCTGCAGTGTACGGCCGCATCGGTACCACCACGGTCTCGTTCGGTACCACCACGTCGTGGTTGGTCGACGTCGTCAACACCATCTCGGGCAACCTCGATCGCGAGGGTGGCGCGATGTTCACGTTGCCCGTGGCGGGATCGCCCAACACGCGCGGAACTCCGGGAAAGGGTCGCGGTTTTCGTGTCGGCAAGGGGCACACGCGTGTGCGCGGTCTGCCCGAAGTGATGGGGGAGTATCCGATCGCGGCGCTCGCCGAAGAGATCTCGACTCCCGGCGAAGGAAAACTCCGCGCTCTCGTCACCATCGCCGGAAACCCCGTGCTCTCCACGCCGAACAGCGGCAAGCTCGACGCCGCGCTTGCATCGCTCGACTTCATGGTGAGCATCGACATCTATCTCAACGAAACGACACGTCACGCCGACGTGATTCTTCCGCCGCCGTCGCACCTGCAACGCGACCACTACGACTTGTTGTTGTTGCCGTTCGCGGTGCGCAATGTCGCCAACTACAGCGACGCGGTGTTGCCGCTCGACGACGGGCAGTGGGACGAATGGGAGATCCTTGCCAAGTTGGCTGTCATCGTTCAGGGCGCCGGTGTCGATGCCGATCACACCGTTGCCGACGATCTCGCTGTTTCGTCGATGGTGCATCACGCAGTCAGTGATCCGAACTCGAACATCAGTGGTCGTGACGCAGAGGAGATTCTTGCCGAGCTGTCGCGCAACGGACGTCGTGGGCCGGCACGCATGCTCGACTTCATGTTGCGCACCGGTCCGTACGGAGACGCCTTCGGTGCAGCACCCGACGGTGTGTCGCTCGACAAACTGCGCGCCAATCCGCACGGCATCGATTTCGGCGCATTGCAACCCCGCCTTCCCGAGGTGTTGCGTACGGCTTCGGGCAAGGTGGAGCTTGCACCATCGGAACTGATCGCCGATCTGGGTCGTCTGTGGTCGCGTGTCGAAGACAGCGACGAAATGCTCGACGGTCGAGATCTCGTGCTCGTCGGCCGTCGGCACTTGCGCTCGAACAACTCGTGGATGCACAACCTCGAGGTGCTGGTGAAGGGCAAACCTCGTTGCACTCTCCAGATGCACCCACTCGACGCAGCGACGCGAGGCATCAGTGACGGGCAGCACGTGTCGGTGGCCAGCCGGGTGGGTCGCGTCTCAGCCCCGGTGGAGCTCACCGACGAGATCCGTCCGGGAGTCGTGTCGTTGCCCCATGGATGGGGCCACGGAGTCGCTGGAACGCAGATGCGCGTGGCGGGGGAGTACGCCGGGGTGAACTCGAACATCCTCACCGACGAGGCCGCAATGGATCCGCTGTCGGGAACCAGTGTTTTGAACGGAATCCCTGTTTCTGTTGAGGTTCTGGCAAAACAGAACGTGTGATCTCGACTCAACCCGATGTCGAATTGGGTTTGATTTCCCCAGGCAATGGAGAGTTTCCCCCAGCTCGTCCACAGGGTCATCCACTGAAAGATCAACGAATTCACACGGTTATCCACTTCCTCCACACAGGGGTTCACTCGTAAGGTGCGACCCCTCATGGCGCTCGTTCCCTGCTCTCGTGAACCGCTGTTTGGCGGCCCTGATCGTCACAATTCGGAAATCGTTGACAAAGGGTTAAGTACAATGCTGTAATTACACAACCAGTTGTGGAAGGCACCGCAAAGGGGGGTGGTGAACCACAACATGTTGTGGTTCACTTCGCTCCACCGCGGTGGTTCGAGAACGTGACCACGGTCACAGCCACGAACCTTCCGCATCTGCCTCGATCTCCCATTCGCAAGTCTGAACATCACGCCAATCACGCAAACACAAAGGAAAGAACATCATGTCGCTCGCTCCGGATCGCTTGTCCATCGGTATCCGCCGTCACTACACCACTCCCGGTGTGCACCCCTACGACATGGTCGAGTGGGAGCGTCGCGATGCTCGCATCACCAACTGGAAAGACGGATCGGTGGCCTTCGAGCAGAAGGACGTCGAGATCCCGGCCTCGTGGTCGCTGAACGCCACCAACATCGTCGCCCAGAAGTATTTCCGTGGCACGCTCGGCACCGAGGAGCGTGAGACCTCGTTGCGTCAGGTCAT
>Ga0164293_10004096_pt1 | contig 12474 bp, 17 predicted proteins | sample GEODES118metaG_FD_111487 | JGI IMG/M metagenome (GOLD analysis project Ga0164293, IMG submission 111487) | Eutrophic lake water microbial communities from Lake Mendota, Wisconsin, USA - GEODES118 metaG | ecosystem: Environmental > Aquatic > Freshwater > Lake | place: USA: Lake Mendota... | reverse complement strand
TGGAGCATGAGCATCTGCCTATAACAGAGGATGGTTTCTTCCTCGCTTATAAGGCTGTTCGTTCAGACTTTAAGGATAAGTATAGGGGAGTTTTTGACAACAGGGTTGGTCAGGTCTGCCAAATGCAACGAGCAAAGGTAGACGATGATCGTGGTCGAGGTTGTTCTAATGGACTTCATGCTGGGGCATTGAATTATGTCGCTGGTTATGGTAGTCTTGAGGCTGGCGACCGCATCGTGATTGTCAAGATTAATCCCAAGGATGTTGTGAGTGTTCCTAGTGATTGTAACTATGAAAAGCTCCGCACTTGCCGCTACGAAGTAGTTGGTGAGTACGAGGGTGAACTACTCAAGCCTCTTTATAAGGCTGATTTTAGTCAGGACGATTACGAGGATGATGACGATGATTATCTGAATGATTACGATGAAAACTATTGGGATCAGTTCGATGAAGAGGACGAAGATGAGGACTATGAAGATGACGAGGATGATGAAGATGTAGACAATAACGGTCTATATAGGTAAATAGTCAAGGTGGTGTTTGGTAACTTGTAAGATAGCACCTATATAGTTTCTGCTATCGTACAATAACGGTTCGATTCCGTTACCATCTTTTAAGATATTGCTCTTGACGGTAGTGTTTACTGTCCCAGTGTCAAAAATGTAGATAGGAAGTTGGAAAAAGGAAAACAAATGTTTAGTGATACTTTGGCTTTTAATCCGTTCGATAAGACTCATAGTGCTATTGGAACAAGAGATCAGATTACTTTGCGAAATAAGTTTTTTGATTCTTTTGGTGGTCAGCAGATTTTCTGTTACAACGGTGATCCTCGTAAGAAGATCAGTAGTATGAATCATACAGACCATCTTACTACCGTTGCTATTGCCAATGATAGTCAAGGTGCTGATGCCTACTTCTATGTTAATGGTGGACGTAAGCAGTACGCTATTAGTAGAATTCGTGCTTGTTTTGTTGATATGGATGCTGGACGAGATGATCAAGGACGTTATTTTAAGCCCAGTATCGTCATGCAGAAGAAAAAAGAATTCTTGAATCAGATCAATAACTTTCCAGTAAAGCCAAGTTGGGTTGTTGATACTCGTAATGGTTATCAGTGCTATTGGATTCTAAACCAAAACAATATAAATCCTCACAAGACTTATTGGAATGGTATTCAAAAGAAACTGGTAAATCATTTTGGTGGTGATGCCCGAGCTATCAAAATTAACCAGATTTATAGAATCCCTTATACTTGGTGGAGGAAGGGTTGGGAAGGAAAGCAACCTTATTTTACCAGTATTTTGTCAGGATCAACTGGTAATTGGGTAAATATTGAACAGCTTAAAGAAGCTCTTGATGGAGTGTCTGCTGTTGTTAATGTTGTTGCAAATAAGACTAGTGATGAATGGTTTAAGGAATATGCTAAGGCTTATAAGAGGTCTGACATTACCGGAGTTCCAGTAGCGATTAATATTGCCACAACTATTGCTAATCAGATGAAGTCTCTAAACCTTAACACATATACCAATAGCACGGATGATATCAAGCCAGTTTATGGTAGTGTTTTCCAAAAGGCTTATGGTGATCCAATGCCTGTTCATCCAGTTAACGAGGATGCTTCTACGGACGCACAGGACGCTCTCCCTGACGAGGATATGAGTCTAGATGGTCAGCAGACCAAGCTTTTAAAGACGGTAGTGGAGTTCCTTAATCAAGTCTCAACGCCACTCTACTTTAGCAACAACAGGTTCCTATCGAATTCTGCTAAAGACCTTGCTTCTCAAATTAGTGACAAATTCTGTATTGGGTGAAAATATGCACGAAAACTATGAAGATGACAACTATGATGACTATGATGATAGTCAGGACAATTTAGAGAGTCATTATAAAAAATACTTCAAGTTTGATCCCGATGCTTGGGACGCTTGGGGAAAAATGTTATACGATACTCTGAATGAAATAGTTGAATATCCTTCAAACGTATGGTATGTTGGCCCTAGCTTTCCGAAAGGTTCGTTACCTGTGAATGATTACTTCTCCAAATCAGGGAACTTCAAAAACTCCCTGTATTTGGGGAACAATCATTACAAAGAACCAATCTATAAGACACAATACTTTGTTCATGATCAATTGCAAACCGACTATAAAAATCATTTAAGATCAAACGCGGTTCATTTTTTACAACAACCCAATTACTATAAAGGACTGTTCGATATCTTGAACTAAGGAACAAGGATGTTACCAGCAGCACTTTTATATTTAGCGATGGCTTTTGGTTCGTTAACAGAAACTCCATTTATAGCTTATGATCTTGCAACTCATATGAGTAAGTCACAAAGAGTAGAATGGTCAAAAATGACAGACGATACTGGTAATGTAAGATTTACTATTACATTTCATAAGATGCCGATCTTAGACGAACTAGGTTTTGAAAGAACTTTTGTAGACAAACACAACAACTGTCAGTCAAAAATAAAGAAATAAATATGAATACTTATTTTGAAGTTATTTTTAATAGAAGTCAATACAATAATAGATTCAATACAATGTCGGAGGTTAACGATGCTATAGCTAAAGTATTGAATGAGGACAGAGCTATAGCTGAGACGGTAATAGAAAAAGATAGCAAGACGCACAGAACGATAACCGTTTACAAACCCACCTTTTCTGCTAAACTGACATGGACTGAGATTCCGAAGCACAATGGAGAAACGCTCGTATCATGAAGAACGATCAATGGTTTTTTATAAATGATTTTGATGAGTTTGTTGATCATTCTAGGTCTTTAGTCTTTAAGTTTTTTGGTGCTGTTAACGAAGTAGCTGATGACTCCATGACGGCATCTTTATATGAGATGACACAAAAAGAAACAGAAGAGATGGATCAAACACTAACTCATGATGAAGCTGCTACTATTATTAAGAACTATGCTAAGAAGCAAATCAATAGAAAAACAAAACAAACAAGATATTGTCTAACAGATAAGATCCTTCAATCAATAATAGAAGATCTTAATAGCAGAATGGTTAGTAATATTCTTAATGTACTGGTTAGTAAGGGAGTGCTAGATAGTGCGTTTGATACTGATAAAAACGACTTTATTTTTTGGGTAAAAGAAGAAAACGATACGACTAAAGATTCTTGATTTATATTTATATTGGAAATACTAACTTTTTTGGAGAAAAATTATGGCTAATTCTATCAGACCCACATGCTTTAGTGAAATCATCGGTCAGTCTGAAGTGACCAATCGCTTAAACGTCATCGTAGCGGGTTGTAAAAACTCTGGCGGTGTGATGCCTCACGTTTTAATAGATGGCCCTCCTGGCCTTGGCAAGACCACTATTGCGAGTGCTATAGCTACCGAAATGGGAGTGAACCTGTATACCATTAACGGTGCTGTAGTCCGTAGTATAAAAAATATTCTACCCTATATTGTAGGCATAGATCCTAGGTCTGTTTTATTCATTGACGAGATCCATAGACTGCCTAAGATAGTAGAAGAATTTTTGTATCCAGTAATGGAAGATTTTGTTTTAAACATTACTGTTAAAGACAAAGATAATGAAGATAAAGAAAAGCCAGAGACTATTGAGCTACCTCAATTTACTATTGTAGGAGCTACTACTAGTGGTGGCTCATTGAGTCAGCCTTTTTATGATAGGTTTCAAATTAAGGAACATTTGTCCTTCTATAGCGACACTGATCTAGCTAAACTAGCCCGGTCGAACGCTAATAAGCTTGGACTAATGATAAGTGATGACGACCTATTGGAAATAGCCAAGAGAAGTAAGGGGACGCCAAGAATTTTGAATGGTAGGCTACAATGGTATAAAAATTGTGTTGCCTATTATACAGATAAAAAGCTTAGTGTTGACGATATTTTTGTTAATCAAGGAATTGATAAGGATGGTCTGGACGTGTATGATAAGATGTATTTGACGGTGCTATTAAAGAATAAGGGATCGGCATTGGGTCTTAAGAGTATTTCATCGTTGACAGGTATTGCTATAGAGACAATTGAGAATAGCATTGAACCCTACCTTGTTAGAAAAGGTTTTGTTGTAAGAACCCAAAAGGGAAGAGTTATAGGCTCATATAAAAATGAATGAAATATCACTAACAATAAATACTCCAACAATAATTTTCTTCTCAATCACACTCCTAGCAATAGGGGTGTGTTTGTTTTTAATAGGCTATTTTATAGGAAAACAGTCAAATGCTGGTGTATTCAATAGTGTTCTCAATACAAAACCGGCCAGTTTCTTTGATGATGTAAAGAAGGATAAGAAGACTGTAAATATTGATGATACTAAATATGTTGTTGATATTCAAACATCTGGAATGGAAAAAAAATATGATTTTTTAGGTGACATCAAGAAATCTGAAGAAAATATTAGCAACTCTATAAATAAGCTTAAAAATATGAAGAGGTGAACCATGGCAGCTGGATTAGACGTTGGTACAAGCTATATAGTTTTATCAAAAGACAATAATGGCAATGTGACATATAAAGACTTTAGGGACGCTTTTTATGTTATCAAGCCAACAACCCCAGTTGCTACAAAAATGATCGAAAAAGGATTATCTGGTAAAGTTTTTATCAAAGATAGTGACGGAGCATTTATTCTATTAGGAAAAGACGCTATAGAAAAAGCTATCGAAAGAAATGATACAGCTAAAAGACCAATGTACAAGGGAGTCGTTTCAGCTAAAGAAAAAGATGCCAAGCGTGTGCTGGCTTTTATTTTAAAAGAGGTCGCAGGACAAGCCTCTGAGCCTAATGAGAAGCTAGTATTCTGCGTCCCTGCACAACCAGTTGACCAAGAGGATGAAGACTTTGATGTTGGATATCATGAAGATGTAGTCAAGGCTATTCTTGGTGAATGTGGGTATGCTGCCAGAGCAATTAATGAAGCTGAAGCTTTATGCTATGCTGAATTAGAGGATACTGATTATACAGGTATTGCTGTAAGCTGTGGTGCTGGAATGACTAATGTTTGCGTTATGCTGAACGGTGAACCAACTGTAGTATTTAGTACAACAAAAAGTGGTGACTGGATTGATAGAATGAGTGCTGTTGCCACAGGAGAACCAGATAGTGTTGTTCAAGCAGAGAAAGAGGGTGGAGGTTTTACTATCGGTGAGCCAAACGAGAACCCTATTCTTGGTGCGGTTTCAGCATACTATGAAAGACTGATCGACTATACTACAAAACAATTAAGCGCTGCTCTTACAGACCATAAATTATTGCCTAAGTTTAAAGACCCATTAACTGTGGTTGTAGCCGGTGGTACTTCGCAGGCAAAAGGATACATAGAACTATTTGCTAAAAAACTTGAAGAAAATGGTTTTCCATTAACCATTAAAGGTGTCAAGCACGCCGCAGACCCCTTACATGCGGTAGCTAAAGGATGCTTAATTGCAGCAAAGGTATTATGAAGTGTTTAACTTTCTGAATAAACTCAGATATGCAGTTAGATCGCCAAGATGGCAAACAGTAAGAAAAAATCATATCAAGGATAATCCATTCTGTATAGCTTGCGGTAGAGATACCAAACTAGAGGTACATCATAAAATTCCGGTACATATTAGTCCAGAATTAGAGCTAGACCCGTCTAATCTCGTCACCTTGTGCGCTAGTCCATGTCATCTTTTATTTGGTCATTTAATGAATTTTAAAAGCTATAATAAAATGGTCATAGAAGATAGTGCGGTGTATTTAAATAAGGTTAAAAATAGGCCTTAATATTCATCTCGCATCTTGCCCAAAAGGAGTTATTAATGAAAATACTCACTTTAATTATGGGCATCTTTCTCTACACTACATTGTCTATTGCTGGAACAATTGATCCAGAGACTCCCGATTCTAAATATGTAGAGTATGGAGAAAAGTTTAATCATGTAGTTAAACTATGTTGTCTTGATGATAAAGGAATGTCTTGTGGATCGGCTGTTGTGATTGATCCTCATTGGATTATAACTGCTGCGCATGTTGTAGAAAAATGTCATAGCTGGACAGTCAATGTCAAGGAAAGAAAATATAAAATATCCAAAGTATTCATAAATCCAAAATATGATACTAACGTTTTTGGAGAATCAGATATAGCGATTGGGTACGCTGAAGATCCGATAGAGATAGGATTTTACCCTGCATTGTATGAAAAACAAGATGAAGTTGGAAAAATTTGCTCAATAGCAGGATGGGGTCTAACAGGTAATTTTAATACTGGAGTAAAAGTATCTGATGGAAAAATACGAGGTGGATCCAATTTTATAGACAGATCAGATAAAAAAGTGCTGATATGTTCTCCTTCTAGAAGAAATGAAAAATTTACAGAATTAGAGTACTTAATATGCAGCGGAGATAGTGGAGGAGGTTTGTTTATAAACGGTAAATTAGCAGGAATAAACTCTTCAGTTTTAGGGTATGATGGAAAACCAGACTCTACTTATAAAGATGAGAGTTGTCACACAAGAATTAGTTTATATATTGACTGGATTAATAACACTATGGGAGAATATAATGTTCAGAAAAAAGAAAAATGATTGTGGTCTTTTGCCATACATACGTGAGGATATACATGGTTTAAGCCCATTTGTCGCGCAATTTTCTGGATGGGAAATTAAAAAATTCAATATAGAAAATCAATGGAAAATATCTAAAGGAGAAGGAGTTAAAGTTGCGGTTATTGATACAGGGTGTGATCTAGACCATCCAGATCTTAAGAATAACCTATTAGAAGGTAAAAATTTTGTAGATCCTGGAAAAGATCCAGAGGATAGAAATGGTCATGGAACACATACTGCTGGAACAATAGCTGCAGAAGATAATCAGGTCGGGATGGTTGGAGTCGCACCAAAAGCAAAAATCATACCGATTAAAGCTCTTAATGATGATGGTCAGGGCAGGTTAGATCTAATTGTTAATGCTATAGTATGGGCAGCAGATGCTGGAGCAGACTTTATTTCGATGAGTCTAGGTAGTCCACAAGCATCGGGACCCCTTGAGAGAGCGATAGAATATGCATCTAGTAAAGGATCTATACTTTTCTGTGCTGCTGGCAATTCTGGAGAACAGGTAGATGTAATGTATCCTGCAAAATATGATCATACAATAGCAATAGGGGCGATAGACAGAAATCTTTGTCGGACTAATTTTACTTGTAGTGGTGACACTCTAGATTTTTTAGCTCCTGGACATGATATTCTGAGTTGTGTACCAGACAATAAATATGCTATCATGAGCGGTACTAGTATGAGCACACCGTTTGCTGTTGGTTGTGCTGCGTTGCTTCTTAGCCACGCAAGGCAAGTTCCATATTCACCCATAGCCGGTATGCTAAAAACATCCGACGATTATGTGAATGTATTTAAGAAAAAAGCAAAGAATCTAATAGACCCAAAGTATTCTGGAATTAAAAGATATCAGGGCTATGGAATACTCTACCCTGTATTATAGACTATCTTCTTATTCCGTAGATATACTCAATTGCTTCTCTATCATACATACCAGCACCTCTAAGCTGTCTGCGAGTATTTTTTTGCCATTCCTCAATATCTCTAGAATAGCTATTGATTTGTCTATTTTCAAAATACGTTCTAGTCTTTTTTAATCTATTATCATAGTACATAGATTCAGCTGTCTGATTATTGATATTCGCTTGAGACTGATCTACTAAAAAACTTCCTTGAGCCATTATTGCAGCAGCATCTCCTAGTCTCATACTACCACCATAAGTTCCACCAAAGTTATTCATAAAGCCACCAAAGTTCATACCCGTATTATTACCGAGGTAGGGGTTTTGGGAATATATCTCACCACCACTAAGTACTAGAAAAATAAATACCAAAATAAATGTCTTCATATAGCCTCCAAGATGTAAAACCTCTGTCAACAGTATAGTATAGCACATAGAAACAAAAAACAACAGATGGTTTTTTATGTTTTTATTAGCACGCCCAGCTCGTGAAAAATTTTAAATTGTAAGTATCTATCATTAGATAAGTTTTGCTCTATAATAAAATTATCAACAGCAGCTTTAACTCCAGGAAGGTCAGGTCTTTCATAATCATGGAATGCTATTATGCCTCCACTACTAACCTTATTAAAAACCTTCTTTAGACTATCATAAATGCTCTCGTAAAAATCTCCATCTAAAAAAGCAAAAGATATTTGGTCGGGTATTTTTTCTTCAGGAATATCCTTGAACCAACCTTTTGTAATAACTGGAGGTCTAAGTCCGTTATTTAAAAAATTATGGAGTAATATATCTTCAGTTGTTTTAAGAGTACCGGATCTCCATCCTGTATTCTCTTCATACTTACTTAATTCTGGTAGTCCTTCAAAAGAGTCATAGACAAATAGTTCTTTATTTGATCTATAGTAGTCTAGTATCATTCTAAAGTACTTGGAAGATTCACCAACATAGCAACCAAATTCAACCACATCTCCAATAATATTATTTTTAATTGTTGATTCTACTAATGATAGTAATACTCTGATTTGATCGGTTGATATAATACTACTGTCCACATGATTGTTTGGTCTATTTAAGAGTAAATTAGCTGTATTAAAATTAAACATTATAGTCCTTTAAAAGCTGGGTTATTTTTAGACTTTAATATCTCTATCACATCCAGAGGTACCGATTTGCCAACAGGGAATCTACAAATCCATCCAGGATACACTGTTTCTGCTAATTCAGCATTTTTTATTGCACCGATAGTATATTTGGGATTATCTCCCCATAAACTGAAAGAAATTATTTTTTTCATTGTTGGTTTGCTATAAAAAAATTACTTTGTTTTCTACTATCATAAACCAACCAATCGCTACTTGAATACTCAGAATTTTTTGCTGTTGTCTTATCACTCTCCCAATCATGGATAAATGGTGATTCTTCCGATAAGATTGTTCTATTCAATAGTCTAGATACTTCAGTATATTCATTGTCAGAGAAAATATTTTTATACGATGGATGGTATATGTACTCAAATCTTTTGTAGTAGTCATACCCTATCACACACCATATGTCTAAGATATGTGCCCACATAGCGGTATAAAAATGTATTGTTGAATCCAGCAATAATGGACTATTACTAAATAAGTTAACAATAATTTCATCGTATTTTTCTAATATCGGAATAACATCATCCGCTAGTAATATTAAAATATCAAATTGTTTATTTGCTAAATTGTTATTAATAGCTTCTATTTTATTTTTATTTTGCGAATAATTGATTTCATATTGTATGTTTTTATTAGCTAATATCTGTTTTATATCCTCTTGTATTCCTGCGTTATTCATGGTTTCATCATCATCATCAAATGAAAAAACAAAATTATATTGATGATTGTACGAGAGATACTCGCAGTGTTTCTTTAGGGTATTTTTAAATTTTTCTGGACGACCTCTAGAAGGGTATTTTAATAAAATATTCATAGTGGATTATTTTTAATGTAATTTTCTCCATTAATTTCTGGTTGAGATTTACTATGTCCTTGATATCGTTGAGATGCATCTGTATGTCCAACATAAGGGTCGTCACCAAGATTACCATATAAAAATGTTCCCCAATTATCTTTAACATTATCCCAACCGAATTCTTTGATTTCAGCTCTATATGTAGGTATCATAGTTTCTTCTATATTTGCAGCTGCTTGATTTATTTTATCTACATATTCATTATCGATATATTTTATAAACCATTCCTTCATCTTGGAGGTACGAAAAATAGCAGGATTATTAGACCAACGACAAGTTGTTACAAGAGATAATTCTTGTATTCTATCCTCTAGAACATAAGGAGTTACTCCTCCATTTAGGTCGTCAGTGATATCAAAACCCCTCATATTATTATCGTCTTTATTAAACCACACAGCATTGACAAAGCTGTATTTATCGAACACCTGCAATAAAGCATTATAGTCTATTCTGTTTTTTTCTAGAAATACCCAATCATGTTCTAAAAACAAAAAATACTCTGTCTGTATTTTATTTAGTACATTTTTTAAAGAACTAATAAGGCCACCATTAATAAAAGAAACACTAGGACATATTTCGCCTCTTATGTCTCTAAAATATCTACTAATTTCATACATATCATCATTACTGAAAGAATCATAAGAAATCAAAAATCTACATTTATATAGATGCTCAGGCATACTATGTAGTAGGTATTGCAGATAAAAAAGCCAATTACTTACTGAGTGTCCTGTTATCACTATTGTTAGTTTTTTTTCTATCTCAAAATTATTATCTAATGATGTTAGTAAAGAGTCTCTGTCTCTAATATTGCATGAGGAGTATAAATGTTTGTGCCAGTTTCCTTCTATCCATGATGAATAATGTGTATCTCCAATACTTGGTTGTAGAGTAGAAGGAATACCATTACGATGACCCACTATCATCGGTATTGTTGTTAAGGTTTTAAAACCTAGCCCATTTAGGGCAGGTAATATATTATCTATAGCTTGATAGTCTCTATAGTAGTTATAGTTGTCCAGAATATATCTCATGACCCTAGGTTTTATAACATATGCCCAAGCTCCCGTTCCGAAAGTATGATATGCAAAATAAGGATTAATAGGTATTAAGTGCTTACCGGGATTGCACCCGAACATCAATACGTCATATTCTCCTTCTTGAATAAAAGACGATTGCGACTCCAAAAAGTCCTTTATATTAATTCTTATATTGTTACAATATTCGCAGTTATCATATATATTAAAGTCATCTTCTGCAATAAATACTGACGAGTAATTATTCTCAAGAGCATTTTCAAAAATAGCTCTATGACTTTTAGTGCATGAATATTGTCTTAGCTCATCCTGCAAGGCTGAGAACCTGTTTAAGCCAGATATGGAGAAACTATCTATTTGTTTTTCAACAAAATTTTTTCTTTCTTCAGAAGCATCTAGATTGATATAAAATCCGATATCTGCTATTTTATGATTAAATATACTAAACATATTAATTATTAATATCTATCTTCAAATGAATGTTCTGTTATGAAGGGTGTCTCCGTATGAATCAAGCGAAAATTAGACATGGGTATTACAAAGGATAAATTAGATAGATAGCCTGACCTATATCCCCACTGCTTTTCATATCCATAATCACATATCTTATGCCAGTTGTCTATAAAATTTACCAGAGATTCAGTATCTTTACCAAAAAAGATTTGGTTGGTGCCATCTAAGGAATCATATTGGTCATCAGAAAAATTGAAGTTAAAATCATTAATGTATTGTTGATGGCTATCGAATACACAGGCAGGAGATCTATTTGCGTATATAAATCTTGCTGAGGATGTTTTTACGGTATTAGGCTCGTATAGACTACTCATTCTATTTAATAGATCTTTTTCGCTTGTTATATGAGGATGAATTTTAGTATCACACTCTATGAAAAATAAACCAGTATATCCATCTTTGATTGCTTGTTCTAAAATAAATCTTCGTAGATTCCATGGATATCTAGCAGGATATAGTCCTGTCGGATCCTCTGGTAATTCTTCATAAAGTTTTGACTTAATATTATTTGATCTAAGCTGTTCTATGCCGTAGACCTTAATTAAGGGATGATTCTCATATTCTTTAAACATATCTATGCAGTTAGTAGATATATAGAAAGGTATATTTAAATTTAGCTCCAAAAATCTAGGAATAGAATATTTTTTCACCCTATTAGCATAATTGGGGTAGTTAGCTTCACTTAATAAGCAAAATTTATTTTTCATAATCATAGATTCCCTGTTAATCTTGGACACCAATCTTTAGACTTACTGTGCGGCCATACAACCCAATATTTTGGCTTAACAGCAGTTGGAAATTCTCTCCAAACTTTACAGTAGTTGTCTGGATCGTTCTTCATACTGTTGATTTCATTAATATCTGCATCTTTTCTGTAAATAGTATTATCTTGTTCATCATGAAAAGCAACTACCCAAAAGTCATAATCGTCCTCTGGCACACTAGAATAGGCTACATCTATGCAGTGCTTAAAGATACTGGAAAAACTATTGATCCAATCCTCTTCAGATTCATAAGTATATGGATTAGGAGGATATTGTTTATCAAGAGTATGCTGCTGAACAGCTCTTTTAGAAAATAGTAGTCCAGCGTATTTTTCATAGTCTTTTAGGGTTCTTTCTTTTCCAAAACCATATTCTCCATCATGACCCTCTTGAGTCTCTCCGTCCATACCGAATAATTTTCTATTTGTTAAGTGAGACACATTATTCTTATCTCCCCACTTAGAGTCATCGTCCCATTGTTTTGTTCTTCCTTTTCTGGTATATTCATGCCAGATTAATGGCTTATGAGGATGGAATAGGTCATAACCATAAGTATATGCTCTAACTCCAACGCTTATTTCTTCTCCATGAAAATAATAATTAGGATTGTGTTTGACTTCTTTGCTAAATTCACCAACAGTAAAACAAAAGTGAGCAGAATAAAATCTAGAC
>Ga0164293_10004094_pt1 | contig 12478 bp, 11 predicted proteins | sample GEODES118metaG_FD_111487 | JGI IMG/M metagenome (GOLD analysis project Ga0164293, IMG submission 111487) | Eutrophic lake water microbial communities from Lake Mendota, Wisconsin, USA - GEODES118 metaG | ecosystem: Environmental > Aquatic > Freshwater > Lake | place: USA: Lake Mendota... | reverse complement strand
CTGGCCAGATTGCTGGTCATGATCACCACCGTGTGGCGGAAATCCACGGTGCGGCCCTGGGAATCGGTGAGGCGGCCGTCGTCGAGCACCTGCAGCAGCAGGTTGAACACCTCCGGATGGGCCTTCTCCACCTCATCCAGCAGCAAAACGGCGTAGGGCCGCCGCCGCACCGCCTCGGTGAGCTGGCCGCCCTCCTCGTAGCCCACATAGCCGGGGGGTGCCCCCACCAGCCGGGCCACGGCGTTGCGCTCCATGAATTCGCTCATGTCGAGCCGCACCAGGGCGTCGTCTTCATCGAAGAGGGAGGCCGCCAGGGCCTTGGCCAGCTCGGTCTTGCCCACACCGGTGGGGCCCAGAAAGAGAAAGGAGCCCACCGGCCGTGTGGGCGACTGCATGCCCGCCCGGGCCCGGCGGATCGCCGCGGCCACCGCCGCCACCGCCTCCGGCTGGCCGATCACCCGCTCGCCCAACCGGGCCTCCAGGTCGAGGAGCTTCTGGCGCTCTCCCGCCAACAGACGCTGCACGGGGATCCCGGTCCAGCGGGCCACCACATCGGCAATATCCCCCTCCTCCACCTGCTCCCGCAAGATGGTTTCCGCCTGTAATTCCGCCTCGAGGGTCTCGCGGCGCTGCTGCAGACCATTGAGCTGGTCATGCTGCAGCCGGGCCGCCTCCTCGTAGTCGCCCTGGCGCTCGGCTTCAGCGATGGCATGGCGCAGGTCTTCGTCCTGCTGCAGCAGATCGCGCAGTTCCGCCAGCCGCTCCCGCTCGGCCTGCCAGCGCTGCTGCACCTCCTGCAACGCGTCAGTGGCCCGGCGGCGCTCGTCCTGCCACCGCACCCGCTCCTCCAGGGGAGCGGCCTCCGCCGAGAGGAGGGCCAGCTCCACCCGGCGCAGCTCGGCCTCGGCCGCCTCCACCAACTGGGGCTTGGAGGTGACCTCCATGCGCAGCTGGGCGGCGGCCTCATCCACCAGATCAATGGCCGAATCGGGCAGGCAGCGATCGGTGATGTAGCGATCCGCCAACCGCGCCGCCGCCACCAACGCTTGATCGGTGATCGCCACGCCGTGGTGCAGCTCGTACCGCTCCTTGAGACCGCGCAGGATCTCCACGCTCGTGTCGAGCCCGGGTTCCTTGATCAGCACCTGCTGGAAGCGGCGATCGAGGGCCGGATCCTTTTCGATGCTGCGGCGGTACTCCTCCGGGGTGGTGGCGCCAATGCAGCGCAGATAGCCCTGGGCCAGGGCCGGTTTCAGCACGCTGCCGGCATCGGCATTGGAGCGGTCGTTGCTCACCACCGTGTGCAACTCGTCGATGAACAGCACCACCCCGGCGGCACCCGGCACCCCATCGGCATCGCGCACCTCCTTGAGCACGGCCCGCAGCCGCTCTTCGAATTGGCCGCGGAACTTGGCGCCGGCAATCAGGGCCCCGAGATCCAGCGCCACCAGCCGCAGCCCCTGCAGCGAATCGGGCACGTCACCGCTCACGATCCGCTGGGCCAGCAACTCAGCCACAGCGGTTTTACCGACACCGGGCTCACCGATCAGCACCGGGTTGTTCTTGCTGCGGCGCGAGAGCACCTGGATCAGGCGGCGCATCTCCAGGTCGCGACCGATCACCGGATCGAGCTCGCCAGCCCGGGCCGCCACGGTGAGGTCGCGGCCATAGCGCTCCAGGGCGCTGGGCTCGGGAGGCTCCTGCTCCAGGCGCAGCTCGGAGCTGGGCTCTGGCGGCGGGGAGGGCACTGACGGTGATGGCAGGGACGCCGCTGGGCGGGCCGTGTCAATCCAGGCATCCAGCAGCCCTGCTGAAGCTGGGACGGCGGGGGCAGAGGCGGGGACGACGGGGGGCTGGAGCGGCAGGGTGGCGGTAGCCGGGACAGCCGCGGCCCCCGGCCGGGACTGGCGCAGCAGCAGGTCTTCACTGAGACCCTCCCCCCCCAGCAGCGAAGCGCCGATGCGGGGGTCCCGCACCAGGGCCATCAGGAGATGGGGCCCATCCAGCAGGGGAGATCCCCAGGCGGCCCGGCAGCGCTCGGCGTCCTCCAGCAGGTCTTCGAGGGCATCGCCGATGTAAAGCGCGTCACCCGTGCTGCCGGGCTGGTCGACACAGAAACTCTCGACCCGATCCAACAGGCGATCGGGATCGAGGGGCAAGGGATCCAGCCAGGGGGCAAAGCGCCGCTCCAGCAGCAGGGTCTGGAGCAGGTGTTCCACATCCATCGCGCCATGGCGCCAGCGACGGGCCGTGTCCTGGGTGGCCAGGAGCAGGTCCCAGGCGTCATCGCTGAAGCGATCGGGTTCGCTGGTGAGGCTGGGAGGCACGGGATCGGCGCGCATGGGCTTGGTGGGGTCAGCCGTGGGAGGAAAGCTGGATCAGTTCCACCTTGTAGCCATCGGGATCCTCCACGAAGGCGATCACCGTGTTGCCGTGCTTCATCGGGCCCGGTTCGCGCACGACCTTGCCGCCCTTGGCACGGATCGCCTCGCACACCGCCTGGATGTCATCCACCCCCAGGGCGATGTGGCCGTAACCGCTGCCGAGGTCGTAGGCACTGGTGTCCCAGTTGTGGGTCAGCTCCAGCACGGTGGTGTCACTCTCCTCGCCGTAGCCCACAAAGGCCAGGGTGAACCGGCCCGAGGGGTAGTCCTTGCGGCGCAACAGGCGCATGCCCAGCACCTCCGTATAAAAAGTGAGGGAGCGCTCCAGATCCCCCACCCGGAGCATGGTGTGCAGCAGGCGCATCAACGAAACCGGTCGGCCGGCAACCAGGACACAACCCCCCCATTGTGGCGAGCAAGCCCGGGGGCGGTACCCGTTGGCACAAAAGGGGTGGAGGGGGTGACCCATAGGATCAGCCCAAGTCAGCAACAGGCGCGCCGACGTGATCGACTCCCTCGACCTTGTGATCGACACCGTGGTGGCACGGGAGGTGCTCGATTCCCGCGGCACCCCCACCGTGGAAGCCGAAGTGCTGCTCGAGGGTGGTGCCAGCGGTCGGGCGATCGTGCCCAGCGGTGCCAGCACGGGCGCCCATGAGGCCCACGAGCTGCGCGACGGTGGCAGCCGCTACTTCGGCAAGGGGGTGACCCAGGCCGTCAACAACATTGAGGAGCGCATCGCCCCGGCCCTCTGCGGCCTCAGCGCGCTGGACCAGAGCGCCGTCGACGGCGCCATGGCTGAGCTGGACGGCAGCGACAACAAATCGAGCCTGGGCGCCAACGCCGTGCTCGCGGTGAGCCTGGCCACCGCCCGGGCCGCCGCCAATGGGGTGGGCCTGCCCCTCTACCGCTACCTCGGGGGGCCCATGGCCAACCTGCTGCCGGTGCCGTTGATGAACGTGATCAACGGCGGCGCCCATGCCTCCAACAACATGGACTTCCAGGAGTTCATGCTGGTGCCCCACGGCGCCAGCAGCTTCCGCGAAGCCCTGCGCATGGGGGCCGAAGTGTTCCACACCCTCAAGGGGCTGCTGAGCAGCCAGGGCCTGTCGACGGCGGTGGGCGATGAGGGTGGCTTCGCCCCCAACCTGGCCAGCAACGATGCCGCCGGCGAGCTGCTGGTGCAGGCGATCGAAAAGGCCGGCTACCGCCCCGGCGACCAGATCTCCCTGGCCCTCGACGTGGCCAGCACTGAATTTTTCAAAGACGGCCGCTACAACTTCGGTGGTGGCAGCTACAGCAGCGCCGAGATGGTGGACCAACTGGCCCAACTGGTGAGCCGCTTCCCGATCGTCTCGATTGAGGACGGCGTCGCCGAAGACGACTGGGAGGGCTGGGCCGTGCTCACCGAACGCCTCGGTAAAACCGTGCAGCTGGTGGGTGATGACCTGTTTGTGACCAACACCGCCCGGCTGCAGCGCGGCATCGACCTGGGTGTGGCCAACTCGATCCTGATCAAGGTGAACCAGATCGGCTCGCTCACCGAGACGCTGCAAGCCATCGATCTGGCCGGCCGCGCCGGCTACACCAGCGTGATCAGCCACCGCTCCGGTGAAACCGAAGACACCACCATCGCTGATCTGGCCGTGGCCACCCGCGCCGGCCAGATCAAGACCGGATCCCTCAGCCGCTCCGATCGGGTGGCCAAGTACAACCAGCTGCTGCGCATCGAAGACGAACTCGGTAGCCAGGCGAACTACGCCGGCGCCGAAGACCGGGGACCCCGCGGCAAGGCCTGATCAACGCGGAGCTGCGGAATCAGGGCTGACCCACCCCAGGCAGCTGGTCGATACGGCCATCGCGCTTCAGACGGCCCTGCAGCTTGAGCCAGCTCAGGCCCACCGGCAGACCCGCCAACAGCGGGATGGCCACCAGGGCGGGGCGAGCACTCGCTGCCAACAGGGCGGCAGCGACAGCCAGTCCAGCCAACAGCATGGACTGGCCAGCAACCTGCTGGGCCAGGGCCAGACGGCGCAGCAGGCGATCGGTTTCGCCGGCACGGATCTGCACCTGCAGGTCGCCCTGTTCAATGCGGGCCAGGCTGTCGTCGAGACGCTTGGGGATGCCCAGGGCGCGGCTCCCCACTTCGGCCGCCTGCCGGGAAATCTCATTGAAGAGCTCGTTGCCAAACCGGTCGCCGCTGCCTGAACCGCTTGAAGTCATCAGAGGAAGCAGGTAGGGACGGGCAATCGCCACCAAGCTAAAGCCGCGATCCAGGCTGCGGCCGACCCCCTCGAAGGTGGAGAGGGCCCGCATCACGAAAATGAGTTCGGGGGGCAGGCGGAAGGGCTGGCCGTAAACCAGGTCGTAGAGGTCCCCGGACAGTCGCTCGAGCACGTTGGCGGAGAAGGGAGGCGTGAGAGCCTCCTCCAGCATCAGGCGCACCAGGCGGCGCACCGGGCCGGGATCGACGCCGGGGGCGATCACCCCGGCCTGCTGCAGCTCCTCCACCAGGCCCGCTGCATCGCGGCTGGCGGCGGCACGCACCATGCTGCCGAGGCGGCCCCGCAGGCGGCTCGAGAGCTGCCCCATCATGCCGAAGTCGTAGTAAATCAGGGCCCCATCAGCGGCCACGGCCAGGTTGCCGGGGTGGGGATCGGCATGGAAAAAGCCGAACCGCACCAGCTGCTGCAGATAGCTGGCCGCGCCCTTCTCCGCGACCGCAGCGGGCACAATTCCGGCCTCAAGCAAGGCCTGCCGATCGGTGATCTTGATCCCAGGGACGTAATCGAGGCACAGCACCCGGCGGGTACTCAACTCCCACACCACCGCGGGGATGCGGATCCCCGGATCGTCGAGAAACTGCTGGCGGAAGCGGGCCGCATGCTCCGCCTCAAGACGGAAGTCGAGTTCGCGCAGCAACACCCGTCGGCACTCCTGGGCGATGCCGATCCAATCCCGACCACGGCCCCAGCGGGGATGGCGCTGCACGGCGCCAGCCACCTGCTGCAGCACCTCCAGATCAAGACGGAAGGTGCGCTCCAGCCCTGGGCGTTGCACCTTGAGCACCACCTGGCGGCCGCTGCGCAGGCTGGCGCGATGCACCTGGGCCAGGCTGGCTGAACCCAGGGGATCGGCTTCCAGGTCGATGATTTCAGAGCAGCGATCCCCGAGCTCCTGCTCCAACAGGTCCTGCACCACGGTGAACGGAAACGCGGGTACCCGGTCCTGCAGGGTGGCCAGCTCCTCCACCAGCTCAGCCGGCAACACATCGGGCCGGGCCGAGAGCAACTGGCCAAGCTTGATGAAGGCCGATCCCAGGGCCAGGAATTCCTGGGTGAGCCAGCGGGCGCGCCGGCGCTGACGCCGCCGTTGCCGCTCGGGGGTGACGCCACCGGGATAGGTCCAGGCCTGGCCGTCCCACCAGAGCCCCAGCACCAGGGCCAGGGCCAACCACCAGATGCGCAGCGGCCGCAGGATCACGAACGCTGGTCCAGGCTTCGCGCCATCTCTGCCACCTTGGCGCGCAGGGCATCGATCTGATCCTGGGGATCCTGACCGGCCGGATCAGGTCCATCGGGGGCATGGACATCCGTCGCGAGCCCTTGGCCGTTCCGTTCGATTCGCTTGGCCTCCGCCTCGACCTCATCCCAGAACAGCTGGAGCTCCTGACGCAGGCGTTGGGGAGCGTCCTGGGCGAGCAGGGCCAGCGTGGCAGCCCCATCCACCAGACCACTGCCCAACCGGGCCCCGAGACGCTGCAGAGCAGCCTGCAGCAGCGATTGCGGCGCACTCATCGAGGGCCAGCCTCCGAGAAACCCTGGGGCTGATCCGCGCCAGGCAATTGGGGGGGAGGCGGGGCCTCCGCCCTAGGGGCTGGGGGCTGGAGCCGCGGCTCCGTTGTCGGCTCCGGATCTCCCGGCAGATCCGAAGCAGCCTCCAGCTGATCGCGGACGAGCCCGGCATCAACCTCAGCCGTGGGGCGAGCCTGCGGCTGGTCGGCCGCCTGGTCGGCGTTGGTCTGCCGCTCGAGCTCCAGCAGATCCAGGTTGCCGCGCACCTCCTGGCTGTCGTCCCCAAATCGCAGCCGCAGGCTTTCCAAAGAAGTGCCCGGGAAAGGACGGACCTCAAAGCCCTCACCAAGTCGCACCAGCGAAGGCAACTGGAGGGCCAGCAACCGGTGGGTCAGGCCATAGCCAAGACCAAAGCAGACGCCAGCCAGCAGCGGCACCTGCCAACGGGGGCGGGGGCGAGGGGGCGTGGAGGCCGAAAGGGGGGCTTGCACCATGGCCCCAGTCTGGCCTGTGCCCGCCTACGTCGTGTAATCGGCGTTGATGCGGACGTACTGATCCGAAAGGTCGCAACCCCAGGCCAGGCCGCAGCCGGCCCCGTCGCCCATCAGAAGGCGGATCTGCACCGTGTCGTCCTGCAAGTAGGCCCCGGCAGCACGTTGGCGCAAGTACTGGGACGCAGCGGCACGATCAAAGGCCAGGGGCTGGCCGCCCGCCATCAGCTGGTGCTCCCCGAGCCAAAGGGCCACCGCCTCGGGATCGAAGGGCACCCCGGCGCGACCCGCCGCCGCCAGGATCCGGCCCCAGTTGGGGTCGGATCCGTGCACGGCGCACTTCACCAGCGACGAGCCGCAGACGGTGCGGGCGATCGCGCGGGCGCCGGCGTCATCCGCCGCCCCCTCCACCCGCACCTCAAGCAGGCAGGTGGCACCTTCGCCATCGCGGGCGATCGCCTTGGCCAGGTACTGCGACACCGCCGTCAGGCCGGCCTCCAGGGCGTCATAGAACTCGGGGCTGATGGGCTCCCCGGCTGCAAACGCCAGGAACGTGTCGTTGGTGCTGGTGTCGCCGTCCACCGTGATCGCATTGAAGGAGCGGTCCACTGCCCGCTTCACCATCGCCTGCCACACCGCAGCCGGCACACCGGCGTCGCAGGTGAGGGCGGCCAACATCGTGGCCATGTTGGGGTGGATCATTCCCGACCCCTTGGCCATGCCACCGATGCGCACCGTGCGGCCGCCCAGCTCGGCCTCGAGGGCGATCTGCTTGTCCACCAAGTCGGTGGTGAGGATCGCCCGGGCCGCCGCCGCGCCCCCCTCGGAGCCGAGGCCTTCAGCCAGGGGGTCCAGCCCCGCCATCAGGATGTCCATCGGGATCGGCACCCCGATCACGCCGGTGGAACAGATCAGCACCTCATCAGGCGCCAGACCCAACCGATCGGCAACGGCCTGGGTGGCCCGCAGGCTGTCGATCAGGCCCCGATCGCCCGTGCAGGCATTGGCCTGACCCGAATTGATGAGCACGGCCCTGGCCTGGCCACCGCTGGCCACCAGCCGCTCGGCGCAGAGATCCACGCAGGCTGCTCGCACCAAGGAGGTGGTGAACGTGCCGGCGCACACCGCACCCTCAGGCGCCAGCAGCAAGGAGAGATCGGGATTGCCAGAGGCCTTCAGGCCCGCCGTGATCCCCGCCGCCAGGAAGCCGCTGGGGGCGGTGATGCCGCCGGAAATCGGGTGCCAAAGATGGGTCACGGTGGGCGGGGAGCTGGAACCATCCTCACCCTGCAGCCGAATCGACCTGGCAGGGGCATCCTGGGAACCAAACGGCAGCCCTGCGGCGAGAGTGCGCCATGGACATCGGCCAGCGGATCCGGGGAGAATTCGTTAGAGAGACCGTGCTGAAGCAACGCCGCATCGGCCTCACCGGGGGCATCGCCACGGGCAAAAGCCGCGTGGGTCGCCTCCTGGAGCAGCGGGGACTGCCTCTCCTGGATGCGGATGGGTATGGACGAGAGGCCCTGGCACCCGGATCGCCAGGCGAGAGGGCTGTGCAGGAGCGCTACGGGGATGGGGTTCGGGCCCCCAGTGGGGCCATCGACCGGGCCGCCCTAGGGCGGATCGTCTTTGGCGACCCGGTTGAACGCCGCTGGCTGGAGGGCCTGGTGCATCCGATCGTGCGCCGCCGTTTCCAAGAGGATCTGGACAAACAAGCGCAGGCCGCAACTGTGGTGCTGATGATCCCGCTGCTGTTCGAAGCCGGCCTGGAAAGCCTGTGCAGCGAAGTGTGGTTCGTGGATTGCGACGAGACCCAACAGCTGCAGCGCTTAATGGCCCGTGACTCCCTCAGCGAAGAGGCAGCCCGAGCCCGCATGGCCGCCCAGTGGCCCCTGGCACGCAAGCGGGCCTTGGCCAGCGTGGTGATCGACAACCGCGGTCAACCCAACGCCCTGGCCTCCCAGCTGGAGCAGGCGCTTAGGCGGCCTTGATCCAAGAGATCAGGGCTGGGTAATCAAGGATGAAGCGGATGGCGAGCAAGATAAACATCAACGCCAGACTGGAAAAGACAAGTCGCAGCTTTTGACTGGAAAGGCTCAGCAGGGCCAGGTCGTCGCCTTGCGTGTTGACAATCTTGCGGAAACCCTTTGCGGCTTGATTGAGCTGATAAGCCGCAAACAATGCCGCCAAAGTCTGGAAGACATCATCGAGGGTGCGCAGCATCAAGAAGACCTTGCCGCTTGCAATCACATTGAACAAGAATGATGCATTGGCAATGCCATAAACGAGCAGCGCCAAAGCGGAAACAAGACACAGGCTGGCCAGGGAGCTGAAGTGCTTGTTTTCAGCGGCGCCAAACTCGAATTGGGAGTTGGTCACTAGATTGAAGCGAGATAAGACAGAAAGACCTTAACTTGCCCGCGATTCAATCCAGCATCAGTGACTTTAATTAACATGAATCGACCCATCAAGGTCAGGCTGTCACTCAGCCGTTGAGCTGGGCGATCAGGATCTGGTTCGCCAGCTTGGGGTCAGCCTTACCGCCGGTTTGCTTCATGAGCAGACCCACGAAGAAACCCTGGAGCTTGGTTTTGCCGCCGCGGAAGGCCTCCACCTCCTCGGGGTGGGCGGCCAGCAACTCCTGCACGATCGCCGTGATCGCCGCCGGATCGCTGATCATGCCCAAACAGCGCTCCTCGACGATCGCCTTGGCAGAGCCGCCCTGCTCCAGAAGTTCGGGCAGGATCTCCTTGGCGATCTTGCCGCTGATCACGCCACCCTCGATCAGCTGCACCATCTCAGCCAACTGCTGGGGCTGCAGCGGCAACTCCGCGATCGAAAGCCGGTTGGCATTCACGTAGGCGGCGATGTCGCCGGTGACCCAATTGGCCACGGCCTTGGCATCGGCGCCGACAGCCACGGCGGCCTCGAAGTATTCGGCCATGGCCCGCTCATCGGTGAGCACTCGGGCGTCGTAGATCGACAGCCCGAGGTGATCGGCATAGCGGTGGCGCTTGGCGGCCGGCAGCTCCGGCAGCTCGGCGCGCCAGGCTTCCCGCTGAGCGGGACTCACCTCAATCGGACCCAAATCCGGATCGGGGAAGTAGCGGTAGTCGCTGGCGCCCTCTTTGGAGCGCATGCTTTTGGTGAGCTGCTTGCCCTCATCCCAAAGCCGCGTTTCCTGCACCACCGGCTCACCGGCCTCATAGGCCTTGATCTGACGCTGGATCTCGTAATCGATCGCCTTCTGGATGGCGGAGAACGAGTTCATGTTCTTGATTTCCACCTTCGTGCCGAAGGGGGCATCGGGGCCGCGCCGCACCGAGATATTCACATCGCAGCGCAGCGAGCCCTCCTGCATGTTGCCGTCACTCACCCCCAGATAGCGCATGATCCGGCGGATCTCCGAGGCGTATTCGGCTGCCTCCCGGCCGGTGCGCAGATCCGGCTTGCTGACAATCTCGGCCAGGGCCACCCCGGCGCGGTTGTAGTCCACCAGGGAGTGGGTGGAGCCGGCCAGGCGGTCGCTGCCGGCGTGCACAAGCTTGCCGGCGTCCTCCTCCATGTGGAGGCGCTCAATACCGATGCGCTTGAGGTAGGTGTCCTTGCCCTTCTCGGCCACCTCCACTTCGATCCAACCGTCTTCGGCAATGGGTTCGTCGTACTGGGAGATCTGGTAGTTCTTGGGCAGGTCGGGATAGAAATATTGCTTGCGATCAAACTTGCTGTGTTCAGCAATGTGGAGATTGAGGGCCAGTCCCGCCTTCACCGCATATTCGAGCACCTTCTGATTCAGAACCGGCAAGGTGCCCGGCAAGCCGCACACCACCGGGTCGATGTGGGTGTTGGGGTCGTCGCCGAAGGCCGTGGAGGCACCGCTGAAGATCTTGCTGGCGGTGCCCAGCTGCACATGGGTCTCCAGACCGATCACGGCCTCCCAGGCCGCACCGTGCTCACCGGTGGGTGCGTTTCGTGCCGCTGTTTCCGGTGCCGTCTCCACTGCCGCGCCTGCCATGGCCTGTTCCGATACGTGGGTCGATGCGTGGATGGATCCTATGGGGAGGTGCGTGTTGCGCCCGCCAGCCTCACCGCAAGAAGAGCTCCCTGCAAGGACAGCCCTCCGCAAGGACCGCACTTTCCGCACAGGCAGCAGCCTCCTCAAACAGATTAGCTAAGCTAAAACTAAGTTTGGCTTCTGCGTCGCCATGGGGTTCTCGCCGCCTAGCTCACCACCAAGCTCACTGAGAGGCTCACGGACAGATCCACCGCCAGAAGCCCCGGCCCCTGATCGCCGGCCCCAGCCGCAACTGGTCAACGTGCACGAAGCCAAAACCCAGCTTTCGCGGCTGCTGCTGCAGGTGGAGCAAGGCGAGGAGATCTGGATCGCCCGGGCTGGTCGGCCGGTGGCCCGGCTCAGCGCCTGGGAACCCAGCCCCAGCGCCGCCATGCCCCCAGGCGCGATGCGGGGGGCGATCCACATCGCCGCCGATTTCGACGCCCCAGCCCCACAACCAGGCCCACTTCAAGCCCCGCGATGAAACGGCTGCTGCTCGACACCCAGGTGCTGCTGTGGTGGCTCGCCGATGATCCGCGCCTGCCCCCCTGGGCAATCGCGGCCGTGCAGGCTCCTGGAGCCGAGGTGTTTGTGAGCCAGGTGAGCCTCTGGGAACTGGCCGTCAAGCAACGCGAGGGCCGCGTGCAGGTCGACCTGGCCCGCCTGGAGCAGGAGGTAAACCGCCAACATTTTCAATGGCTGCCGCTGGACAACAACCACCTGCTGGCCCTGGCCCAACAGGACAGCAGCGCCCTGCCAAGCGACCGATTCGACCAGCTGTTGCTCGTTCAGAGCCGCCTTGAGCCCCTGCTGCTGCTCACCGCCGACCCCACGCTGTATCCCTGGGGCGACACGGTGCTGCCGTTGGAACCGCCTGAGCCTGGCCAGCCATGACGCCACCGATCACGATTCTGGGTGGCGGCCTGATGGGCCTGGCGCTGGCCCATCAGCTGGCCCGGTGCGGCGAGGCGGTGCTGGTGCTGAGCCGCCGCCGCAGTGAAGCCGCGGGCTTCGTGGCAGCCGGCATGTTGGCGCCCCACGCCGAAGGGCTCAGCGGCGACCTGCTGGCCCTGGGCCAGGCGAGCCTGGCGCGCATTCCCGCCTGGGTGGCACAGATCGAAGCCGACAGCGGCCTGCGCTGCGGCCTGCGGTCCTGCGGCATCGTGGTGCCCTTCGCCAGCGTTAGGCAGCGGGACGCCTATCCCACCGCCACCTGGGGTGAAGCCCTGGATCGCCGGGGCCTGGAGCACGAGGTTCCAGGCATTGGCCCCAGCTGGCAAGCAGGGCTGCTGTTTGCCCAGGACGGCCAAATTGACAACCGCCGCCAACTGATGCGCGCCCTGGAGCGCGCCTGCGTGGAGCGGGGGGTGAGCTTCCAGGAGGGGACCCAGGTGCTGGGCCTGGAACGCGACGGGGCTGGCGTCCTCCAGGCGGTGCATCTGCGCAATGCCGAAGGGGACGCCCAGCGGCTCCCAGCCCAACGGGCGGTGCTCGCCTGCGGGGCCTGGAGCGCCCAGCTCCTACCCGAGCTGCCGGTTGTGCCCGTGAAGGGCCAGATGCTGTCTCTGCAGGGGCCACGCCAAGCCCTGGGCCGGGTGATTTTTGGCCCTGGCACCTACCTGGTGCCGCGGGAGGACGGACTGCTGGTGGTGGGGGCCACCAGTGAGGCCGAAGCGGGCTTCAGCGAAGGGCTCACCCCCACGGGCCAGCGGCAGCTGCAGCAGGGGATCGCCAGCCTGCTGCCCGAGGCGAGCG
>Ga0164293_10004093_pt1 | contig 12479 bp, 16 predicted proteins | sample GEODES118metaG_FD_111487 | JGI IMG/M metagenome (GOLD analysis project Ga0164293, IMG submission 111487) | Eutrophic lake water microbial communities from Lake Mendota, Wisconsin, USA - GEODES118 metaG | ecosystem: Environmental > Aquatic > Freshwater > Lake | place: USA: Lake Mendota... | reverse complement strand
CCAAATCCCAAGCTATATCCCTTCTTAAATCGTGGTCTATATCACCATCTTCTTCAAAAATCTGACTACTATTACCACTAGGGAAATTCCCTTTTTTATCTTTTGTAGCCATCACTTTACTCCATAGTTTATCGAAGATCTCTCTACTAACTTTTGGCATGGGATTCGGTTGATAATAAACCTGAGTTTTATCCTTTTCCTTCCTTGGTCTAAATTGAGAAATAACCCAATGACCTTTAGTATCATCCTGCTTGTCATCGAGTCCAAACCACATCTTTTTTAATTCACCTCGTCTATCTACGATTTTCTTTATCTCTTCATCAGTCCATTGTCTCTCATCACTAGAATATGGTAACCAACCCCATAACTTTTTTGTCTTAGTGGTTTTCTTATATTTGTCAATTATATCTTGTGTTACATTTCTACCCGATTTAACATCATCTACAATATCTAACAAATCAAATAACCCAGGATATCCATAATAAGGAGTTGAATTCATTAACCTTTTTCTAAATTGAATTTCCTCATCACTCATTTTATCTAATGGCAATCCTTGTCTTTTATTATTTTCTATTCTTCTTTTTATTATTTTATCAAACTGATTTATAATATCATACCCATCTTGAATTGGTGTACCAGGTAAAAAGGTGTCTATGACATCTTCCCAAAAACTAGTAGTCTTACCACCCTTTTCCTTTCTTGGTTTCACAATAGAGGTTCTGTCTGTGGATACAGCAGTCAAGTCTTTTGGTAAGGTTACTTGCTCAAATGATTTAAGATGTTTCATAACACTATATATAAATTATCTTATATAAGCTAGATACTGAGATTCAGTATCATAAATAATATAAAAAAACCCATCGATTAAGATGGGTTTTTTGTTTATATCTATATTAATATTTTGGTGTGTATATCTGAGGTGACTTACCAGGTACTACATTCGGAGTGAAACCCTTCTTAGGTTGTTGAGCTTGTCCTTGTGGTAACGCTTTAGGCTCCTCTTGTGCATTTGGATTTTTTTCTATATTCACTTCTTTTTCAATTCCACACTCACCTACAATCTGCTGACATATCCCAATGAATTTCTTGAATGTATCATCATCAAATAAAATTAACTCAGTACCATCCGTAAATTTCATTGATTTAAATTTACCAGATGGTCTAGTCATACTAACTCTTAAAGCATCATACTTAGGATTGTCAGGTGTTAATCCACAACCAAAGAAATAAATCCAATTTCTATAAGCAGTTGAATATTCATCCATCTCACCTAATGCTACATCCTCATTAGATCTTGGACCATCATAATCTCTTCCCACCCAAGAACCAAAACCATTAAACGGGTTATAACCAGAAGCTCCTTTTGAAAAACTTTTATTCATGTATTTTTCTATTAGACCACCAAGTTTCTTATGATCTTCTGGTGTTAATTCAATTCCTTCAGGATTCTCTAAACCTTCAAGGATTAATCTATTTTCGTTAATTGAGAATTTTTTAAAATTACTGAGATGTCTCATAATATAATTTAATTTTTTTATATATTAAAATGTAAAATAATCTTTTACCCTACTAATAATTCCCTTTGGTTTTTCTTCAACTGGTTCCTCAATAGGAGCACTAGGTTCTTCTACTTTTACATTAACACCAAATTGAAACATAGAGTTTACTAGTTGCTTAGAACTATCATCAATCATAATATCACCTTTAAATCCTAACTTATGTTTATGATCCATTGTGTAAGCATCTCCTTGACCACGCATCGCAGTATCACCCTTGAATCTAATATGGACATCATAATTCCCTCTATAGAAATCGGAGTTTGCTTGTTTGAAATCTAAATCATAATAAGTCCAATTAGCTTTCCAATTGATACTATCTAATTCTAATTCTACTTTATTAGAAGGATTCTGACTATCATAAACCATTATCTTAGTTCCTTGTGGGAATTGGTTAAAGAACTCTTGTTCGAATCTTTCCCCACTTAATTGGTTAATCCTTCCCATTTGTTTGGCCTTTTTTCTACGCTCTGGTGTGGAGGCAGCGTATTCTGACCAAGCATAATCTCCAGTCCTATCTTTTATATTCCTATAAGTAGATGGATCTAATTCTTCAAATTTTTGTAAATGTTTCATTGTCTATATATTTATGATTTATGCAGTTTTACTAGCAACATCATTTTTATTATCGATATTAACAGTAGTATTATTAAACTCAGTTAATTTATTTAAATTGACAAATATTAATAGTTCATCCATGTACCTGCCACTCGCTGCCTCACATCTTCCAATAGTAGAGAAATTACTGAAGAACATTAAAGTATCAAATTCATTAGAACCATCAACAATGAATATATCTTTTATCTTACTATTGTCTTTAAACTCCATCCATTCAGTCGGAGTATATAAAATAGAATATATTCTATCTGTTGTATCTAAATTATTCTGTTTTTTTAATTTCCACTTGAATCTATCTAATTCTTCTTGAGGTTTTTCTACTCCTTTAATTTTATCGATTCTAGGTTTGACAATTGAAGTTGATTCACTATCAAATCTTGGTTTGGTTGATTTGGAAAGTGAGTCTTCTAATGACCCTAGAGGTAATAAAGCTACTAAAGCTTTTCCGTATAATTGTGGTGTATAAGTTGTTGTCGATTCTTTAGGAATAAAAACAAAATAAGTATTAACAGCATCACTATATAAATCAAACTTCCAAGCATCTGATTTAATCCTACCAGCTTTGTAAGCTTTCATTAACTTATTACCAATTGATTTGGGATTATCTATTGGTCGAATACCAAAAAAAGATCTAAAGTTTTGTAACCTGGCAAACTGATCTTTATCATTGATGTTATATATTTTCGAATATTCCTTACCAGATTTAGTTGCCCTGTGTGTCTTATCATAAGTTCTCAAACCCCAAGATTGTAAATAACAATCAATCGTATGCATAATTTCATGTCTAATCGTACTCGTTAAATTGGCTTTACCAGTATCATCATCTGAATAAAAATTATATAAATTAATATTGATATTTTTTTCACCTGAAAAATAGACTCCCCACGCATTAGGACTCCTACTTTGTTTTTTGTCGAAATAAACCACACACTTTAATTCATTAATCCATTTGTCTAAATTTTCCCTTATTCGTTGTTTATGACTTTTAACGACAACATCTGGTTCATCTTCAGAATCATCAACACTCCCATCTGTCATATCATAAACCAATTGTGGGATAGATAAAGCCCAATCACCAATAGTGAACTCATCTTCAAATTTAGAAATCGTGTCTGGGTCTTTATACCAAGCAATTAATTCCTTCTTACATTTAGCAAAAATATTTCCTGCCACCTGTAAAACCTTCTTCTTTTTTTCTTTTGTTAAATTTCTAAAAAAACTTTCTTTATTTGATGATGGTTTTAAATTATCATAATAATTACAAGGCACCACCTTCTTCTTCTCTAAAAATAATTCAAAACCTTTTAAGTAAATCATAACACTATATATAAATATCAGATTTTTTTTCTGCATATGCCAATGCCGCCTCCCTAACCCAAGCTCCCTCAAACCAAGAATTTCTTTTACTCTCTAATCTTTGTTTATTACACGGACCATCACCATTTATAACTTTCCAAAACTCATCCCAATCGATTTGACCAAAATCATAATGATTCCTTTCCTCATTCCATTTTAAATCTTTATCAGGAAGTTCAAGACCTAATAATTTAATCTGTGGAATAGTTTGATCTATAAACATCTGTCTTAATTCATCATTAGTCTTTAACTTAATCTTCCATTTCAAAGCTTGAGTAGTATGTGTAGACTCCTCATCCCTCGGTCCGAACATCATTAAGGATGGCCACCACCATCTGTTTAATGCATCCTGTGCCATTTTTTTCTGAACCTCCGTACCTTTACAAAGAGTTAACATTATATCGAATCCCTGTCTTTGATGGAAACTTTCCTCTTTACATATTCTAACCATAGCCCTTGCATAAGGACCATAGGAAGTTCTTGTAAGCATTACTTGATTCATAATAGCAGCACCATCAACTAACCAACCAATCGCTCCCATATCAGCCCAAGTTAGGGCTGGGTAATTAAATATAGATGAATACTTAGCTTTCCCTGATAATAATTGTGCTGTTAATTCATCTCTTGAAATACCAAGAGTCTCACAAGCTGAATAAAGATATAAACCATGACCACCTTCATCTTGTACTTTTGCAAGTAATGTAACTTTCCTTTTTAGTGTTGGAGCTCTTGTAATCCAATTAGCTTCTGGTAGCATTCCGATAATCTCAGAATGTGCATGTTGAGATATCTGACGAATGTGTGTTTGTCTATACTTTTCTGGCATCCAATCTTTTGGTTCGATGGATTGATTTGAATCAATTTTAGACTGAAAGATTTGTTCTTGTTCCATAGTCTAATTATATATTACTAATCACACAATAACTTCTTTTTCCTATTGATTAATAAATGTGATGAAAACATAAATAAACTCATCGGTATGATTATAATATGGTTATGACCAATCAAACCTAAACTTAGGATGGTTAAAGTTATTAGAATCCTTATATAAAAGAGTTTGTATTTTTTTGTCATAGGACTTTTAACGGGTCAAGTAAATAAAGGTTTCATTTACTGATCAATAAAAGAGATTTTTTTTATATAGTCGTGCTACTGGCGATAAACCTTCCCTTGTCTCGGGCTTCTGTCGATATCGTATCAACAATACAAAGATACTCCCTTTTAGGGAGACTTCCAAAGAAAGTAGTCATTTTAAATCACATTCCCAAAGAGAAATGGTTTAGACTTTAATCTTATTAAGAGTGCATATCACAAAAAACAACCCACGTTTTATCACCATCTTCTGAGTTCCAACACAAATCCGTAACACCAGATTCATCATATTGATAATGATAGAATGTATCTCCTTTTAAAATATCAAACTCTCTATCTTTATATGAATAGGCTTCAGATAAATGTTTTGCGTGTTTTGACAAAGACCACAATTCATGAGCGTTCCAATCCTCAAGATTGGATTCACCATTATCCAATTTTTCTTTGGCTGTTCCTCCATAAAAAGACTTTGAAATCCATACTTTGATTAGGTCATTGATTTGTTGAATGGTTGTGCAATCGGCCTCATTGGGTCTATATCGACCATCCTTGGCGTCATAGACTTCATTGTCTTCACTGACAGCACCTGACATAGTACGCCAGTTGTTTTCTGTACCCCAATCTGAAATCTGATTTTCTGCCTCTTGACAAGCTTGTTGACCTGAACAAGCTTTAACTACTATGAAATGAAGGTTATGCATATTTACGAATATTGAGATACAAAGGTATAATTAATTAATTTGGAATCCAAATTTATTTTATATTTGTTTTCCATCAGAAAAATCCCGACCTTTGTATTGATGAGAATTTCTATTAACAAACGCTTCGATATCCTTCAAGATTTAACCACCCTTGTTACCAGACGTGTTATGCCTTCATTGGTTGTAACCGGTGGACCCGGCAATGGTAAGTCCCATACCATCATCAAAACGATTCAGGATAATGGTTTGGTGGAGTCTGACCACTATGTAGTATTCAAAGGTTATTCCACCGCCCGTGGACTTTATAACACACTATATGATCACAATGGTAAACTAATTATCTTTGATGATTGTGATTCAGTCCTAGAAGATAAAACTTCACTTAATATTTTAAAGTCAGCTCTTGACTCCTATGATAAGCGTACCATTTCTTGGATGGCTAAATTAGGTAAAGCTGACGAGTATCCAAACCAGTTTGACTTCACTGGTCGTATCATCTTTATATCTAATAAGGATAAGGATCAGATGGATGATGCAGTTCTATCCAGGTCACTCTGTGTGGACTTATCTATGACTGGTGATGAAAAGATCCAACGTATGTCTCATGTCCTCAGAGATATCCTCCCAGACCTTGATATGAAGTGTAAGCAAGATGCATTAGCTTTCCTTTCAGAGAAGAAGGATAATGAGTCAGTTAATCTTAGGAGTTTGATTATGGTTAGTAAGATTCGGAAAGAGTTCCCTAGGAAGTGGAGGGGGATTTCTGAATATATGATGGAGGGATAATTATCCCTCTTTTTTTTAATATATAAAAAAACAAAAAATTTTATAATGAGACATTTATCAACTTACAACAACTTCGGTCTTGTGAATGAACAAGACTCTACTGATAAAAAATTCACCATAATGGATAAAGTTAGAAAAGACTTATTTGGTGCTATTAAGAATTTTATTCAAGACCCATCTAAACCTACTAATTTGGAAGGACTAGCATTTCACGCCACCCAAAATAGAAAAAAACCTGATATTTCAATTGAGTTTACATACCAAGGTAAGACATATGATGAAGTACCAGAGGATTTCCCAAATGCACAATTGAGAGGTAAAAAATTGAATGGTAAGTGTTTTAAGGAATTTTTCACACAACAATTCGGAAAAAAGCCTCTTGAGATTACAGATTATCAACACGATGAGGATAGTAACCAAATCACTATGACACTTGTTCCTAGAGGTACAAGCCCATCTAGTGTTGTGAAAGATTATCTAATGGATGAAGATAATTAATAATAAAGATGAAGGGATAAGAAAAAACCCAGTTTAATTACTGGGTTTTTTTATTATGTTCTGAATGTCCTTACCTGTTTTGTAGGTTTTTTTGGTTTGGGTCTAGATTTAGGTCCACTAGTTTTAATATTTTTTGGTTGTGGAGCCATGTCTTGATTCGGAGCTATATCTTGATTTGGAGCCATATCTTGATTTTGATTTGGAGTCTCAACTGGTGATCGTGGATTTGTGTTTGTCTCAACATTAACCTCTTTCTCAATACCAGATTTTGCTACTATTTCTTGACAAACTTTAATTAGTTCTTCAAACCCCCTATCATCCAATAGTACGATTTCCGTCATTTTTCTCTCATCATCAAAAGATGTTTCCAAACTTATTAAGTGAGGTGTCTTTTTGGATTGGAATTGTCCTTGGGGTCTTCTCATACTAGTTCTTAATGCATCATACGAGGGGTGGTTATTATTTAAAGTACAACCAAGGAAATAAACCCAATTTCTAAAATCAGATGCTGTTGCAAATTGTTCTTGTGTAAAACCTTTTTTTACCGCATCCCACATAAACGATTCCTTGTCAAATTCATCTGGCCACTTCCTTTTATTTTTAAAAGATGTTTTACTACCACTACTAGCAGTCCATTCGGTAGGAAAATCAATCCCTTGTACATTCGAATCTCTACACACCCATCTCATCAAACTATATAAAACATTCGGCATTTCAGGATTTTTTGTTAACCAATTATTTATCTTTATACCAATCTCACGATGTTCGTCAGGTGTTAATTTTATTGGTGACTCATCCAAACTTTCAAGTATTAGTCTAGTCTCATTAATTGAGAATTTTCTGAAGTTGTAAATATGACGCATTTTTGGTTTGATTTTTTTATATAGTGTATAATTTAGATTCCTTTATATGGTTCTTGTGAAGTAGACATTGTTGGATCTATCTCAGATATATAAATACCAATTTCACGATCCTCACCATCTAATATTTGTAGGTAATCCATATTTTTGTTACCCTTCTTAGATTGTACCATAGAAACAAATAAATCACCTAATTCACCTGAATTATTAAGTATATCTTTTATCTTTCCTAACACCCCACTTTTTGTAGGTTTACTAACTTCATCGTCACCCATTTCTGGTTGTAATTTAGGAACCATATAAGGTCTTAGTTTCTGACCTGTTGGTTTTTCAGGTATTGTACCAGATCCCTCTCCAGAATAAAAATCCATTTCGAACTTTTTCAAGTGTTTCATAACTATATTTTATTTTATACTTTATACTTTATATATTAATTCTAAATCTTATATTTGTATAATGAAAAAAACATTCAACATCATGATAACCATCTTATCTATTTGGTTTGTCTGCGGATTCACTCTAAAATACATTTATAATGACTCATCCCCCCGTAGATATTCAGATGTACAAATGGCTGAAGTCTATGTTAAAGACCATCCAAAACTTAAAGCTACTTGGAAACAATTAGATGATGGTAGGATTAGAATTAAACCAAGGAAGGGTAAACCACTTTATTTGAAAGATGGTGTTATTACGAGTAAGTAATTAATTTACCATCCGATTCCTAATATATAGTTTTATGAAATACATCAGACTATATGAATCATTTAGAATGATTAATGAGCAACAAGGTCAAATTTATAAAAGACCTAAAGATCCATATGAATATAAAGTAGAAGATGATAATTGGTTGTCTAGAAAAAAAGGAACCACAAAATGGTATAATATAACTGGTGGTGATTTCAAACCAGGTTATCAAAAATCTATTGATATGTTGGATAAAGAATTCCCTAAAGCTAGAACTGAAGAAGCACCAAAAAGAGGTGGTGAAGCTGCTCCGAAAGAAGCTGCTCCGAAAGAAGTAGAATATACTAGAGATAATGGAGAGACTGCTAAAGGCACAATTGTAGATGTAGATAAAGAAAAAGAAACAGTCACAGTCAAAGCACCATCTGGTAAGGAATTCGAAAAACCATTTGATAAAGTTGAAATGGCTAGTGATGAACTTAAAAAATTAGCAGAGACTCCACCACCGGCAGAAACTAAGAAAGAGGAAAAACCGGCAACCGACCAAGAGACACAACAAAGGTTATTGAAATCTAGTATGAATAATCCACCTGAGGGATTGAAAGGATTTTTCTTAGCTGATCAAAAGGCTAAAGACTATATTAGTAAGAAAGGTTCTATTTTATCAAATGAAGGTGAAACATATTGTTATCCATTCCCACCAGATACAAAAGATAATTATGTTTATATATCAGGTGATTTGAAAAATCCAAAAGATAAAACGATTTATTTTGGTACAAAAGAAGAGCAACAAGAGGTCGATGGGAATGATCCAGATGAAATAAAAGATGGTATTCAGATTGTCAATGATATGAAAAAAGAGATTGATGATAATACTACTAGTGGTAAATTCTTTACTAAAGACGAAATTGAGGGTAAGAAGAAAGTTTTCGCTCCAACTAAAACTGGTGAGGTAGATGAAGAAGCAAGAGCTAAATCCAAAGCTAGGGATGAAGCTGAGGATAATATGAGAAGTAGTAAATCAGGTTCTAAAGTAACTAAGTAAACAAAAAACCCCTCAATAGAGGGGTTTTTTTATTTGAAATTCTTATATTTTATTCTTCATCTTTTCTTTTACCAGTCGTATGACTTACAAGAGCTTTAAGTAATTGCTTATACTTAGTCACATTAAACTTCTTTAATCCACCAAATGCCTTACCTACAAAAAGATTGAAATCTTGTCTATCCTTGAAAGCACCATTATAAGATTTACCCTCTTCCCAAAGCTTCTTCTTTACATCTTTAACATCCTTATCCTTATGGGAATACATATCAGATATTAAAGTTCTTAATTGACGTATCTTAGTCTTATCTCCATTTGATTGAGCTTTAACTAAGGTTACAAATCCCTTTAGGGTAGAATCTAATTCTTCTGAGGGGACAGCAGATTGTTTCGCTTCATATAATCCATATTGTAATAAGTGTTTCATTTATAAATTGATTTTTATTATATATTTAAAAATTATTTGTGTATCTTTGTACTCTATAAATAAAAATGGCTACACTAGAAACACAATATAAAAATTGGTTAAAAGAAAATGAACCAATTGAATACTCTGAATGGTTGGAAAAGTTCAGTCAGATACACCACCTAGATAAAATCATACAGATGAAACCTTGTGATTTTGACCATAATGGTGAATGTTTAATATGTGATTGTTGGCCATCTAATTGTGCCTATAAAAGATATATTAATGGGGATTATAAATATGAATCCAAGGAAGAACTGGAAAAGATGTTTAAGGATTATGACCCTTTAGGCAATAAAAAATCCCACCAACAATAAATCTCTTTTTAAATAAAGAAATTAGTGGTGTTTTAAAAATTGCCTCCTATTTAAACCTTAAATAACCTCTTATTGCCTCCCAAGTTATTCCATTTTACTTTTCACATTACTCAGACTTATGTGTGCCAGTGGACTTATTTGTGCTGATGTTACTTTTCTAATTGAATAACTATATGTATATATTGAAATAAATAATTGGTTTTTATCAAATTTATCCGTATCTTTGTCATGTCATTGAAACACCATGACAGAAGCCAGAGAAAATGGAAGGTTAATCGAAAGTAATTCGCCTTATTTTTTTTTTAAAAAAGGGCGACCTGCCGGCGATTCACCTTGGGTTTGCTCCCCACCATAATTTAGAACCGACTTATTTTTTGAACCAATACAAAGATAGTGGATTTTTTTGGAAAAAACAAATGTATTAAATAATTTTTTTATATTAGAATATTGTTGTATTCCTTTTGGGAATCTCCCTAAAAGGGAGTATCTTTGTAAAATGAAAAAGATAAATTGGTATATGCTATTAATCATCACAATGATGATGATTGGACTTAGTGGTCTTATTTATGGAGTTTATGAGTTTATAAACTATGAACCTACTAGGGTTCAAGAAGCCACTCAGAAAACCCTTGAGTACATTGGTTTTGATGGAAAGAAGCATCAAGCCATTGTGGTCCATACTGCACAACACAATTGGGTATTAGTTGAAAAGAAATAATCACCACACCAATATCCAATAACATCCCATCTGACCACCCCTCGGGACATCCTTATAAGTCTCCGTTATAATCTCTCCACCTAACTGAAATTGCATCTCTAGAATCAATTTATGTGAGTGGTGTCTGAATGTCCGAATACCATCAACCTCCTTATATAAATCAGTATCAAGTAAACCAGATAAGATGTCATATGGTGGGTATTCTTGGAAATACTTATTAGTGGACAATCCATACGATTGTAAAATATTCACCATTTTATCTGAGTGAATTTCAATCATAAATTTCCCCTCTTCTGCTTTTTTCGGTGCATAATTTGACTCTAATTCAGATTGGATTTTTTGAAGTGTCACCATGTCAGATGTGATTGAGATCGTTCTGACATTTGATATAAATCCACAAGCTATGACTTGTCCTAATGTGTGTAGAGACTCCTTGGTTAGTGTGTCGAAGTAATTATGATTTAGTTTACCTCGACGACGAGTTACACCACCACAAACTCTCGAACAGAATCTGATGGGTCTGGTATTGACGTAGTAAGAATTGTACACATAAAAAGTTTTCTGACAATTCTGACACACAAGGGGGATGGGGGTTCTCATAGGGCTAATTTGTCAGGTGTATATATTGGGTGGGATAGGGTCTGAATTTTTGTCAATATAAATAGACAAAATTTTGAAAATTTTCAACATTTTATTTTTATTTAATAAAAATCCTATATACATTTGTAGTATTATGATAACACCTGAAACATTAGAACAACAACAAGAAGAGCAGAACATTATTAAATTAGAGATAGTACCATTTGGAAATGACCAATGGAAATCTATGGGAACAGAATATGAGAAATCATTTCTTGCATTCAAAGAGATAACGGATAATTCGATATCAGCATCTGGTCAAGATAAATGTGAGATCCTTATTACCTTAATTGGACAAGATGAGAACAATATGATAGTTAGTATTGAAGATGGTTCGGGAGGTGTTAATAATCCCAATACTTTATTAAGGATTTCATCTGATTCAAAATCAAAGGTAGGTACTCATAATATTTATGGTCATGGTTTAAAACATTCACTTGCTTATTTCAATCCACATCACAGTGATTCTACTTGGGTCATCCAATCGAGGACTCAGCAGATGATAGAAGATGATACTATTCTGCAAGTTAGAGCTCCTTATTTATATAATCATGAAAGCAATCTAAAATGGGGTCATCGTGGTATGAATGTTCAGTATGTTGATGGTAGTGAATACTTGGGTTTGAAGAGTAAGCTGGTACATTCATACAATTTACTACATTAAGGAATATCTTTGGAAAGATGAATCCTCTTAAAGATAGGGGAGCTCCGATGAAGGATTTGGGGAAGATAGCTGAGGAAATGTCGAATTTATTTTCCTTATATTATTTACCATTATTTAGGAAGTCTTTATTAGAGATTGAGATTAGGTATTATGAGAAGGATAAGTCAGATGATATTAGGAGTGTTAGGTGTCAGTCTAACTTCTTTCCTATAATTTCGACTATATCCTCGACACATTATAATGATAGGAAGGTGAATACATTGAATGGTAAATCAATGAGAGTATCTACCTCTTGGTATGAGATAAACAGGGACAATCCACATCCTTTTGTATATCCTCAGAAAAATGGGGTGATATGTTATGTTAATGGTATAGCGGTTGATCCATACATTTGGATACCAGAGTCATTTGGTGATATTTCGAATCATCCATCTTTGAATAGTTTGATATGTGTGGTTGAGGTAGAGGGTGATAAAGAT
>Ga0164293_10004092_pt1 | contig 12482 bp, 10 predicted proteins | sample GEODES118metaG_FD_111487 | JGI IMG/M metagenome (GOLD analysis project Ga0164293, IMG submission 111487) | Eutrophic lake water microbial communities from Lake Mendota, Wisconsin, USA - GEODES118 metaG | ecosystem: Environmental > Aquatic > Freshwater > Lake | place: USA: Lake Mendota... | reverse complement strand
TCACATGATTCTGTATGACATGACCACGGCAATGAATCCGCGTCGCGTGCGGATTTTTTTAGCTGAGAAAGGCATCACGATACCGATAAAGCAAGTCGATGGTCTAAATCGTGAAAACCTTTCCCCTGCATTTTTAAAGTTGAATTCACTGGGTAAGACGCCTGTGCTAGAACTGGATGACGGCACCTTGCTGACCGAATCGATCGCGATCTGCCGCTACTTTGAGGCCCTGCACCCTGAGCGCCCCTTGTTTGGCAGCACACCACTTGAGAAGGCGCAAATCGAGATGTGGATGCGTCGTATGGAATTTGAAATCGTCGCCCCGATCGTGACGGCGTTTCAACACACCGGGCAATATTGGGAAGGGCGTATCCCGCAAGAGCCGCTCTGTGGTGAGCATGCGCGCAATCGCGCCTATGATTCTTTTGCTTGGCTCGATCGTGAGCTTACAGGCCGCGAGTTTATCGCCGGAGATCAATACAGCATTGCAGATATCGTGGCGCAATGTGGCTTTCTGGTGGGTAAGGTGACGGGTACAAAGATCCCACCCGAGCTCAAAGAGCTGACTCGTTGGTACGCTTCGGTCGTCGCACGTCCTACGGCTCGTGCTTAACATGAGCACTTCACCTGCGGTGACAACCTCACAGAAGGTTTGTTTAATTGTAGGCGCGGGCGATGCGACCGGTAGTGCCATTGCAAAACGCTTCGCACAAGCGGGCTATACCGTCTGTGTGACGCGTCGCACGCCCGATGCCAGTGCTGCGCTTGTGCGAAGTATTCAAGACGCGGGTGGTCGTGCCATTGCCTATCAACTTGATGCACGACGCGAGGAGGAGGTCATCGCGCTCTTCAAGAAAATAGAAGCCGACGTGGGCGCTCTTGAAGTGATCGTCTTCAATGTGGGCGGTAATGTGCGCTTTCCGTTGCTGGAAATGACAGCAGAAAAATACTTCAAGACTTGGGAAATGTGCGCAATGGCTGGCTTCTTAGTCGGTCGCGAAGCGGCGAGGGCGCTACTGCCTAAAGGCCGTGGCACGATTTTGTTTACCGGCGCGACAGCCAGCTTAAGAGGCGGGGTTGGCTTCAGTGCGTTTGCGGGTGGGAAAGCGGCGCTGCGTGCCTTGGCACAAAGCATGGCCCGAGAGTTTGGGCCGCAGGGTTTGCATATCGCCCATATTGTGGTGGATGGTGTGATCGATTCAGAGCGAGTGCGTACCACCCAGCCAGAACGTGTTGCGGCGCTTGGTCCACAAGGACTGCTTGATCCGGAGAGCATCGCTCGCGCCTACTTGTGGCTGCACGAGCAAACTCCCGATGCTTGGACCTTTGAGTTAGATTTGAGGCCAAGCGTTGAGAAGTGGTGAACGGTGTTTCGTTTGAGGAGCGTTAATGCAGAAGCCCTTCCTCAAATGCTTTGATTTGTATGGCGACATAGCGGGAGTAAATCCGACAATTCGTAAAGCTTCCGCCTACAAACCATAGTCCCTTTTGACTTGTGCGGCGCCACATGTTGTTCATTTCGCCGTCTGGCGCAAGGCCCCAAACCGGGCCAATCTTTTGCGCCACCTCTTCACCCAGTAGTTGCTTGACGACTTCCTCTTGTGGGACGAAGCCAGTGGCCATAACAATGAGATCTGCTTGTTTGATGGTCCCATCTTTCAATAGAGCGCCGTTTTCTACGAACGTATCAATTTGTTCATGCTGACACAAGCCTATAGCTCCGCTGATGATAAGGTCAGAGCAGCCAGCATTTAAATAGTAGCCACCGTACCGAGTACGGATCTTCATTTGATAGCCGGTATCGTTTTCGCCGTTATCCCATTTAAATCCGCAGGCAATAAGATCGTTAATTAATTTTTTATCAAGCTCGATCATTCTGGCTGAGGTTTGTTTGAAATTGCGCTTGGTCACTTCAAACGTGTTGACGCTTGAAAGCAAATCGCCATCCTCTAGTGCAATACCTTCGTACAGTGCGTAGGTCAATTTCAAGCTCGGATCGATACTGACAACAGTCGTTGATCCCCTCTGAATCATCGTCGTTTGTACGCCGTTGCTGTGGAGATCTTGGGCGACATCATGCGCACTCGTTCCAGTGCCAAGAACTAGTGCGCGTTTTCCCTTCCATTTCGCGCCACTCGTGAAGGAGCTTGTATGCATGACCTCGCCGGTGAAATCCTCGAGCCCAGGTAGTTTCGGAATGCGTGGGAGCCCCACGAGTCCATTGGCGAAGATGATGTGCTTGGGTCGTACTGTGCGCTCGGTGCCTGTGACGTTATTCTTGAGTACTGCAGTCCAGCGTGCGATTTCTTCGTTGTAAGTGGCAGTAGCTAATTCAGTACTCGTCCAGTTATTGATTTCCATCGTCTGGGCATAGATCTCGAGCCAGTTACCCACCATATCTTTAGGGAGATAAGAGGGCCAGTTTTCTGGAAACGGCAAATAGGGCAGATGGTTTAGATCCGTGACGTTGTGCAGCGCGAGTGAGTGATACCGTTTGCGCCAACTATCTCCAATGTGTGGATACTTATCGATGACTAACGTATCAACACCGATCAAGACGAGAGACGCTGCGACGCTAAGCCCTGCCTGGCCACCACCGACCACAAGTACTGTTGGGTCTCGGTCCGTATAGGCTTGGCTGGCGATACGTTGATCTTGCCAGTTGGTTCCGCCAAAGTTTCGTGAGTAGGCTGCTCCTGTTGGGCGACGCTCCCCGATTTGCTCTTCATGTCCTTTTAGTTCATGCAGGCTGGTCAGGAACTGAAACGCTTGCCCAGGATGCTCTAGTAGAAGACGAAGAACACCAAAACAACGACCAAGCTCAGTTTCAAATTGAATAACAGACTCAATAACGTCTATCCCTGTTCGCTTTAGTCGGCGCGGACCTAGTCGACCCTCCGCTAGTTTGAAGTCGCGCGCCTTCACTTGGGCTTGTTTACTCAACATTAAGCTTGCTATGTTGGCAGCACCCGCTGTGGGTGTAATAGACCAAGTAAATGCGAGTAAATCGCGCCAATGACAATCGCCTGCGAAGAGCGTCTTAATGAGCCCTTCGTCAGACTTTGCTAAGGCTGAATTCAATGTATTCAGCCAGTTTGTGGCACTGATGCGATCAACGGTATCGAAGGGATTGTCTGAACTCTGAGAAGCGATGCCAAGCATTTGATTCGATGCCTACTTAGTTTTGTAGTTTGATGCCGCTGGTACGGATAAAGTTTGACCAACGCTCGAACTCCTTCTTATTGAAGGCAACGAAGTCTTGCACTGAGCCACCTAAAATTTTGGCTCCATTGCTCTCGAATCTTTCTCTTACATCAGGCATTTTGAGAATGGCGTTGAATTCAGCGTTCATTTTTTGGATGATGGCCGGAGGAGTTTTTGCTGGCGCCCAGATGCCGTACCATGCAGCAACATCAAAGCCTGGGTAACCACTCTCGGCGACTGTCGGCACGTCTGGCAGGGTGGGGATCCGATAACTGCTGCTAACGGCGAGGGGTCTTAACGTTCCTGCTTTGATGTGCGGAGTTGAAGTCGTGACACCATCAAAAGTCATGGTGACTTCACCCCCCATCGTAGCGAGGAGGGCGGGCGCTCCGCCTTTGTACATGACTTCGATCATGTCTATCTTACTCATGTTTTTAAGCACGTTGAAACTTAGGCTAGGTGAGGCGCCGATTCCCGTACTGCCATGGCTTAGCAGTCCTGGCTTCGCCCTCGCCGCTGCGATCAGTTCTGCGAGTGTTTTGTATGGCGCTTTGGACGAAACGACCAACACATTGGGAACTTCAGCAATTGTTGTGACAGGGGCAAAATCGTTCAAGGGGTGATAAGTTGGTTTGTCTGTCAGTGCAAAGTTGACTGCGTGGGTGCCGAAGGTTCCGAGAATAAAGGTGTAACCATCCGGCTGACTTTTTGCGACCGCAGCTGCACCGATTGTCCCACCAGCACCGGCTCGATTATCAACAACCACAGGTTGCCCGACGCGCTCAGAAAGCTTAGCCGCTAAGATTCGCGCCAAGACGTCGGTTGTTCCCCCGGCAGGGAACGGAACAATGATTTTGATGGGTTGATCTGGATAGGCAGCGTGACTGACTTTAAAAATAGATAGCAACAGCGTGCAGCCTAATAAGAGCTTTTTTATCGCGTTCATGTTGTCTCCAAAGGGTTTTTTCTTTATGAGACCAGAGACATAAACTTTATGCAAGTTTTTTGTAAGCTTTGCGCAAGCTTCGCGGGTATAAGTCGCTACCTAAGCTATTTTTTAATTGGTTGCCCGCTATTGGAGGCTGCCAGCCATGCCGCCATCAATCAATAAATGGGTACCGGTAATAAAACCGGCTGGCTCGGAAACCAAATATGCGACTGTTGCAGCGAATTCTTCAGGTGTGCCGAGCCTGCCCAACGGTATGCGTTTGATGCGTTCGCTCATGTCATAGGAGGAGGCCAACGAAGTTGTGCGGATTGAGGACGGTTGCACGGTGTTGACGGTAATTTGGTGTTGTGCAATCTCGTTTGCAAGATGCTTGAGAAGAGCAGTGACGCCAGCGCGATATACCGTAGATAGCGCGTGGTTGGTCATTGGTCGTGCAACCGAGGCAGAGGTGACCCCGACAATGCGTCCCCACCCGCGACCGATCATCTTGGGAACAATTACGCGCACTGCGATTGTGGCGGCCAAGAGTTGTGTTTGATAGGCCTGCTCCCACCGTTGCGCATCAGTTTCACCCAAGACCGTGGTCATTTTTAGTGGTGGGCGTCCGGTGTTCAAAATTAAAATATCGGGTCCTCCTAGTTTTTCTTGGGTTACCTGAGTGAAATGTTCCATATCCTGTTCGCGCGTCATGTCTCCAGGAATCGCGAACGCTTCTACACCATACTTCGATCGCAGCTCACGCGCTAAAGACTCAAGCTTCTCAGCCGAGCGCGACAGTAAGGTGAGGTTACAGCCCTCCATGGCCAAACGCTGAGCAATACTTTGCCCGAGCCCAGAACTACAGGCCGTGATCATTGCTGTTTTACCTTTGATTCCCAGATCCATATGGGCTCCTATTAGATTATTCGGCCGCGATGGTTAATCGATATGAGCGCGGCAATGAGCAGAAAGAGTACGCTTAATGCCAGAAAAATAGCAGAAACCTCAGTGACCTGATGGCGCTCAAGCCGAATTGTCTTGGACAAGGATTGATAAATAGTTGTCAGGTCCGTGTCACTAGTCGCGCGATAGTAATTCCCCAAGGTAAGTTCGGAAATATTTTTAAGCAACGCCTCATCGAGTTTGACGCGCATTGAAACGCCTTGGGCTTTTAAGACAACACCTTCTGGCGTACCCATTCCGACGGTATAGATGCGCACCCCGAAATCGGCAGCGAGTTGAGCCATCTTCAATGGGTCTGGTCCAAAATTACTCTGACCATCGGAGATCAACACGATCGCTGCTGATTTATTTGAGCCAGGCGCAACCCGTAAGGCGGCCTTCGGGCGCGGAGTGAGGTCAAGCGGCTGGCCGGAGTCAGTTGGCCCAGTAGAGCGGTTTGGCTCTGTTAGGATTTTTTGTACATCGAGGCCGCTACCGGGAATAAGTTCACTAAGCGCAATCAGAATGCCGCTGCCCACAGCGGAGCCCGCTTGTAAGGGCAGGCTCTCGATGGTTCGATACAAATCGTCTCGATCCGTTGTAGGTGCCTGCGCAATAGCGGCTGTACTTGCTATCGTCACGACGCCGACCTTCATGTTGGGTGGCTGAGCCCCAATAAATTTCTTTATTGTGGCCTGTGCCGCTTCAATTCGACTGGGAGCAATATCGGTAGCCGCCATACTGCCTGATGTGTCGATCGCGACCATAACGCTGTCTAGGCGAGTCGGAAGCAAAAGGGCCGCTCTGGGCCTGGCTAGACTGAGGATAAAGAGCGCTAGGCCGAGGAGTACAAGCGCCGCTACAACTGCATTGCGCCATCGTGTGCGACTCTTGGGTCCTGGAAGACGAGGCTGACCAAACGTCTGTGCGTGATGGTAGCGGGTGTAAGTGAAAAGGTAGATGCCACAGAGAAGCGGCAAAATACACAAAAGCCAAAGAAGTTGAGGCCATAGAAAGCTGATTGAGTTCAGCGCAATCATAATTTATAGCTTTGCTGGGCACGCGACTGAGTTACGGTGCTGTTGTGCAAGTTTGAGCCACGCGTAAGCGACGCTTTACGTTTTCTTAAAAGTAAATAACGCATTAATGCGTCGTTGACAGACTCCGTCGTGTCTAGCTCAATACAGTCCACACTAGACTGCGCGAAGATGTTTGCGAGGCGTATTGCATGTGCCTGGGCATGCTCGGTAAACCTTTGCCGAAAGCCCTTGTCTTCCGAGTCCACAAATACTTGTTCACCCGTTTCACTATCTTGGATCAGCATGATTCCAGTGGCTGGTAGTTCGTTCTCGGCCGGATCTAAGAGTCTAGCGGCGATCACATCATGACGATTCGAAAGCTGATGTATAGGTTTATCCCAGCCTGGCGAACTGATGAAGTCTGATATGACAAATACGGTGGATCTGCGCTTGATCGTCATATTAGCCAGTTGGAATAAATCACTGAGGCTTGTCTCACCTTGTAGTTGTTTTTCAGACAACTGATGCATCTGTTCGATGATATGCAAAACCTGCTTTCGGCCAGATCGCACTGGAACAACAATCGACGCCTGTGAGGAAGGCCCCGCATAGAGGATTGCACCAACTCGATTCCCATGACGCGTAAATAGCCGCGCTAACACTGCCACAAAATTTATTGCTAGTTGTTGCTTGGTCACTGCGCTGGAGCCAAAATGAATAGATCCGGTAAGGTCGACAAGAAACCAGATTGAGATCTCACGGTCTTCCTCGTGCTCACGCACGTAGGGGGTACGCATCCGCGCAGTCACATTCCAATCAATGTGACGCACATCGTCATGCATTTGATACTCTCTGAGGTCTGCAAGCATCAGCCCTGCACCGCGAAAAAGCGTTCGAAAGTCTCCCTGCAATTGACCGTCTAATTTACGAACAGCCGTCCACTCGAGCTGTCGTAAAAACAGCTCGGGATTGAAGGGAGGTGGAGTCACCGCAACGGCAGGTGACTTCGCAAACCGCCTAAGGAAGTTGAACATGGTTCTCAAGCGGCTTCTCTGGTCGAGGGACGGCCTTTAAAATTTGTCTAATAATTTCGTCGGTGGTGATTCCCTCGGCGAGCGCTTCGTACGATAAGACGATTCGATGCCTAAGCACGTCAAAGGCAAGATCAACAACATCTTGAGGTAAAACGTATGCTCGTCCGCGCAAGAAGCCTAGTGCCCTTGCGCCTTCAATTAAACCGATCGTTGCGCGAGGACTTGCTCCAAAAGTAATGAAGCGCTCTAAGTCTGCGAGCCCACTTCGTTTTGGGTATCGGGTAGCAGCAACAATTCTGACCGCGTACTGAATGAGTGCAGGATCAACATAACCCTGGCGGCTCTGCGCTTGCAGTGCTTGAATCTGCTCTGTCGAAGCCACAGGGCTCACGTGAATGGGATCTCCAATAACGCGTTGCACAATGACAAACTCTTCAGAGTCGCTTGGATAACCGATCTGTACCTTCATCATAAAGCGATCGACTTGTGCCTCTGGAAGGGGGTAGGTGCCTTCCGTTTCGATTGGGTTTTGTGTTGCCATCACTAGAAAGGGCGAGGGTACTTTGTGTGACTTACCAGCGATCGTTACCTGCCGCTCTTGCATGACTTCTAGGAGCGCGCTTTGAACCTTAGCGGGAGCTCTGTTGATTTCGTCTGCGAGTAGTAAGTTTGTGAAGACGGGGCCGAGAACAGTGCTGAACGCGCTATCTTTTTGATTAAAGATCTGTGTGCCAACTAGGTCAGCAGGTAAAAGATCTGGCGTAAATTGAATTCGTTTAAAGGAACCTTGAATCGTTTTGGCTAAGGTATTCACGGTCAGCGTTTTTGCCAAGCCAGGCACACCTTCAATCAAAAGGTGACCTTGAGCCAATATTGCGATCAACATTCTTTCTAGAAAGACATCTTGACCGACCACGACGCGCTTGACTTCGAAGAGCACACGCTCCATCAAGGAGGCTGCCTCTGCGATTGGCTGAGTGGGTCGACCAGCGCTCCAAATCTCTGATTCTTGCATTGTGATGCCCTCAAACACGGTGTTTAAAATGGTGGAATACCTAAGCTATCTCCCGCACTTTCGATCGTGATTGCAAAGCCAATTCCTGCAAAGGTCTTTGCCTTTGTTGGATTTAGAATTGCAGTCACAATGCCGAGTACTTCTCCAGACATATTGATTAATGGACCACCTGAGTTGCCTGGATTAGCGGCAGCATCAAATTGAATTAAGCCCTTTAGCGTTAAGTTTTCTGTCGGCTTATATTCGCGATTTAACCCAGATATCACCCCTGCTGAAACCGACGGTCCAAGCCCGAAGGGATAGCCAATGACCGCTATTTCATCGCCCACCATAATGTTTTTGCTCGAGCCGAGCGTGGCGGGCTCGAGATCATCTGGGATGTTGGTTGCCTTGATCACAGCTAGGTCTTTGTCTTTCTGCGCTGAAACAATCACCGCTGGCGATTCCATGCCATCTGCGAAAGTGACGATGAGCCGAGGTGCATTTGCCACAACATGCAGATTAGTCAGGATGGTCCCATCATCTTTAATCACAATTCCGGTACCAACGCCAAGCTCACCGTCAAAAATCTGAGTTCCGCCTGAGGATGCAAAGATATCGGTCCTGATTCTTACAATTGAGGGCGCTATCGAGGAGGCAGCACGCGTCGCACGTGAGGGCAAATCTTTCGTGCTCAGTGTGTGCAACACCGCTGCGTCAATTTGCTCTTGCGTTAGGACATTTGGCGCTTGGTTTTGATGGTTAAAACCCAAAATTGCAACAATGCCCAGCAAGATGCCTAAGGAGAGAAGGACAGCGCGCTCTAGTTGTCTCCGGTTTATTCGGTAGCGGTTTTGCTTGCTTAGAGTGGGGCGTTGATCCCGTGACGAGTCCGAGCTGGAGTCCTCTTGCTTTGGCAAAGAGTCTAAACGACGGCTGTATAGTGCGGTTCGTTTCATAACGGACTCAATTCCCGCAAGCGGTGATAAAGTATGATTTATCATACCGCCGAGGCTAGGCTTATGCGCTTTATTTGGCCAGAATTTTTATGGTGCTTCGCCGTGATGGCATGTCTGCCATTGGGGTATGTATGGCTACTGCGTCGAAAACGCCGGGACGCAGCGGTTTTTTCAAACGTAGCGATGGTGCGCCAGGCCCTTGGGCCTCGAGGAGCTTGGCGACGCCATACGCCACCCGCTTTGCTCTGGATTGGGCTGTTGATCGCCTGTTTTGGCTTGACGCGACCTGTTATGCAGGTCACCTTGCCGGCAGACTATATGACAATTGTTTTGGCAGTTGACGTATCGCGCAGCATGCTGGCAGAGGACGTTGAACCCAATCGTATCCAAGCAGCACAAAAAACAATTAAAGAATTCTTACGGGAATTGCCAAATAACATTCGTATCGGTGTGGTCACGTTTGCGGGCACGGCCCAAGTCGTACAGCAAGTCACGGACAACCGGGAAGTGTTACTGGAGGCAATCGATCGCTTTCGACTGCAACGGGGTACGGCGACAGGAAGCGGTTTGTTGCTGTCGCTTGCCACGTTGCTGCCTGAATCCGGTGTGGACTTGCAAGCCACGATCTATGGTGAGAACTTTGGCGCCTGGGGCGACGGGTTTCCGATACCATCGGTCAAACCTTCACCACCCGTCAGTAAAAATCGTCCGAGCGCTGCTGTGCCGCCAGGGTCATATAGCAATGGCGCCATTATTTTGATTTCGGATGGACGTCGTACGCACGGTCCTGATCCCTTCGCAGCAGCAAAGCAGGCTGCAGAGCGTGGCGTTCGCGTCTATACCGTTGCGTTTGGGACAGCTGGTGGATTTATTCCAGGATGGGGTGGCAGTAATTTTTACGCTCAGGTCGATGAGCGAGCGTTGCAAGCGATTGCAGGGATTACTGAGGCAGAGTTTTTCCGCGCTGAAAACTCAAGCGATTTAACAAAGGTTTATCAGCATCTATCTAGCAAGTTTTCGTTAGAGCGACGCGAAACAGAAATCACCTCTCTTTTTGGAGGGGTAAGCTTCGTCTTTGTGTTGTTGGCATTCATTCTTTCTCTGCTCTGGTTTCGACGCAGTCTTTAACTTCCCAATTGTTTTTCTACATAGCTTTCATGACATCCGTTAAATTTTTTTCATTGTTTTTTTCTGTAGTCCTACTCACTGGGTGTGCTTCACGCCCAGTGAACAAGCAAGTATCCACCGTCGACGACAATGCCGGGTATCGTTTTGAGACCATGCACGCCAAAGCAGAGGATCAAGAGAACCTTGTGGTGCTAGCGTTTTCTGGGGGGGGTACCCGGGCAGCTGCCTTCTCGTATGGCGTGTTGGAATTTTTACGTAACACCGAGATGGTTGGCCCAAAAGGCAAAAAGATGCGCTTGCTTGATAGCGTTGGTTTGATCACCGGGGTATCTGGGGGAAGCTTCACAGCACTTTCCTATGGTCTGTATGGTGACAAACTTTTTGAAGAATATGAGAAGCGTTTCCTCAAACGTGATGTGCAAGGCGAAATCGTATCGCGTGTATTGAATCCTGTTTATTGGCCAAGTTTGTCGTCAAGTGGATGGGGTAGGTCAGAGTTGGCTGCACAACTCTACGATGAAATTCTGTTTGAAGGTGCAACTTTTGGAGATCTTGCAAAGCGTAAGGGTCCGTTTATCGTAGCGTCTGCGACGGATATTTCGACTGGTTCACGCTTTGTATTTAATCAACGCGTGTTCGATACGATGTGCTCGGATTTGAGTTCGGTGCCCTTATCGCGCGCTGCAGCGGCGTCTTCAGCTGTCCCCGTGGTTCTGTCGCCAGTGACTTTTAATAATTATGGGGGGAGTTGTGGTTGGAAGCCACCTGTTTGGATGACACCCTTTTTAGATAATAGCAACGTCAAGCGCCCGGCGGCCCGCGCCACGCGATCAATTCAGGCAGAAAATAGCTTGAGTGATAGTTCCAAAAAGCCATATCTTCATCTAGTAGACGGCGGCGTCTCAGACAACGTCGGTATGCGTGGTGTTCTAGACTCCCTTGAGTTAATGGAGGCACTCTACGACACGGGCACCTCAACCTCGCTCGATCGTATACGTCGGGTGATCGTGTTCGTCGTGAACTCCTTGTCAGAGCCCAAGACGGATTGGGATGAGCGGGAGCGTCCCCCTGATAGTCTCACTGTTTTGCTCAAGGCCGCCGGTACACCGATCGATCACTACTCTTACGAAGCGGTAGAGTTGCTCAAGGATACGTCGGCACGCTGGAACGCCTTGCGCAAAATTCGAGACTCCGCCGCGATGAAGGCGAACAAAGACCCAGCGATTGCGGCTTTGATGAAAGTGCCGAATGCAGAGATTTACACCATTGATGTTTCTTTCAAACAAATCAAAAGCGAAGAAGAGCGTTTTTATTTAAATCAGCAGCCGACTTCGTTTGTGCTGACGGACGAGGCGGTTGATCGGTTGCGTGCTTCGGCAGGTAAAATTATTATGGCATCGCCGGAGTTTCAGCGATTGATTAAAGATGTGGGTGTGCGCATTACGCAGAAAAATGATTGATAGAGCGGCATACGCCAATTAGTCTATTCCCCTTTTTTGAAATAAGCAATTTAATAGGGTTGACCACATAAAAAAGCAAAGGCGGAAAAACGTAGATTCCATCTGATGCGGGTCACCTAACTTCAGGATTTGATTCAAATGCTTAAAAAATTTAAGAAGTCCTCTCTCGTCGCGGCGATGTTCGCGACCGGTCTGATTTCCACGGCCACCATTGCAGCTGGCCCACCAAACATTGTGGTGATTTGGGGTGATGATATCGGCCAGAGCAATATCTCGGCTTACTCTAACGGTTTAGTTGGCTATCGCACACCTAATATTGACAGTATCGCGCGCGATGGCATGCTGTTTACTGACTATTACGCCGAGCAAAGCTCGACAGCGGGTCGTTCCTCTTTCATTACGGGTCAGGCTGTTGTGCGCACCGGCTTGTCTAAAGTCGGCTTGCCTGGTGCGAAGCTTGGCTTGCAAACAGAAGACGTGACGCTTGCGACCTTGCTCAAATCACGTGGTTATGTCACAGGCCAATTCGGTAAAAACCACCTTGGTGATCGGGACGAACATCTACCCTGTAATCATGGCTTTGATGAGTTCTTTGGCAACCTATACCATCTTAATGCTGAGGAAGAGCCAGAGCACCGCGACTACCCCAAGGACCCAGAGTTCAAAAAGAAGTATGGACCACGCGGTGTCTTGAAATGCAAAGCGGGTGGTGGAATTGAGAACACCGGACCGTTAACAAAGAAGCGGATGCAATCGATTGATGATGAGATCGTGGCCGGTGCGAACGATTTTATCGAGCGTAGTGCAAAGAGTG
>Ga0164293_10004087_pt1 | contig 12485 bp, 11 predicted proteins | sample GEODES118metaG_FD_111487 | JGI IMG/M metagenome (GOLD analysis project Ga0164293, IMG submission 111487) | Eutrophic lake water microbial communities from Lake Mendota, Wisconsin, USA - GEODES118 metaG | ecosystem: Environmental > Aquatic > Freshwater > Lake | place: USA: Lake Mendota... | reverse complement strand
TGAATGGAGAAATTGAGTTTGCGCTTGCCTCTTAAAGCCTGATCGGTCTTTCAACGAGGAGTCGACTGCGACGCCGATTCACCCATCGTCCAATGATTCTGTAAAGAATCCTAGACTCTTGAATGCTGTGGTCAATCTCAGGATCTACTTCAACGCGCTGGAATGAATTGAAAACCTAAAGTCCTGTTTTTTGCTTTGGGAACATGGATTGACGGTTGTATACAGCTTTGCAGCCTGGCACCGCCTCTGTGATAACTATAATTGATTCTTGTAATGCAGGTCTCGCTGAAACACTCGTATTCCTAGACTTGCTTTGTCTCGACTTGATATATCTTCAAGGAAGCTCAACCCAACAGCTCTTGTTGAAACACCGGCGTGGACCTTAATCCTCATATGCAAAGTAGGCGATATTTGCCGTGAACCTACATCAAGCATCTTCGTGCCTTTTGCCTCACTCCCTCGCCCAGGCTCTTCGAGAGGACTTGCTGAAATGCATGTCACTTTGATGGATCAATTCATGTGATAATCAACGTTCTCTAATGTATAAAAGTATACTGTTGTGGTCCCCAGGTATCGCCGACCATCAAGGTCGTTTAGCCGACAATCTGGGTGATCAGATCATCGAAGAGGCTGTTCTTGATCAGCTTCGTGGGATCTTCGCCCCGTCAACCTCGATCAATAAAGTCTCCACCCACCTGCGCTTCGGCCCTGCCCAGCGGCGTCTTGCTGATCGGGCCGAGCTCGTGATCGTTGGCGGATCGAATCTGCTCAGTTCCTACATGGATGGCTACTTCCAGTGGGATCTCACTCTTGCCAATGCCCTGCGTGTTCGCCGAGCGGTGCTGATGGGCTGTGGCTGGTGGCGCGATCAGGGCCGTGCCAACCGCTATACCAGGGTGCTGCTGGCCAGCGTGCTGCACTGGCGCTTTCGGCATTCTGTGCGCGATTCCCAGGCCCGCGCCCAGCTGGAGGCCATCAATCCCGGCCCCCTGCGCCTACTGAGACCTCTGAACACGGGGTGTCCCACGATGTGGTCCTTTCTCGATCAGCACCAGGTGACCTGCCGCACCACCAAGGCTGATGCTGCACTGGTGATGCTCACCGACTACGACCGTGACCCGGCCGCTGATCGCGCCCTGCTCCAGTTGCTCGCGGAGAACTACAGCTCCGTGGCCTTCTGGCCCCAGGGCCGCGACGACCTCGCCTATGCCCGTGAGCTCGGATTTGAAGGGCTGGTGTTGGAACGATCTCTGGCCGCCCTTGATCGCTTCCTGGCCGATCACCCCCTGCTCGACTATGTGGGCACCAGGCTCCATGGCGGAATCCGCTGTCTCAAGGCCGGGGCTCGCTGTCTGATTCTCACGATCGACAACCGTGCCCGCACCATCGCCCACGACACGGGCCTGCCCACAGCCGCCCGTGGTGATCGACCGGCCTTGCAGAGCTGGATCGGTGGAGCTCCTGCCGCCCAGCTCACGTTGCCGGCCGAGGCCATCCAGAGTTGGCGGAGGCAGTTCCAGCGCCGTGTGCCTGCCCCATGATCAGCTTCCCGCACGCCGTTCTGCAGGTGTGCACCTACCCCGGCGCCGGTGGTGCCGGGGTGGCGGCTGCCCGCCTGGTCGACGCCCTGGCCGGCTCGCTGCCACGCGTCGAGCTGCTTGGTTTGCCTCCGGCCGAGGGACCGCACCATCCCCGGGTCCGGGCCCTGACTTACGGGCACCGGGTGCCTGAGGCCCTCTGGCGCCGCCTACGCGTCAAGCAGTGCCAGCGCGACCAGTCTGTCATTCAGGCCAGTACTGCTCTCCTCGCTGGTTTCTTCAGCGATCGATCGGCCCATGGCTGGGCCCTCGCGCGGGCCCTGCAGCAGCCCGATCTGATTCACCTTCACTGGGTGAACGACCTGATCGATTACGCCCGCGTGCTGCCCCGGATCCCTGCATCCGTCCCGGTGGTGTGGACCATGCACGACATGTCTGCCTTCACTGGCGGCTGTTGTTACGCCCTCGATTGCGCGCGCTTTCAAACCGGCTGTGGATGTTGTCCCCAGCTCGTCTCCGAATCCTCTGGCGATCTCAGCGCTCGCAGCTTTCGCCGCCGTTTGCGGGCCCTGAGGGCGATCCGATCACGCCTGCACCTGGTCGCCCCCAGTGCCTGGATGGCCAGGATGGCCGCCTCCAGCCGGCTGTTTACTGGCCTGCCGTGCGCGGTGATTCCCAATGCTGTGGATCTGGCCTGCTTCCACCCCCGCCACCGTGCAACAGGACGCGACCAGCTGGGTTTGGCGCCCACGACGGCACTGCTGCTGTTCGTTGCGGCGTCGGTGAGCAATCCGGTGAAGGGTATGGCCACCCTGCTTGCGGTGCTTCCCCAGCTTCAGGCGGCCTGCCCAGTGCCGCTCACGGTGGCTTGCATCGGCTCCAAGCCTGAGGCACTGCCTGCCGGTGTGCGTTGGCTTGGCCAGTTCTCCGAACCTGAAGCACTCGCGACCCTCTACGCCGCCGCCGATCTGCTGGTGGTGCCATCTCTGATCGACAACGCCCCCAACGTCATCGCCGAAGCCCATGCCTGCGGCTTGCCTGTGCTGGCTTCGGCAGTGGGCGGCATCCCCGAGATGGTCGAGCCCGGCCTCACCGGTGAGTTGGTTCCGCCGGCGGACAGTGCCGCCCTCGCCACCGCCGCGGCAGCCCTGCTACCGGCCGTGATGGCGGAGCGGCCATCATGGAGTGCCCGTTGCCGTGCCACCGCTGAGGATCGTTATGCCCCCGAGCTGGTGGCCAGCCGTCACCTCGATCTCTACCACCATGCTGTTGAGCAGGTGGGCACATACCAGCGCGACAACTTGTCATGAGCGGGCCCTTGCGGGTGCTGTTTGTTACCTCCACGCCACCGACGGACAGCCTCGGCGGGGCTCTTTTGTTCCACCGTCAGTTCAACGGTAGTACCGATTACGAGCTGTTTGTGGTCACCGACAACCTCGCTTATCAGGCCGGCGAATGGCCCGCAATTGTGTTGCGTTTTCCCGCCCCAGTACGGCGGCTGATGCGTACACGCCTCGGGCTGTATGTGCACGACGCAGTGCATCTGCTACGTGGCGCATGGATCCCTCCACGGGTGTGGCGGGCAGCTCGGCGCTTCAATCCCGATCTGGTGCTCACCGGCGCCGAAACTTCCATGGCCGATCTGGCCGACCGCCTGGCTCGCCGCCTGCAGCGCCCGCTGGCCGGGCATTTCATGGACTGGCCGACCTACGGCATGCTGGCCCACCGGCCAGTTCTGGTCTGGGCTTCGCGCCAGTTTGTGCGCCGCTACCGTCGCTGCCAGCTGGCCTTCGGGATCTGCCCGGAGATGCTGGAGGCCCTCGGGCCCCATCCCAACGCCCGGGTGTTCTATCCCTTCGCCCCGGCCCACAGCCAACCCCTGCCACCGCCGCCACCCGGGCCGATCAGCCATCAGCGGCCTTACACCATGCTGTTCGCCGGCAACCTGGGTGAGTGGTATGGCCAGGCGCTGCTGGATTTGTGGGAACGGATTCCGGCCGGCGGCTCCCTCAGGCTGGCCATCGCCGGCCGCCATGCCTCCTGGTCTGCGGAGCGGGAATGGCAGCTGGTGGCAGATGGCACCTACCTCGGGTTTCTCAAAGGCCAGCCCTATCAAGATGCTCTAGCTCGCGCCGATGCGTTGCTGGTGATCATGGGATTTGAGGAGGGGGCCCGCCAGATCGAGTCCACCAGCTTCAAATCCAAGATCGTTGACTACCTACTGGCGGAACGCCCCTTGATCGTGTGGGGGCCCGACTACAGCACCGCCGTGCGCCATGCCCGCAGTGAAGGTTTCGGCCTGGTGGTGGACACGCCCGATCCCGCCGCGGTGGTGGAAGCGCTCAAGCGGCTGCGTGATGATTCTGGGCTGGGACGGCGCCTGGTGGAGGCCGGGGCCCGCTTTCGCCGGCGCTGCCTGGAAGCCGATGTGGTGCTGCCGGCGGCCCTGGAGGCGAAGCAGGCGCTGGTGGCAGCATGGGATGGCTAAAGACCTCATGAGCGGGCTGCACCGCGTCCCCGCCTGGCTGGTCGCCCGCTGGCGTGCCCTGGCGTGGATCTCATGCCTCCGCTCCCCACGGGATGACGAACACAAGGGACTGGTGCTCTGGCCCTGGCTGCGGCGGCAGCGGCGCTCCGGTGTGCTGGTGGACCCCTCGATCCGCATCCGTGGCCGCATGCCCCAGGGACCGCTCAGCCAGTACCTCCAGCTTGGCCGCGGCTGCGCTCTGGATGTGGGAGTGATCGTCTGGATCGAGGACGCCTGCGGCATTCCCGCTCGGATTGAGCTGGCTGAGGGTGTTTATGTGGGCCCCTACACCTTTCTCGGATCTTGCCATAACCTGCGGATCGGCTCCGGCACCCTGATTGGGGGCTACAGCTACCTGATCACTGCCAATCATCGTCGCCCTTCCTGTCCCGCTGCCAACTGGGCCGCCAGCGGCTATGAGGGCGGCGACATCACCATCGGCTCCAACGTGTGGATCGGCGCCCATGTGACCATCCTCCCCGGCGTGTCGATCGGTGACGGCGCCGTGATCGGCGCAGGAGCGGTGGTGACGCGATCGGTGCCCCAGGGTGAAACCTGGGCTGGCGTTCCCGCCCGGCCCCTCAATCTCCCGCTGCATCCCCGGCACTGAATGCGTCTCGCGATCCTCTCCACCATCGAGCGCGCTTCCTGGGGCGGCACCGAAGAGGTGTGGGTGCAGCTGGCCCGCCTGGCTCTCGAGCGTGGCCATGACGTGATGGCCGCGGTGGACCACGGCATTGCAGCAGCCCCTCCCGTGCAGGCGCTGGTGCCGCGGGGCCTGCGCCTGTCCATCCGTCGCCCCTGGCGGTCTCCGCGCCTCCACCTACTCAAGGAATCGCTGTGGTCCGACCACCGGGCCCTGGCTGCTTTCCGGCCAGATCTACTGGTGATCAATGCAGGTTCTGTGCTCGATCCGCTCCAACTGCCTCACTTGCGGCGGCTGTGTGGGGCGTTGGCGGTGCCCCAGGTGCTGTTCTGCCACTTCCACTCCGATCTGCTGGCGGTGCCGCAGCGCCAGCACTTGCGCGAGTTTCTGGCGACCATGCGCCATCTGGTGTTCGTGGCCGAGGGCAACCGTCACGACCTGGAACGAACCGTGGCCGGGGTGCTGCCGCCCTCCAGCGTGATTCCCAACCAGTCGCGCACCAGCCTGTCAGCTCCGCTGGCTTGGCCCAAGGCGCCGCCGCTGCGTTTGGCCTGCGTGGCCCGCTTTGATGTGCTCTGGAAGGGCCAAGACCTGTTGCTGGAGGCTGTCGCTTGCCCCAGGCTGCTGGCCCGGTCCTGGCAGCTCGACTTCTACGGCTCAGGGCGCGATGAGCGCTACATGGAGGAGCTGATCCGCCACTTCGGGCTGCAGGATCGGGTGCGCGTGAAGGGTTTCGAGCCCGACCTGGTCCGGATCTGGAACGACCATCACCTGCTGGTGCTGCCATCTCGCGGAGAGGGTATGCCGCTGGTAGCGCTGGAGGCCTTGATGCATGGCCGTCCGGTGCTCGCTACCGCTGTAGGTGGCGTAGCCGAGGTGGTGAGCGACGGCCGTGAGGGCTATATCTCAGAATCTGCCACGGTGGCCAGTCTGCGTCGCACGCTTGAGCGGGCCTTCAACAACGCTGACTCCTGGCCTGCTAAGGGCCAAGTAGGGCACAGAACAGCGCAACGCTTTGCTGCCGGTGATCCATCGGGAATGCTGCTGAATCTACTAGAGGGGCTAAGATCACAAGATTGAAAGATATTGACATTAACATGCTGCAGCCTCTACGTCGGAATATTAAGTATGCGAAGGCTAGAATCGCGGCTGCTGGCTATAGGCACCTACGGATAGGCAATCATTTGCTTAGGCTTGCACAAATAACCTTGGGCATTAGCAAGCCTACATTGGCAGAACGGATATACACCTCCCTTGCCCTGCCCTGTGCATTCCCATTTAAATCACCACATCATTGCTCCCCAGGTACGTTAAATCCTATCCAGTACTGGTCGCAGGGGGCTCCCCCAGCAGATGTGGCTGAACTTACGAATAGATGGAATTACGAACTCAGTGAAGCAGGACTTCCCCAAATTAAGATCTATTCACGTAGTACGGCTTTCGACTATATTCGCAATTACATGCCATGTCTTGAGCTACCATTTTCTACTGCATTTCATTATGCACTTGAGGCCGATATCTTTCGAATAGCAGTGGCGGCTGCTGAGGGGTGCATGTGGCTTGACTGTGACTTACTGCCGAGACGCCGGTGTGGCGATCTTCTGAGGGAGATCGCAGAATGCCGGGAGAGCACTTACTTTGTGTGGAGACCAAATCGTAGAAGCAAGCCACGCATAACGAATAGCTTTTTTAACGTTGTGCCTGGATGCAATGTCATGAATCAGATATGCAGGACCACTTCCAACATTGACTTTCGTCTTCTTCCTGCAACTAAAGATACAATTGCTTGGAATGGTGGGCCGAAGTTATATAATGCAGTCATTGAACTTTTCTTGACGGGTGGATATCATGTTCGTCGCAACAGAACTCTGGCAAGTGTTTCTTCGGATAAAGGTAAACTCAATTTTATTGATAAATATAGCTTTTTGGATCAGACCAAGGCGCCAGGCCTTTCTTATACAGGTACCAGCATGCAATGGCAGATCGCGGTTCCAGACACCTAGTGACCCAAGTTCCCCGCATCTCCACCCATCGCAGAACAGCTTTAGGCAGCACTCATGCATTCGATAGTCTTGAATCTCAGCGAGAAAGTTCTATATAGGACTTTAAGGCCCCAAAGAGCTAGAATCCTAGATAAGAAAAAGCAGCAAGAGCTAAGACCTTTTGCTGATAAACGTTCAATCTTTGTCCATATACCAAAGACTGCTGGCATCTCAGTGAGATCGTCTCTGTTTGGCTCAAGCGTAGGCCATCATATGTCGCTAAGAGACTACTTTTTGACTTATTCCTATGAAGAATATGCAAAGTATTACAAGTTTACTTTTGTTCGCAATCCCTGGGACCGTCTCTTTTCGGCGTTTCGTTATCTTAGTGGAGATCAATGCACTCCAATGGATCGCTTGTGGTGGTCTGCGCAGTTCGGGAACATCAGCTTCACAGACTTTGTTAATAAGCAAATCAAAGAGAGAGGGCTCCCTAAGTATCTGCACTTTGCCCCACAAGTCTCCTTTCTATCTCCATCTCGATTCCCATTTTTATCCTCAAAGGCTTTGGCTGTTGACTTCATTGGCTTGTATGAGAATCTTCATTTGGATTTTGAGCACATTGCTCGCAGGCTTGGAGTTGACGTGCCGCTTGAGCATCTCAATGCCTCAAGAAGAGGCTCTCATGTCTGCTATTTAGGCGCCTATTCGCCTGAGATGGCTGAAGTGGTCGCAAAGCTATACGCTGCAGACATCGGTGCATTGGGATATTGCTTTGATAATTCGTCGCTTCGCAAACAGTGCTTGCTACGCGATACGCAGGGTTTTGGCATTTAGTTGTGTGTCCATGCGATTTCATCAGCGAGCATATAGACCGTGCATTTGTCGATAGTTATTCCTGCCTATAACCGGGCCGCCCTCCTGCCGATCACCTTGCGCTCTCTGCTGGCCCAGGAACGCGTGGCCGATGAAATTCTGGTGGTGGACGACGGCTCCACGGATGGAACGGCTCAGGTAGCCGAAGCCTTCGGCCACCCTGTGAGGGTGATTCGTCAAACCAACCTGGGTCCAGGAGCTGCCCGCAACCGTGGTCTAACCGAGGCCCAGGGCGAATTCGTTCACTTCTTCGACAGTGATGATCTGGCCCTGCCCAACCTGCACCGGATCCAGCTCGATGCCCTTGAGCGCAGCCATGCGGATGTTGCCTACAGCCCATGGGTGAAGGCACGTCTGGATCCGCTCCATGGAGTTCAGCCCACCAACCATGTTCTGCAAGCGGGTGGCTTGCCATCTGGTTCTCTTGTGCGAGCGTTACTCACAAACTGGTCCACTGTGCCGACGGCCTGGCTGCTGAGGAAGCGATTGGCTGAGGCCGTCGGGGGGTTTCCAACCAACCTCCTCTGCGGTGAAGATCAGCTCGTTTTTCTCGGTCTTCTCCTGGCCAATGCCCGCGTGGTGCACACGCCGGATACGCTCGTGCTCTATCGCGATGAGCCTTTGGAGAAGCTCTCTACACCATCAACTCCCGAGGCACAGCATCGTCGTTCTCGGGATTGGGGATTCACCTTGGTCATGGCACGGCGGATGTGCCAGCTCAAAGGCATCGACCCAGCCGTATGGTTCGGTTTCCGGCGTCGCGCCCTGTTAGCATTGCACGAATTAAGAGCTTGTGGGGATTCGCCCTCAGCGTTGCATAAGGATCTTGCAGAGATCCTCACTGCGTCTCTCCTCCCTTCTGCTGTGTATCAGATCTCGCGCATGCTTCAGCAGAAAGGCGAAGGCCTCACTGCGCGACTGTTCGGTCGTAGAGCTCACCGCAGTTTTTGTCCCTTGCCGATGAGTCCCAAGCAGGTTGCTATGGCTGAGCAGCTCAGGGCGGCACTGCTCAAGAGATGAGACGTGTACTCTTTTTTATTCATATCCCCAAGACAGCTGGCACCGCGTGTCGGCAGATGGTCAGGCGTAACCTACGTTCATGCATGATCGAGGTGCCTCATCTTTACCTCGAGAGGCTTATTGAAAGCAAGACAAGGCGACACCAGTTTAACCAAGATGCAACAAGATGACCGGTGTCATCTCATCCATTACGATGTTCGCATGAGGCCGCAATAAGGGGACTTATGTTCCTAATTTGTTCAGACTGTCCTGAAGCGTACAATTCGATTGTTTAAATCATTATGACCGCCTGCAACCATTGTTTACGCAGATCCTTGTTCATCTCCGGGCAAATGCTGTGATGGCCATAGCCTAATTAAGCTGGCAGTTAGTTCCTAATTCTCCAATTTAGCCTGGAGTAGGGCTTCAGTGTTTTAAGCCTCTCCCTGCTCATAACTACCCATCAATAATTTTGATACTATGCGTGTATCAATACAATTTCATCGCTGCATTATCAGCCTGCATTTATGAACTGATTCTAAACATCAGAAGAATCGGCCTGCAGTTTAGGCTAAGTCCATTAGGTCACTGCTCTGATTTCCTTCTTTTCCAATAAAGATGAATTCTGACTATTTTAAGTTCTGCCCACAGCTTTTTAAAATCCTCAGTGATCGTACCACAATTACTGAGGATGGTAGGCGTGTATCCGTTTCTGGGGCTTCAACTCTAAACAACCTGTGGTTTTTGCGTGAGATGCTTTTGAAGCGGAAGTACACTTCAACACTGGAAGTTGGCCTGGCCTATGGGGCATCAGCTCTTACTATTTTAGCAACATTGCGGGAAGTACATGCTGGCAATGCACAATTTCATCATACTGCGATAGATCCCTATCAATCAAGGTTCTGGGGAAATAGCGCTCTTTGCTCGATCAAGGCGGCAGACTTAGATAAGTGCTTTACGCTTCATGAGGACTTCTCGGCTTTCGTCATGCCAAGTCTGCTGAGTCAAAAACATAAGTATGACCTTATCTATATTGATGGATCCCATGCTTTTGAGAATGTTTTCTTGGATCTGTTCTTTGCCGCTCGCCTGCTTGAGATTGGTGGAATAGTCGTCTTTGACGATTGTTCTCATCCTCAGGTTGCGAAAGCGGTAAGATATCTACGTCGCAATTACGAGCCCTTCTTCTCTGAGTTTAATTATCGAAACCATAAGCCGCCAAGTCAGCCTATCACCAAGAGAATTGGTAACGCTTTAGGTATCAGACAATTAAGGGCTTTTCAAAAGAATGCAGAGGTGCCGTGGATGAAATGGACCGATAGATTTTGCGATTTCTAGATGATCAATAGAGGTTTGCTGCCGACCAGATCTCCTGATTGGCCTGTAGAATTATATCCTAGATTAGCGCCATTGCCTTAACGTCTTGAATATCGTTATTCCTGAAGAAGCACTCCAGTCTGGTACAGGTCATTGGCCAATTTACATCGGCGATATCGCCGCCACCTTTCGCCAGGCTGGTCACCATGTTGATGTTCTGGCCCACCGTCAAGCTGATCCCGGCCTGCTCGCTGAACTGAACGCAACTCCCTGGTTTTCCCGCAACTGTTGGGTTGATGCCAGCCGCCAGGGGGGTCTGGGAGGCCTGCGTCATGCCTTGCGCTACGCACGCGAAATCTCCGCCTGGTTGCGCCTGCATCCGGACTCGAGATGGGTGTGTGCGCTCACGATGCGCCTGCAGCACCTGGTGGCCTTCTCATGGCTCTGTCGCCGTCCGTTTCATCGTGGCCATCGCCGCTATCTGCTGCTCTTTGTCCAGGGCTTCGGCAACTATCAGGGCCAGGGCCTTCCCGTGGCCTTTCCGCCCTCCGTGTCCACACGTCTGGCTCGCTGGTGCTTCCGGCGACTTGCCCCGGCCGTGCGCTCCGGGCGCGTTGTACTTGCTGCCGAGACGCGGGCCATGCAGGCCGAACTCGAGACGTTCAGCCAGCTGCCGGTGCAGCTGTTCCCCCATCCGGTCTCCCTGCACCCAGCGGTGGCCGTCCCCTCAACCCGCACCCCAGAGCCCAACAGCCCAACTGTCACCATCACATGCCCTGGATTTGCCCGGTATGAAAAGGGAAACGATCTGCTCCAAGCGGCCTGCAGGCAGCTGTTTGCTGAAGAGCCGCAGCTGGATCTGCAAGTGATCAGCCAGTGGCCGCAGCCCTTTTCCTTACCCGATGGATCTGTGGATCGTCCTGATCCAGAGCTGATCGCAGATGGTCGTTTTCAGCTGATCAACGAGTCTCTCAATCGCCAGGCCTATGCAGAACTGCTCAAACGCAGCCAACTAATCGTGCTTCCCTATCGCCGCAGCAGCTACCACAACCGTGTATCACGCGTTGCGATTGAAGCCGCTCTCCATGGCATCCCATTAGTGTATATGAGTGGAACTTGGTGTGAAGAAGTGGTTGAATTCACGGGTGCGGGTGTATCGATTCAGTCGGAGACCCCCGAGGCAGTCTGCGCGGCCTTGCGATTGGCACTCACCCAGCTCGAGGACTTAACACGTAAAGCACGCAATAACGCAGAGCTTGTGGAGGAGAATTATTCAGCCGCACGCTTTCGCCAGTTGCTGCTGGAGTGCTGAGCCGTGCTTCTGGTGTTCTGCACGGCTGACCATGGCGGCCTTGCTGACTATGCTCATGCCCAGTGTGAAGCTCTTGCCATGAGCGGTTACGCCGTGCTCTTGCTTGCACCCTGTGGCTTCCCGTTTCGCTCCGATCTCTATCAACGTATAACTCTTGCAGGGCCAAAGAAGAAGCATCTACATAGCCGCCCTTTACAACAGTTTGTTACTGCCATCACGATCCTGCGTTATCAGTGGGCTCTCAACGCTGCCCTAACCAGCACAGGTGCTCGCCAAGTGCTGTTCACCACTTACAGCGAATATCTCGCTCCACTCTGGGCCTGGAACTTGCGTCGTTGGGCCCGCAGTGGTGTCCGTTTCGCGGCCGTAGTACACGATCCAGTGCGCAATTTTGTGGTGGGTCCCCGTTGGTGGCATCGCTTCTCGATTGGCCAGGGCTACAGCTTCCTCGATGTGGCGTTTGTCCACGCACCCATCCAACTCGACACCGTCTCTCCCCAGCCCCAGCTGCACACGCAGCTGATTCCACACGGCCCTTACAGGTACCCGCAATCCAACTCCAGTGCCCCTGAGCTTCGCCACCGGTTGGGCGTCCCTCATGAGGCCACAGTATTGCTCAGTTTTGGGCATCTACGTGACAATAAGAACCTGGATCTGATCCTGCAAGCCTTGACCCAGCTTCCTAAGGCCTGGTTGCTGGTGGCGGGGCCGGATGCCAGTGCAGGTCAGCGGCCTGCCGCGCATTACCGCCAGCTGGCCGAGCACCTAGGCGTTGCCCAGCGCTGCCGCTGGCTGATCGGCTACCAGAGTGCCCAGCAGGTGGCTGACCACTTCACCGCATGTGATGCGGTGCTGCTCTGTTATTCCGGTCAGTTCCGTTCTGCCAGTGGGGTGATGCACCTCGCTGCCCATTACCTAAAGCCGGTGATCGCCTCGGCTGGTGCCAGTGCCCTGCTTGATGCCGTCGGTGCTTTTGGTCTTGGAGTGGTGGTGCAGCCCGATCATGTTGATGCCCTTGTTGCTGGAATCCGCCGCTTGCTCAGCGATCCACCTCTAGCCGATTGGCAGGCCTATGGGCAGGCCAACAGCTGGCACCGCAACGCCCAACTCGTTGCCCAGGCACTGGGCCTGAGCGCATGAGTCGTTTTCGTCTAATCGCTGCTGCCTGGATTGCCTGGCTTTATAACGATCTGATCAGCCACCTCCCCTCTCGTCGGCTCAGGACACTAATGCTGCAGTTCTGGCTGCAGGCTCTTGGCCAAGGCAGCAGCGTTCATTTACATTGTCG
>Ga0164293_10004086_pt1 | contig 12485 bp, 12 predicted proteins | sample GEODES118metaG_FD_111487 | JGI IMG/M metagenome (GOLD analysis project Ga0164293, IMG submission 111487) | Eutrophic lake water microbial communities from Lake Mendota, Wisconsin, USA - GEODES118 metaG | ecosystem: Environmental > Aquatic > Freshwater > Lake | place: USA: Lake Mendota... | reverse complement strand
TACAGCTTTTACGTGGTATAGCCTCTTGATTGGTCATATGGTGTTGGTGATCGCTTATCCAATCCGAACATTATTGGCATCTCTGACGCTCATGAATCCCTCATTAGAGGAGGCGGCGACTTCATTAGGTGCAAGCAAGTTCAAAGCCTTTTTGACCGTGACCTTACCTCAAATGAAACCGGGATTGATCAGTGGTTTCCTATTTGCTTTTCTAATAAGTTTTGATAATTATCCGATTAGTGTTTTTCTGGTGCGTGGCGGTCTGACAACAATGCCGATCGAAGTCTTTAATTATATTTCTCAAAATCTTGATCCGACCCCGGCTGCGTTCTCGACGCTGTATGTGATCGTGATTAGTCTCATCATTGCCTACGCCGAACGACGCTATCGAATCGTTTCCTATTCAATCCAATAGTTGATTCATATGACCGGACTCGAACTTGAAAACATCAATGTATGGCTCAATGGGCAGAGAATTCTGAACGATGTCAATCTCTCCATTGGAAAAGGGGAGTGTGTCGCATTATTAGGGCCATCAGGATGCGGAAAGACAACGACATTAAGAACAATTGCTGGATTTATTCATCCTCAAGCGGGTGATGTGCGCATATCTGGTCAGTCTTGTATCGGGCTGTTACCAAACAAGCGTAATGTGGGTTTGGTATTTCAGGATTATGCACTTTTCCCACATATGACCGTCGCTCAAAATGTGAGTTATGGCCTACGTATGCGTAAGCGCAGTGATTCCGAGTCTGAAAAACTGGTGAATCAGTTCCTCGATATGGTTCAACTTGGACATGTTAAGGATCGTATGCCTCAAAGCCTTTCGGGTGGTCAGCGACAACGTGTTGCGCTTGCCCGCGCATTGGTGATCAAGCCAGATATTCTTCTTCTTGATGAACCTCTGGGAGCCCTCGATCGAAAACTTCGCGATCAAATGCAAGTCGAACTCAAGCAGCTTCAAAAACAATTAGGCGTGACGACGATCATCGTCACTCATGATCAAGAAGAAGCTTTGTCACTTGCAGATCGAGTTGCAGTCATGTTTGGTGGTGCAATCCGTGAAATCGGTACGCCGCAGTCGTTATACGATCGTCCGAAGCATCGCGATGTGATGGATTTTCTGGGAAGTTCGAATTTATTTCGCTGCACCGTTACGCATGTTAGTCGCGATGGAGTGACTGTGAGTGGTCCTGGAGGATTTCAGTCTGTACTGAATCGTACTGGCTTTGAATTAAACCAAAATGTATTGGTTGGAATTCGGCCTGAGCACCTCTCGATCAGTCCCATGGGTGATGAAAAGATGCGTTCCAGCGTAAGCGGCATCGTACATGAAACCGTCTATAAAGGGAGTCTGATGGAGGTTTTGATTAAGACGACGGATGATCATATATTTCGAGCTGCAGTGAGTCCGAGATCGCTCTCAGGAGGGCAGATTGAAAGTGGTCGTGCAATCAGTCTCATTCTCGAGAAGGATTTCATTCAGATTTTCCATGATTAAACAAAAGGAATCGGCAATGCAGCGCAAAGTGAACGATGTTGGAGGACTTCAAAGTGCACCGATCGATCATGAAGAACATGATCCGACCTTTTATGAAAAACGCATTGATGCGATGTTGATGTTATTGACGAGCCCTAAAGTTCACGCGTTTTCAGTAGATGCCTTAAGGCGTGCGATCGAGGAAAATACTGCGGATGACTATACCAAGCGTGGTTATTATGAAAAATGGCTAAAGGCTATTCGTCAATTGCTGATTGAACAAGGCGTGTTATCAGAAACTGAGATTATTGAGCGCATTGAGGCGATTAAAAAAAGAGGGAGTTAACGTCATGAGTGACCACCACGCAGACACACCAAAACCAAATTTTAGGGTGGGGGATCAGGTTGTCGTCAAACTTGGGCCCCCTGAGGCGCATTGTCGTACACCGACATATATTCGAGGCATTTCGGGCGAAGTGGTCGAATTGATTGGCCAATATCATAATCCTTCTCTTTTGGCCTTTCACAAACCAGGACTTCCGAAAGCTTGGCTTTATCGCGTCCGCTTCAAACAAAGCAGTATCTGGGATCAATATAAAGGTTCGGACCTTGATAGTGTCATGGCTGATCTTTATGAACATTGGTTAACGCCAAGCAAGGAGCAGTAGTATGACTCACCCTAAGCATCCCGATCACAGCCATCACCATGATCACGACCACGACCACGACCACGATCATCATCCCAATGAGTCGGATCATGAGCCTCTGAGTGAGGATCGCTACCTTGAACAAGCTTTGAGGGAGCTCTTGAATGAAAAGGGCATTATTACTGCGGCGCAAATTGCCCAGCAAATTGACGTACAGGACAGCCGAACACCTGCTTTAGGAGCAAAGGTGGTAGCCAAAGCATGGACAGATCCGGCTTTTAAGAAAGCTTTGCTTGCCAAGCCACTTGAAACGATTAATAAAACATTTGATCTTTCGATCAACACGCCCTTGGAGTTAGTTGTTTTAGAAAACACACCTGATCTTCATCATCTCGTTGTCTGTACGCTTTGCTCCTGTTATCCGCGTATGCTGTTAGGAATACCGCCTGCTTGGTATAAATCGACAGAGTATCGTTCAAGAGTCGTCGTCGAGCCGCGCGTTGTTCTCGAAGAGTTTGGTACTAAAATTTCGAGCTCTACTGAAATTAGAGTGGCAGACAGTACGGCGGACGTCCGCTATTTGGTCTTACCTCTTCGCCCTACGGGAACAGAGCACCTCACAGAAGCTCAGCTTGAGAAACTTGTGACGCGTGACGCCATGATTGGGACGGCTATTCCTGATTTCAAAAATTTTTAAGTTCAATGATGCTTAAGAGTGTGTATTCATTCTTCCGCGCAGCGAGTCATAGATAGGCTCACCGTGCATCAGATTTGCAACTAAGCATGCCGCCACACTCGCCATGATCAGCGGAGCGACGAGTGTGACGCTGCCGCTCATTTCGATGACCAATAAAACGCCTGTGAAAGGTGCGCGGACAACTGCAGTAAAAAAAGCCGCCATGCCAACGAGTGCAAAGGCGATCGGGTCCAGTACGAAGGGTCCTGTCACGATAAAGTTGATGCTCGTTGCAAAGAGCGCTCCTGAGGTTGCACCGACAAGAAGCAAGGGTGCAAACAAACCGCCTGGCGTACTCATGGAATAAGAAAGCGGACCCAGCACCCAGCGCACCAGCAGAAGGATGATGAGGGCATTGAGACTGAGTTGACCCGCCAGGATCGCGTTGACCTGTATCTCACCACCACCGACCCAGTGAGGTTGCCAGTAGGCAACCAATCCTATTAAAGCACCGACTACACAGGCTTTGAGAATGGGCGAAGACTTTGGGGCGATACTACTGAACAGGTTGAGTCCTAAAAGAACGCTTTTGTTGTACATCACGCCAAGCGCGCCGATCCAGGCCCCCAACAGTCCATAGGCCATAAGCTCAGGAATGGTGCCAGGCAAAAGCTGAGTGACAACAAACTCAACATCATTGCCGAAATACGCACGATAGACCGTAATCGCGGTCGCCACGGCGACCAGCGTGGCCAAGAGACGACGTATGGTGATGCGGTGCGCGACCTCTTCGATGACGAAAGCTACGCCTGCGAGAGGGGCATTAAACGCGACAGACAGACCAGAGCCTGCGATGGCGGTGTAGAGCAAAGAGCGATCGCCGCGCGCAAAGCCGAACCACTTGCCGCATTGCGTACCGATGACCGCGGCCATCTGAATGGTCGGACCTTCACGCCCGAGCGCGAGTCCTGGGATCATGGCCAGGAGTCCGCCTAAGAATTTGATGGGAAGTACGCGGAAGGTCGCTGGCGTGGCTTCTTCGCGCATCACGGCTTCGACGTGTTGAACGCCACTCCCAGCGGCCGTCGGAGCAAAGGTCACTAGCCACCGAGCTGCGGCGACGCAGAGTCCGACCACGATCATCGCAAAAATCCAGCCGGGCAGGCCGAACAAACCTTCGGCTTTCCATTGAGCAAGTAAGCCTGCGAAACTTTTGCTGCCATGCACAAGCAGCCAATGAAAACTGCCACCGACTAAGCCGACCAGAGCACCCGCGAAGGCGGAAACAAGCAAAAGCGAAAGCAAACCGCGTGTTTGTGCCGAAGAATTGTCGTCGGATGTTTGTTCAGTGATGTTCATTCGCTCAAGTTGAGTAGAGAGTTGTTAGGATCGTACTCCGGTAGAGCGTGCAATGTGAGGTCGGCACTCTTGCTTTTATGGCATTTTTAGAGATAAAAAGCGTTTAAGATTAAACTGTTGCAAGCGTCATTACGATAAAAAATAAATAGGATTTGGAGAATAAACATCATGTTCAAGACATTTAAGGCGTTATCAGTCGGCGTATCGCTTGTGGTATCGGTGGCCAGCGCAGTGGCTCAGGATTTTCCTCAAAAGCCCATCACGCTCATCGTGCCTGTCGCGGCAGGCGGTACCACAGATATCGCAGGGCGTTTGCTGGCTAACCAGCTCAAGGATGTGCTGGGTCAAATGGTCATTGTTGAAAACAAACCTGGCGCGAGTGGCGGAATTGGTAATTCATACGTGGCCCGCGCCAATCCAGATGGTTATACGCTTGTGCTTGCTTATGAGGGCTTTAATACAGGCAATCCAGCGTTGACTAAGAGTCTGCCCTGGGATCCTGTCAAGAGCTTCACGCCGATCGCAGAAGTGATCAGGGGCCCTCATCTAGTGCTCGTGCCCAAGGACTCGCCCCTCAAGGATTTGAAAGGGTTGGTGGAGTTTGCACGGGCTAATCCTGGTAAGTTGAATTACGCTTCTTCAGGTGTGGGTTCCATCCAGCATCTTGGTGCAGAATTGCTTCAGCTCAATACCAAAACCAAGATGGTCCATGTGCCCTATGGTGGCGCAGCACCTGCGATGAAGGATTTGCTCGCGGGTCGGATTGATTTGTTCATCACGACACCACCGACTGCGATGGGACACCTCAAGGCGGGTACCTTACGTGCTTTAGCCATCACCAGTGAGAAGCGTCATCCCATGTTGCCAGATGTCCCCACGACCGCTGAAGCAGGTTTGCCTGAGTTTCAGTTAGATGCATGGTTCACTGTTTTTGGTCCAGCGAATATGCCAGCGCCCGTGGTTAAGAAACTGACTGACGCAATGAAGACCGTGATCACTTCGCCACAGTTTGTTAAACAAATGAACGACGCTGGTGCGACAGCTAGCTATCGTTCCCCAAAAGAAGTCGCTGATATCGTCAATGTCGATTTGAAAAAATGGGCTGATGTTGTCAAGGCTGCAGGGATTAAAGCGGAGTAATGATCACTATGGATGTCAAAAAACTAACGGGAACGATTGGCGCGGAGCTTTTGGGCGTTGATCTCTCGAAGGATCTATCCGTAGCGACCATCAAAGATATTCGCCAGGCATTGCTCGATAATCTGGTGATATTTTTTCGTGATCAAACACTGACGCCCGAGCAGCAGATTGCTTTCGTTGAAAAATTTGGTCCGATCAGCACAACGCCTGTCTATCAAACGCATGACAAGTATCCTCAGATCATGCCTGTGGTGAAAGAAGTCACCGACAAGGATGTGATTGGCGATACCTGGCATACAGATGAGACCTATCATCCGCAGCCACCGATGGGTTCGGTGCTGTATGCACGTGAAGTCCCTAAGGTAGGCGGTGATACGCTCTGGGCCAATCAGTATTTGGCCTATGAGCGCCTGTCCGATGCAATGAAAAAGCAGCTTGTGGGTTTGCATGCGATCCACTCCAATGATTTTCTCAATGCGAATGCACGACTGCGTAACAGCACGCGTTCAACCAAACTGCGCGAGGATGTAGGACGTATTGATAGCCGTCATCCCGTGGTGCGTACGCATGAGGAAACGGGACGCAAGAGCTTGTTTGTGAATCAGCCTTTCACATTCTGTTTTGAAGGTATGACGCGCGACGAGAGTTTGCCCCTGTTGCAATATTTATATCAGATGAGCCATAAGCCTGAGTTAACCTGTCGCTTCCGTTGGCAGCCAGGCTCGATGGCGTTTTGGGATAATCGTTGCACCATGCACTATGCCATCAATGACTATCCTGGCCAGCGTCGTGAAATGCACCGCATCACGATTCAGGGTGTGAGCCCGACATGAGTGAGGGACGTTTCGCAGGCACAGTGACACTCATCACCGGTGCCAGCAAAGGTATCGGCTTGGCGACAGCGCAGCGTATTGCTAAAGACGGCGGGACTGTGATTGGCATTGCCCGTTGCGCCGAGGGTGTTGAGTTTCCCGGACCGTTCTTTACGGCTGATTTGATCTCTGAGTCAGAGACTGCGCAGGTATTGGCACAGATCACGGCGCAATTTGAGGTTGATCATTTGGTCAACAATGCAGGCAAGACGACCTCGAGTTTGTTGACGCAAACAACGTCAAAAGAGTTTGACGAAATTTTGCAAATTAATATGCGCGCACCGATGCAATGTTTGCAGGCCTGTTTGCCCTCGATGGTGCGTAAAGGCCGTGGACGCGTTGTGAACATTTCGAGTCGTGCAGCGCTTGGGATGGTGAAACGAACAGCCTATGCGGGTGCTAAAAGCGGTTTGATTGGCATGACGCGGACTTGGGCGCTTGAGTTAGGCGCGCAGGGCATTACCGTCAATGCGGTCGCACCAGGACCGGTGGCAACCGAGCTGTATTTGAAAAACAATCCTATGTCACCCGAGGCACGCGAGGCGTTTGCTTCACGTATCCCGCTCAAGCGCGTAGGAACCCCGGAAGACATCGCAGGTGCGATCACTTATCTCTTGTCGGATGATGCGAGCTTTGTAACAGGACAGGTCCTGTATGTCTGTGGTGGTTTATCGATCGGTGCGACACCTGTATAAAAAAGGGGCAATCCATGGATTGCCCCCCATCGATCATACTTCTGCAAGTTTAGTCTTGTGACAGGCCTGTCTTTTTGATGACCGCGGCCCACTTGGTGACTTCTTCTTGTGTTCTTTTTGCGAGTTGCTCAGGCGTATTTGGAGCAGGTGGCAATTCAAAGCCAGCACCTTCATATGCTTTTTTGAGTTCATCGCTCGCCAGTGCTTTTTTCACTTCTGTGTTGAGCAGGTCGATCACATCTTTCGGTGTGCCTTTTGGTGCATAGATCGCAAACCATGCAGACACATCAAAGCCAGGTACGCCAGACTCGCTCACAGTAGGAACGCCAGGCGCGAAGGGTGATTGGGCGGCGGAGGTAACAGCGAGTGCACGCAACTTTTCAGCGCGAACTTGGCCGATCGCCGAGGGCAGGTTATCAAACATGGAATCCACTTGCCCACCGACAAGATCAATGACTGCTGGGCCACTGCCTTTGTAAGGAACATGCAGGAGATCAACACCAGCTTGCATTTTAAAAAGTTCGCAGGAAAGATGGATGGATGAACCTGCGCCAGAAGAGGCGCAAGAGGCTTTACCAGGGTTTGCCTTAGCGTAAGCGATAAATTCTTTGACGTTTTTGACAGGCAATTTAGGATTGATCACCAAAATATTCGCGATTGTCGTCAACGTGACGATGGGCGCGAAGTCGGTCAGGATGTCATGGTTCAGTTTTTTGTAGAGTGATTTATTGATCGTGTTGGCGACTGAGCCGACGTAAAGCGTATAGCCATCAGGCTTGGCTTTAGCGACTAAGTCAGCGCCGATATTGCTATTGGCGCCTGCACGGTTTTCAACAACAAAGCTCTGTTTAGTTTGTTCGGAGAGTGATTTTGCAATTAAGCGTGCGACGCGGTCTGTTGCACCACCTGGAGCGTAGCCGACCACCAGTGTGACAGGCTTGTTAGGGTAGGCTTGAGCGTGCGCAGCGCCTGCGGTCAATATAAAAGTCGCCGCAACGGCGCTCGCTAAGGGTAGAAATTTCATAGAGGTCTCCAATGATTAAGTAAACCAGAGCGCAATAGGAAGGCCAGATCGCTCATAGACAAGCTAACGATGTTAACTAATTCCGATGCATTTAGCCTATGGAGTTTACCCTGTGTGGAGACTAAAAGTCGTAGAGGTGAGCAGCGTTATCGACGAGTACTTTTTTAACGGTGACAGGATCGCCTGCCCATTTGACCATACGCATGAGTGCGGCAAAGTCGTCTTCGGGCTTAAATTGTTCGATCACCTTTGGGTCGCGCTTGACCCCCTTAGGCGGCATGGGATGCGGCCAGTCGGTGCCCCACACCATACGATCTGGGTTGGCTTTGATCAGTGCGTGTGCAAAAGGCTCGCCGTCTGAATAGCCGGTAAGCTCCGAGATGCGATAGGGTGCAGAAAGTTTGACATAGACTTTGCCGGACTGGACAAGTGTGCAGAGCGCATCGAAACCTGGCTGGCTCAGAGGTTTGCTTGCATCGAGTTTGCCAAAATGATCGACCACCAGCGGGGTAGGTAGCGCGCGAATCGTATCTTGTATGCCTGCGATCACATCAAGATTGGTGTAAACCTGAACGTGCCAGCCCAGTGATGCAATTTGCTCGGCAGTGGCTTGAAGTTGTCGTGCGGCAGAGGCTGGATCGTTGTGCCCATGTGTTTCTAAGTTGACGCGGACACCTCTTACGCCAGCGATATGAAATTTTTTTAAAGTCTCGAGAGTAAAGCTTTCATCGATGACCGCGACGCCGCGACCTCTTGCAGGCCCCCAGGACTCAAGCGCATACAGCATGCTGGTGTTGTCGGTGCCGTAGGGGCTTGGGTGTGCTAGCACCACTCGATCAACACCCATTGCGGTGTGCAAGGCATCTAGTGCCTCGAGCGTAGCAATCGCAGGCGTGTAATTGCGCGTTGCAGCGAAAGGGAATTGTTCAGCGGGAGGAAAAATATGGGTATGGCAATCACAGATGCCAGCGAGGCCTAGTTTTTGAAAGCCGGAGGGGATCGTAAAAGGTGGTTGCATGGTCGTATCTATTATTAAACGTATCGACGATCAATACTAACGATAAATCAATCTTGAGTCGACCTCGCTAGGGTTTGGATGATTGAAATGATCGTTCAGTAAAACCCTAGAAGTCCTTTATAGTATTAAAAAGATGATAGTTTTAACCAAAATTTTTTGAGATAAAAATGAACAACATTAAAAAACTAGGATTCATTGGTTTAGGCGTGATGGGTGAACCCATGTGCCGAAATTTGGCGGTGAAACAAGCGATTTCCGTTCTGGCCTATGACACACAGCAAGCACCTCTGGATCGATTGAGCAAAGCTATTGTCGCGGCGAAATCTGTCGGTCAAGTGATGCGTGACGCTGATCTGGTATTTTTATCTTTGCCATCGGGTGAGGTGGTAGCTAAAATTTGCGAACAGGCAGACGGACTGCTGGAAAATTGTCGTGCGGGTCAGATCGTTGTTGATCTGAGCACTTCTCCGGTTGAGCTTACGCGAGAGCTTCACGAAAAGTTTAAAGGTAAAGGGGTGTTGTTAATCGATGCACCTGTTGCGCGCACACGTGCTGCAGCAGAGTCCGGAACGCTGTCGATTATGGTGGGTGCCCAAGAAGCAGAGTTTGAACTGATCAAGCCCTATCTTTCAACGTTTGCGACTGAAATCACCCTTTGTGGACCAGTGGGTAGCGGGCAGGTTGTCAAAATTTTGAACAATATGGTGTTGTTCGAAACGATCGCCGCACTATCCGAAGCACGTGCGATCGCTCAGAAGGCAGGCGTGGATCCTAAAAAGTTATTTGAGACCTTGGCACTGGGTTCAGCGGATAGTTTTGCTCTTAGGAATCATGGCCTAAAGGCCATCATTCCTGGCGACTTTCCTGAGCGCGCTTTTTCTGTTGAGTACGCCGCTAAAGATTTGCGCTATGCCTTGGATCTCGCAGAGCAAACAAACGTCGACGCCGCAGGCGCGCGTAATGTTCGTCGACTTTTCGAACTTGCTGTGGCGCGTGGAGAGGGTGAGTTATATCACCCGGTCATCAGCAGAGCGCTTTGACAAGGGTGTCTAGCGCGTGTTCACGCGCAGGGTTGTGATTAAAGTGATCGCTGATCGATGACCATTCTGGGTGGGCTCGCGCCAGAGCAATAGTCTTAGTCAGTGCAGGATTCTCAAGAGAAAGATGAGGGGCTTGCTCTAGGCGCAGCGGGGTCAATGCGGCATGACCGCGATGCTCCAGACCATTGAGCAGTTGCATCTGTCGCAGCACGAGAATCTGCAGAATGGACTGATCAACAGTCAATTCTCTAAAACCACGCATTTTTCCCAGAACTCGACTCCCCCAACGGTCAACGACCTTTAACGCACCACCGGCAATCGCACCGATCGCCATTCCTGTGCCAAGGCTCAGACCTGCGCTCAACACGTCAACAGTCGCACCCAACGTTGCACCGGCCGCAATACCCATGCCGACATGCACGCCAAAATTTTGAAGGGCTTGCGGACTAAAAAGATCCAGATCCCAACGACCTTCAGTCAAAGGAAGAGGTGTTGAGAGGTAGTCATCTTGTCGAAATTGAAACAGATTGAGTAAAGCATTGACACAGGCTTGCTCGCGTTCTCGGACGCGATTCTGTATAGCGATATTTTTTTGAGCGATATCGGCATCTGAACCAATGCGCATTCGCAGAGATGCGACATCAATGAGCATGTCAGCAATCAGACTAATCGAAGCGGTATGTCTGGTTTGACGCTGCTTTGCGGTTTGTTCTTGAAGAGCTGATAGTGTTGCTTGATAGGGCGAGAGTAAAAGAGAAAGCGCTTGGTACAGCTTTTCCTCGCCATCGAGCGGAGGACTCATGCTATCGAAAGATAATGCTGTGTGTAATCCTACTCGCGCGAGCGCATCACGCCATTCTTGCGTGCGCGCGGCCGGGCTGGCGACAAAATTCAAGATTGGTAAAAGTGGTCTCGCACAGCTCGATAAAACAGCAAGTTCGTCTCGATGTTTGGCTAATACAGGCTCACGTACGTCTACGACATACAGTCCGGCATGACAGTTTAAGAGTTTGCGCAGGACGCGTGCCTCTTGCTCATACAGAGAGGATGCTTCTGGGCTCTCTAAAAAGAGTCGGATGCGATCGGGGCCATCCAGTCGTCGGGTATGGTTGGAAAGCTGCTCAAGATAATCCAGTAAGCCAATGCTGTCTTCGATACCGGGTGTATCGTAAAGAGTCAGCACGGTTTTAAAATCGAGTGCCACGGGAGCGCCTTGCACTTGACGTGTTGAGCCAGGCATATCTTCTACTTTGCCAAAATTCACATCTCGCAGGAGTGTACGAAGAAGAGAAGTTTTGCCAACATTCGTATGGCCGACGACGGCGATTTCTAGGGTGGGTTGCTCAGTCATGATGGCGCTCCAGCCACTGCATGATACTGACGCCATCGTTGCGTACGCTGAGCTCGATATGTGGAAGGTCGCGTAGCTGAGTCACCCAAGCCTCGGTGTGCGCGTGATCTGCCTGACTGTGCCGCAACCACAGTAGTGTTCTTTTTGAATAGGCCGAGAGATCTGCGACCAAGCGTAAGATACCTCGGTCTGGTGAGTGTCTGGCATCGCAGGCTATAACGAGATTGTGTGGACGCGCGTTCGCAGCGTTTAGAACAATCTGTTGACGCGATTCCTTGGAATCGATAGGGGCTGCGAAGCTGAGGGAAGCTCCGATCCCAGAGGGAGGCCAGTCATCTGTAGGATCGAGTTCGATAGCGATCAAGAGGTGCTCGCTATTGCTCGGATCGTTATCGTTACCGTTTCGGTCTAACCCTTTTTTTAAAATAGACTCAAGGGGTGGAGTTCCCTCTGTCTGCACATTGAATGAGGGCATCCGACTCAGGACAGCACTGTAATAGGGTGATGAGAGGTCTGGTTCCAGACGTGAATATCGTTTGAGGATGAGAACAGACAGCAAAGCCAATATTGCTCTGGGTAGTACGCCATAGATGAGAATACAGCCTAATAACCACCCCGACCAGAGACGCCGTGAGAGTTCTGCATTCTGTTGAGAGACTGAATTGCTCACGCGCACAATTTCATGATCGGGCACAGTAAAGCCAAACCATTGAGGAACAACAGACAGGTATCCGATCCATTTTACGAAGACCTCGGAGGATAGGACGGTTGTTTCCCAAACAAAATCGTACTGTCGTGTCGATAAAGCCAAAAGCAATGTCACAGCAGCCGCAACGCTTAGGATCATCCAGATCAGATGTGTGCCAGTGCTCAGGAGCCAACGGGTCGCATGAGCTTGATGCCAAACGCTCCACCACGCTTGAACAGCAAGGCCTATGTTTGGGCCTCGAGCCAGCTTGCGGGTAAGCCAGGGCCAAAGTTGTACCAGTCGACCACCCGAAGCCGTCGGTGAGAGTAGGGTCAGGCACCAAAGAATCAACGATAGAATATTCAGTCCTAGCAGTGAAAGCAACGCCCAGACGATATTGACAGGCTGCGTTCCGGTTCCAAGCGCAGTCAGTGCCATACTTGCTCCGGCGATAACGGCCGCAATCAAGATGAAACATATGGCGAACCAGCCTGC
>Ga0164293_10004085_pt1 | contig 12486 bp, 8 predicted proteins | sample GEODES118metaG_FD_111487 | JGI IMG/M metagenome (GOLD analysis project Ga0164293, IMG submission 111487) | Eutrophic lake water microbial communities from Lake Mendota, Wisconsin, USA - GEODES118 metaG | ecosystem: Environmental > Aquatic > Freshwater > Lake | place: USA: Lake Mendota, Wisconsin... | reverse complement strand
CGGCGTCGGGGCGCGGCGCAAGCGCAGCTGCAGCCCGTGGTTGCGCAGGGATATCCGCCGTCAGGCGCTGGACCTGGACCCGGTCCGGGCTACGGGCCGCCGCCTGGTTACGGACCTGCGCAGGGGCCATCGGGCGGAGGGCATGTGCCCCCGCGATGAATTTTTGCAGGTAGTTGCAAGATGCAATCGATTCCCCGGCGTGCCGCTTTGACCATCCGGGGAGGCGCATCTCGACCGGGAGGCGCTCCAGGAATCTTTGGCTGCGCCACGGCACCGGGTGCGCGCAGAAAGACTCGCTTCGGGAGTGACATGCGCGATGCGCGCGCTTGACGCATTGGGATACGATGCCGTCTCTCATGACCGAAGCGCTAGGCAACGAACACGTATGGATTGGCACGGATCCGACTTGCGATGTGGTGCTTGTAGGCCCGGGAATTGCCCCTCGCCACGCACGCATCGTTCGGCACGGCACTCAATTGTTGTTCGTGCTGAGCGAGCAAGGCCGCGGCCTTGCGTTCGCCGCCGGGGCGCCAGTGCCGGTGGGGCAGCCCATCACGTTTGATTTTCGAACGCAGTTTTTCGTGGGGTCGGGCTCGGGCGAGCAGGCCATCGCTGTGCCGCTTTCGCACCCTGCCATCGTGCGAATGCTGATGGAAAGAGGCCGTGCGCCGGCACCTGCAGGGCAGCTTGTCATCGGGCGTGATCCTGAGCGGGCATCGCTTGTGATCGCGCACCCCGCGGTAAGCTCGCACCACGCCACTGTGGCCGTGGAGCGCGAGGGGGCGCGCGCGAGTGTCACGGTGACCGACCTGGGATCAACGAGCGGTACGTACGTTCGAGGCGCTCGCATCGCGGCCAATCAGCCCGCGCCGGTGGAACCCGACGAGTTCGTTGCGTTTGGACCTGTGCCCGTGTCCGTGGCGTTGCTTGCGGAACTGGCGAATATGCCCGTAAATCCAGCTCGAAGCACACCGCCGGGGCCGGCGGAACCACCGAGTGTGGCGCGGCCTGCGAATGCCCATGTGGGTCAGGGCGCAGCGGCGCAGCCGGTCGCGGCCGGCCCGGCATCCGCGGCTTCGGCAGCCCCCGCGGCAATTTCGCGACGCCACCAAACGATCATTGGCGAGCTCAAGCTCGAACAATTGCAGAGTGCAGTCGTTACCATCGGTCGCACTCCTGACAACCAGGTGGTCGTGCCGCACCCGCAAGTGAGCGCACGGCACGCCCAGGTGAGTCAGGTCGGTGACCAACTGCTCCTTGAAGATGTAGGTAGCGGCAATGGCACCTTCGTGCGCGGCCAGCGTCTAGCGAAAGGGCAGAAAGTACCGATTTCGAACGGCGAAAAGGTTTACATCGGGCCAATGCCCGTTGTGATTCACATCGCCGGGCAAAAAGTTAACGTCGTTATCGAGGATCAACAAGCTTCGTGGGCCGGCAAGCCGCTTTACGAAATCGAAGCGTGGGATCTTTTTCTCCAGGTTCCCGATCGCGATAATCCCCAAGTACAAAAAGTGCTTTTGGACCATGTGTCGTTCAAGGCACTTCCCGGCGACATGATTGCGCTCATGGGACCCTCGGGCGCCGGTAAAACCACGCTTTTGCTCACTCTTAATGGGTATTTGCCGCCGACGAGCGGGCAGGTGCGTATCAACGGCGATGACTTGTATGCCGTCTACGATGCGTTGCGCGGCGTCATTGGCTACGTGCCACAAGACGACATTGTTCACCCCGAGCTTACGGTGTTTGAAGCCGTAAAATACTCGGCCATGTTTCGACTGCCGAACGATTACTCCGAAGATGAAATCAACGCACGCGTGGAGCAAACATTGCGTGATTTGGGTCTCGAAGGGGTAAAAAATCTTCAAATCGGAAAGCCCGAAAAGAAGGTTCTCTCGGGCGGGCAGCGCAAGCGCGTGAATATCGCGCTCGAACTGGTGACCGATCCGGTGATTCTGTTTCTGGATGAGCCAACATCCGGATTAGCAGCCGACGACACGACGGCGCTCATCAACTTGCTTCATGACCTTGCGAAAAAGACGGGCAAAACGATTTTGATGACCATCCATCAGCCCGCAAAAGATGAATACGAGAAGTTTAATCTCGCATTTATTATGGGCTATGGAGGCATTCCTACGTATTTCGGGCCGACGGGCGAAAAGAGTTATGCGTTCTTTAGGTCCATCGTCGAGCGCGCCGACAGCCCGTATCGCGCGCTGGCGCCGGCGACGCGCGCCGAGCACATTGATAACCCTCGCGACATGTTCGACATGCTGAGCCTCCGCGAGCGAGGCGTGCACGAAGCAATGATGCGTAGCAACCCCACCGTCCCTCGAAACGTCGCAAGGCTCGCGGCGGCGCGCGAGTGGAGGAGCGAGTTTACGCAGCCTTCGAATCCTGTTTTTCAGCAGATGTATTCGGGTAAGCGTGCCGTCGGAACCGATCCGGTCGCTCGCGGCGTGCCGCGGAGGGCCGATGTGGCTTTAGTGCATCAATTCAAGCTTTTGATGTCGCGGTATTGGAAGATCAAGATTCGTGACCGCGCTGGCGCCGCCATCATGTTTCTCCAAGCGCCCGTGATTGGTCTCATGCTCGCGTTCGTGTTTGCTGGGCAAAAAGAAGCCGTGCCTTTTTGGTGCCTTGGTGCACTGCAGGAGTTAGGCAAAAAGGTGCAAAGTGCACAGGGATCAACGGATCTTCTGGCTCGCATGATGGCGACGAAAGACAACACGGCGGCGATGTTCTTCGTGGTCGTCTCGGCGGTGTGGTTCGGTACATCGAATGCGGCGCGCGAAATCGTCACCGAGCGCGCCATCTACTTGCGCGAACGGATGGTCAATCTATCCATCGTGAATTACGTCCTCTCGAAGTACGCCATCTTGAGCCTTATATGCATGATGCAATGCGCAACGTTGCTCGGCATTGTGTTCGTCGCGTTAGGATTCCACGGCGGGGTCGGTGCGTTTCTGTCCGAGCTTGGGGTCATGGTGTCGGTGTCGATGAATGCCTGTGCACTCGGACTGCTGCTATCGACCGTGGTCGTCTCGGCGGAGGCGGCGATGGCACTCACGCCGATCGCGCTGATCCCTCAGGTCGTGCTCGGCGGGCTTATGGTGCCGATGACGACCAATGCGATGCTCAAACCGCTCATGTACGTGATGCCCGCGCGCTGGGGCTTTGAGGGATCGATTGTGCACGAGCGCAGCGCGATTGCCTCTGATCCAGCGTGGTTGATAGATTTGCAAAATACAACTCTCAACAGTCCGCCGGATTATGTGTTCGGTGGCCACTTTCAGTGTGCCATCGCGCAGATGGGGTCTGATGTGCTCAAGGGCGCGTGGGGCTTTACGAACTTTGCGGATACCTGGCTCCCGTCGACCGTGCTGTTGACCATGACGGCGGCAATGATCGGCGTCCTGTTGGTGTTGTTGCAGCGACGCGACCCTGTCTAACGCTACGTCGCGGCGTCACGGCGTGTGCATCATCGAGGGGTGACGGCCGCGGGATTCGCCGGGGGTGCGGGCTCGGGCCCTCGTTTGCACGGGCGCGGCGCGCAGGGCTCGGTGATGCGGTGCGCAGTCGCTACGCTTTGCCGGTGATGGTGGAATCCGGGGCCCGCGCGGCTGATTCTTGGCGTGGTTTGAACGTGGCGGGGAATGGGTGTCGATTGGCCCTCGCCTGTTTGTTGTATTGTGCCATTTGTGCATGGTGCAACAAATCGCGATGGAGGGGGCCAAGGGGACGGTGGTACGCGGCGGTCGCCTTCTGCGCTGCCGGTTGGGCACTCGTGCTGTGCGCTGGGGGGTGTGCGCCCGCCCAGGCGTTGCCAAAAGCGTCGTACAGCCGCGCGTGGGCGCCGCTTAGTCCGGAAGCCGCGGCGATCGAACAGCAGGAAGTGTGCGTGGGATCAGCTGTCGCGAGTGCCGGCACTCTGGGCGACGTCTTGTATTACCGGGCGCGGGTGCTCGACGATCAGTCGCTCGTGGTTGGCTACTTTGCCTTCTTTTCGGAGGAGCGTCCGTGGGGAAATAACTGGCTCACGTGGACGATGCTTCCGGCTCTCGCGGTGGACATGGTCTACACCCGGGCCGCGCTTATCGCACCTGGATTGCAACGCATCTTGAGCGGGAAGGGAGATGTGGAGGGGTTTCGGATCGTTTACGCGATGCGCGACGATGGGGCGCTCGACGTAAAGCGAGCGTTTGCCGACGATGGCACGCACGCGCCCGTCGTGCTCGAGGCGCATGAGGTGCTCGCCATCGATCCGCGGCGGCCGGTGCTTTATTCGCGTGTCTGGAGCCATCAGCTCGGCGGAAAAGGTGTAAAACGCAAAGAAGACTTGGCCTACGTGCGATGTTTTGGACCCGGTCAGGTTTTGCCGCTTGCTGACGATGTTGCCCGTGAATTTGCAATCGACAAGCGTGCGCAGCCGGCTCACGTTGAACACGTTGGCGGCGTGGATGTCGAAGACCCGCGCCGCCGCGTCGTGAGAGCGAGCACGGCGGGAACGACTGTCACGGCCGAGGCGAGGCAGGTGAGTTCTCCGAGTACCGCGAGGACGCCGAAGAGATAAAGCGCTCGGTTTTGTGCGACGAGCAGCGATGCGTAGCCCACGATGGTCGTGAGCGAACACAGAATCACAGCCCCCGCGGTTTCGCTCATCGCCTCGGCGTGATTGCCTGATTTTGCACTATGCAAGTGTTTTGACATCACATTCATCGCGTAATCGGCGCCGATGCCGAACGTGATGGGATACGCGATGAAGTTGGCGAAGTTGATTTTGACCCCAAAGCTCATCGCAATCGCAACCATCCAGGCAATTCCCATGAGCAGCGACGCGATCACGAGACCCGTCGCTGCGCTGCGGCGAAAGATGGCGACCACGACGGCAAAAACCCCGAGGAGTGCCACCGCGCTCGCGCGAAACCCGTCGCGCCGAATCGATGACAAGATATCGGCGGAGATCGGGAGCGATCCGGCAACTCGGGCGGGTATCTGGGTGCAGCATGCAGCGACTTGACGCAACTGCCCCACAAAGGCGCTTAGCGCCTCGCCCTGCCACAGCGCTTTAGATGGCCGCGGAAAAACGAGAATGGTTTTGCCGCTGGAGGCGTCGCGCTCAAGCATGCCTGCGGTGAGCGTTGAAGGCAGCGCTTCGAGTCGAACCTCGCGAGTGTCCGTTTTTACGTCTGCCTCGCCACGTGCGTCTAGGCCTGCATCCGAGTCCGAGCCCGAGTCCGAGTCCGCGCCTGCGACGGCAGTGCGACCGGCAGTCATCGCGCCACGGATCGGTGTGTCGATGGGTGCGCTCTGCATCGATGTTGATCTGGGCGAACGAACGCCCGCGGAGCTGACGATATGGTCAAGCCACGTCGCGCTCGGTTCGGGGATGCTTGCGCGCACGCGCGGCGTGAGGACTTCATGGATCGTTTCGGCTTCGCTCAAGCGTGAACGCTGGTCGAGGGGCACAAGATCATCGAGCGATCGCACATCCGCGATCGCTTCGGCGAGGGGAGGCTCGCTTGCGCGTTTACGCAACTCGGATGCGAGAACGCGCGCGTCGTCGACCGAGTTGGTCAGAAGCACGGTGGGCGTCAAATAGTGACCGAGGATCTGGTCCATTTTGCGGCCCCAATAGCCTTCGCCGTGTTGCCACGTATCGCGGCGCCGCAGCGTCGAAACATCGGTTTCGATTTGGTCGAACCGGAAGGATCCGACACGAAACGCGGCCCACGCTGTGACGATCGCTGCTGCGGCAATCACCGAGCGGGGATAGCGCATCGCGACGGTTGTGATGTCGCGTTTCGGATGTGTGCGGACCTTTCGGGGAGCGAGCGCCGTGCGGCCGCGGTCGAACCAAACGATGAGCGGCGGCATCGCAACGAACGTGACGGTCCACGCGGTAAGCATCCCGACGCCGCCGAGAATTCCAAATTGCCGAAATCCGCGAAACTCGGTGCTCACGAGCGCCGCGTACGACGCCGAAGCCGCGAGGGCTGCGGCGAATGTTCCGCGTTGCGCGCCGACCACCGCGCGGTGAACCGCATCGAACACCGACGCCGAAGGATAGCGCCGGCGTTCGTGGCAATAGCAGGCAAGAAGGATGATTCCAAAGTTGATCCCGTTGCCAACTAAGATAGCTCCTAAAAATGCGGTGTTTGAGTTGAGTTCGGTGATCGAAAAAGGCGGAAGAGAACACAGCGCAAACGCATAAACTGTCGCCACAAGCAGCGGCGGAATGAGGACGGCGATACACCACACCCATCGGTAATAGGCAATCAACAGCGCGATGACTGCAGCAAAGACTAATATGCTTGAGAGCGCGAGATCGGCAATGAGAGCGTCGAGTTCCTCGACGGCGATGGCGACGTCGCCGGCGAGGCCCACGCGCATGCCGGGCGCGTATCGCTCGGGCCCGCCGAGTTCGGCGATATCCGTGGTGACCCGGCGCAGCAGTTCGGTACCTTGGCGCGTACCCGTTTCGAACTCACCGACGTCGACGACCAATAGCGAAGCATGGATGGCCGCATCAGAGAAACGCGTCGGCGTCGTTGACTTAAGGTGATGAGGAATCCGGGACGTAATTTTTTCTTCGAGCGCTTTGAGATCGCACGCGGAAGCTTCTGAATAATGTGCATTATGCACGTCGCCGGTCGATCCGGATTCGTCGCGAACGCGTGGGCCTACGCAGTCGGCTGGCGCTGCGCTCGCGGATGGCGCGTCGTTATTGGGCGAATCGCCGCTTTCAAGTTCAAGATCAACGCCGGTTTCGCGGGATACAAGCCGGTCGCGCTTCTGTTCGATGAGCGACCGAATGCGTCGAAGGTCGCTCGGATCGATGTAAATCGCAGCGTGTTGCTCAAAAAAATGCCGTTCAGCAAGGGTGTTTGTGCGAACGCTGCGAACGAGATCGCGCGGATAGGTGCCCACGCGCGCGGCTAAGTCGTCGATGAACTGTTCGGCTGCGCGCATTTGCGAAGCGTCGCGTGCTTCGACCACGACCCCGAGATGGCGAAGTCCCGAGATGCGCTGGTTCATCTCTTCGAGCGCACGAACACTTGCGCTCTCCCTGGGTAGCAGCTGTTCAAGGTCGCTGCGAAGATGCATGTACAAATCACATGTTCGCCACAGCGCGACGACCGCAATAAGCGCGGCGCAAATCCAAATGGGCGTGCCGTATTGCAAGGTGAAGAAGACGAATCGCCGAGACAGCGGTGCCCGCTCAAGAGATAATTGGTGTGTGATATGCAACTTATTCACGCGAGGCCTCGTGCGTGAGCCAGCCAGACCAGTGCGGCTCCCCACGCTCCTGCGGCGATGTCGTCGAGCATGACGCCCCAGCCGCCCGGCAGCGCCTCGCACGCCCGCGCCGGAAACGGCTTCAGGCAGTCGAGCGCGCGAAACAGCCCGACACCGAGAGCGACGGAAACCCACGTGTCATTGCATGCTGCAAGCGTCAGCAAGACGCCTGCGACCTCATCGACCACGATTATCTGGGGGTCGCGATCGCGGCGATGGGCCACAACGTGACCTGAGGCCCAAATGCCGATGGCTGCCACAGCAAGGCTTGCAGCCACAAGACGCGGCGCGCTGCCCGGGCCCGAAAGTGCTGCGTAAATGGGAAGTGCGGCTAGGGTCCCGACGGTGCCGGGAATACGTGGAACGTACCCGCAACCAAACCACGTGGCGATAGCGTAGGCCACGCGAAGCTTCGCAGAGTGTGCGCGGACGTGCCGCGCGCGGCTGCGCGACGCATCAACCATGCGCTGAGCCCTTGGTCCGTGCCTTTTTGTTCGGGTTCGTGAGACGTGGTTTCGCGTCGTCGCTCATCGTTGAACCTCGAGCGATGCGCACGCGTGCGAACCCGCGCAAGGTGGCAAATTGCTGCATAACGCACGGAACGCGTCGCGTGCGGCCGCGAAGTCATGATGTTTTCGCGCTTGCGCGAGGGTGGTACTCTTCTCTCGTGTCCACGGCGAAGCGGCTTCACTACAGCTACGACGACTATCTTCGTTCGTTGGAGGTGAGCGAACTCAAGCTCGAGTACTGCGACGGTGTTATCTACGCGATGGCGGGCGGAACCCGCGCACATGCTGAGCTTGCGGCCCGCGTGATTGTAGCGCTGTCACGCGTTCTGCCCGAAGGATGTCGTTTGGCGACGAGCGATCTCAAAGTTCGTGTGGAAAGCTCGGACCTCACAACGTTTCCTGATGTTTCCGTCGTGTGCGGCCCGGCCGTGATGGCCGCTGTCGATCCAAACGCTCTGATCAATCCGACCCTTCTTGTTGAGGTGACAAGCCGGTCGACGGAGGATTACGACCGAGGCGACAAGCTGAGTCACTACAAGCAGATTCCGTCGCTTCGCGCGGTCCTCTTCGTCTCCCACCGCATGCGAGAGCTTACCGTCGTGGAGCGCACAGCAGCCTGCTCGCCGGGGTGGAGCGAGCGCAATGGCCGAGGCGGTGATTTCGTTAGCCTGACGAGTCCAGCCGTGCGCCTTGACGTCGATGACATTTATGCGGGCATCACGCTCGAACCGACGTAGGTCGCATAGAGAGCGATCGAACCGTCGCGTGTGGAACCGAGCCAATTCGACTCCCTTTTCGTTTGGTGCGAGCGTATACCTTCGCGCTTGATGAGAACGTCTCGCGCGTCGGTTGCAGCAATGGGGTTCGGCTTCGCGATGGCCTGGGCTGCCCTCGCGGGCGCGTGCGGAGGTGGCTCGTTAGCGGAAGGCCAACCCGCATCGACCGATGAGCTCGCCTCGTCGCTTTACGAATCACTGCCACCGTTGGTCACGGTTGATGTTGGAACGCTTCGCGATGTCATCGAAGCCGAAAAAACCAAAGGCTCGTGTGACCGTCACTTTTCGCGTCTTGATCCGGCGACTGGCAAGTTTGACCCCTCGCGGGTTGCCGACCCGGCGCAAGCGCAGCGTGATTTGATTCTTTGCGGCAAATTTCTATTTTTTAATTTGCCAGTGGCATCGGATGTCGCGGTCCCCGAAAACCTGCTGAATGCGCTGCAGGATGTCTTTCCGCAAGTCACCGGTCGCGCGATGACGAAACTCGGGCTTCGCGAAAACCCCGATGAGCCTGGAATGCCATTGGAGATGCCGCGTATTCCTGGTTCGAAATCAGGGCCAGTTGCGCTTTTGACGGGCAAGGTTCGCACGCTCACGTGCGTAGCGTGTCACGTCGGGACGCTGCCGGATGGTCGGTATTCGGTGGGAATGCCAAATGACCAACTCGACTTGGGAACGTTTTCGCTTCTGTCGCAATATCCGCTTTGGCTTGCTGGTACGCGCCGTGATCGGTCGGATTCGACGAAATGGACCGAGCAAAGCCAGCAATTCTTTAACGAATTGCATGATGCAAGCAAAGGGGTGTTCAACCCCTCCCGCACTCTTCTTGATTTGGCCGATACGTTAGGGTTTCTTGGGCACGGTCGCGTCATCTACGACATTTCAGGTCAAGACCCGGTGCCGCTCACCGACCAGCGGACGTTCTTCAAAGCAAAGCGCGGTCGGCTCAATCCGTCGTCGCCGATGTTGAGCGAGCCAAAGGTCGAAATCTACGCGTCGACCCCGCCGATTTTCCAAATGGCGCATCGCGAAGGGTCGCCGCTCGGCGAGCCCTACTTGGGGCGCGTCACAAGCTCGCGTTCGCTCGAAGAGTTTATTCGTCAGGCTTACGTGTATACGACGCTTAAAACCGAGTACTCTACACCGAAGTGGGTTGACCCGATTGCCGCGTATCTGCGTACGCTGGAGATCCCCAAAGGCGCCGCTGTTTTCGCGCCGGGCGCAACACCCGATGCGCCAGCCGTGCAGTCTGCAGGGAATGCCATCTTCAAGCGCGACTGCGCCTCGTGCCACGATGGGCTGCGTGGGGCGACGTCCGCGTCGCATCCGCTCGATGCGGCAGGCACTCCAAAAAACTTCGACCAGCTCTTTATCGACTATGCGCCGCCCACGCGTCAAAGCGTGACGGCTCTCGCAGCGCTCATGAAAGTGGGAATGCTGCCGCTTGTCCGCACGGGCATAAAGTCGCGTCGGTTCGACCTGATCGGGGCGCGCACGCGATTGGGATACAATGGCGCGATCGAAGGCCTTGATCACTTGCTGTGCCTTGAGGGCCGAACGCGCACGAACCTCGACCGCTCCGATCCGCTTGCTGATTCGGTCCACGCCGAACTGTGCACGGCATACGCCGAACCCGATCGCCGCGCCCTGCGCGCTTTCTTGCGCCAGTTTTAGCTAGGCTTTCGCCGCGCTTGTGAACACAATCACGCGACGTGGTTTGATTCGCAGCGCGACCTTTTCCGCGATGCGCGGGAGGGGTCGAAAAAACGGCGGAAAGCGGGGACGGCGACAATGGCAAATACGTTCGGAACGCTCTTTCGAGTCACCACGTGGGGGGAATCGCACGGAGGGGGGATCGGCGCGGTCATTGATGGTTGTCCCTCACAAATCCCGCTTGCTGAATCCGATATTCAACCCGACCTTGATCGCCGGGCCCCCGGGCAAAGCGCGCTCGTCACGCAGCGCAAAGAGTCCGATACCGTGCGAATTGTCAGTGGGGTGTTCGAGGGGCAGACGCTCGGAACGCCCATCGCACTCACAATTGCGAATGAAGATCAGCGCTCGGGCGATTACGCGCAAATACAACAATCGTATCGACCAAGTCATGCAGATTACACGTATGAGGCTAAATACGGAATCCGCGATTGGCGCGGCGGAGGTCGCACCAGTGCGCGCGAAACGGCCGCGCGCGTCGCCGCAGGTGCTGTCGCTAAACGCGCGCTTTCGGTGGTGAGTTCGTCTCCCATCGAAATTGTGGCGTGGGTGTCAAAGGTGCATACCGTTTGCGTCGAGTGCGACGTTGAAACGGTCACGCAAGCGGAGGTCGAGGCCACTCCTATTCGGTGCCCCGATGCAGCCGCTGCGGCTCAGATGATCGAAGTCGTGCAAGATGCACGCAAATCCGGCAACTCTGTCGGCGGAGTCATCACGTGCGCCGTTCGCGGCGTGCCCGCGGGGTGGGGCGAGCCCGTTTTTGACAGGCTTGAGGCCGATTTGGCCAAGGCGATGCTGAGCCTGCCGGCAAGCAAAGGCTTCGAGATTGGTTCGGGGTTCGCCGGAACCGACTTGACGGGGCTTGAGCACAACGACGAATTCATCGTTGAAGGCGATCGCGTCCGCACGCGCACCAATCGCAGCGGCGGGGTACAAGGCGGAATTAGCAACGGCGAGACCATCTGGTTTCGCGTTGCATTCAAGCCAACGGCGACGGTACTCGCCCCGCAGAATACGGTGAATGTTCGGCGCGAGCCCACGGTGCTCAAGGGGCGAGGCCGCCACGACCCGTGTGTTTTGCCGCGCGCGGTGGTGATCGTCGAAGCCATGACGGCGCTCACGTTGGTGGATCATGCACTGATGCATGCTGCGCGCAAAAAGCGTGAATAATACAATTTTGTATCGAAAAACCTTCGCCTCACGTGCACGCTATCGCCGACCGAAGGTCTTGCGTTGAACCTTCGGGAGGTGCCACAACATCAGGTATGCGCCGAGTGCAGAAAACCGATGCAGAGTGGAAAGCCGTACTGACGCCCGATCAGTATCATGTGCTCCGAGGCAAGGGGACGGAGCGCGCGTTCACCGGAGAGTATTGGGATTGCCACGAACCGGGCACGTATCGTTGCGCAGGATGCCACGAGGCCTTGTTTGATTCGGGTGACAAGTTCGACTCCGGCTGCGGTTGGCCGAGTTTCGTAAAGCCTGTGCAAACTGCAAATGTAGAGACGGCGGTCGACCGCTCGCATTTCATGGTCCGAACCGAGGTGCTTTGCGCAAGTTGCGGCGGGCACCTGGGCCACGTGTTCGATGATGGCCCGCCCGAGCGCGGAGGCCTGCGTTACTGCATCAATTCGGCGGCCATCACGCTCAAACCCTGAGCGCGGCGGAGCGTTTTCGTTTGTGCTGTTGTTCTCGCGGGGCCTAAAGCGTCGACCCGCCCACGGGCAAAACTTCGCGTGTGAGATTGCGAACGCCGTTGTCGAGCACGTGAAGGTCGTCTTCGATGCGGATTCCGCCGAAGGGTCGAAGTGCATCGACAACCTTCCAGTTCACAAGGCCTGCGTCGGAGCTTGCGCGCAGTGGCGCGAGCAGTCCCTCGATGAAGTAGATTCCAGGCTCGATCGTGAAGACTTGGTCCGGCGCGATCACGGACGTATTACGCAAGAATGGATTGTTCGCCGCAGGGCGAACGCGGGCGCAGCCGACATCGTGGGTCACTAACCCGAGCGAATGGCCGAGGCCGTGCGGGCAGAACACGCGGCTGATTCCGCGTGCGTCGATTTCGTCCGCAGAGCCTGTAGCGACGCCAGATTCGACGAGGAGCGCACTCAAGAGGCGATGCGATTCGTTGTGCAGGTGTTCGTACGGCAAGCCCACGCGTGCGAGGCTCACGAGGCGCTGCTGCATGGCGT